>BNJU01002425.1_pt1:72500-420306 | contig 420306 bp, 526 predicted proteins | sample 8539281 | NCBI WGS metagenome assembly BNJU01 (sample SAMD00202456, study PRJDB9452) | human saliva metagenome | isolation source: human saliva | place: Japan
GGATAAAATATGGCAACATTTTACGTTCCAGCAGTTAACCTTATTGGTAAAGGTGTGGTAAATGAAGTTGGGCCTTATGTTAAGGAGTTGGGTTATAGTAAGGCTCTTTTGGTAACAGATAAATTTATTGAATCAAGTGATATCTTGCCAAAAATTTTAAAACCTTTAGATGATGAAGGAATTGCTTACGTTATCTTTAGTGATGTTGAACCGAACCCTACTTGTAAAAATGTTATGGACGGGGTTGCTGCTTTGAAAGAGCATAACTGTGACTTTATTATCTCTGTCGGTGGTGGCTCTCCACAGGATGCGGCTAGCTGTATTTCTGTAATCGCGACTAATGGCGGTAAACCGCAGGATTATGAAGGTTTGCATAAGTCTGCTCAAAAAGGCCTTCCTGTTGTCGCTATCAATACTACTGCAGGTACATCAGCAGAAATTACCATCAACTACGTGATCACTGATGAAGAACGTAAGGTTAAAATGGTAATGGTGGATAAAAACAGTCTTGCTCTTATCTCTGTTAATGACCCTGAATTGATGGTTTCAAAACCTCAAGCTTTGACTGCTGCTACTGGTATGGATGCTCTTACTCACGCCGTTGAAGCTTTGGTAACACCAGGTGCTTATGATGTGACTAAGAAACTTTCTATAGGAGCTATCGAGCTGATCAAAGAATATCTTCCACGTGCAGTAGAAAATGGACACGACATTGAAGCTCGAGAAGGTATGGTTAATGCTATCTTCCTTGGAGGAATGAGCTTTAACAATGCTGGACTCGGCTATGTTCACTCAATGGCTCACCAATTGGGGGCTGTCTATAACTTGCCTCATGGCGTTTGCTGTGCTATGCTTTTGCCAGTCGTTGAGCGTGAAAATGCCAAACGTGTACCTGTAGCTTTCCGTAATGTTGCTAAGGCCTTGGGTATGCAAATCGAAGGAAAATCAGATGAAGAATGTGCTGCTTATGCTATTTCTGAAATTGAAAAACTTTCTGAAACTGTCGGTATTCCTAAGAAATTGACAGAACTTGGTATCGAAGAAAAAGACTTTGACTTTGAATACCTTTCTAAGAATGCCTTGATTGATGCTTGTGCACCAGGTAATCCATTCATGCCAACTTTGGAAGAAACCATTGCTTTCTATAAGGAATTGTTCTAAGCAAACCTATTTTAGAGCTTTTGTGGGATAGTAAATTTAAGATTCTTACATTACTGAATTCCTCCCGATTATTCAAATAATGTATGAGGAAATCAACTACTATTCCTATGATTTAAAAGCCAATAATATTTAAGAAGAACTATCCTCGTGATAGTTCTTTTTTGGAAAATTTGATATGCTAGGATTATGAAGAAAATCAAAATCGATGTTGTGATTGTTCCTTTAAGTGGACATTTGTATCCAACTATGAATTTATTACTACCTCTATTAGACAATCCTCAGTATGAGATACGTTTATTTACAGGTCCCCAGAAAAAAGCTGTTGCTGAAGCAGCTGATTTTAATGTAGTTACTATACTAGAAGGCCACGTTGAGGAGTTCGAAAAAGCAGCAAATAACTCTGAACAATTAGGGATTTTATCAGCCTATCATCAACTTTCTGCTAGTATTGATTTAATTAATTTAGTTTCTGATCAATTAATGAAAGAGTGGCAAAAGAATCGTCCAGATATTGTTATTGCTGATTTTATAACTCTGTCTGGTGGCCTTATAGCTAATCAGCTTGGTATTCCTTGGATCACTACCATGGCTACACAATTTGTTTTAGAGACTACTGATGGCCCGCCATGTCTAATTGGTGGGATGGGGAGTCCCAAGAATGCCTGGCAGGCTGCGGTACAATTTTTAGGTAGAAAGGGAACTCGGTTAGTGAAACGGATAGTATCTTTTCTGCTTCGTGATCGCTTAAAAAGATATAATTTTAAATTGTATAATCAACTCGGTCATGAGACCATTTATTCTCCATATTCAATTCTTGGTATTGGGATGAAAGAAGTGGAGTTGAAGAAAGGATTTCCAGAGCACTATCGCTGGGTAGGACCTTTTGGCGCTTCAGTTGAGGCGGTAGAAGACTATCCTTTAGATTTATCTCTCTTTGCTGGTCGAAAGAAGGTTCTAGTATCTTGTGGGACACAATTGGAGTGGGCAAAGAAAATCTCATTTTTCAAACAAAAGAACTTGCCAAAGCTCATCCAGACTGTCACTTTTTTGTAACTCGTGGTGTAGGTGGAGAGGCCTTCCAATGTGAAAATATCATGGAGAACCTTTCCGTAGTTTCTTATCTCCCCTATAAGGAGTACATTCCCCAGATGGATTACGTGATTCATCACGGGGGGGCTGGGATTTTTTATCAATGTATCATTTATGGTAAACCAGCTTTGATTCTGCCTCATGATTATGATCAATTTGATTATGCCGTTCGTGGGGTGGAAGCGGGTGTTGCTTTCACAGCTAAAAGAGATAATAGCAAGGAGATTGGGCAGGCTTTTGATAGGCTATTGGCTAAAGAAAATTGGCCAGAATTGGAGAATCTCTGCCAAGTCGCTCAGTCTTATCATCCGACGGAAATCTTAGAGAGCGAAATCCACCGTCTGTTAGCAGATAAGGAGAAAGAATGATGAAAAAAGTATTAGTTACAGGAGCCACTGGTTTCTTGGGTAAATATGTAGTAGAAGAACTAGTTGAGCATGGTTACCAAGTGCGAGCTTTTGGTAGAAACAGTCAAGTGGGTCGCTCTTTGGAAAATTCTTCGGTTAGTTTTTTTCAGGGTGATTTGACCAAAGCTAATGATGTGCTAGAGGCTTGTCAAGGGATGGATCTGGTCGTTCATGCGGGAGCCTTGTCAACAGTTTGGGGTTCTTGGGAAGATTTTTATCAGGCCAATGTTTTAGGCACTAAATATGTTCTCGACGCTTGTCGTCAAGTAGGTATGCAGCGTTTAGTCTATGTTTCCTCACCAAGCATCTACGCTGCTCCTAAGGATCAGTTGGAAATCAAAGAAAGTGATGCTCCAGAGGAAAATAATCTCAATAACTATATCCGTAGTAAATTGGCTTCGGAGAGACTCTTTAAGGATTATCCAGATGTTCCTAATATCATCTTGAGACCTCGGGGACTGTTTGGGATTGGAGATACTAGCATCTTGCCACGGGTGATCAATCTTAGTCAAAAAATTGGTATTCCCTTAATTGGAGATGGGCGTCAGCTCATGGATATGACTTGCGTGGAAAATGTTGCTCTCGCAATTCGTTTAGCCTTAGAAGTTCCAGAAGCCAAAGGTGAGGTTTATAATATTACTAATGGTGAACCGAGGGCTTTTAGAGATTTGCTAGAGGAAAGTTTGACAGGTCTGGGTTATCCAATCAAATATAGAAAAATTCCAGCATCTCTCATATCAGGAATTGCAAGTAGTTTAGAATTTCTATACAAGACCTTGAACCTTAAAGGGGAGCCACCTCTAACTCGATATACCTATTACTTACTTCGCTATAGTCAAACGCTGGATATTAGCAAGGCTGAGAGGGAATTGGGGTATCGTCCGAAAATTAGTATTTCAGAAGGGATTGAACAATATGTCCAAGATTATCGAAAGCATTGAGTATTTCCCAGCGGGATATTGTACGAGTTATGCCGGTTTGCTCTTTAAAGGTGTTAAGAATAGAAAGATGACTTTCCCTGCAGGTGTCTTTTTGATCAAACACAGGTATAAAGGTTATCTGCTATATGATACTGGCTATCACTACGATATTAAGACAAAACTAAGATATGCTTTATATCGCTTGGGGACGCCCGTTCAAATGACAGAGCAGGATCAAATTTCGCATTTGCTGAAGGCTAAAGGAATTAAACCAGAAGAAATTAATTTTGTCCTGCTGTCTCATCTACATCCAGATCATTTAGGAGGGGCTAGCTTCTTTCCGAATGCAAACTTTATCCTGACCCAGGAAGTCTATGATGTTTACAAGAAACCAAAACTAAAAGATTTAATTTTTAAAGAATTTTTGCCGAGTGACTTCGAGGAAAGATTGACAGTCATCAAGGCAGATCAGCAAAATTCCAACTTCAATTATCGTTCCACCAAGGATCTTTTTGGAGACGGAAGTATCCTGGTAGCTTCTATTGATGGGCATGCTAAGGGCCAAGCCTGTCTCTTTATTCCAGATTATCATCTCTTTATCGCAGCGGATCTTTGTTGGGGAATTGACCTTTTACCCTATACGAAACAGATGCATCTGATTCCTTCCTTGGTGCAAGATAGTAAGGCTGACTATATCAAAGGAACAGAGTTGCTGGAAGAGGTGTTAAATGATGGTATAGAAGCGCTTGTTAGCCATGACCCTATAGAAAGGATTGAGCGGATTTGTATGAAAAAAATAACCTTTCTTAAAACTTTTATCCAGACTCGTTGGCTTCATAATTTTAAGTCTCGAGAAGCCTTAGAAAGCTATCAGAAAAAGCAACTAGATGCCTATATGGAATTTCTAAAACGTAAATCACCTTATTTTAAAAATGGTGTACCTAACGACTTTGACCATATGGATAAAGCATTTATGATGACGCATTTCAATGAGCTTAATACTCAAGGTGTGGATCGAGATGAGGCCTTGGCTTTGGCTATCGAAAGTGAAAAAACCAGGAATTTTACAGAGCTCAAGGGAGAAATAGCTGTTGGGTTGTCTTCTGGGACATCTGGACACCGAGGGCTCTTTATCACGACTGAAAAAGAACGAAGTATGTGGGCGGCAGCTATCTTGGCAAAGATGTTGCCCAAAGGTCACCTTTTTGGACACCGCATAGCCTTTTTCCTCAGAGCGGATAATGAATTGTATCAGACTATCAATACGGCGCTCATTCGTTTAGAGTACTTTGATATTTTCAAGAATACAGATGAGCATATCGAGCGTCTCAACAATTATCAACCAACCATTGTGGTGGCGCCTGCTTCTATGTTGATTGAATTGAGCAAGCGTCTAAAAGCTGGGGAGTTAGTCATTCACCCACAAAAAATCGTTTCGGTGGCTGAAATCTTGGAAGATAGTGATAAAGAGCGAATTTCGAGCGCTTTTGCATTACCAGTTATTGATCAAGTATATCAAGCAACGGAAGGGTTTCTAGCTTGTACGTGTTCGGCAGGGAATCTTCATCTCAACGAAGACATCATTTTTGTGGAAAAACACTACTTGGATGACCGTCGTTTTTATCCAGTCATTACTGATTTTAAGCGGAGCAGTCAGCCTGTTTATCGCTATCAGCTCAACGATATCTTGGTTGAAAATCCTGAACCTTGTCCTTGTGGATCTCATTATACAAGGATTAACAAGGTTGAAGGGCGTTCTGACGACATCTTCTATTTTGATGGACAAGATGGAGGTCAGGTCACGATTTATCCTGACTTTATCAGACGTTGCATTCTCTTTGTGGAGAATGTCGGAGACTATCAAGTCAAACAACATTCTGAGAAGTTAGTGGAAGTTTGTCTGAGTCGAAGGGACGAGCAAGTAGAAACAGCAATCACAGAGCAATTCAGACTCTTAGCTCAACAGAAAGAGTTTAAAGCACCTGAAATACAATTTTCAGATTATCACTGGGATACAAGCCGTAAGCTCAAACGTATCCAACGTTTATGAAAGGACAAAAGATTATGACAGAAGTGAAAAGACATGTAGAAATTGCAGGCTATGGAGTTTACCTTCCAAAAAATACAGTGCAATTTAAAGACCAAACTCGTTATCGTGTCGTAGAAAATGAAGAAACACAGCTAGATTTGGCAGAAACAGCTATCCAAGCTGCGCTTGAAAATGCAAACTTAAGTATTAAAGACATTGATTGCCTTGTATCAGCTAGTGCGGTTGGTGTTCAACCTATTCCGTGTACAGCTGCTTTGATTCATGAGCGCGTGGCAAAAGGACTCTCTATTCCAGCTATGGATATCAATACGACTTGTACAAGTTTTATCTCTGCTCTATCAACGATGTCATATTTGATTGAAGCTGGAGAATACCATCGTGTTTTGATTGTTTCCAGTGAAGTCGGTAGCTTGGGTCTCAATCCAAAGCAAAAAGAAAGTTATGAACTCTTTGGTGATGGGGCGGCAGCCTTTATTTTCCAAGCAAGTGACAAGGATAAGGGAGTGATAGCAAGCCTTCAACGTACTTGGTCAGAAGGAGCTCACGATACTGAAATCCGTGGAGGCCTGACTTCTTATCAACCAAAAGAGTACTCTGAAGAAACGAAGACCAATTTCATGTTTGATATGAAAGGGAAGAAAATCCTCTTGCTTTCTGCTCGTGTCATTCCAGAAATGTTCCAAGAATTCCAAGAGAAATCTGGTATTTCTAAAGATGCTGTAGACTATATTATTCCACACCAAGCTAGCCGAGCATTACCACTTGTTATGGATAAACTAGGAGTTAGCAAAGACAAGTATCTCAATATTGTCAGTGAGTATGGGAATATGGTTTCCGTTGCGGTACCTTTTGGCTTGGCCTATGCACTCGATCATGGCTATGTGAAGGAAGGAGATACCATCTTCTTGATGGGGACTGCAGCTGGTATGACGGTTAATATGTTGGCTTTGAAATTGTAAAATAAGAGCAGGCACCTATAAGTGGCCTGCTTTTTAAATTAATTTTAAACATAGAACTATCGGCCTATACAGAAAAAGCTTGATAAGTTTTATGAAACTAAGTATACTAGAAGGGAACAAGCGTTTTCAGACGTTGAATTAGGGAGTATACTTAGAAGTTGAGAGGGAGATATGGGAATCAGAAAATTTCGATTATTGATGTCCAAGTATGGCTTTAGTATTGCGATTATCCTGATAGAATTATTTGTTATTTTTGGAATTATTCTTTACATGAGCCAGATTGCACCAATTATTTGGGTGACTCTTGTATTTTTGATCAGCGTAGCAACCGTTATAGCGATTGTTAATCGTTCCATGTCGCCAGAGAGCAAGGTGACTTGGTTGATTGTGACCTTTGTGCCTGTGTTTGGTCCATTACTTTATATCATGTTTGGTGAGCGCCGACTATCAAAAAAAGAGCTGAAACAACTCAGAGAATTGCGTTCGATTACTTTACAAGAGAAGCATGAAGATAGTCTTCATCAGAACCTACAAGAAACAGATAAATCTGCCTACGGGATTATCAACGCTTTGCTACATATGGATAGCAATGCGGAAGTCTATGAGCATACGGATTCACAATTTTTCGCAAATGGAGAAGAAATGTGGCAGCAGATGCTGGAGGATCTAAAGAGAGCTAAAAATTTATTTTTCTAGAATACTACATTGTCGAAGAGGGGTTAATGTGGGATAGCATGCTTGAGATTCTGGAAGAAAAGGTAGCCCAGGGAGTTGAGGTTAAGATGCTCTACGACGATATTGGTTGTATGGTAACTTTGCCGGGAGATTATACGGTTCATTTGCGTTCTAAAGGAATTGATGCTCATAAGTTTAATAAGGTGATTCCTCGTATGACGGTGGCCTATAATAACCGTGATCACCGAAAAATATTAGTCATTGATGGGCAGATTTCCTATACTGGAGGGATTAACCTTGCAGACGAATACATCAATCAGATTGAACGTTTTGGACACTGGAAAGATAGTGGGATTCGTATAGATGGTCCGGCGACTCAAGCCTTCACAAGACTATTTCTCATGAACTGGTACATCAACCGTGGGGAAATCAGTGACTTTGATCAGTATCATTTGGAAAATCAGACACGGTCTGGTAGCGGTCTTTGTATCCCATACGGTAGTGGACCGAAACCAATCTACCAGATGAAGGTGGGTAAAATTGTCTATCAAAATCTGATTAATCAAGCGGAAGATTTTGTCTACATCACCACGCCTTATCTCATTATCGATTATGATTTGACAGAGGATATCAAAAATGCGGCTATGCGAGGCGTAGATGTGAGAATTATAACTCCATTTATCCCAGATAAAAAGCTCATCCAGTTAGTAACTCGAGGGTCTTATGCTGATCTTTTGTCTGCTGGTGTACGTATCTACGAGTATACTCCTGGTTTTATCCATAGTAAGCAAATGATTGTTGATGATCGATTTGCTGTTGTTGGAACCATAAACCTTGATTATCGAAGCTTGGTTCACCACTATGAAAATGCAGTTTTGTTGTATGAAACACCATCGATTGCAGATATTCGTAAGGACTTTGAAGAGATTTTTGAAGTATCGCAAGAAATTTTTCCTGGAACAATCAAGCCTACTTGGTATCAAACATTAATCAAAGAAGTAGCTCAGTTATTCGCCCCTATGCTTTAATTGAAAGAGCTAGTTCGTCTGTATAATTAGAGAAAGAGAAGGTTTGCCGTCTCTTTTTCTGTAAGCAGTTTCCTTGACATCTTGTTTATTTTGCGTTATCATATGTCCATATAATATATGGGAGTCTGTGTACAGTCTGAGAGGAAGTGTTAAACTTCGACCGCACCTGATCTGGGTAATGCCAGCGTAGGGAACGAATACTTGGCCTAATTTTGCACCTTTTTCATATATGAAAGAGGTTTTTCTTTTTTTACAAAGAAAAACTGTAACTTAGAAGGAGGTTTTAATGAAAGCAAGCATTGCCTTGCAAGTTTTACCCTTATCACAAGGAATTGATCGAATAGCAGTGATTGATCAGGTAATAGCTTATCTGCAAGCTCAAGAAGTTACTATAGTAGTGACACCCTTTGAAACGGTATTAGAGGGAGACTTTGATCAACTCATGCGCATTCTAAAAGAAGCGTTAGAAGTAGCAGGTCAAGGGGCAGACAATGTTTTTGCCAATGTGAAAATAAATGTAGGAGAGATTTTAAGCATCGATGAAAAACTTGAAAAATATAATGAGACGACATATTAGTCTGCTAGGATTTTTAGGTGTCTTATCTCTTTGGCAGTTAGCGGGTTTGTTAAAACTCCTACCAAAGTTTATCTTGCCGACACCACTTGAAATCCTTCAGTCTTTTGTTCGTGACAGAGAATTTCTTTGGTACCATAGTTGGGCAACCTTGAGAGTAGCTTTACTCGGTTTGGTGTTAGGTGTCTTGATAGCCTGTATCATGGCCGTCCTTATGGATAGTTTGGGTTGGCTCAATGACTTGATTTACCCTATGATGGTGGTTGTCCAGACCATACCAACCATTGCCATAGCTCCTATCCTGGTTTTATGGTTGGGTTATGGGATTTTACCCAAAATTGTCTTGATTATCTTGACGACAACCTTCCCGATCATCGTCAGCATTTTGGATGGATTTAGGCATTGTGACAAGGATATGCTGACCTTGTTTAGTCTGATGCGTGCAAATCCCTGGCAAATCCTGTGGCATTTTAAGATTCCGGTCAGTCTGCCTTACTTTTACGCAGGTCTTAGGGTTAGTGTCTCCTATGCCTTTATCACAACAGTGGTATCTGAGTGGTTGGGAGGCTTTGAAGGACTAGGTGTCTACATGATTCAGTCTAAAAAACTGTTTCAGTATGATACCATGTTTGCCATTATTATTCTGGTGTCGATTATCAGCCTTTTGGGTATGAAGTTGGTCGATATTAGTGAAAAATATGTGATTAAATGGAAACGTACTTAAAATAGAGCGTTTTGGAAAAAGAAAAGAGGAAATAAAAATGAAGAAAACATGGAAAGTGTTTTTAACAATTGTAACAGCTCTTGTGGCTGTCGTGCTTGTGGCTTGTGGCCAAGGAACTGCTTCTAAGGATAACAAAGAAGCAGAACTCAAAAAAATTGACTTTATCCTAGATTGGACACCAAATACTAACCACACAGGGCTTTATGTTGCCAAAGAAAGGCTATTTTAAAGAAGCTGGAGTGGATGTTGACTTGAAATTGCCACCTGAAGAAAGCTCTTCTGACTTGGTTATCAATGGTAAGGCGCCATTTGCAGTGTACTTCCAAGACTATATGGCTAAGAAATTGGAAAAAGGAGCAGGCATTACCGCCGTTGCAGCGATTGTAAAACATAATACATCAGGGATCATCTCTCGTAAGTCTGACAATATCAACAGTCCAAAAGACTTGGTTGGTAAGAAATACGGAACTTGGAATGACCCAACTGAGCTTGCTATGCTGAAAACCTTGGTAGAATCTCAGGGTGGAGACTTTGAGAAGGTCGAAAAAGTACCAAACAACGACTCGAACTCAATCACACCTATTGCCAATGGCGTTTTTGATGCTGCCTGGATTTATTATGGTTGGGATGGAATCCTTGCTGAATCGCAGGGTGTGGATGCCAACTTTATGTATTTGAAAGATTATGTCAAGGAGTTTGACTACTACTCACCAGTTATCATCGCTAACAACGATTATCTGAAAGACAACAAAGAAGAAGCTCGCAAAGTCATCCAAGCCATCAAAAAAGGCTACCAATACGCTATGGAGCATCCAGAAGAAGCTGCAGATATCCTCATCAAGAATGCACCTGAGCTCAAGGATAAACGTGACTTTGTCATCGAATCTCAGAAATACTTGTCAAAAGAATACGCAAGTGATAAGGAAAAATGGGGACAGTTTGATGCTGACCGTTGGAATGCCTTCTACAAATGGGACAAGGAAAATGGAATCCTCAAGGAAGACTTGACTGATAAAGGATTTACCAACGAATTTGTAAAATAATGATAGAAATTAGACTAGAACACGTAAGCTATGCCTACGATGATGAAAAGATCTTAGAGGATATTAACCTACAGGTGACTTCAGGTGAAGTTGTCTCTATCCTAGGCCCCAGTGGTGTAGGAAAGACCACACTCTTTAACCTGATTGCAGGGATTTTAGAAGTCCAGTCTGGGCGAATCATTCTTGATGGAGAGGAAAATCCCAAGGGGCGCGTGAGCTACATGCTACAAAAGGATCTGCTCTTGGAACACAAGACGGTGCTAGGAAATATCATCCTGCCCCTCTTGATTCAAAAGGTGGATAAGGCAGAAGCTATTGCCAGAGCAGACGAAATCCTTGCTACCTTTCAGTTGACGGCTGTACGGGACAAGTATCCTCATGAGCTTAGCGGCGGGATGCGCCAGCGTGTGGCCTTACTTCGCACTTACCTATTTGGGCATAAACTCTTTCTTCTCGACGAGGCCTTTAGTGCCTTGGATGAGATGACTAAGATGGAGCTTCATGCCTGGTATCTTGATATTCATAAACAGCTAGGCCTGACGACACTCATCATTACGCATAGTATCGAGGAGGCCCTTAACCTTAGCGATCGTATCTATATCTTGAAAAATCGCCCTGGGCAGATTGTTGCTGAAATTAAACTAGATTGGTCTGAAGACGAGGATAAGGAAGTCCAAAAGATTGCTTACAAACGTCAAATCTTGGCAGAATTAGGCTTAGATAAGTAGAAAAATAGGGAGTTGGTGAGGATTATCCTTTACCAGCGCCCTTTTTCTTTTAAAAATGAAAAAATTTCGGTATAATAGTCAAAGATAGTCAAGGTTTAAAGAGAGGTGGGTTTGTTATGAGACTTAAAAATACATCAGATCATATTGAGGCCTACATCAAGGCAATTTTAGATCAATCTGGTATTGTGGAGTTGCAACGGAGTCAGTTGGCAGATACTTTCCAGGTTGTTCCTAGTCAAATTAACTATGTGATTAAGACTCGTTTTACAGAAAGCAGGGGATACTTGGTTGAAAGTAAGCGTGGTGGTGGTGGCTACATTCGTATAGGTCGGATTGAATTCTCAAACCACCATGAAATGCTCCGCGATTTACTGTATTCGGTGGGCGAAGAAGTCAGCCTAGTTATCTTTGAAGATGTTTTAAGACTCTTGTTTGAACAGGATTTAGTGACTCGTCAGGAGATGAATCTATTACTAGCGATGGCGACAGATCGAGTTCTAGGTGAGGATGCCAATCTTATCCGTGCCAATATGCTCCGACAGTTATTACAAGAGGTAGATAGAAAAGGAAAATAGAACTAAATGAAATATTCAAAAGCATTGAAAGAATGTATAGACAGTGCCTTTCTGGTCGCAAGTCATTTTGGGGCAGAATACCTAGAGTCTTGGCACCTATTGATTGCTATGGCCAATCATAGTTACAGTGTAGCTGGGGCGACTTTAAATGAATTTCCCTATGAGATTGATCGTCTGGAGGAAGTTGCTGTAGAGCTGACTGAAACAAAGTATAGCGATAAGGAAAATTATCAGGAGTTGCCTTTTTCACACCGTTTGAAGGTATTGTTGTTGGAAGCAGAGCACGTTGCTTCTGTCGTTCATGCCAAGGTATTGGGAACAGAGCATGTGCTTTATGCTATCTTACATGATGGCAATGCCTTAGCTACTCGCATTCTAGAAAAAGCGGGATTTTCTTACGAAGATCAGAAGGATCAGGTCAAGATTGCTGGACTTCGTCGTAGTCTTGAAGCGCGTGCTGGTTGGACTAGAGATGATTTGAAGGCCCTTCGCCAGCGTCATCGCACGGTAGCAGACAAGCAAAATTCTATGGCTAATATGATGGGCATGCCTCAGACTCCAAGTGGAGGTTTGGAAGATTACACTCATGACCTTACGGAGCAAGCTCGCTCAGGTAAATTGGAACCAGTCATCGGGCGTGATCAAGAAATCTCTCGTATGATTCAAATCTTGAGCCGTAAAACTAAAAACAATCCTGTCCTAGTTGGAGATGCGGGTGTGGGAAAAACAGCTTTGGCACTTGGTCTTGCCCAACGTATTGCCAATGGAGATGTGCCAGATGAAATGGCTAAAATGCGAGTTCTAGAGCTTGATTTGATGAATGTGGTTGCGGGGACTCGTTTCCGTGGTGATTTTGAAGAACGTATGAACAATATCATCAAAGATATTGAGGAAGATGGCAAGGTCATCCTCTTTATCGATGAGCTTCATACCATTATGGGTTCAGGAAGTGGGATTGATTCGACCTTGGATGCGGCCAATATCCTAAAACCTGCCTTGGCACGTGGAACTCTGAGAACTGTCGGTGCGACCACTCAGGAAGAGTATCAAAAGCACATCGAAAAAGACGCAGCCCTTTCTCGTCGTTTTGCTAAAGTGATGATTGAGGAGCCAAGTTTAGCAGATAGTATGGCTATTTGCAGGGCTTGAAAGCAACTTATGAGAAACACCACCATGTCCAAATTACAGACGATGCAGTCGAAACAGCTGTCAAAATGGCACATCGTTATTTGACGAGTCGTCATTTGCCAGACTCAGCCATTGATCTTTTGGATGAAGCGGCAGCAACAGTGCAAAATAAATCGAAACACGCTAAACAAGAAGAGTCAGGTTTAACACCAGCTGATAAGGCCTTGATGGACGGAAAATGGAAGCAAGCAGCTCAACTCATTGCAAAAGAGCAGGAAGTACCTGTTTATAAAGATGTAGTAGAAGAATCTGATATTTTGACCACCTTGAGTCGCTTATCAGGAATTCCAGTTCAAAAATTAACGCAAACGGATGCCAAGAAGTATCTCAACCTTGAAGCTGAACTGCATAAACGTGTGATCGGACAGGAACAGGCTGTATCTAGCATCAGTCGTGCTATTCGCCGTAATCAATCTGGTATTCGTAGTCATAAACGTCCGATCGGATCCTTCATGTTCCTAGGACCAACAGGTGTTGGTAAGACAGAATTGGCCAAGGCCTTGGCAGAAGTCCTCTTTGATGACGAGTCTGCTCTTATCCGTTTCGATATGAGTGAGTATATGGAGAAATTCGCAGCCAGTCGTCTTAACGGAGCTCCTCCAGGTTATGTAGGTTACGAAGAAGGTGGAGAGTTGACCGAGAAGGTTCGCAATAAACCGTACTCGGTACTTCTCTTTGACGAAGTAGAAAAGGCGCACCCAGACATCTTTAATGTACTCTTACAAGTCTTGGATGATGGTGTCTTGACAGACAGTAAAGGCCGTAAGGTTGATTTTTCAAATACCATCATTATCATGACGTCGAACCTTGGTGCGACAGCTCTTCGTGATGACAAGACAGTCGGTTTTGGAGCTAAGGATATTCGTTTTGATCAGGAAAATATGGAAAAACGAATGTTTGAAGAGTTGAAAAAAACTTACCGCCCAGAGTTTATCAACCGTATTGATGAAAAAGTGGTCTTCCATAGCTTGTCAAGTCAAGATATGCAGGAAGTGGTTAAGATTATGGTCAAACCATTGATTGCTAGCCTGGCAGAAAAAGGAATTGACTTGAAACTCCAAGCGTCTGCCCTTAAGCTTCTAGCTCAGAAGGGATATGATCCAGAGATGGGAGCTCGCCCACTACGCAGAACTTTGCAAACAGAAGTAGAAGACAAACTAGCAGAGCTCCTTCTTACAGGTGAACTGAAAGAAGGTAAGACACTTAAAATCGGTGTCAAAGCTGGTCAGTTAAAATTTGAGATTGTTTAAAATTGTGAGGTTGGAACAGATTGTTTCAGCCTCTTTTTTGAAAAGTTGTTGCCAAAATAGCTACTTGGATTGTGCATTTAGTTTAAGGATTTCAAAACAGAATTCTCCTGATCCGGTTCTGCATATCAAGTAAAAAAATCTTATCATGTAGCAATGTTTTTTTATAAAAAAATAATAAAAAAAGTATTGACAAAGACGGGAAGACGGATTATAATATAAAATATAAAAAGTTATAAAAAGGTTGAACAGATATGAAAAAGAGTATAGCGGTGGTTTTTGGCACCTTTGCTCCCTTACATCAAGGGCATATTGATTTAATCCAAAGAGCAAAACGTCAATGTGATGCTGTATGGGTGGTAGTTTCAGGTTATAAGGGAGATCGTGGTGAACAGGTAGGGCTTACACTACAAAAGAGATTTCGCTATATTCGTGAAGCTTTTCGAGATGATGAGTTGACCTCTGTTTGTAAACTTGACGAAACCAATATTCCACGTTATCCAATGGGCTGGCAGGAGTGGTTGGAACAGATGTTGCAGGCCATTTCCTATGACCAGACTGGTGAGGAACTTATCTTTTTTGTAGGAGAGTCCGAATACCAACAAGAATTGTCAAAACGTGGTTTTGAGACTGTTCTACAGGAAAGAAAATTTGGAATTTCGGCTACCATGATTCGAGAAAATCCAAGTAAATATTGGAAATATATCGCTCAACCCTTCCGCCGTCAGTTTACGAAAAAAGTGTTGATTATGGGAAGTGCTAGTAATGGGAAAACAACTCTAGCCAAGGATTTAGCTCGCTTCTATGATGCGCCAGTCAGTCTGGAATATGCACGTGAGTATCAGATAAAAATAATGTCCGAGATGATGAGCTTACTCCAAAAGACTATTATTACCTTCTTTTGGGGCAATATGACCAAACTTCCAAGTTAATCGATAGCAATGCCAATCGAGGCTTGGTCATTGCAGATACCAACTCATTGGTAACCAAGGGCTACTACGATTACTACATGGAAACTGAAGAGCAGGGGGACTTGTCCGTAGAAACATTTGATAATCTCTTCGTTTCCATCTTAGCCAAGGAAAAGTGGGATTTAATCCTCTTTGTGCAACCTGTCGGCTCTTATGTCAATGATGGTTTTCGAGACATGACCATGGCAGAAGACCATATCCGTCATAGTTTTTCTCAGCATTTGGATATGATGAGGGAGCAATATCTAGCTACTATCCCTCATGTTTATCTAGCTGATGATTATCTAGGAAATTATGAAGCAGCAAAAGTAGCTATCGATGCCATTTACCAAGCAGATTAGGAGAAGAAAATGAAAAAAATAACTGAAAAAATTACTCGATTTATCGCAAACTTTAAAAATGTTCACGCAGAAGCTCGTAAAATTGGTTTTGCAGGAGTTATGCGTTTGCTTTGGAAAGACCTCTTTGTGGGACGTAGTCTTTTCCAGTGGCTCTATTTGATTGTTTTATCAAGTGTTCCTCTTATTCTGGAGTTTACACAAAACACGGAAAGTCATGACTGGGTTGGTCTCTTGGCCTCTTGGACAGGGATTGTCTGCGTTATCTTAGTAGCTGAAGGTCGAGCTAGTAACTACCTTTTTGGAGCTATTAACTCTGCAATCTATTTGGTCCTAGCTATGAATGCTACTTTCTACGGTGAAGTTTTGACAACAGTTTATTTCTTTGTCATGCAGCCGATTGGTCTCTATGCTTGGCTGTCCAATCGGATCAATGAGCAAGGAAAAGCAGAAGAATCTCATTTTGAAGCTAAGAAATTATCTGTTTTTGACTGGCTCAAGTACTTAGCCTTGACTGCTATCATTTGGATTGGTATGGGCTTGGCATACCAAAGTATCCATAGTGCTCGCCCTTTCCGTGATAGTTTTACCGATGCGACCAATGGTGTCGGTCAGCTCTTGATGACACGTCTCTATCGTGAGCAATGGATTTTCTGGATTGCAACCAATCTCTTTAGTATCTATCTCTGGTGGGGTGAAAATATCCATATCCAAGGTATGTACTGGGTCTACACCCTCAATAGTCTAGTCGGTTGGTACCAATGGACTAAGGCTGTCAAGGAGGGATAAGATGACTGAAAGGATAATCCCGGCTGGAATGACAGAAAGAGAATATTTTGAGATTCATGCGACTGAGAAGGAATTTTTAGACTGGTACTGCAAACAGGCTCTTCCTCAGTATGAAAAACCGAGCGTGACGGTGGATATGGTAGCTTATTGCTTTGTGGAAGGGAAAATCAAACTCTTGCTAATTCGTCGCAAGGCCCATCCTTATCAAAACTGTTTGGCTTTGGTCGGTGGTTTTATGGACAAGAGCGAAGATGCAAGGCATGCTTGTCAGCGTGAAGTGCGAGAGGAGGTTAACCTCGACCTTCCTTTGGAAAAAATCGAACAGTTGATGACAGTATCTACTCCAGGTCGTGATCCGCGGGGCTGGACGGTTACTATCGCCCACTTGGTGTATCTACCTAGCCGCGCACTCGAACTCGTTCAAGCTGGAGATGATGCCAAGGATGTGGTTTTTGTCGATGTTGATTTTCAGACGGGCAAGTGCTTCCTAGAGGGACTAGAGTTGGAGGAGCACGCCTTCGCCTTTGACCATTATGCCATTATCCAAGAGTCTATTAAACGAATCCAAGGGCGTCTTGACTGGAATCCGACCTTCCTCTATCTGCTAGAGGAGGAGTTCACTGTCTATGAAGGGACTGAACTGGTCAATCTTATCAACCCAGGACGACCAATCGTCAGCAATAACTTTCTCGTAAAATACGGAGAATATGTAGAAGAAGTCGGGCTCAAACGAGTGCCTAAAAAGAAACCAAGAAAAACCTATCGATTAAAATAAAAAGATTGGGGACAGAAATCGATAGATCAAGTCTCGATTTCCTAGTCTCAGTCCTGAGAAGTTTTAACAAACGATGGCTGGTTCAAGTTTGAGAATAGAGAAAATAAAGTTTGTGTCAAAAGTCAATTCAGCCATCGTGTCAAAGACTTATTAGTCATAAAAAAGCGAGGTCGGGATTTTTTCCCGACCTCTTTTTGACTACTAAGGATGTTTATCTTTCTTTGAATTGCTCATGATTCGAATGAATAAATCCTTGTATTTATATTTTAAATAGGTTTCGTGTAAATACAATAAAGCTACATAGACAATCATGAAAATGGCAGTTAGGTAGAACAAATCAAATGTTGTTTGAGCGTAATGAGTAGCTGCCCCATAAGAAACGAAAGCATCTAAAATCACCCAAGGAAGATACTTGTAATATTTGCTTAACATAAGCTTTCACACCTCCAATATCCTATCTCAATTTTATTATAGCTCTTCAAGAAAAAAAATGCAAGCGATTACACGTATAAAATATAGTATTCTCATAGGAAAAATTTTTTTCTGTTTTTTTAATTCTTTACGAATAAAAAGATATAGGAGGGCTAAGGAAATAGATGCTAAAAAAATAATTCTAAAAAAATTTTAGATAAATAGTTGACAGATTCAAAAACAAATATTACAATAATGTTACAAAAATATTTCTTAACATTTCAAAAATGTTACAAAAGGAGCATAAAATGAAAAATAAAACTTCTATCAAATTAATGGCCGCAACTGTACTCGCTTCAACATTGCTATTGGGGGCTTGTGGTAATAAGAAAGAAAATACCACAAGCGATAGTTCTAGCAAGACAACACAAGCATCTTCTAGTTCTAAGGCAAGTTCTTCAAGTAAAGAGAACAAGACTCAGAAATCCTCAAGTTCAACTTCATCAGAAAAAGCTAAATCATCATCTTCTGATCAGTCAACAACTACTGCTAATCAATCGCAAGCAGCACCAGAAACAAAACAAAACCAAGAACCTTCTGCTAAGCAAACCCCTTCTCAAGCTCCATCCAATCAACAAGGAACACAAGCAAAACAGAATCAGTCGGCTTATGATCCAGCAACTGATCGCAAACTTCAAGACAAGCAGGCAGAACATAACAAACGTTATAAAGGTGTCTTGACTATGGTGGACAAAGATTTTTCGGCTGCGGCTGGAAATTGGAAGGGTGCTAATGGTGAAACGATCACTGTTTCATCAGGTGGTCAATTTACAGTAGAATCTGCTGATGGCAAGAAAGAAAACTACTCTATTCAAAGCTATTCTTATACCCTTGATGATGGGAAATACAATGCTGAAGTAGGTGGTGGAAAAGTCATCCAAATTACAACAGGTGCAGATGGTACTGTTTCAAGTGTTACTTTGATTAAGCCATAGACTTCAGTACTGAAATAATTTGTTTAAAAATAGTTTAGTTGATGAGTACCTACAGCATTTGAAGTTGATAAGACGTCATAAATGAACTTCAGAGATGAGACTAACTTTGAAGTATATCTAATCAAATCTACCTGAACTGACCGTTTTTCACTTAGTTTCTTTCAGAGAAAGTGGTATAATGAAAAAATCAAAGGGAAACGAGTGATGAATCAATGCCTGATAAATTAATTTTACCTCAAAACACACGACTCATGGGAGTGTTCCTTGGCTTTATCGGTGGTTCTTTGGATGTATTCTGTCACATCCAGTACCATAGTTTGGTGGCAACGCAGACAGGGAACATTCTCCTGCTGATATCAGATTGGCACGATTCACATGTCATCAATACCATGTTGAGATTCTGCTCGATTATATTCTTTTCCCTAGGCTTTCTTTTTGCCTTACACGTGAAAGAATATCGCAAAACAGCCTATTGGCGGGTTAAGATGCTACTTCCCTTATTTATCGGGACCCTTGTTTTGCCCTTCTTTTCTCGATTTCCTTTACTAGAAGTACCTTTTATTGCTTTTGGAACTGGCATGATGATGCTAACATTTACGGGCAGTTTGATTGAAGATCATCCCTATGTCATTTTTATGACCTCTGGAAATTACCGAAAAATGTTGATTGCTTTGTATCGCATCGTTAGAGGAGAAGGAGATGTTCAAGAATATCGTCGACAAGCCTTGAACTATGGTATTGTTGTAGGTAGTTTCGTAGTGGGGGCCATTAGCTTGGCTGTATCTATGCATTTTTTCCATGAATGGTCTATTTGGATTGTCAGCTTTAATTTGTTGTTGATTATGGCATACTATATTGCTAGAGTGAAGCAGCTAGATTTGCAAGATGAAAATATATAAAAAATGGCAGATCTCAATTTGAGATTTGCCATTTTTTATACGTTTATGCTTTTTCTAACTGTAAGAGAGCTTCAATTTCTGCAAGTGTGCTTGCTTGTGAGATGGCTCCACGGAGTTTAGCAGCGCCAGATGTTCCACGGAGATAGTGGGGAGCTAGGCCACGGAATTCACGGACAGCAACCTTTTCTCCCTTGAGGTTAATCAAGCGTTTTAAGTGTTCATAGGCAATTTTCATCTTGTCTTCAAAGGTCAAATCAGGCAGGATTTCTCCAGTTTCAAAGTAGTGATTGATTTGATTAAAGAGGTAAGGATTTCCCATAGCTGCGCGCCCAATCATAACGGCGTCAGCACCGACTTCCTCGATGCGTTGTTTAGCTTCTTGGACTGTGCGGATATCGCCGTTGGCGATAAATGGAATCTTGGTTAGAGCTTGTGCAACCTTATGAAGAGTCTCAAGGTCAGCGTGCCCAGTGTACATCTGTTCACGTGTACGTCCATGCATAGCGAGGGCAGAGACACCTGCCGCTTCGGCAGCAAGGGCATTCTCAACTGCTAGGGATGGGTCAGACCAGCCCGTACGCATTTTGACAGTGAGAGGGATATCAAGGACAGATTGGACCTTGTTGATGATAGAGTAAATCTTATCTGGGTCCTTGAGCCACATAGCCCCAGCTTCGTTTTTACGATTTTATTAACTGGGCAACCCATGTTGATATCAACGATATCGGTCTTGGTGTTTTCTTGGATGAATTCTGCTGCGCGTGCTAGGCTGTCTTCATCACTACCAAAAAGTTGGATAGAGACTGGGTTTTCGCCTTCATCGATATGAAGCATGTGAAGAGTTTTTTCGTTGTTGTATTGGATTCCCTTGTCAGAGACCATTTCCATGACAACGAGTCCAGCTCCGAGTTCTTTTGCAATAGTACGGAAGGCTGAGTTGGTCACGCCGGCCATGGGGGCTAAAACGGTACGATTGGGAATCTCAACATTGCCAATCATAAAGGGTGTATTAAGATTTGTCACGAATGAGTTCCTCCAGGTCATTTTCATCGAAATTATAAGTAGTCTGGCAGAATTGACAAGTAATTTCTGCCCCGTGGTCTTCGTCCTTCATTTCCTGCAAGTCTGAGCTTGGAAGACTAGAAAGAGCCTTCATAAAACGTTCTTTGCTGCAGTCACATTGGAAACGAATTTCTTCTTCAGACAGACGTTTGTATGGTTCGTCTCCGTAGATAGCCTTGAGAAGGGCTTCGATATGGTCGTCGCTTTCTAGAAGAGTCGAAATAGCTGGCATCTCTTGGATACGTTTTTCAAAGCGAGCAATCTCTTCTTCCTTGGCTTCTGGCAAAACTTGAACGAGGAAACCACCTGCGACTTTGACCTTGTCGTCTTCATCCAAAAGGACATTGAGGCCGACTGCAGAAGGGGTCTGTTGACTTTCTGTTAGGTAGAAAGCTAGATCTTCACCGATTTCTCCCGAGATGAGGGGAGTCATAGAGTTGTAAGGATTTTCCAGTGCCGTAGTCTGTGATAACGAGGAATTGGCCATTACCAACAAAAAGGTCCAACTAGGACTTCACCGGTTGCAGTTTTTGATATCAACGCCAGGATTTTTGAACGTAGCCTTTGACATTCCCCTTGGTATCAGCGACGGTGATAATGGCCCCTAGAGAGCTAGTTCCCAGCACCTTAACTGTTAGTTTGGTATTTCCTTTTTCATTGGCGGCGAGAATCTGGCTAGCAATGAGGGTACGGCCGAGTGCCACAGTTGAGCTAGCTTGGGTTTGATGTTTTTCTTGAGCAGTGCGGACGGTTTCAGTGCTGTCTAGAACAAAAGCACGAAAAGATCCACTTTCTGATATTGTTTTTATAATTTTATCCATAGCTACTATTTTTAGCATAAAAAAATGCCCAAAGGGGGAGCCGTGTGTTTGCTGATTTTTAGGATAATGGACCAGTAAATCAGCATGAAAATAAAAAGAGAAACAGATTATTTCAGCATTTTTAAGTTTTATGATATTCTAAAGGGAGAAAATGAAAGGGGTAACAAATGTATTTAGGCGACTTGATGGAAAAAGCAGAATCTGGTCAATTTTTAGTCCTTTCCTTTTTATTACAAGAAGCCCAGACGACAGTCAAGCAAGCAATGGAAGAAACAGGATTTTCAAAAGCAACCTTGACCAAGTATGTCGTCTTGCTCAACGATAAGGCCCAGGAAAAAGTCCTGGATCTGAAAATTCGTTTGGCAGATGAAATTTTGAGTTTATCAATTGGCCCTGCAGTCAAAGGGCGAGAAATTCGTAGCTTGTTCTTGGAAAATGCCATAAAATACCAAATTTTAGTTTATCTCCTCTATCATCATCAGTTTTTAGCCCATCAGCTGGCTCAAGAATTGATGATTAGTGAGGCAACGCTTGGTCGCCACTTGGCTAGTTTAAATCATATTTTATCCGAGTTTGATTTATCTATTCAAAATGGCCGTTTGCGAGGTCCAGAACATCAGATTCGTTACTTTTATTTCTGTCTTTTACGTAAGGTTTGGTCGAGCAAGGATTGGGGAAATGAAATGCAAAAGCCTGAGAGAAGACGAGAGATTACCAGTTTAGAAGAAATCTGTGGTGCTCAATTATCCTCAGGGCAGAAATTGGACTTGGTTTTGTGGAATCATATCAGCCAACAACGTCTGCGAGTCAATGCCTGTCAATTTCAAGTTATAGAAGATAAAATGCGAGGATATTTTGATAATATTTTCTACCTTCGTTTGCTTAGAAAGACCCCTTCTTTTTTTGCTGGGCAACACATTCCTTTGGGAACTGAGGATGGTGAGATGATGATTTTCTTCTCTTTTCTCCTTTCTCATCGCATTTTGCCCCTGCATACCATGGAGTATATCCTTGGGTTCGGAGGGCGACTGGCAGATTTGCTGACGCAACTAATTCAAAAAATGAAGCAAGAGGAGCTATTAGGGGACTATACAGAGGACCATGTCACCTATGAACTGAGTCAGCTTTGTGCTCAAATCTATCTTTATAAGGGCTATATTTTACAAGATAAGTATAAATACCAGACTGAAAATCGTCATCCTTATTTGTTGATGGAACATGATTTTAAGGGGATAGCAGAGGAGATTTTTCATGCCTTGCCCGCTTTTCATCAGGGGACGGATTTGGATAAAAAAATATTTTGGGAATGGATTCAATTGATGGAATATATGGCAGAAAATGACGGCCATCATATGAGGATTGGACTAGATGTGACAGCAGGTTTTCTTGTCTTTTCAAGAATGACTGCTATCTTGAAACGGTACTTGGAATACAATCGTTTTATTACCATTGAGGTCTATGACCCTAGCCGACATTATGATTTGCTGGTTACCAATAACCCTATTCATAAAAAGGACCAGACTCCGGTATATTATTTAAAAAACGACTTGGATATGGAAGATTTGGTAGCGATTCGTCAGATACTATTTGCTTAAAAGGCTTGGGAAACCAGGTCTTTTTTTGTGAAAATCGCACAATCTCCTCACTTTTTTTTAAAATTTTAAAAAAATTGATAGACAGGAAAGCGCTTTATTTTGTATACTAGTTACTGTAAAGAGGAACCCCCTCAAGATTTTATCAGGAGGACAGCACATGTCACAAGAAAAATACATTATGGCTATTGACCAAGGAACTACCAGTTCTCGTGCCATCATTTTTAACAAAAAAGGCGAGAAGGTCAGCTCTAGCCAAAAAGAATTCACTCAGATTTTCCCTCAAGCAGGTTGGGTAGAGCACAATGCCAATGAAATTTGGAACTCTGTTCAGTCAGTTATTGCGGGTGCTTTCATCGAAAGTGGTGTGAAACCAAGTCAAATCGAGGCAATCGGGATTACCAACCAGCGTGAAACAACTGTCGTCTGGGATAAGAAAACAGGGCTCCCTATCTACAATGCTATCGTTTGGCAATCACGCCAAACTGCTCCTCTGGCTGAACAACTAAAAAGCCAAGGTTATGTGGAAAAATTCCATGAGAAGACTGGTTTGATCATCGATGCTTACTTCTCAGCGACTAAGGTTCGTTGGATTTTGGACCATGTAGAAGGTGCTCAAGAGCGAGCAGAAAAGGGTGAATTGCTCTTTGGTACCATTGATACTTGGCTGGTTTTGGAAATTGACTGACGGCGCAGCTCACGTAACTGACTACTCAAACGCAGCTCGTACCATGCTCTATAACATCAAGGATCTTAAATGGGATGATGAGATTTTGGAAATCCTCAATATTCCTAAGGTTATGCTTCCAGAAGTTCGTTCTAACTCTGAAATCTATGGCAAGACAGCTCCATTCCATTTCTACGGTGGAGAAGTGCCAATCTCTGGTATGGCAGGTGACCAACAAGCAGCCCTCTTTGGTCAGTTGGCTTTTGATCCTGGTATGGTTAAAAATACCTACGGAACTGGTTCCTTCATCATCATGAACACTGGTGAAGAAATGCAGTTGTCTGAAAACAACCTTTTGACAACGATTGGTTATGGTATTAACGGCAAGGTTTACTATGCTTTGGAAGGTTCTATCTTCATCGCAGGAAGTGCCATTCAATGGCTTCGTGACGGTCTTCGCATGGTGGAAAACTCACCAGAGTCTGAAAAATATGCTCTTAATTCTCACAATAATGACGAAGTCTATGTCGTACCTGCCTTTACAGGTCTAGGGGCACCATACTGGAACCAAAACGCTCGAGGATCTGTCTTTGGCTTGACTCGTGGAACAACTAAAGAAGACTTTATCAAGGCGACTTTGCAATCTATCGCTTATCAAGTACGTGACATCATCGACACCATGCAAGTGGATGCTCAGACAGCTATCCAAGTCTTGAAGGTAGATGGTGGTGCAGCCATGAACAACTTCCTCATGCAGTTCCAAGCTGACATCTTGGGAATTGATATCGCACGCGCTAAAAACTTGGAAACAACTGCCCTAGGGGCAGCCTTCCTTGCTGGCCTGTCAGTCGGCTACTGGAAAGACCTAGATGAATTGAAAGAACTCAATGCAACTGGTGAACTCTTCGAGCCTTCTATGAACGAATCTCGTAAAGAACAACTCTACAAGGGATGGAAGAAAGCTGTTAAAGCTACCCAACTCTTTGCAGAAATTGAAGACTAGTCAAGACTTCAGTAGGATAGAAAGTGAAGAATTATGGAATTTTCAAAGAAAACTCGTGAATTATCGATTAAGAAAATGCAAGAACGCACCCTGGATCTTTTGATTATCGGGGAGGGATCACAGGTGCTGGGAGTAGCCTTGCAGGCAGCAGCAAGTGGTCTTGAAACAGGTTTGATTGAAATGCAGGACTTTGCGGAAGGGACATCAAGCCGTTCAACAAAAATTGGTCCACGGTGGACTTCGTTACCTCAAACAATTTGACGTAGAAGTGGTATCAGATACGGTATCAGAACGTGCAGTAGTGCAACAAATTGCTCCTCATATTCCAAAAACCAGACCCAATGCTCTTACCAGTCTATGATGAAGATGGGGCAACTTTTTAGCCTCTTCCGTCTTAAGGTAGCCATGGACCTCTATGACCTCTTGGCAGGTGTCAGCAATACTCCAGCTGCCAACAAGGTCTTGACCAAAGAAGAAGTGTTGGCTCGTGAGCCTGAGTTGAAACAAGAAGGTCTAGTCGGAGGTGGGGTCTACCTAGACTTCCGTAACAACGATGCTCGTTTGGTGATTGAAAATATCAAACGTGCCAACCAAGATGGGGCCCTCATTGCTAACCACGTAAAAAGCTGAAGGATTCCTCTTTGATGAATCTGGCAAGATCACAGGTGTAGTGGCGCGTGATCTCTTGACTGATGAAGTCTTTGAAATCAAGGCTCGTTTGGTGATTAATACAACTGGTCCTTGGAGCGATAAAGTGCGTAACCTCTCAAACGATGGAGAGCAGCATTCACAAATGCGTCCAACCAAGGGTGTTCACTTGGTCGTAGATTCAAGCAAGATCAAAGTTTCTCAACCAGTCTACTTTGATACTGGTCTTGGAGATGGTCGGATGGTCTTCGTCTTGCCACGTGAAAACAAAACTTACTTCGGAACGACTGACACGGACTACACTGGCGACTTAGAGCATCCAACAGTAACTCAAGAAGATGTCGACTACTTGTTAGGAATCGTGAATAACCGCTTCCCAGAAGCAAAGATCACCGTTGATGATATTGAAAGCAGCTGGGCTGGTCTTCGTCCATTGATCGCAGGCAATAGCGCTTCTGACTATAATGGCGGAAATAACGGGACCATTAGTGACGATAGCTTCAATAGCTTGATTGCGACTGTCGAGGCTTATCTCTCTAAAGAAAAAACACGTGAAGATGTTGAATCTGCTGTCAGCAAGCTTGAAAGCAGCACATCTGAGAAACATTTGGACCCATCTGCAGTTTCACGTGGTTCGAGCTTGGACCGTGATGACAATGGCCTGTTGACCCTTGCTGGTGGTAAAATCACAGACTACCGTAAGATGGCTGAAGGGGCTATGGAGCGCGTGGTTGATATCCTTAAAGCAGAATTTGACCGTAGCTTTAAACTCATCAACTCTAAGACTTACCCTGTTTCAGGCGGAGAATTGAACCCAGCAAATGTGGACTCAGAAATTGAAGCCTTTGCTCAACTTGGAGTGTCACGTGGTTTGGATAGCAAGGAAGCTCATTACCTAGCAAATCTCTACGGTTCAAATGCACCGAAAGTCTTTGCCCTTGCTCACAGCTTGGAACAAGCGCCAGGACTCAGCTTGGCAGATACCTTGTCCCTTCACTATGCAATGCGCAATGAGTTGGCTCTGAGCCCAGTTGACTTTCTCCTTCGCCGTACCAACCACATGCTCTTTATGCGTGATAGTTTGGATAGCATTGTGGAGCCAGTTCTGGATGAAATGGGACGATTCTATGATTGGTCAGAAGAAGAAAAAGCAGCCTACCGTGCGGATGTTGAAGTAGCCCTTGCTAACAACGATCTAGCGGCATTGAAAAATTAAGAAAAACTAGAAGAGAGGGAGACAAGCCTTCCTTGCCTTCTCTCTCCTTCTTTAAAATGGAGACAACGATATGATGAAAGAATTATTTGGTGAATTTTTAGGGACCTTAATCCTGATTCTTTTGGGAAATGGGGTTGTAGCAGGAGTGGTTCTTCCGAAAACGAAGAGCCATAACTCAGGTTGGATCGTCATTACTCTTGGTTGGGGGATTGCAGTTGCAGTGGCAGCCTTTATCTCTGGCAAGTTAAGTCCGGCACATTTGAATCCAGCGGTGACGATTGGGGTTGCTCTTAATGGTGGACTAGCTTGGGCATCTGTGATTCCTTATATCATCGCTCAATTTGCTGGAGCCATGGTGGGGCAAGTCCTTGTCTGGTTACAGTTCAAACCGCATTACCTAGCAGAAGAAAATCCTGGAAATATCCTTGGAACATTCAGTACTGGTCCAGCAATTAAGGACACTACTTCAAACCTTATCAGTGAAATCCTCGGAACCTTTGTCTTGCTACTGACTATCTTTGCACTTGGTCTTTATGACCTTCAAGCAGGACTTGGTACTTTTGCCGTTGGTACCTTGATTGCAGGGATTGGTTTGTCTCTCGGTGGAACTACAGGCTGCGCTCTCAACCCAGCTCGTGACCTAGGACCTCGTATCATGCACAGTATCTTACCAATTCCAAATAAGGGAGACGGAGACTGGTCTTATGCTTGGATTCCTGTTGTAGGACCTATCCTCGGAGCGGCCTTAGCAGTCCTCGTATTTTCACTTTTCTAAGATAAAAGAGTTATTGGCAATAGAGTTTGAGATGGAAATCTCAGGCTCTTTTTTGATGGCCAAAACATTAACATTTTAACTTATCTTAAAATAAGCTAAAATCAACTTTTAAATGACGGTAAACAGTTGAAAATGAAGAGACTAAAGTGGTAAAATGGGAACAAGAAAAAAATAGTAAGTGTATATTTGCATAAAAATTATTGAAAATTTACAAAAAAAGAAGTTAATTATGGATAAAAAGAAACCAATTTATGTTTTTTTAGGGCAAACGGTCCTGTATTTTTATTGTTCTACTTGGTTTGCTTTACTTTTTTAGTTACCTAGGACAAAGTCAGGGAAGCTTTATTTACAATGAATTTTAGTTTAAAGGAGAAAAATCATCGTGTCTAATAAGCCGATAAAAGATATGATTGAAGCGATTGAATATTTCGCCCAAACTCAACCTACCTTTCCAGTATACAATGTCTTAGGGCAAGAGCACACTTATGGTGATTTAAAGGCTGATTCAGATAGTTTGGCTGCAACCATTGATCAGCTAGGATTACCTGAAAAATCTCCAGTAGTCGTTTTTGGTGGTCAGGAGTATGAAATGTTGGCTACCTTTGTAGCTCTGACTAAGTCAGGACATGCCTATATCCCAATTGATAGCCATTCGGCCTTGGAGCGCGTGTCTGCCATTCTTGAAGTGGCTGAGCCAAGTTTGATCATTGCCATTTCAGAGTTTCCAATCGAAACCCCAACTACTCCAATCATGTCCTTGGAGCAGGTGCGTGAAGCTTATGCGGCTCAAAAAGCTTATGATTTGCAGCATCCGGTCAAGGGGGATGATAACTACTACATCATCTTTACTTCAGGGACAACTGGAAAACCAAAAGGGGTGCAAATTTCGCATGATAATCTGCTCAGCTTTACCAACTGGATGATTACGGACAAGGAATTTGCGACGCCAGATCGTCCACAAATGTTGGCGCAACCACCCTATTCTTTTGACTTGTCTGTCATGTACTGGGCACCGACCTTGGCTCTTGGAGGAACGCTTTTTGCCCTCCCATCAGCCATTACTCAAGACTTTAAGCAACTCTTTGCAACCATCTTTTCTCTTCCGATTGCTATCTGGACTTCAACACCATCTTTTGCAGATATGGCCATGTTGTCTGAAGATTTCAATGCTGAAAAGATGCCAGGCATTACCCATTTTTACTTTGATGGGGAAGAGTTGACAGTCAAGACTGCTCAGAAATTGCGCAAGCGTTTCCAAATGCACGTATCATTAATGCATATGGACCAACGGAAGCAACAGTTGCTTTGTCAGCAGTCGCTATTACAGATGAGATGTTGACAACCTTGAAACGTCTTCCGATTGGTTACACCAAACCTGATTCACCAACCTTTATCATCGATGAAGAGGGCAATAAACTGCCAAATGGAGAACAAGGGGAGATCATCGTATCTGGTCCAGCTGTTTCAAAAGGCTACATGAATAATCCTGAAAAAACAGCTGAAGCTTTCTTCGAATTTGAAGGTTTGCCAGCCTACCACACTGGAGATGTTGGAACTATGACAGATGAAGGTCTTCTTCTTTACGGTGGACGGATGGACTTCCAGATCAAGTTTAATGGCTATCGTATTGAACTAGAGGATGTCTCTCAAAACTTGAACAAATCCAAGTACGTTGAATCTGCTGTTGCAGTTCCACGTTACAACAAAGACCATAAGGTCCAAAATCTCTTGGCCTATGTTATCTTAAAAGATGGCGTCAAAGAACAATTTGAGCGTGAAATTGATATCACGAAAGCTATCAAGGAAGACTTGGAAGATATTATGATGTCTTACATGATGCCATCTAAGTTTCTTTACAGAGAGAAATTGCCACTGACTCCAAATGGCAAGATTGATATCAAAGGATTGATTAACGAGGTGAATAATAGATGATGGATTTCCTGAAACAGCTGCCTCATATTGAGCCGTATGGGAATCCGCAGTACTTTTTGTACGTGATTACTGCTACCTTGCCAATCTTTATCGGTCTTTTTTTCAAAAAACGTTTTGCCTGGTATGAAATACTGGTTAGTCTCTTCTTTATCGTTACCATGTTGACGGGTGGCAAGACTAATCAAATAGCTGCCTTAGGAATCTATCTAATTTGGCAAATTGTACTGGTTCTTTTTTACAAGCAGTATCGAAAAATTCAAGATGGCAAATGGATTTTCTATCTCGTTAGTCTGTTGTCTTTACTTCCAATCATATTTGTAAAGGCGCAAACAGCCATTAATGGAACACAATCCTTGCTGGGTTTTATCGGAATTTCTTATTTGACCTTTCGTTCGGTGGGAATCATCATTGAACTCAGAGACGGAGTCATTAAGGATTTGAAGATGTGGGAGTATTTGCGTTTTCTTCTCTTTATGCCGACATTTTCAAGTGGTCCTATTGACCGTTTCAAACGTTTTAATGAAAATTATAAGACGATACCAGAGCGCGATGAGCTGCTAGATATGCTAGCCGAGTCCGTTCGCTATATCATGTGGGGATTTCTGTATAAATTTATCCTAGCTCATATTTTAGGCGAGATTTTATTACCACCGCTAAAGAATTTAGCTCTACAAACAGGTGGCGTCTTTAACTATTATGTAGTTGCAGTCATGTATACATTTGGTTTGGAGCTCTTCTTTGACTTTGCGGGTTATTCTATGTTTGCTTTGGCAATTTCAAATCTGATGGGAATTCGTAGTCCGATCAACTTCAACAAACCCTTTTTGTCAAGGGATTTGAAAGAGTTTTGGAATCGTTGGCACATGAGTTTATCCTTCTGGTTCCGTGACTTTGTCTTTATGCGCATGGTCATGGTGATGACGAGAAAGAAGCTTTTTAAGAATCGAAATGTGACCTCAAGTGTCGCCTATATCCTGAACATGCTCCTTATGGGGTTCTGGCATGGGATAACTTGGTTTTACATCGCCTACGGACTCTTTCATGGAGTGGGCTTAGTCATTAATGATGCTTGGGTTCGAAAGAAAAAAACGCTCAATAAAGAACGTAAGAAAGCAGGGCAAGCTCCCTTGCCTGAGAATCGCTGGGTTCAGTTGCTTGGCATGGTGATAACCTTCCATGTCGTGATGATTTCATTCTTAATCTTCTCTGGATTTTTGAATGATTTATGGTTTAAAAAATAAAAGGAATTAAAAAATGGATATCAAATCAGAAGTTATTGAAATTATTGATGAATTGTTTATGGAAGATGTTTCTGACATGATGGATGAAGATCTTTTTGATGCAGGTGTCTTGGATAGTATGGGGACAGTTGAATTAATCGTGGAAATCGAAAACCGCTTTGATATTCGTGTCCCAGTTACAGAATTTGGTCGTGATGACTGGAATACAGCTAATAAAATCGTAGCAGGAATTGCGGAGTTAAAGAATGCTTAAACGCTTGTGGCTGATTTTCGGGCCTGTCTTTCTAGCGGGCTTGTTGGTGTGCCTTCTTATCTGTTTCTATCCAAGTAGCCCAAGTCATAATCTCATGGAGGAAAAATACTCTGCCGCTTCGATAAGTGCAGAAAGCTTTAAGGAAAGAAGTCAAAAAGTAAGAGCTCTTACGGATCCTGATATGCGTTTTGTGCCTTTTTTTGGATCTAGTGAGTGGATGCGTTTTGATAGTATGCATCCAGCAGTACTAGCTGAAAAGTATGACCGTTCTTATCGTCCTTACTTTATGGGACAGGCAGGAGCAGCTACTCTCAGTCAGTATTTTGGGATACAACAAATTACATCCGAACTTGAAAATAAGCAAGCGGTATTTGTCATTTCCCCACAGTGGTTTACAAAAGAGGATCATGACCCGACTATTTTTCAAACTTATTTTAACAATGACCAGTTGACTGCCTTTTTAGAGAATCAATCTGGGGATGCAGCCTCTCAGTATGCTGCCAATAGACTCTTAAAGCAAAATCCTGGTGTTTCTATGAAGAGCATCGTTGAGAAATTAGCTAAAGGAGAAAAATTATCAGAGTTCGACCAAAGTATGATTAATATTTCGTCGCAATTAAATGAGAAACAATCAGCTCTTTTTGGACAATTCTCCATTCGTGGACGTTTAAGGTACAAAGATCATGTTGAGAAATATTTGAGCAGTCTCCCAGATCAATTTCTTATGAAGAATTGGAAAATATCGCTCGAAAAGAGGGTGAAGAAAGTACGACCAATAATGATTTGGGAGTAGATAATCATTTTTACAATACTAAGTTAAAGAAAGATTGGAAAAAATGGGAAGGATCTCAAAAGAATTTTAACTTTCTCAAATCACCTGAGTACAATGATTTGCAGCTAGTGCTTGATCAGTTTGCCAAGTCTAAGGTCAATGTGATTTTTGTTTTTCAACCTGTCAATAAAAAATGGATGGATTATACAGGCTTGAGTGAAGAAATGTATCAACACACTGTCGAAAAAATTCGATACCAATTGGAAAGTCAAGGGTTCACCAACATCGCTGACTTTTCAAAAGATGGTGATGAACCATACTTTGTTAAGGATACGATTCATATTGGTTGGTTAGGCTGGTTAGCATTTGATAAGGTTGTAAATCCCTTTTTGAGTAATCCAACAACAGCGCCTGATTACCAAATGAATGACCGTTTCTTTAGTCAAGATTGGGCAACCTATGATGGAAATATCCAAGATTTTCAATAATATAGAAAAGGAGTTTGGACTTTTTGTTCAGACTTTTTTATGAAATGTCGGATAGGTTACCTTCAAAAAGGTTAAAAGTTTAAAAATGATGCTAAATAGCGTATAATAGTAGAAGAAAGAAGAGAAAGGGATTTCAATATGAATAAACGTTTTTTGTTGCCTGTCCTATCGACAGCCCTATTAACTCCAGCCTTTTTAGCTGGACAAGTCTATGCTGAAGAAAATACTAGTTCTTCAGAAGCTACAGAAGTTGTGAGCACTACAGAAGCACCAGTAGTGACAGCGACTCCTGAGGTTGTTACAAGTCCGGCAACGCCAGTTGAAGAGGCTGCACCTCAAAAAGAAGAAGCAGATACTGTTATCTTGCATACCAATGACGTGCATGGTCGTATCGTAGAAGAAAAAGGAGTAATCGGAGATGCCAAACTCGCAACGGTTATTGAGAAGGAGCGAGAAAAGAGCGATCAAACGACTCTGGTAGTAGATGCAGGCGATGCCTTCCAAGGTCTGCCAATTTCAAACTCTACAAAGGGTGAAGCACGTGCCAAAATCTTAAACGAGATGGGCTATGATGCTATGGCTGTAGGAAATCATGAGTTTGACTTTGGACTTGATGAAGTTAAAAAATACAAAGAAATTTTGAACTTCCCATTGCTCAGCTCAAACACTTATGTCAATGGTGCTCGTCTATTTGAAGCAGCAACAATTGTTGATAAGAATAAGGATGTTGAAGGTGATGAATTTGTCGTCATCGGTGTGACAACGCCTGAAACAGCTACCAAGACCCACCCTAAAAATGTTACAGGTGTAACCTTTACAGAGCCTATTGCAGAGGTTAACAAGGTTATCGAAGAAATTCAAGCTAAAGCCTTGGCAGAAGGCAAAGACTACAAACACTATGTTGTCCTTGCTCACTTGGGAGTTGATACAACAACACCAGTAGAATGGCGCGGTTCAACACTTGCAGAAGCACTTTCAAAAAATCCTCTTTTGAAAGGTAAGCGTGTTACAGTGATTGACGGTCACTCTCATACAGTAGAATCGACTACTTATGGAGACAATGTGACCTACAACCAGACAGGAAGCTATCTCCATAACGTTGGTAAAATCACTTACAAATCTCGCCAATTATTGGGTAATCCTTCGCTCATTGCGGCTGCAGATGCGAAGAAATTGGAGGCAAATCCAAAAATTGAAAAACTTGTCAAGGACATCAAACAAAAGTATGACGCTGAAAATGCTGTAGAAGTGGTTTCAAATAGTCCCGTTGAATTGAACGGTGATCGTGAAAATGTCCGTGTCCGCGAAACAAACCTTGGAAATGTTGTAGCAGATTCTCTCTATCAGTATGGTCAAACAGGATTTAGTCATCCAACAGATATCGCTGTGACAAATGGTGGAGGCTTGCGTGAAACGATTGCCAAAGGTAAACCAATCACAAAAGGAAATGTCATTGCAGTATTACCATTCGGTAACACAATCTCACAAATTCAAGTGACTGGTCAGCAAGTTCTGGATATGTTTGAAAAATCACTCGGATCTATTTTTGCAGGTTGATAAGGCAGGAAAAACTGTCTTGGATGAAAATGGTCAACCATTGCTAGAGCCAAGTGGCGGATTCTTACAGATTTCAGGAGCCAAGGTCTATTATGATACAAACCTAGCTGCAGGCAAACGTGTCTTGGCTATTCAAGTTAAGAATCGTGCGACTGGTATTTATGAAAAACTAGATTTGGAAAAAGTCTACTACCTAGCAACTAATGACTTCCTTGCAGCAGGTGGTGACGGTTATACCATGCTTGGTGGTGCCAGAGAAGAAGGTCCTTCAATGGATGCTGCCTTTGAAGATTACCTTAAAACAGCTGATTTGACTCAGTATGAAAAGGTAAACCCAAACTCACGCACGATTTCTGTGGATTCAAAAACATTTAAACTGCCAGAAGATCAAGGTAAAGAGCAAGATCCAGCTAAACCAGGAAAAGATTCAGCAACAGATCCAGCTAAACCAGAAAAAGATCCAGCAATAATTCCTACTCAACCAGGAAAAACTCAGGAAACAACTCCGGCTAATTCAGGAAATGATGCAACTAAGCCAGGAAAAGTTCAAGAGACAACTCCAGCTAAATCGGAGCAAGATTCAGTAACAAAAACAACTCCATCAGGAAAAAATCAGGGAACAACTCCTGCCCAAACATCTACTGTAAAAGTTGATTATAAGGTTGCAGATAAATTTGCCAACAAGACAGTCGTATCAGAAAAATTACTGCCAAATACAGGTAGTGAACAATCTATTTTCATGATGCTATTGGGTATGATTCTTGGAGCGACAGCCCTCTGGACTAGTCGTAAACAAGAAAAATAATTCTACAAGATGAAAACATATCAGGTGTTTTCATCTTTTTTCTTGACTCCTTGCTTGGATGTGATATACTTAACTAGTAAAGGAATAGTGTGAGAACATTGTATTTATAGAAATTCTGTTCTGAGAAAGGAGCAAATCATGAGACAGTTGGCAAAAGATATCGATCGTTTTTTAAATGAGATTATTCTCAAGGCGGAAAATCAGCATGAAATTCTCATTGGTCATTGTACCAGTGATGTAGCCTTGACCAATACCCAGGAGCATATTCTCATGCTTTTATCAGAGGAGTCGCTCACCAACTCTGAGTTGGCGCGTCGTCTCAATGTCAGTCAAGCTGCCGTTACAAAGGCTATCAAATCCCTGGTTAAGGAGGGAATGTTAGAAACGTCTAAGGATCCCAAGGATGCTCGTGTTGTCTTCTATCAATTGACAGACTTGGCTCGACCTATTGCTGAGGAACACCACCATCATCATGAACATACCCTCTCGACTTATGAGCAGGTTGCCACTCAGTTTACGCCAAACGAACAAAAAATTATCCAGCGGTTTTTAACTGCTTTAGTAGGAGAAATCAAGTAATGAGATACATCACAGTAGAGGATTTGTCCTTCTATTATGACAAGGAACCTGTGCTTGAGCATATCAATTACAGTGTTGATAGTGGGGAATTTGTCACACTGACAGGAGAAAATGGAGCAGCCAAGACAACGCTAATCAAGGCTAGTCTTGGAATTCTTCAACCACGAATTGGGAAAGTAACCATCTCAAAGACAAATATTCATGGGAAAAAGCTAAGAATTGCCTATCTTCCTCAACAGATCGCCAGTTTTAATGCGGGCTTTCCAAGTACTGTTTATGAGTTTGTCAAATCAGGTCGCTACCCAAGAAAGGGCTGGTTCCGTCGTTTGAATGCCCATGATGAAGAACACATTAAGGCTAGTTTAAACTCAGTTGGTATGTGGGAACATCGGGATAAACGCATTGGTTCTCTCTCTGGTGGGCAAAAGCAAAGAGCGGTCATTGCACGTATGTTTGCTTCAGATCCAGATATCTTTATCTTGGATGAGCCGACAACAGGGATGGATGCAGGTACCAAAAATGAATTTTATGAACTCATGCATCACAGTGCCCACCATCATGGCAAGGCTGTTCTGATGATTACTCACGATCCTGAAGAAGTCAAGGACTATGCAGATCGTAACATCCACCTTGTCCGTGACCAAGATTCGCCATGGTGTTGTTTCAATGTCCATGAAAATGATCAGGAGGTGGACCATGTTTAATCTATTTTCTTATGATTTTATGCAGCGGGCCTTTTTGGCTGTTATTGCCATGAGTCTTTTTTCGCCAGTACTGGGAACCTTCCTCATCTTGCGTCGTCAAAGTCTCATGAGTGATACACTGAGTCACGTATCGCTATCAGGTGTGGCCTTTGGTTTGGTTTTAGGGATTTCTCCGACCATCTCGACTATTGCTATTGTCTTGATTGCGGCGGTCTTTCTTGAATATCTACGTACGGTTTACAAGAGCTTTATGGAGATTGGAACAGCCATCCTCATGTCAACAGGTCTTGCAGTTTCGCTCATTGTGATGAGTAAGGGTAAGAGCTCTAGCTCGATGAGTTTGGACCAATACCTCTTTGGTTCTATCGTGACTATTAGTCAAGAGCAGGTAATTGGGCTCTTTGTTATTGCAGCGGTTGTTTTAATCCTGACCTTCCTCTTTTTAAGACCTATGTACATTTTAACTTTTGATGAGGATACAGCATTTGTAGACGGTTTACCTGTGCGTACCATGTCTATTCTCTTTAACATGGTGACGGGTGTGGCTATTGCCCTCATGATACCAGCAGCGGGTGCTCTTTTAGTATCGACTATTATGGTCTTGCCAGCAAGTATTGCTTTGCGTTTAGGGAAGAACTTTAGTTCGGTGATGATTCTTGCCAGCGTTATTGGTTTTCTAGGTATGGTAGCAGGACTTTATATTTCCTACTATGCAGAGACACCACCGAGTGCAAGTATTACCATTATCTTTGTAGTTGTCTTTTTGTTAGTCAGCTTACTCAAACGTTTATCAAATAGGAGAAGAAAATGAAAAAACTAGGCCTACTTTTGGCAAGTCTTGTGACACTATTCTTAGTCGCTTGTTCCAATCAAAAACAAGCAGACGGGAAATTAAATATCGTTACAACTTTCTATCCTGTCTACGAATTTACCAAGCAAGTAGCAGGAGATACAGCCAATGTCGAGCTCTTGATTGGGGCAGGGACAGAACCACATGATTATGAACCATCGCCTAAGGCAGTTGCTAAAATCCAAGACGCCGACGCCTTTGTGTATGAAAATGAGAACATGGAAACATGGGTTCCCAAGCTTTTAGATTCACTAGATGCGAAAAAAGTAAAAACAATCAAGGCTACTGGAGATATGTTGCTTCTTCCAGGTAGTGAAGAAGAGGAAGACCATGCCCACGGCGAAGAGGGTCATCATCACGAGTATGACCCTCATGTATGGTTGTCTCCTGCGCGTGCCATTAAGCTTGTAGAGCACATCCGTGATAGTCTTTCAGCTGACTATCCAGATAAGAAGGCGACTTTTGAGCAAAATGCAGCAGCCTATATCGAGAAATTGCAAGCCTTGGATAAAGCCTATACTGAAGGACTTTCTAGTGCTAAACAAAAGAGTTTTGTGACTCAACACGCTGCCTTTCGTTATCTTGCCTTAGACTACGGACTCACTCAAGTCTCTATCTCTGGGCTTTCGCCAGATGCGGAGCCTTCAGCAAGCCGCTTGGCAGAATTGACCGAGTACATCAAGAAAAACAAGATCTCTTATATCTACTTTGAAGAAAATGCCTCTCAAGCTCTAGCCAATACCCTCTCAAAAGAAACAGGAGTGAAGTTAGATGTTCTAAATCCTCTTGAAAGTTTAACCGAAGAGGACATGAAGGCCGGTGAGAACTATATCTCTGTCATGGAGAAAAATCTCAAAGCCCTCAAGCAAACAACTGACCAGGCAGGGGCAGAAATTGAACCAGAAAAAGCCGAGGAAACTAAAACCGTTCAAAATGGTTACTTTGAGGATGCTGATGTTAAGGATCGTACCTTGAGTGACTATGCTGGTAACTGGCAGTCAGTCTATCCTTTCCTTGAAGATGGTACTCTAGACCAAGTCTTTGACTACAAGGCTAAGTTGACTGGTAAGATGACTAAGGATGAATACAAAGCCTACTATCAAAAAGGCTATCAAACGGATGTATCTAAGATTAATATCACGGATAACACTATGGAATTCATCCAAGGTGACCAAAGTAAGAAATATACCTACAAGTATGTCGGCAAGAAAATCTTGACCTATAAGAAAGGGAATCGAGGAGTTCGTTATCTCTTTGAAGCGACAGATGCAGACGCTGGACAATTTAAGTATGTTCAATTCAGCGACCACAATATCGCACCAGTTAAGACTGGACACTTCCATATCTTCTTTGGAGGTACTAGCCAAGAAGCCCTCTTTGAGGAGATGGACAACTGGCCAACCTACTATCCAGAAGCCCTATCTGGCCAAGAAATCGCCCAAGAAATGCTGGCTCATTAAGATACGATTCACATGATAAAAGCGAACAGGAAAGTTTTCTGGTTATCAGAATCCTCTCTTGTCCGCTTTTTTGAGTTTTGTCAGTTAAAGAGCTTTTGCACTTCTTTTTGTACATATGGCCTTATTGAATACCAAGTTTTCATTACTTGTCAAAGCCTTGTAAAGCCTTTTCACGTTCTTCTACTTGTCCCTTGGCATCTAGTTTATTACCACCGTAAACTGCTGTTTCCCATGATCCATACATTGGATTTGGGAAGATGATGAATTTTTCACCAAATTCTTTTTGCAATTCTTCAAGTTGTTTGTCACGATCAGCTTCAGAAGTCTTAGAAAATTCTGCAAAGTCTACAAGGTTATCACCAAATAGTAACACAAGATTTGTCTTTTCTTGAACCGCTTGTCGACGACCTTCTTTGGATTTTCACACCACTTTCTAGGAACATGAGGTGATCACGTCCTTGTACAGGAATACCTTCGCTTTCTAGATTTTTAATGGTAGCATCTACTTGGTCGACTGAACGGTCAGAAATATAGTAGATTTGGACACCGTTTTGATCGGCAAACTGAAGAAAATCTTTAGCACCTGGGACGGCTTTTGCTGCAGCTTTTTGGACCCAAACATCCCAATTTTCAGGTGTGAATGCTGTTCCATCTTTGACATTTTGAACTTGATAAGGACTGTTATCTAGGACCGTTTCGTCCAAGTCCAAAACAATCGAATAAGGCTTGTCTGATTCTGTTTTCAGTAATTCCTTTAGACGATCTGTAGCAACATTATAACCTTGTAGATACAAGGCTTTTGTTTCGGCCGCTTTTTGATACCAGAGAGTTGACATGGTATTTTCTCTAGACCGTAGTTGGTCGTAAGTCATTGTAATCTGATTGTCAGATGAGTTATTAGCGGATGTTTGTGTTTCTGTGGATTTTGTGGCGCAGCTGGTCAATAAGATGACAGATGCAAGTGCAGAAACGATTGTAACAGTGGTTTTAGCTGTTTTCATAAAATGTCTCCTGTCTATTAATTTCAATAACAGTATAGCATGAGGGAATAGTTAAGGCAAGCGTTTTCCTAAATATGGACTTGATTTTTCCAAAGAAAGATGTAGATAATTAACGGATTAGAGGAAGAGAAAAATATTTTAAAACCTTGAAAAATCTAGCTAAATAGGGTATAATATAAATAATCATTTGTCGTAGGTTTTTGTCTGAAATATTGTCCGGACAAGGCTCACAGCAGTTAAATCTCCTGAAAAAGTCGGATTTAGCTGCTCTTTTTTGTGCTTTTTTTCAGGTTTTTTTCGACCTTTGTAACAAAGATTTAAAGATTCTGAAAAATTAGTCGAGGGGATAAGTTGATAGGGTTTTTTAGAACCATCTAACGATAATTACTAGCTTAGATCACTAAGCTTGGAACTTTATTTAAAAAGGAGAATCATCTTGGCAGGACATGACGTTCAATACGGGAAACATCGTACCCGTCGTAGTTTTCAAGAATCAAAGAAGTTCTTGACTTACCAAATTTGATTGAAATTCAAACTGATTCATTCAAAGATTTCCTAGACCATGGTCTGAAGGAAGTGTTTGAAGATGTATTGCCAATTTCAAACTTCACAGACACAATGGAGTTGGAATTTGTTGGCTACGAAATCAAAGAACCTAAATATACGCTTGAAGAAGCTCGTATCCACGATGCCAGCTACTCAGCACCTATCTTTGTAACCTTCCGCTTGATTAACAAAGAAACTGGCGAAATCAAGACACAGGAAGTCTTCTTTGGTGACTTCCCGATCATGACTGAGATGGGTACCTTCATCATCAATGGTGGTGAGCGTATCATCGTATCACAGTTGGTGCGTTCTCCAGGTGTTTACTTTAATGACAAGGTAGACAAAAATGGTAAAGTGGGTTACGGTTCAACTGTTATCCCTAACCGTGGAGCTTGGTTGGAACTTGAAAGCGACTCAAAAGACATCGCCTATACTCGTATCGACCGTACTCGTAAGATTCCATTTACGACCTTGGTTCGTGCGCTTGGTTTCTCAGGTGATGACGAAATCTTTGATATCTTTGGTGACAGCGACCTCGTTCGTAACACTGTTGAAAAAGATATTCACAAGAATCCAATGGACTCTCGTACAGACGAAGCTTTGAAGGAAATCTACGAACGCCTTCGTCCAGGTGAGCCTAAGACTGCTGAAAGCTCACGTAGCTTGCTTGTAGCTCGTTTCTTTGACCCACGTCGTTATGACTTGGCTGCAGTTGGTCGTTACAAGATCAATAAAAAACTCAATGTTAAAACACGTTTGCTTAACCAAACCATTGCTGAACCATTGGTAGACCCTGAAACAGGTGAAATCTTGGTGGAAGCTGGGACAGTTATGACTCGTAGCGTGATTGAAAGCATTGAAAGCCATTTGGATGGCGATTTGAACAAGATTGTCTACATTCCAAATGATGCTGCTGTAGTAACAGAGCCAGTTGTTCTTCAAAAATTCAAGGTTGTTGCACCAACTGATCCAGACCGTGTTGTAACTATCATCGGTAATGCAAATCCAGATGACAAGGTTCGTATCGTAACGCCTGCAGATATCTTGGCTGAGATGAGCTACTTCCTCAACTTGGCTGAAGGTATTGGTCGTGTGGATGATATCGACCACCTTGGAAATCGTCGTATCCGTGCTGTTGGTGAATTGCTTGCCAACCAAGTGCGTCTTGGACTTTCACGTATGGAACGTAACGTTCGTGAACGTATGTCTGTTCAAGATAACGAAGTACTAACACCACAACAAATTATCAATATCCGTCCAGTAACTGCAGCAATTAAAGAATTCTTTGGTTCTTCTCAATTGTCACAGTTCATGGACCAACACAACCCGCTTTCTGAGTTGTCACACAAACGTCGTTTGTCTGCCTTAGGACCTGGTGGTTTGACACGTGACCGCGCTGGATATGAAGTGCGTGACGTGCACTACACTCACTATGGTCGTATGTGTCCAATCGAGACACCTGAGGGACCAAACATCGGTTTGATCAACAACTTGTCTTCATACGGACACCTCAACAAGTATGGTTTCATTCAAACACCATATCGTAAGGTTGATCGTGAAACTGGAAAAGTAACAAACGAAATCGTTTGGTTGACTGCTGATGAAGAAGATGAGTACACAGTAGCGCAGGCTAACTCTAAATTGAACGCAGATGGCACTTTTGTTGAAAAAGTTGTCATGGGACGTCACCAAGGGTTAACCAAGAATACCCAGCTTCAAGTGTTGATTATATGGACGTTTCTCCTAAACAGGTAGTTGCCGTTGCGACAGCATGTATTCCTTTCTTGGAAAAACGACGACTCCAACCGTGCCCTCATGGGTGCCAACATGCAACGTCAGGCTGTACCATTGATTGATCCAAAAGCACCTTACGTTGGTACTGGTATGGAATATCAAGCAGCCCACGACTCTGGAGCAGCTGTAATTGCTCAGTATGATGGTAAAGTTACTTATGCCGATGCTGACAAGGTAGAAGTTCGTCGTGAAGATGGTTCATTGGATGTTTACCATATCCAAAAAAATTCCGTCGTTCAAACTCAGGTACTGCCTACAACCAACGTACGCTTGTTAAAGTTGGTGACGTTGTAGAAAAAGGCGACTTTATTGCAGATGGGCCTTCTATGGAAAATGGAGAAATGGCGCTTGGACAAAACCCAATCGTTGCCTACATGACATGGGAAGGTTACAACTTCGAGGATGCCGTTATCATGAGCGAACGCTTGGTGAAAGACGATGTCTACACATCTGTCCACCTCGAAGAATACGAATCAGAAACTCGCGATACAAAGCTTGGACCTGAAGAAATTACTCGTGAAATTCCAAACGTTGGTGAAGATGCTCTTAAAGACCTTGACGAGATGGGTATTATCCGTATCGGTGCTGAGGTTAAAGAAGGTGATATCCTTGTAGGTAAAGTAACACCTAAGGGTGAAAAAGACCTTTCTGCTGAAGAACGTCTCTTGCACGCTATCTTCGGAGATAAATCTCGTGAAGTTCGTGATACTTCCCTTCGTGTACCACACGGTGCCGATGGTGTCGTTCGTGATGTTAAGATCTTTACACGTGCAAACGGTGATGAATTGCAATCAGGCGTTAACATGCTAGTTCGTGTCTACATCGCTCAAAAACGTAAGATTAAGGTCGGAGATAAGATGGCCGGACGTCACGGAAACAAAGGTGTTGTTTCTCGTATCGTTCCTGTAGAAGACATGCCTTACCTTCCAGACGGAACTCCAGTTGATATCATGTTGAACCCACTTGGGGTGCCATCACGTATGAATATCGGTCAGGTAATGGAGCTTCACCTTGGTATGGCAGCTCGTACTCTTGGTATCCACATCGCAACACCAGTCTTTGACGGAGCAAGTTCAGAAGATCTTTGGTCAACTGTTAAGGAAGCAGGTATGGATAGCGATGCTAAGACTATCCTTTACGATGGACGTACTGGTGAACCATTTGATAACCGTGTGTCAGTTGGTGTCATGTACATGATCAAACTCCACCACATGGTTGATGATAAATTGCACGCTCGTTCAGTCGGACCATACTCAACCGTTACGCAACAACCACTCGGAGGTAAAGCTCAGTTTGGTGGACAACGTTTCGGTGAGATGGAGGTTTGGGCGCTTGAAGCCTATGGTGCATCAAATGTCCTTCAAGAAATCTTGACTTACAAATCTGACGATATCAACGGACGTTTGAAAGCTTATGAAGCTATTACAAAAGGAAAACCAATTCCAAAACCAGGTGTTCCAGAATCCTTCCGAGTTCTTGTTAAAGAATTGCAATCACTTGGTCTTGACATGCGTGTCCTTGACGAAGATGATCAAGAAGTTGAACTTCGTGATCTTGATGAGAGCATGGACGAAGATGTCATCCACGTAGATGACCTTGAAAAAGCACGTAAAAAAGCTGCTGAAGAAGCAAAAGCTGCTTTTGAAGCTGAAGAAGGTGCAAAAGCGGAAGCAACAGAAGAAGCTACTGAACAAGAATAAGTAGCTCACTTAGAATAGAAAGGGAAGAAATAGTGGTTGACGTAAATCGTTTTAAAAGTATGCAAATCACACTAGCTTCTCCAAGTAAAGTCCGTTCATGGTCTTATGGAGAAGTCAAAAAACCTGAAACAATCAATTACCGTACGTTGAAACCAGAACGTGAAGGACTATTTGACGAAGTCATCTTTGGTCCTACAAAAGACTGGGAATGTGCTTGTGGTAAGTACAAACGCATTCGTTACAGAGGGATTGTTTGTGACCGTTGTGGTGTTGAAGTAACGCGTACAAAAGTTCGTCGTGAACGTATGGGACACATCGAGTTGAAAGCTCCTGTATCTCATATCTGGTATTTCAAGGGAATTCCAAGCCGTATGGGCTTGACCCTTGATATGAGCCCTCGTGCCCTCGAGGAAGTAATCTACTTTGCTGCTTACGTGGTAATTGATCCAAAGGATACACCACTTGAGCACAAATCTATCATGACAGAGCGTGAATATCGTGAGCGCTTGCGTGAATATGGCTACGGATCATTCGTTGCTAAAATGGGTGCTGAAGCTATCCAAGACCTCTTGAAACAAGTAGATCTTGAAAAAGAAATTGCTGAACTCAAAGAAGAATTGAAGACAGCAACTGGGCAAAAACGTATCAAAGCCATCCGTCGTTTGGATGTTTTGGATGCCTTTTACAAGTCTGGAAATAAACCTGAATGGATGATTCTTAACATCCTTCCGGTTATTCCACCAGATCTTCGTCCAATGTTGCAGTTGGATGGTGGTCGTTTTGCCTCATCTGACTTGAACGACCTTTACCGTCGTGTTATCAACCGTAACAACCGTTTGGCTCGTTTGCTTGAGTTGAATGCACCAGGTATCATCGTTCAAAATGAGAAGCGTATGCTTCAAGAAGCGGTTGACGCTTTGATTGACAATGGTCGTCGTGGTCGTCCAATCACAGGACCAGGTAGCCGTCCACTTAAATCATTGAGCCACATGCTCAAAGGTAAACAAGGACGCTTCCGTCAAAACTTGCTCGGTAAACGTGTTGACTTCTCAGGACGTTCCGTTATCGCCGTTGGTCCAACTCTTAAGATGTATCAATGTGGTGTGCCGCGTGAAATGGCTATTGAGCTCTTTAAACCATTCGTTATGCGTGAAATCGTTGCGCGCGATATCGTGCAAAACGTTAAAGCGGCTAAACGCTTGGTAGAACGTGGAGACGAGCGTATTTGGGATATCCTTGAAGAAGTGATTAAAGAACACCCAGTGCTTTTGAACCGCGCACCGACTCTTCACCGTTTGGGAATCCAAGCCTTTGAACCTGTCTTGATTGACGGTAAAGCCCTTCGCTTGCACCCACTTGTCTGTGAAGCCTACAATGCCGACTTCGACGGGGACCAAATGGCCATTCACGTACCGCTCTCAGAAGAAGCCCAAGCAGAAGCGCGTATCTTGATGCTTGCTGCTGAGCACATCTTGAACCCGAAAGATGGTAAACCAGTTGTTACTCCATCACAGGACATGGTTTTGGGTAACTACTACTTGACTATGGAAGAAGCTGGTCGTGAAGGTGAAGGAATGGTCTTCAAAGACCGTGACGAAGCTGTCATGGCTTACCGCAATGGTTATGTTCACCTTCACTCACGTGTAGGTATTGCAACTGACAGCCTCAACAAACCATGGACAGAAGAGCAAAAACATAAAGTCTTGCTTACAACGGTTGGTAAGATCCTCTTCAACGATATCATGCCAGAAGGTCTACCTTATTTGCAAGAGCCAAATAACGCCAACTTGACAGAAGGTGTTCCAGACAAATACTTCTTGCCACTAGGTGGAGATATCAAGGAAGCTATCAGCAAACTTGAGCTTAACCCTCCATTCAAGAAGAAAAACCTTGGAAATATCATCGCTGAAATCTTCAAACGTTTCCGTACGACAGAAACTTCTGCCCTACTTGACCGTATGAAGAACCTCGGTTACCACCACTCAACTCTTGCAGGATTGACAGTGGGTATTGCCGATATTCCAGTTGTTGAAGACAAGGCTGAAATCATCGAAGAATCACACAAACGTGTAGAACAAATCACTAAACAATTCCGTCGTGGTATGATCACAGACGACGAACGTTATAATGCTGTTACAGCTGAATGGCGTGCTGCCCGTGAAAAATTGGAGAAACGCTTGATTGCCAACCAAGATCCTAAGAACCCAATCGTTATGATGATGGACTCTGGAGCCCGTGGTAACATCTCAAACTTCTCACAGCTTGCCGGTATGCGTGGTCTGATGGCTGCTCCGAACGGACGTATCATGGAATTGCCAATCCTTTCAAACTTCCGCGAAGGTTTGTCAGTACTCGAAATGTTCTTCTCAACTCACGGTGCTCGTAAAGGTATGACCGATACGGCCCTTAAGACAGCCGACTCAGGTTACTTGACTCGTCGTTTGGTTGACGTTGCCCAAGACGTGATCATCCGTGAAGACGACTGTGGAACAGACCGTGGTCTCTTGATCCGTTCTATCACTGAAGGTAAAGAGATGATTGAGTCTCTTGAAGAACGTCTCAATGGTCGTTACACTAAGAAAACTGTTAAACACCCAGAAACTGGTGCAGTTATCATTGGTCCAAATGAATTGATTACAGAAGACAAGGCTCGTGAAATTGTTAATGCTGGTGTTGAAGAAGTAACTATCCGCTCAGTATTTACATGTAACACTCGTCATGGTGTTTGCCGTCACTGTTATGGTATCAACTTGGCGACTGGTGATGCGGTTGAAGTTGGTGAAGCAGTTGGTACAATCGCTGCCCAATCTATCGGGGAACCTGGTACTCAGCTTACAATGCGTACCTTCCACACGGGTGGGGTTGCCTCAAATACCGATATCACTCAGGGTCTTCCTCGTGTCCAAGAAATCTTTGAAGCCCGCAATCCTAAAGGGGAAGCGGTTATCACAGAAGTCAAAGGACAAGTTACTGCTATCGAAGAAGATGCTTCAACTCGTACTAAGAAAGTCTTCGTTAAGGGTGAAACTGGAGAAGGCGAATACGTGGTACCATTTACAGCCCGTATGCGTGTCGAAGTTGGAGACCAAGTTTCTCGTGGTGCAGCATTGACAGAAGGTTCTATCCAACCAAAACGTCTCCTTGCTGTACGTGATGTCTTGTCAGTTGAAACTTACCTTCTCGGTGAAGTACAAAAAGTTTACCGTAGCCAAGGGGTAGAAATCGGTGACAAACACATCGAGGTAATGGTTCGTCAAATGATCCGTAAAGTTCGTGTTATGGATCCAGGGGACACAGATCTTCTCATGGGAACTCTTATGGACATCAACGACTTTACAGATGCTAACAAGGACGTTCTCATCGCAGGTGGAGTACCAGCGACAGGTCGTCCAGTCCTTATGGGAATCACCAAAGCCTCACTTGAAACAAATAGTTTCTTGTCAGCGGCTTCCTTCCAGGAAACAACTCGTGTTCTTACAGATGCGGCTATCCGCGGTAAGAAAGACCATCTCCTTGGACTTAAGGAAAATGTTATCATCGGTAAGATTATCCCAGCTGGTACAGGTATGGCACGTTACCGTAACCTTGAACCACAAGCTATTAATGAAGAGTCTTACCTAGCATCTTCTCAAGAAGAAGCTTCAGTAGATACGACTGTAGAAGAAGTCGTTGAAACTGTTGAAGTAAGTGAATAAATAGGTATAACTTAAGGTCTGAAATGAAAAGATTAATCATTCACTATAGATTCTTAAGAAGGATCCACTATATAAAAAAGCGAACAAGGCAGAATTCTGATTGTCAGAAAACTAGCTTTGCTCGCTTTTTTTCAAGGTTAGACTTGTGTTTTATAGTAGATTGAATCTAGAACAGTACACTACAACTGCTAAAAATATTTCTAGAAATTAGTTTGACTTTCCTAATCTCTCTGTTCGCATCTTATTTCAATCCACTATATAAATATTTTTTTCAATTTTTAAATTTATAGTAGATCAAATACAAAACGGTACACTGTGAATTCTAAAAAATGCTAGAAATTGACTTAACTACTCTGGTAAATTTGTTCAGATTCTATTTCATTTCACTATAACTTGCTCGAAATTTAAAACTATGCTACAATCATCTAAAAAAGCAAGGAAATTAAATATGAAAACTGAATACCAAAAAATGATTGCGGGGGAACCCTATCACCCGTTTGATCCAGAACTCCGTTCCTTAGCGCAAACAGCGCGACAAAAGCAAGCTGCTTTTAATGAAGAGGTAGATCCAGTAAAAGGTATAGAAATCATCAAAAGCTGGTTTGGTTCAACTGGTGAAAATCTTTATGTCAATCCTCGATTGGTAGTAGATTACGGGGTCAATATTCATCTGGGAGAAAATTTTTATTCCAATTGGAATTTAACTATGCTAGATGTTTGTCCTATAACCATTGGTGACAATGCTATGATTGGTCCCAACTGTCAATTTTTAACTCCCCTTCACCCACTGGATCCCGACGAACGAAACTCGGGACTAGAATTTGGCAAACCCATCACGATTGGTAAGAACTTCTGGGCAGGAGGTGGCGTTATCGTCCTTCCAGGTGTTACACTAGGTGATAATGTTGTTGCAGGAGCAGGAGCTGTCATTACCAAATCTTTTGGTGACAATGTAGTTCTGGCAGGCAATCCAGCACGAGTTATCAAAGAAATTCCAGTCAAAGAAAATTAAAAGAACAGCAAAATGCTGTTCTTTTTGCTAGAGATTTTTTCTCTTTTTAGCTTTTTTAGTCAATGCCACATCGCATTGATCAATATTTTGTGTAAGATAGCTAGTCACTTGGAAATCATTCGCCTCTGTTTTTAGCTCGACTTCATAGACAATGCTAAGGTTATCCCCTGCATTTGTGCTATTGATCGTAATCATGTCAATTTCTGAGCAGAATTGGTCAAGAGCTGATTGGATAGCATCTTGAATCTTCTCTTGATTTGCTACTGTGATTGTCAAAAGTCTACGACGTTGATTGTCAGTTTTGACTTGTTGATTTTCCAAAAGGAACCAAACACCCAAGATAAAGAGTGTGAAGAGAATTGCCAGGAAGAGATAGCCTGTTCCACAAGCCAGACCGATAATCATGGCTAGGAAAATTGCAATCAGTTCTCTTGAACCACTGGTTGCAGAACGGAAACGAATCAAACTAAAAGTTCCTGCTACAGCAATTGAAGTACCCAAGCTCCCATTGACCAGAAAAATAACCAAGGTCATAAGGCAGGGAAGCAGAGTCAAGCTGATAGCAAATTCTCTGGTGTAGAGGGTCCGATATTTGTAGGTCCAAGTAAGTGCCAAACCGAGGATTAGACTGACTAGAAGTGCCAGCAGTAGTTGGAAGGGGTCAGCACTTGCAGTGGCGTTGTTGAAAATTGAATTAAATAGATTAAGCATAAGCGGTACCTGCGCTTTCTATACTGGGACGTGGTGCGTAAGGGAGTCCTTGAGATTTGTGGTAAGCACAGCTGTATTTTGAAAATTTGTGTTCCATCAAACCATACTTATTCAGGATGTCTTGCAGCCACTGAGGTTTGTTTCCGGGAGCCTTAATTTCCATAATCACAGTATCATCATCTAAGAGAGCCTCACCATTGTTACCTGCGAAAAGACTGACATTTTCATCTCTATAGACTAGATTCTGGTCAATCGTGACACGGATTTTATTATAGTCGTAGCCCTCGATGTATTTCTTTTCCTTTAATGAAAACCGATCATAGTAGATATACATACGAGGCTTGATGGCTTGCTTGTAATCCTGATGAAGTTTTTTGACCTTTTCAATGACGACTTTGTCGGTAATAGTAGGATCTAAGCGTCCCTTGGTCATGAAATTTATGATGGAACCAGGAGTTGAGAGCAATCGGAACTTGTGGCCAACTCCTTCTTGGTCCTTGGTTTTGATTTCTAAAAATACTTGACTATCTGCTTTAGGTTGACTGAGATAGGTTCGCATCCGAACCTTCTCTTTTCGCTTATTTCCAAAATCATCATCTTGGAGCACAGCAAAGTCTTCCGTATCAAAGTAGATATTTGAAATAGTTGAAATTGGATAGTCGTCTTCTACTAGATATTCCTTTAAATCTTGAATGAGTTTGTCTAGTTTATCTTTGGAGACAATATATTTGGTTTCAATCCGCTTAAAAGCTGTTTCTAATGGTTTCATAAGTCTATCTCCTCTTTCTTTTAGTTATACTATTTTTAAACAAGGTGAACTTGCTTGTGTTTGATTTTAGGGGGCTTTTCTAAAACTTTTGTTAAATTTAACTTAATCGAAACTGAACTTAAGAAAACTTTCAGAAAAAGTTTAGGCTTCTTTTAGGAAAGATCCGTAGACTAAGAGCATGTAAAATGAAAGACGAGGAAACGGGCATGAAAGCAAAAAAATGGACATTCCTATTAACAAGTATAACAACTTTAGCACTGGTAACAGCATGTACTCAGTCAACTTCAAATACAACAGCTAGCAATACTGCGACAACGAAAACGACATCAACTACAGAAGCTAAGAAAACAAGCTATTTTACAGACAAGGACTACGATACTTCTTATGATGAAAAGTCTGCATCAACTGTAACTCTGTCAGGATCAACAGCGACGGTATCAGGTGAAGGAGTGGCCGTATCAGGTTCTACTGTTACAATCTCTAAGTCAGGAACCTATGTGATTTCTGGAAAATCTGATGGTGTTCAAATCAAGATTGAAGCTGGAAGTTCAGATGACGTACATATCATCCTAAACGGTGTAACCATGACCAATACCAATGCAGCTATCTCAGCAACATCAGCTGGACACGTCTACCTGACACTAGCAGACGGCACCACAAATAGCCTGTCAGATTCAGCTTCAAACAGTGATGACAAGGCTGACGCGGCCCTCTTCTCTAAAGTGGACTTGACCATCAACGGTAAAGGGACTCTCAATGTAGATGGCAAGAAAAACAATGCTATCAAAGCTAACGACACGCTTCACATCACAGGTGGAACCTACAACATCACAGCAGTTGGAGATGCCTTTAATGTCAATGATGAACTCAACATCACCGGCACAACCATGACCATCGATGCCAAGGAAGATGGCGTCAAAGTAGACAATGATGACGATACATCTGTTGGAACCATGTATCTCTCTGATAACACTATAACCGTTACTGCAGGTGATGATGGTATCCATGCCTCAGGTGATTTGGTCATTGATAGCGGTACCTACACTGTTAAAAATTCTACCGAAGGACTTGAAGGAAAATCTATCACCATCAACGGTGGAGATATCACCATCTATTCAACAGATGATGGTGTCAATGCAGCTAACAAAAATGCCCAACAAAGTGAAATTTTCTTCACCATGAATGGTGGAAACTTGACAGTTGAAGTTGGTCAAGGGGATACGGATCCAATTGATTCAAATGGGAATATCACAGTTAATGGAGGAACCATCAAAATGACTGGTCAAACTGGTTTTGACTTTGATGGAACAGCGACCTACACAGGCGGAGACATCTATTTCAATGGTGAAAAACAAACTGAGATTGTAAATTCGATGCCTGGCGGTGGCCCTCAAGGAAATGGAGGTCCTGGTGGACGACCATAAAAGAAAATCTCCTTTCTCGAAAGAGAAGGGAGATTTTTTTATGTTGTTAGGACGAGAAATAATTATTCTCCGTCTTTTTTTAAAGATGTTTTTTTCACGCCAGATACTGCACCTTCGACAGCTTCTTTTTGCATCTTCAGCAACTTCTTTAGCTTTTGAAGCTACCTTTTCTGTAGCTCCTTCCGCTTGAGTTTTTGTATCGCCAGTTAGTTTACCAAAACCTTCTTTAACAGAACCTTTAGCTTGGTTGAATTTTTCTTCGATTGACATGGGGGATACCTCCGTTAATTTTTTTGTATTATCTAAATTACATCAGATACTAATTTAAGTATATACCCTTTTATGCTAAAAAGCAAAAAACTGATACGAAAAGCATCAGTTTATTTTTTTAATAGGTTACAACATTCAATTGACCTTTATCATATTCAGCAATAAAGATATTAGAGACTTCTTCAAAACCTTCTTGTTTTAACTCATCCATTAACCACTCTTCAGTTTTGCCAATGGTTTCTAGGATTTCAACTTGGACAACACCGTCTGTGATGACTGGGTACTTAGGATTCTCGTCACCCATTCTTACGACAATTAGTTGTCCGTTTTGCTCTATCACAGCTCTCTTGACGTCTTTTAGTTGGAAGATTCCTTGAGCGCGTAATTTTAGAGCTACATCTGCCGCTGCAAGACCTTTTGAGCGACAGGCTTCAGGATCTAACTTACCATTTAATGATAATCGTAGGTTTTCCGTCAATCAGATGTTTAATGAAGGAAACATTGGTATTCAACCATTTGAGGAGTAAAATGAGAATAGTCCAAATAATGAGGATAACAATGTATTGGATGATGGTGATAGAACTATTGTAGATAACCCCACCGATAATACCCCCGAGAACAAAGTTCTGGATTTGATCTACTGCAGAACTTGGTGCTAAATTTCCTTTACCTGTTACGTTAATAACAAAAACAAGAGAAAGTAGCCCCAAGGCCAATTTAATTGCAATCGTAGCAAAAAAGCTTATCATTTTTCAACCTCCACGAGTTCAACATCTGATTTATAGAGTTCCATTTTTTCTAATAAATAGCTATCTTGGTCAGTCCCGCTAATAGCGCGATAAAAATTGTCGCCGACCTTAATAATAGCTCCATCAGTAGTAGCTGAAGTATTGACATAAATATCTTTTTTATCAACACCTAACTCTTTTGATACAATCTCGATGAAGTGTAAGGAACTACGAAATTGATTATCATTGGATTGACTAGTTTGGAAATTCGTAATGCTAATCAATACAAAAGCAATTAAAGTCAAAATAGAAATGATCGATAATTCACGGAACTTGCTCCCTTTTTTATCTTTGAAAGCCTTAAATGCAAAGAATCCAGTCACAATCACTAAGAATGTCGACACAATAATCATGGTCCAATTCTGTTGACTAATCTGACTGAGCACATAGTCATATGAATAGAATTTCATAAAACTCCCTCACTTTTTTTAATTCAATCTATTATAAGATAATTTCTAAGCTATAGTAATTTTATTATGACGAAAACAGCATTTAATTGTTGTTTCCTATTTAAAGTAAGTTTATTTATTGAACTTAGACCAGAACTTGACTTTCCCTTTGTATTTGATATAATAGTAAAAATTTAGAGGAGGTACTCTATGATTCAAAAACATGCCATTCCTATTTTAGAGTTTGATGACAATCCTCAGGCAGTTATCATGCCCAATCACGAAGGCTTAGATTTACAATTGCCAAAGAAGTGCATCTATGCATTTTTGGAAGAGGAGATTGACCGCTATGCTCAGGAAGTAGGAGCAGAGTGCGTCGGAGAGTTCGTTTCTGCCACTAAGACCTACCCAGTTTATGTCATGGACTACAAAGGTGAAAAAGTGTGTCTGGCCCAGGCTCCTGTTGGTTCTGCCCCTGCGGCCCAGTTTATGGACTGGTTGCTTGGTTATGGTGTGGAGCAAATCATTTCCACTGGTACTTGTGGAGTCCTAGCCGATATTGAGGAAAATGCCTTTCTAGTTCCAGTTCGAGCCCTACGCGATGAAGGAGCCGGCTACCATTATGCACCACCTTCTCGTTATATGGATGTGCATGTTCAAGCAATTTCTGCTATCGAGCAAGTTTTGGAACAACTAGGTGTCCCTTACGAAGAAGTCATGACTTGGTCGACAGACGGATTTTACCGAGAAACAGCTGAAAAAGTTGCCTATCGTAAGGAAGAAGGCTGTGCAGTTGTGGAGATGGAGTGTGCAGCTCTTGCAGCAGTTGCCCAGCTTCGCGGAGCAGTTTGGGGTGAGTTGTTGTTTACGGCAGATTCTTTAGCAGATCTTGATAACTATGACCAACGCGATTGGGGTGCAGAAGCTTTTGATAAGGCGCTAGGTATCTGCCTTGAGATCATTAGTCATATGTGACTGCTTAACTGTTTTATGGTACAATGTAGCTATGTTATTCAAATCATTTTCGGAAAAAATAAACACGACCTTGGGGCGTTTGTCACCTGCTCGTCGAATTTTTTTAAGTTTTGCTTTGGTTATTTTCGTAGGCTCTCTTCTTTTGAGCCTTCCATTTGTGCAAGCAACTAGCTCCGAAGCGACCTATTTCGACCATCTCTTTACAGCAGTATCCATGGTCTGCGTGACAGGACTCTTTACTCAACCAGTAGCTTCAACCTACAATGTCTGGGGGCAGTTGATTTGTATGGTCTTGATTCAGATTGGTGGTTTGGGGCTCATGACCTTTATAGGGGTCTTCTATATTCAAAGTAAGCAAAAGCTAAGTCTTAGAGGTCGTGAAACAATTCTTGAGAGCTTCAGTTATGGAGAAACTCAGTCGTTAAAGGTGTTCATACGTTCAATTTTCTTGACGACTTTTTTCGTTGAAGGCCTAGGAGCCTTCCTGTTAAGTTTTCGTTTTGTTCCTGAGTTTGGTTGGGGCCGAGGGATTTTCACCTCTATCTTCGTAGCTATTTCAGCTTTCTGTAATGCTGGATTTGATAATTTTGGAAGTACAAGTTTGGTAGCTTTTCAAACCGACCCTTTGATTAATCTAGTGATTGCTGCTTTGATCATCACAGGTGGTCTAGGATTTATGGTCTGGTTTGACCTAGCGACCCAGTTTGGGAAGAAGAAAAAACGTCGCCTGCGTTTCCATACCAAGTTGGTTCTCTTTTTAACGGCGGGAATTTTACTCTTTGGAACAGTATCGACTTTGTTCATCGAGTGGAATAATCCTGGGACGATTGGAAATCTCAGCGCTCCAGAGAAATTGCTGGTTAGTTTTTTCCAGACCGTTAGTATGAGAACGGCAGGCTTTGCTTCCATTGACTACACCCAGGCTCGACCAGTTACCTTGTTCATCTATATCCTACAGATGTTTCTAGGAGGGGCGCCTGGAGGGACAGCAGGGGGGCTCAAGATTACGACCTTCTTTGTCCTGTTGGTCTTTGCTCGTAGCGAACTATTGGGCTTGCCTCATGCCAATGTGGCTCGGAGGACCATTGAACCCCGAACCGTGCAAAAATCTTTCAGTGTCTTTATTATCTTCTTGCTAACATTCTTGCTGGGCTTGATCCTGCTAGGGATAACATCAGAGGGAAATCCGCGCTTCATCTACCTCATGTTTGAGACCATTTCAGCCCTTGCGACAGTTGGGGTGACGGCGAATTTAACACCGGAGCTAGGCAAGATAGCCCTCAGCATCGTTATGTTGTTGATGTTTATCGGCCGTATTGGTCCCTTGACACTACTGGTCAGTGTAGCGGAATACCAGCCAGACAAGAAAGATACGATTCACTATATGAAAGCAGATATCACCATTGGGTAAGAAAGGAAAAACGATGTCAGATCGGACAATTGGAATTTAGGCTTGGGAATTTTTGGGAGCAGTGTTTTGGCTGCCCTAGCCAAGCATGATATCAATATCATAGCTATTGACGACCATGAGGAACTTATCAATCAATTTGAACCTGTTTTAGTTCGCGGTGTTGTTGGAGACATTACGGATGAAGAACTCTTGTTATCAGCTGGGATTGATACCTGTGATACGGTTGTGGTAGCAACGGGTGAGAATTTGGAATCTAGCGTCCTTGCAGTTATGCATTGCAAGAGCCTTGGAGTGCCGACTGTTATTGCTAAGGTTAAAAGCCATACAGCAAAAAAAGTCCTTGAAAAAATTGGTGCGGATTCAGTTATTTCCCCAGAGTATGAGATGGGTCGCTCGTTAGCGCAGACTATTCTGTTTAATAATAGCGTAGATGTCTTTCAGTTGGACAAGAATGTCTCGATTGTCGAGATGAAAATTCCACAATCGTGGTCAGGCAAGAGTCTAAGTCAACTTGATCTTCGAGGACAATACAATCTCAATATTCTTGGTTTTCGTGACTACGAAAATGCTCCCTTGGATGTTCAATTTGGACCGAATGATCTATTGAAAGCTGATGGCTATATGATGGCAGTAATTAATAACCAATATTTGGATAATCTAGCACGCCTCAATGATTAAAAGAGAAATGACTATTCTTTTTTCTAGTGACTATTGAGTCAATATAACTATTTTATAAGAAGGATTTAAGAAAAATTTTAACTTTTTCTTAATCCTTTTTAATTTTAGGAGATTATACTAGAGCTATCAAAAAAAGAAAACTCTAAGGAGAATCCTATGAAATTCAATCCAAATCAGAGATATACTCGTTGGTCTATTCGCCGTCTCAGTGTCGGTGTTGCTTCAGTTGTTGTAGCTAGTGGCTTCTTTGTCCTAGTCGGTCAACCAGGTTCTGCAAGTGCTGATGTCGTCAATCCAACCCCTGCTCAAGTCGTACCAGACGCTACTTCGGTGAGTGCAAAGAGCGACTTACCAGCAGAACTTCTCAAAGAAGCAGTCGATACAGCTCTTCCTTCAGAACAGGCAGACTCAGCATCCAAGCAAGCTTGGATACTACAAACTCTCCAGAGAAAGCGGATGTAGCTGCTAAAGACCAAGTAGTAGCACCAAAAGAAGAAGTACAAGCAAAACCAGAGTCTAAGAAAGAAACAGAAGATTCGGTTAAGCCTGCAACAAATTCTGCTCCTGTAGTGTCTGGGCAAGAGCGTGAAGCAAGTGAAGCTCAACCAGCAACCACTCCAGCTGAAGTTCAAAAAGGTGTGGCAGACAATACTAAAGACACAGTAGACGTTCCAGCAACATACTTGGACAAAGCCAACTTCCCAGGTCCATTTACAGCTGGTGTCAATCAAGTCATTCCATACGAATTCTTCGCTGGAGATGGCATGTTGACTCGCCTGATCTTGAAAGCCTCCGACAAGGCTCCATGGTCAGACAACGGAACAGCTAAAAATCCAACTCTCCCACCAGTAGAGAAATTGGGCAAAGGCCTTTACTTCTACGAAGTGGATTTGGCCGGCACTCAAGGTAAATCTGACAAAGAACTTCTTGACCTCTTGAAACAAAATGGCACTCAAAGCTATAAAGCTACTATTAAAGTGTACGGTGCGAAAGATGGCAAGGCCGATTTGACTAACCTAGTAGCGACTAAAGATTTGGATATCAACTTGAATGGCTTGACTACTCCAGCTGAAGTTCAAAGAGGTGTGGTCGACAACACCAAAGATACAGTGGATGTTCCAGCTTCTTACTTGGATAGAGCTAACTTCCCAGGCCCATTCACAGCAGGTGTTAACCAAGTTATTCCATACGAACTCTTCGCTGGTGACGGTATGTTGACTCGCCTTATCTTGAAAGCTTCAGACAAGGCTCCATGGTCAGACAACGGCTCAGCTAAAAATCCAGCTCTTCCACCAGTAGAAAAATTAGGCAAAGGTCTTTACTTCTACGAAGTAGATTTGGCAGGTACTCAAGGCAAATCAGATAAAGAGCTTCTTGACCTTTTGAAACAAAATGGAACTCACAGCTACAAGGCAACTATCAAGGTTTATGGTGCGAAGGACGGCAAGGCCGATTTGAGTAATCTTGTAGCGACTAAGGATTTGACTGTTAATTTGAATGGCTTGACCACACCAAATCAGGTTAAAGAGTCTGTTGTTAACAATGTCAAAGACATGATTAATGTTCCAGCCAGCTACCTTGATAAGGCTAAGGTTCCTGGACCTTTCTTGGCTGGAGTCAACCAAGTAATTCCCTACGAAGCTTTTGGTGGAGATGGCATGTTGACTCGTCTAATCTTGAAAGCTTCAGACAAGGCTCCGTGGTCAGACAACGGAACAGCTAAAAATCCTGCTCTATTGCCACTTGAAGGCTTGGCTAAAGGCCAATATTTCTACGAAGTGGATTTGAATGGCAATACGGTTGGCAAAGATGGTCAGGCCTTGCTTGAGCAACTTCGAGCTAACGGAACCCATACGTATCTAGCTACTGTTAAAGTCTATAGCGCTAAAGACGGCAAACCTGATTTGACCAATCTGATTGCTAGTCGTCAAGTAACGATTCAGCTTCGTGGAAAAGAAATGGCGACAATACCATCTCAACAAGGTCAGATGAATACGAAGCCTTCTGAAACGGGCTTTACAGGTACGACTGAGGGTATGATGGGTACAAATTACCATATGTCAGATATGAAAGTAGATCAACCAGCTTCTAGCCCAATGGCTAATATGATGAAAAAAGATGATAAAGCGATGCTACCAAATACTGGGGAAGCTAAAACGGCTACAGCTGGACTTGGAATCCTTGGCCCTAGCCTTGGCAGGTTTTTGTTAGATTTTTTTGGGTTGGAAAACCAAACGAGAAGATTAAGATTCAAATCACTTAAACATTAGGGAAAAATAGTGTTATACTATTGTGGTATAGCACTGTTTTTTTCAAAGGAGAGACAGATGGGAAAGACCATTTTACTCGTTGACGACGAGGTAGAAATCACAGATATTCATCAACGCTATCTGGTTCAGGCAGGGTATCAGGTTTTGGTGGCTCATGATGGAGTAGAGGCCTTGGAAATCTTCAAGCGAAAACCGATTGATTTGATTATTACAGATATCATGATGCCTCGGATGGATGGTTATGATTTGATTAGTGAGGTTCAGTATCAATCTCCAGATCAGCCTTTTTCTCTTTATCACGGCTAAGACTAGCGAGCAGGACAAGATTTATGGCTTGAGCTTAGGGGCAGATGACTTTATTGCCAAGCCCTTTAGCCCTCGTGAGCTGGTTTTGCGTGTCCACAATATCTTGCGTCGCCTTCATCGTGGAGGTGAGACAGAAGTCGTCAGTCTCGGGGATTTACGGATGAATCACGGTAGCCATGAGGTCCAAGTCGGAGATGTGGCGCTTGATTTGACAGTCAAATCCTTCGAACTTCTATGGCTTCTAGCCAGCAATCCAGAGCGAGTTTTTTCTAAGACAGACCTCTATGAAAAAGTCTGGCAAGAAGACTATGTAGATGATACTAATACCTTGAATGTTCATATTCATGCTCTTCGACAGGAGTTGGCTAAACATTCTAGTGCAGAAACACCGACCATCAAAACCGTCTGGGGCTTGGGCTACAAAATTGAGAAAGCACGAGGTAGTCAATGAAACTAAAAAGTTATATTTTAGTGGGGTATGTCATTTCAACACTTCTAACGATTATCGTTGTCTTTTGGGCCATCCAGCGAATGCTAATTGACGAAAGAGAAATTTATTTCCTGGTGGGGATGACTCTCATGGCTAGTTTTGTCGGTGCTGGGATTAGTCTCTTTCTCCTGTCGCCAGTCTTTACTTCATTGGGCAAACTTAAGGAACATGCCAAGCGAGTAGCAGACAAGGACTTTTCATCAAATCTGGAGGTTCAAGGCCCTGTAGAATTTCAGCAACTAGGCCAAGCTTTCAATGAAATGTCCCATGATTTGCAGGAGACCTTTGATTCCTTGGAAGAAAGCGAACGAGAAAAGGGCTTGATGATTGCCCAGCTGTCGCATGATATCAAGACACCCATCACTTCGATCCAAGCGACGGTAGAAGGGATTTTGGATGGGGTTATCAAGGAAGGAGAACAGGCCCATTATCTAGCAACCATTGGACGCCAGACTGAAAGACTCAATAAACTGGTTGAGGAGTTGAATTTTTTGACCCTAAACACAGCTAGAAATCAGGTCGAAACTGCCAGCAAGGACAGCATTTTTCTGGACCAGCTCTTGATTGAGTGCATGAGTGAATTTCAGTTCTTGATTGAGCAGGAGGAGCGAGATGTCCATTTGCAGGTAATTCCAGAGTCTGCCCAGATTGAGGGAGATTATGCCAAACTTTCTCGTATCTTGGTGAATCTGGTCAATAACGCTTTTAAATACTCTGCACCAGGAACCAAGCTGGAAGTGGTGGCTAAGCTGGAGAGTAGCCAGCTTTCAATCAGTGTGACCGATGAGGGACAGGGCATTGCCCCAGAGGATTTGGAGAATATTTTCAAACGCCTTTATCGTGTCGAAACTTCGCGTAACATGAAAACAGGTGGTCATGGCTTAGGACTTGCGATTGCGCGTGAATTGGCCCATCAATTGGGTGGGGAAATTACAGTCAGTAGCCAGTACGGACTAGGAAGCACCTTTACCCTCCTTCTCAATCTCTCTGGCAATGAAAATAAAGCTTAAAACCCCTTTACAAATCTAACCATTCATGGTACAATATCCTTTGTGTGAAATATCAGCAGGAAAGCATGAAGCTCGTCAACAGATGTCTTCTGATAAGTAACCTTGGCTGTTTAGGCGAAGGGCATCTGCACGAATCAGGGCTTTCTAAGTGACTATTTCCACCGAAATATTAATTATATCAGGAGGACATATACATGTCACGTTATACAGGACCATCTTGGAAACAAGCTCGTCGCCTTGGCCTTTCACTTACAGGTACAGGTAAAGAATTGGCACGTCGTAACTACGTACCAGGACAACACGGACCAAACAACCGTTCTAAATTGTCAGAATACGGTTTGCAATTGGCTGAAAAACAAAAACTTCGTTTCACTTACGGTGTAGGTGAAAAACAATTCCGTAACTTGTTCGTACAAGCTACTAAGATCAAAGAAGGAATCCTTGGTTTCAACTTCATGCTTCTTTTGGAACGTCGATTGGATAACGTTGTTTACCGTCTTGGTCTTGCAACTACACGTCGTCAAGCACGTCAATTCGTAAACCACGGTCACATTCTTGTTGACGGAAAACGCGTTGATATCCCATCATACCGTGTAACTCCAGGTCAAGTGATCTCAGTTCGTGAAAAATCATTGAAAGTTCCAGCAATCCTTGAAGCAGTAGAAGCTACTCTTGGACGTCCAGCATTCGTATCATTCGACGCAGAAAAATTGGAAGGTTCAATGACTCGTTTGCCAGAACGTGATGAAATCAACCCAGAAATCAACGAAGCCCTTGTCGTTGAATTCTACAACAAGATGCTTTAATTTTAAGATATATCTTACAAAAAGCCTACAACAGTGGGCTTTTTTCTTTATCTTTGAGATGTTGTTTATTATATAAATCACTTTACGAAAATCTCCATTTGAATTCACAAAGAGATTGTCTTTTTTCACCCTCACTTGTGAGTATTCACGATTTCCGTAACATCAGAGAGTTAAAAAGAGACAAGATAGAAACTAGGGCCCTTCTTTCCTCCTTTCTCTGCTATACTACAAGCAGAGAAAGGAGGAAAGCAAAATGCTTGAGAAATACTACGCAAGGGTAAAAGGGATTGTTCATAAATGCCGAAAAGATTATTATCTCCATCTATGGGAGAAGGAGGACTGGGATCAAGAAGGAATGATTTGCCTTTATGAACTTCTCGAAAACCACCCAGAGCTAGTTGAAGAAGAAAGAAACTCTACGTCTACTTCAAAACAAAATTCCGCAACCGAATCCTTGATAGTGTCAGAAAACAAGAGAGTCAAAAACGTCGCCTAGACCGAATGGCCTATGAAGAAGTAGGGAAGATTAGCCATCGCCTACCAGAAGGAGGATTGTGGTTGGATGATTACTACGCCCTTCATGAATTGTTGAATAGTTATAGAAGAAAGTTACCAGAAGATAAACAAGAAGCCTACGAACGCCTCTGGGGAGACGAACGATTTAAAGGCCGCAAAGCCCTTCTCAGAGAGCTGAAGGAAACATTACAAGACTTCTAAAAAAAATTTAAAAAAAGGTGTTGACAAAGCAAAAAAAGTCGGTATAATAATAAGAGTTGAAAATAACAACTCCGGTCCGTTGGTCAAGGGGTTAAGACACCGCCTTTTCACGGCGGTAACACGGGTTCGAATCCCGTACGGACTATAGTATGTTGCAGATGAAACACTGGATGAAAAAAGTTAAAAAAAGTTTCAAAAAAGTGTTGACAAGCGAAAGCGGCTGTGATATACTAATATAGTTGTCACTTAAGAGAAGCAAGTGACAAAGACCTTTGAAAACTGAACAAGACGAACCAATGTGCAGGGCACTACAACTAAGGTTGTAGTACTGAACAATGAAAAAACAATAAATCTGTCAGTGACAGAAATGAGTGAGAACTCAAACTTTTAATGAGAGTTTGATCCTGGCTCAGGACGAACGCTGGCGGCGTGCCTAATACATGCAAGTAGAACGCTGAAGGAGGAGCTTGCTTCTCCGGATGAGTTGCGAACGGGTGAGTAACGCGTAGGTAACCTGCCTGGTAGCGGGGGATAACTATTGGAAACGATAGCTAATACCGCATAACAGTAGATATCGCATGATATCTGCTTGAAAGGTGCAATTGCATCACTACCAGATGGACCTGCGTTGTATTAGCTAGTTGGTGAGGTAACGGCTCACCAAGGCGACGATACATAGCCGACCTGAGAGGGTGATCGGCCACACTGGGACTGAGACACGGCCCAGACTCCTACGGGAGGCAGCAGTAGGGAATCTTCGGCAATGGACGGAAGTCTGACCGAGCAACGCCGCGTGAGTGAAGAAGGTTTTCGGATCGTAAAGCTCTGTTGTAAGAGAAGAACGAGTGTGAGAGTGGAAAGTTCACACTGTGACGGTATCTTACCAGAAAGGGACGGCTAACTACGTGCCAGCAGCCGCGGTAATACGTAGGTCCCGAGCGTTGTCCGGATTTATTGGGCGTAAAGCGAGCGCAGGCGGTTAGATAAGTCTGAAGTTAAAGGCTGTGGCTTAACCATAGTACGCTTTGGAAACTGTTTAACTTGAGTGCAAGAGGGGAGAGTGGAATTCCATGTGTAGCGGTGAAATGCGTAGATATATGGAGGAACACCGGTGGCGAAAGCGGCTCTCTGGCTTTGTAACTGACGCTGAGGCTCGAAAGCGTGGGGAGCAAACAGGATTAGATACCCTGGTAGTCCACGCCGTAAAACGATGAGTGCTAGGGTGTTAGACCCTTTCCGGGGTTTAGTGCCGCAGCTAACGCATTAAGCACTCCGCCTGGGGAGTACGACCGCAAGGTTGAAACTCAAAGGAATTGACGGGGGCCCGCACAAGCGGTGGAGCATGTGGTTTAATTCGAAGCAACGCGAAGAACCTTACCAGGTCTTGACATCCCTCTGACCGCTCTAGAGATAGAGATTTCCTTCGGGACAGAGGTGACAGGTGGTGCATGGTTGTCGTCAGCTCGTGTCGTGAGATGTTGGGTTAAGTCCCGCAACGAGCGCAACCCCTATTGTTAGTTGCCATCATTCAGTTGGGCACTCTAGCGAGACTGCCGGTAATAAACCGGAGGAAGGTGGGGATGACGTCAAATCATCATGCCCCTTATGACCTGGGCTACACACGTGCTACAATGGCTGGTACAACGAGTCGCAAGTCGGTGACGGCAAGCTAATCTCTTAAAGCCAGTCTCAGTTCGGATTGTAGGCTGCAACTCGCCTACATGAAGTCGGAATCGCTAGTAATCGCGGATCAGCACGCCGCGGTGAATACGTTCCCGGGCCTTGTACACACCGCCCGTCACACCACGAGAGTTTGTAACACCCGAAGTCGGTGAGGTAACCATTTGGAGCCAGCCGCCTAAGGTGGGATAGATGATTGGGGTGAAGTCGTAACAAGGTAGCCGTATCGGAAGGTGCGGCTGGATCACCTCCTTTCTAAGGATAAGGAATGCACATTGGTCTTGTTTAGTCTTGAGAGGTCTTGTGGGGCCTTAGCTCAGCTGGGAGAGCGCCTGCTTTGCACGCAGGAGGTCAGCGGTTCGATCCCGCTAGGCTCCATTGGTGAGAGATCACCAAGTAATGCACATTGAAAATTGAATATCTATATCAAATAGTAACAAGAAAATAAACCGAAAACGCTGTAGTATTAATAAGAGTTTATGACTGAAAGGTCAGAAAATAAGGTTAAGTTAATAAGGGCGCACGGTGGATGCCTTGGCACTAGGAGCCGAAGAAGGACGTGACAAACGACGATATGCCTTGGGTAGCTGTAAGTAAGCGATGATCCAGGGATTTCCGAATGGGGGAACCCAACAGGTACTACCTGTTACCCGCATCTGTTAAGGATGTGAGGAGGAAGACGCAGTGAACTGAAACATCTAAGTAGCTGCAGGAAGAGAAAGCAAAAGCGATTGCCTTAGTAGCGGCGAGCGAAACGGCAGAAGGGCAAACCGAAGAGTTTACTCTTCGGGGTTGTAGGACTGCAATGTGGACTCAAAGACTATAGAAGAATGGTTTGGGAAAATCAGCCAAAGAGAGTGATAGCCTCGTATTCAAAATAGTCTTTGTACCTAGCAGTATCCTGAGTACGGCGGGACACGTGAAATCCCGTCGGAATCTGGGAGGACCATCTCCCAACCCTAAATACTCCCTAGTGACCGATAGTGAACCAGTACCGTGAGGGAAAGGTGAAAAAGCACCCCGGGAGGGAGTGAAATAGAACCTGAAACCGTGTGCCTACAACAAGTTCGAGCCCGTTAATGGGTGAGAGCGTGCCTTTTGTAGAATGAACCGGCGAGTTACGATATGATGCGAGGTTAAGTTGAAGAGACGGAGCCGTAGGGAAACCGAGTCTGAATAGGGCGCCTTAGTATCATGTCGTAGACCCGAAACCATGTGACCTACCCATGAGCAGGTTGAAGGTGCGGTAAGACGCACTGGAGGACCGAACCAGGGCACGTTGAAAAGTGCTTGGATGACTTGTGGGTAGCGGAGAAATTCCAAACGAACTTGGAGATAGCTGGTTCTCTCCGAAATAGCTTTAGGGCTAGCGTCGACATTAGAGATTCTTGGAGGTAGAGCACTGTTTGGGTGAGGGGTCCATCCCGGATTACCAATCTCAGATAAACTCCGAATGCCAATGAATTATGGTCGGCAGTCAGACTGCGAGTGCTAAGATCCGTAGTCGAAAGGGAAACAGCCCAGACCACCAGCTAAGGTCCCAAAATAATTGTTAAGTGGAAAAGGATGTGGGGTTGCACAGACAACTAGGATGTTAGCTTAGAAGCAGCTATTCATTCAAAGAGTGCGTAATAGCTCACTAGTCGAGTGACCCTGCGCCGAAAATGTACCGGGGCTAAAACAATTTACCGAAGCTGTGGATACCTTTATAGGTATGGTAGGAGAGCGTTCTATGTGTGAAGAAGGTGTACCGTGAGGAGTGCTGGAACGCATAGAAGTGAGAATGCCGGTATGAGTAGCGAAAGACAGGTGAGAATCCTGTCCACCGTAAGACTAAGGTTTCCAGGGGAAGGCTCGTCCGCCCTGGGTTAGTCGGGACCTAAGGAGAGACCGAAAGGTGTATCCGATGGACAACAGGTTGATATTCCTGTACTAGAGTATGTAGTGATGGAGGGACGCAGTAGGCTAACTAAAGCAGACGATTGGAAGAGTCTGTCTAAGCAGTGAGGTGTGAATTGAGTTAAATGCTTAGTTCTATAACATTGAGCTGTGATGGGGAGCGAAGTTTAGTAGCGAAGTTAGTGACGTCACACTGCCAAGAAAAGCTTCTAGCGTTTAAACATACTCTACCCGTACCGCAAACCGACACAGGTAGTCGAGGCGAGTAGCCTCAGGTGAGCGAGAGAACTCTCGTTAAGGAACTCGGCAAAATGACCCCGTAACTTCGGGAGAAGGGTGCTGACTTTAAGTCAGCCGCAGTGAATAGGCCCAAGCAACTGTTTATCAAAAAAACACAGCTCTCTGCTAAATCGTAAGATGATGTATAGGGGTGACGCCTGCCCGGTGCTGGAAGGTTAAGAGGAGTGCTTAGCGGTAACGCGAAGGTATGAATTGAAGCCCCAGTAAACGGCGGCCGTAACTATAACGGTCCTAAGGTAGCGAAATTCCTTGTCGGGTAAGTTCCGACCCGCACGAAAGGCGTAATGATTTGGGCACTGTCTCAACGAGAGACTCGGTGAAATTTTTAGTACCTGTGAAGATGCAGGTTACCCGCGACAGGACGGAAAGACCCCATGGAGCTTTACTGCAGTTTGATATTGAGTGTCTGTACCACATGTACAGGATAGGTAGGAGTCTATGAGATCAGGGACGCCAGTTTCGAAGGAGACGCTGTTGGGATACTACCCTTGTGTTATGGCCACTCTAACCCAGATAGGTGATCCCTATCGGAGACAGTGTCTGACGGGCAGTTTGACTGGGGCGGTCGCCTCCTAAAAAGGTAACGGAGGCGCCCAAAGGTTCCCTCAGAATGGTTGGAAATCATTCGCAGAGTGTAAAAGGTATAAGGGAGCTTGACTGCGAGAGCTACAACTCGAGCAGGGACGAAAAGTCGGGCTTAGTGATCCGGTGGTTCCGTATGGAAGGGCCATCGCTCAACGGATAAAAAGCTACCCTGGGGATAACAGGCTTATCTCCCCCAAGAGTTCACATCGACGGGGAGGTTTGGCACCTCGATGTCGGCTCGTCGCATCCTGGGGCTGTAGTCGGTCCCAAGGGTTGGGCTGTTCGCCCATTAAAGCGGCACGCGAGCTGGGTTCAGAACGTCGTGAGACAGTTCGGTCCCTATCCGTCGCGGGCGTAGGAAATTTGAGAGGATCTGCTCCTAGTACGAGAGGACCAGAGTGGACTTACCGCTGGTGTACCAGTTGTCTTGCCAAAGGCATCGCTGGGTAGCTATGTAGGGAAGGGATAAACGCTGAAAGCATCTAAGTGTGAAACCCACCTCAAGATGAGATTTCCCATGATTTTATATCAGTAAGAGCCCTGAGAGATGATCAGGTAGATAGGTTAGAAGTGGAAGTGTGGCGACACATGTAGCGGACTAATACTAATAGCTCGAGGACTTATCCAAAGTAACTGAGAATACGAAGCGTGATTATTTTTAAGTGAAATTTGATAGATATTCAATTTTGAGTAGGTATTACTCAAAGTTAAGTGACGATAGCCCTAGGAGATACACCTGTACCCATGCCGAACACAGAAGTTAAGCCCTAGAACGCCGGAAGTAGTTGGGGGTTGCCCCCTGTGAGATAAGGAAGTCGCTTAGCTAAAGGGAGTTTAGCTCAGCTGGGAGAGCATCTGCCTTACAAGCAGAGGGTCAGCGGTTCGATCCCGTTAACTCCCATTTTAGCGGGTGTAGTTTAGTGGTAAAACTACAGCCTTCCAAGCTGTTGTCGCGAGTTCGATTCTCGTCACCCGCTTTGAACATATAGTTCATTTACCAAGTTATTTAACTTGGGCGCGTAGCTCAGGTGGTTAGAGCGCACGCCTGATAAGCGTGAGGTCGGTGGTTCGAGTCCACTCGTGCCCATTAAAATATGGTCCGTTGGTCAGGGGTTAAGACACCGCCTTTTCACGGCGGTAACACGGGTTCGAATCCCGTACGGACTATTTATTGGAGGATTACCCAAGTCTGGCTGAAGGGAACGGTCTTGAAAACCGTCAGGCGTGTAAAAGCGTGCGTGGGTTCGAATCCCACATCCTCCTTTATTATTAACGCGGGATGGAGCAGCTCGGTAGCTCGTCGGGCTCATAACCCGAAGGTCGTAGGTTCAAATCCTGCTCCCGCAATAAGGCTCGGTAGCTCAGTTGGTAGAGCAATGGATTGAAGCTCCATGTGTCGGCGGTTCGATTCCGTCTCGCGCCATTTAAATATTTTGGAAGGGTAGCGAAGAGGCTAAACGCGGCGGACTGTAAATCCGCTCCTTCGGGTTCGGGGGTTCGAATCCCTCCCCTTCCATAACCTTAACTACGGGCATAGTTTAAAGGTAGAACTAAGGTCTCCAAAACCTTCAGTGTGGGTTCAATTCCTACTGCCCGTGTTTTAAAATTATGGCGGGTGTGGTGAAGTGGTTAACACACCAGATTGTGGCTCTGGCATGCGTGGGTTCGATCCCCATCACTCGCCTATTTTATATTATTGGGGTATAGCCAAGCGGTAAGGCAAGGGACTTTGACTCCCTCATGCGTTGGTTCGAATCCAGCTACCCCAGTTACTATTTGCCGGCGTGGCGGAATTGGCAGACGCGCTGGACTCAAAATCCAGTGTCCGCAAGGACGTGCCGGTTCGACCCCGGCCGCCGGTATAGTAATAAAGACAAGGTTTTCGAGCCTTGTTTTTTTATGTCTAACGCTATAATTAATTACCATTTTATACCAATTTCTTTTTTCTTTATCTATCTGATAAAGTTATTTTTGTTTGAAAGTTATATAATGAAGTTAGACAACTAACATTTTTTTAAAAAGTTAGATTCTTAAACTGGTTAAAAAAACTTGTTTAACAGTTATAAAGGGGCTTTTTTTGTCAAATGAATGCCTAATTTAGACATAAGAAAACACCTCTGTGTTATACTTGTATTTCAACCACAAACACAAGAAAGCAACAGAGATGCAAATAAATTGTATTACAAAAAGGTAAATATTTGATAATCGAAAGCAGTCATCTAATCGAGGAAGAAAGAAGGGAAGTCTAATATAGAAGTTGTTACTCTTGTCGGGAGAACTCCTCCACTATCATAACTAAAAGTTTTTTTGCCTGATAAGTTAGTCAAGGTTAAGAGAGTTAACGTTGGAATTTCAACTGTGAAATATTATTATATTTTTGGAGTTTCTGTTGAAAATAGACTTTTGCTTTTTTTCTTCTAGTATTGTTGCTTCCTTACCATATATAGTTTCTGGAGTTAAATTGAGAATCTTAAGTTGATTTTTAATCAATTCTACACTAGACGGAGAAATCTTTAGAGCAACACCCATTGATTCTCCATCATCTGCGGTAAAATTAATCCACTCGACACCTCTATAGTATCTAGCTTCATGCAGAGTAAATACTCCTGATTGTCTTGATATCCTTTGTGACTTCAAATCATAATCACTTTTTACAGCAAAGGGAATTGTAGCAAACGGAGTGTCATTCAGATCTGAAAAACAGTAATCAAATAGTTCATCATCAGCTTCATCTATACAGTATACCTCACTTACCGTGCGATTCCCTTCTTTATATTTCATTGCTGAATTCTCATTTAATCTTGTGGGATTTAAGATATAGACAACTGGAAATTCATCTTCGTTAGTGTACTCAAAGCCATCTACCGCGAAGTACAAAGCTATCAGAGGATCAGTAGACCAATCTAATGCTGGCGTCGGCATTCCATAATGTTGTGCAAGAAAAGTATAATGAAACAGATTAAGCCTGTCATCTAGAATTGCTTCTCTCAATTCATCTCTATACTGTTTTAAAGCCACGTTGAAATCCATAAAATTTTTGTATTTTATTGGATGTATAGAGCCATCATCTGGCATATCTAAAACTTCGTTTCTAAAAAGACTCGGCCGTAGTTTCCAGTCTTGGCTTCTATGCCCCCTATACCAAAGTTCGTGAGGGTTATTCCTTGCATAATCAAAAATGAGTGTTAGGAATTCCTCCACACTAGTAATTTCCTCAGAGTTGTAATAAATCGGCATAATAATATACTCCTTCATATTAATTTGATTTTTTTAATATTATATCATAAATAATTAAGAGTTTACAGCTAATTTAGGGTATAAGAAAACACCTCATATAGTGAAATTAAAGAAATATCAAAAACAATATAGTGATAAATCGGAAGAGTTGCCAATTGCTATGGCATTTTTATCTCCTAGGTTTTTTTCTACATATTCAGGTTTTGATAAAAAAATAATTAAAATAAAGACAAGGTTAAATACCTTGTCTTTGTTTTTAGAAAATTTCATCTAATTTGTTAGCAAGAGATTTCTGTTTACTGGGATATAAGTGAGAGTATGTATCGATTGTAGTTGTTATGGAAGCATGTCCCAAACGCTCCTTAACTACAAGATAGTCTTCCCTTGATTGATAAGTAACGAAGCATGAGAGTGCCTTAAATCATGAATGCGAATTTTTTTAATATCATTATTTCTAGATAGTATTTGCTTAAACTTCTTATCAATCATATTTTTTTGTAATTGATATAGGTGAACTTTGAATAACCTGAAGATTGTCAATATCATCAATAAACTCTTTTAGTAAAGTAGTTTGTTCTTGTTTCCAATCTCTCAGCATATTTGCTAATTTGTTATTAATTGTAATATACCTTGTGCCTGCTCTTGTTTTTTTGTTGAGTTTATATGATTTCTTTTATTTAGAAAATAAGCCGTTTTTAGTAACGTGAATAGTGTTAGTTAATAAATTTATATCATTCCAGTTTAAAGCAAGAATTTCTCCCATTCTCATACCTGTAAAGAAAGCAAGTGTAAAGAAAAAGATTGTAGCTTTTTTTCTTCTTTGGTAATAAGTTTTTCTAAATCTAGCAAATTCTTCTACACTCCAAAATGTGATTGTCTTCTTATTGATTGGTAACTTTCTCAAATTTTTCAACAGGGTTTTTTTATCTATCAAGGACTTTCTCACACCGGTATCAAATATTTTTTTGAGAAGTATTATTATTTTATTGATAGTATTATTACTTAGATGTTGATTATCATTTTTGTTTTTTTGGGTTTAGTTTTTAAGTATTCTCTAAATTCAAAAATATTTTTCATAACTAGCTTATTCAGATTTACATTTTTGAAAGTATGGTTTTATATGCCTTTCATAATTATTTTTTTGAGTACTTAGGTAACTAATTTTTTTCTATTATTTTTGTCTGTCTTCTTCTTCAAGCAATTCAAAAAGCATATCAGTTGTTATTAAAAAATCAAAACGTTTTTCTTTCAAGTCAACAATTCGGAGATGTTGCTCAAGTTCTAAAGCTTCCTTTTTTTGTTTTTTTGAACCTTTTCGAACAACTCGGATTCTTTTTTTGCGTTATAGGGTGAAATCCATCGGATATATCAACTGTCCAAGTTCCATTTTTTTCTTTCCTAACGGTCATTTTCTATACCTACTGAAATATCAAATCCTAGTAGTTCATTTGCAATAGTAGCTGGGATTGTACCAATACGTTTATTTTTGATAGACATTAAAACCTCTTGTGACAAGAAGTTTCTTACCTTGCCGTATAATTCGTTTAGAGGTGCCTTCGGAAAATCCAAGAGCAACTAAGTCATTTTTATTTATTATTTGCAATCATTGTTTTTACTCCTTAATATTTAATTTAATTTTTTTGTATTTCACATTATTATCAATATATTCGCCCCCTATATAAATTTTTACTGTTATATTCGCTTTCATATACGATTTCTTCATTTGAGAATTTATAATCAAATGGGACATAATTTGTATTAATGATTGGTTGTTTTTAGATTGTTTGAAGATAAATAAGGATGTTTACCAAAAATTATCAAGGAGTTCTTGACCGATTCCTTTTTCAAAAATACTTTTGTAACATATCTCCCTCTATTATCTTTGCTATCAACATCAACTTTATTTATTCGTACTGCTCCATGTCCCCAAAGTTTGAGTAACTGATTATGAGGGATATAGGGAACATCAAAAAGCAAAATATGAGCATGCCAAGCACCACGCTTTTTGTTTTTTTCTAAAACTGCTATATATTTTAATTGATTTTTTTCTTTGTTTGAAAAAAATGTTATAGTTAAAAACGCTTAATAAATGTTTTTTTAGTAAGTTTTTTTAAATTTATTTCTATCTTGGATATTTTTCTTTTTGTGGTCAAAGTCAAAAAAATGATGTATTATCATTAAAATTACAATCCACTAACCTAAGTAACTTCCACTTTGCATTTAATCGAGTTTGTTTCATTCGTTGAAGACGTTTCCTTTGTTCTTTTTTTCAGTCAGTTCTTCAAATGTTCTTCTTTTTCTTGGTTCACTTTCATTGGCAGACTCCTTATGTTTTCTATTAGTAAAAATTGCTTTTTCATATTCCCAAATTTCAATATAAGAAGAAGTACGTATGATTTTTCTTATTATATTTCATAGTATTCAATCCAAAAATTAGTGGGAATGTCTTAGATGAATTTCGCCAAAATATTGTTTATATAATAAATAAACTAGAAGGGACTTTGTCCCTTCATTATCAATTTTTTTCTGCTGGTAAAATATCAGAACAGTTAAACCACAAGTTTCCATTATACTGTCCCATATTTAAATCTTTTTAAAATTACATGTCTAGTTTTATTGTTAGACATTTCTTGTTTTTGACAAGGTGGGAGTAATGGTTTTAACTTTAACAGTAATCATTTCCATAAAGAAATCGCTACTATCGTCTTGGATGGAAACATTAAGTCGTAGTGCTTCTGGTTTTTCCTGTTTCCCTATTAAGTTCTTCACTATAACCCTTAACTGCGTAAAAATTTATTACCAAGTAGTTCAGTTTTCAAAAAAATCATTTAATTTCATTTCGTATATCCTTTCTTATATCACTGCTTTGCAGTGAGGAACAGTTAAAAGCATTTAGTTCTCTTCAGTTCGTGCGTCCGCGGAACTCCGTGCCATTGCGAGCTACGGCAATTTGCCCCCTCGCTCGCAGGCACGACCCTAACCGCACTCAATCGAACTGCATGCCTTCAACTATTATTATTAATTATTTTAAAAAAATTTGAAAAAAATGAGTCTGTCGTTGTTTTTTTCAAATTCTTCAAATCGTTTCTCAAGAGAAGCGACACGGCTAGCTAAAGATTTATTAGCGTTTTTCAATAATTGTATTTCAATGTTAGTATCCTTTTTCGTTTTTTTCTTTTGAAGAGAATGTAAGTATAAGATTTGACGCTCTAAATCAACCTCATTTGAATCTGATACATCTCCCCAAATTTTTTTATTGATTTATCCAAGTCGTTAGTTTTTTTCCACTTGTTTAGATAGTTCTACAAATTTAGAAACTTCTTCTTTGGTAAAAATCGAAGAATGTCTGTACGCTGCGATAACTAACTTTAGCCTTAATTTTTGTAAATTCATAGCCGGATAAAGTTTCTATTTTTTTCTCCATTTTTTTAATAGTACTGATGGATTTACCTGTTTTTATTCGCAACTTCTAAATAGTCAATAATACCACCTCCTATAATTTTTAAAATGTTACATTATTTCGAAAAAAATGTTATACTAGTAAGGTAAAACGATTTTTTTACCCACCTTTATAATATCAAAAAGAATTTTTACCTGTCAATAAAAAAAGTAAAATGTTTTTTTACCAAGGAGAAATTTTTTTATGAAACCTTTATTTAACTATACAAATATTATTCGTGCTGGACAAATAGATATAAAGTCAGTGAGATTAAAAAGCTGGTTTAACCCAAAAAGAATTAGCAAAAAAATAATTGGAGTAACTAAACAGACAATTATAAATTATGAAAAAGGCACAACAGAGCCTACTTGGGAAAGACTAGAGGAAATAGCGTTAGCCCTTAATGCGGATATTGAAGATTTTTTCCCATATAATGAAATGGGACAAGCAAAAGGTGATTTTGCTTGGGCAGAACATATGGATAGATTGAATAATAATTTTATGTATAGAAGATTGGCAGAAGAAGAAGCTTATCTTAATTCGCTATTTAAGTATGTTCGATTTCAGCAAGATCTAACAGAAAACAAGATAACAGAAGAACTGCTAAACAAAGAATTATCCTTTGATACCAATGTTCCAATCTCTCTTGAAGATAAAGTAAACCTAGTTAAACTTAAATTATCTGAACAACTTGATGAAAACAAAGAACGATTGATTGAATTGTATAAGATTGCTGATTCAGAAACGACTATGGAATTGATGAGATATGACATCAATAGAAATTTATCTAAAAAAATAAAATCTATACCATTTTATGAGCTTAAATCAAAAAAACCATTATTACGATAAAATAAATAGGCTTTTTTTAAATATTTTTTTAAAAAAATATTTTTCATTTATAAACACAATATATAGAGAGTTCGAAGGCGCCTTTCTATATATTGTGTTCTTTTTCTAAAAAAATAGCACCATATATGGAATTTTTTTAGCTAAAAAGATTTGGGATGCTATATTTAGTGGTATGGAAAGGGGTTTACAAAAAAATTGGGATTAGGCTATAATGATTGTACAAGAACTCCCAAGGCTCCCTTTGATTAATCAATCAAATAGTTTTGCGAGGCTTAAGGTGAATGATGAATACAACTGATGAAAAAAATTAAGGAAAAAAATATTCCTGTCAGATATTACACACTTGTTCCTGATGAGAGCTCTTCAATGAAAAGAATTTCTTGAATTTGAAAAGTTGAAGGAAAAACTTGCTAGACCGGTAGAGAACACCGGTGCTAAAGTAATAATTAATGAGTCTGAGGAGACTTTCGCTGAACAGTTCCTTTTTTTCAGACAAATTATTATGATTTTTTTCAATATATAGAAAGTGCTTACCGAGAAGGGAGGATAGTATTTTTCTCTTTTCGAGATTGTATTGAACTTTATGAATTCAATTCATTTTTTTGAGAAAAATTTGATGAAATTTACTGGTAAAAATAGAATTACTAATCAAATCTTCTATTGTCCATACCTTATGTAGTAATTATAAAGGAAGTTTACAAAATGGCGAGTGCTATTTAGATAAATCAATTTATAAAAAAATGAGGATGAATATCAGGAAGTTATTGAAAGAATTGGAATGAGCTTGTTTAACGCAACTACTAAATCTCTTCCAGTAAGTCACCATGTGAACAAAAAGAATTGTAAGTTTCCTTTGTGGGTTGTCGTACCTGAGCTGACTTTTTGGAGAAACCACTAGAATAATTGAGTTGTTAAATGATGAACTTTACAATTTATGGATAGAAGAGCTATTTTTTTCAGTAATGATTATTATAAAAAAATGATGCTACAATGAAGGATCACATTATATCTGCAAGCAAAAGTTGGATTTCTGCCACATGGTTTATTCGGAATGTTTGTGCACATTATGGAAGGTTATACGCACGTAACTTTAACATGGGTGTTCCAAGATTTTTATGCTCCAGTTTTTTTCGGAAGATTAAAAATTATGGTAAGAAAAAAACACATAATAAAGACTTATTTGCCTATATGCTGGCAATAAAACAAATTCTTATTTGTCATAATTCAAGCGTTCATGATGAGTGGGATACCTTTTATTAACGAAATTGAAAGAAAATTTATGACTAGCAGTATCATAGAAAAAAACTAAAATTGGTTTTTCCGGAATGCTGGAAAGATTGTTTAATAATTAAAAATGTGAATTTAAGCTAAATTGATGAACATAGTGGCGTTCTTAATAAACTGTCATTGGTTTTGAAAAAAATTCTATATAAAGTTCTGAAAATACTTAATAAAAAAATATGAACGAATTATATAGTAGTTTCCACAAAAAAATACCATAATTGGCAAACTCAGCTAAAATCAGATATTTTTTTAAATAGTAGAATTGTTGATTACATGCTATTTTAATTGATATAAAAAAACATTGTATTAGAACTCAAAAATCCAGTGTCCGCAAGGACGTGCCGGTTCGACCCCGGCCGCCGGTATAGTATTAAAGACAAGGTTTTTGGACCTTGTCTTTTTTGTTGAATAATTTATTAAAATTTCACTAAAAAAGGTCTATACCATTTACAAATTGTTTTGAAAGGTTTATAATGTAATTGACATAATAAATAGTAGATTATTTCTTAAGGAGGTTATCATTATGCCTAAGTATATTAAAGCTGATCAATTTTTCTATCCACATGGTATTCGTCGTGGAGGTTATTTGGAACTTATTGATGGCAAGTTTGGTAAGCATGTTGAAGAGATTTCTGGGGATGCTGAAATTTTAGATTATTCTGGTTATAGCATCGCACCTGGTCTCGTTGATACACACATTCACGGTTTTGGTGGTGTGGATGTCATGGATAATAATATTGAAGGAACTCTTCATACGATGAGTGAAGGTCTTCTTAGTACAGGTGTTACTAGTTTCCTACCAACTACACTAACTTCATCATACGAACAATTGCTGGCTGTTACTGAAAACATTGGTGCACGCTATCAAGAAGCATCTGGTGCTAAGATTCGTGGTATTTATTTTGAAGGACCTTACTTCACCGAAAAGTTTAAGGGGGCTCAAAATCCTGCCTATATGAAAGATCCACGTATGGATGAGTTTCGCGCTTGGCAGAAGGCTGCTAATGGTCTTCTTAATAAAATTGCTCTTGCACCTGAACGTGATGGGGTTGAGGACTTTGTACGTACTATTACTGGTGAAGGTGTAACTGTTGCTCTTGGTCACTCTAATGCTACATTTGATGAAGCTAAAAAAGCTGTTGATGCCGGGGCTAGTGTTTGGGTTCATGCCTATAATGGAATGCGTGGCTTAACACACCGCGAACTTGGTATGGTTGGTGCGATGTATGAATTACCACACACTTATGCAGAATTGATTTGTGATGGTCATCACGTGGATCCTAAGGCTTGCGAAATTCTTCTGAAACAAAAAGGAACTGAAAATATTGCCCTTATCACTGACTGTATGACAGCAGGTGGTTTGCAAGATGGCGATTATATGTTAGGTGAATTTCCAGTTGTAGTTGCAAATGGGACTGCTCGCCTTAAATCTACAGGTAACTTGGCAGGTTCCATTCTCAAACTTAAAGATGGTTTGAAAAATGTCGTTGAGTGGGGAATTGCAAATCCTCATGAAGCAGTCATGATGGCTAGTCTGAACCCAGCTAAATCAGTTCATATCGATGACGTCTGTGGCCAAATTCGTGAAGGCTACGATGCAGACTTTATCGTGTTAGATAAAGATTTGGAATTAGTAGCAACTTATCTAGATGGTGAAAAACGTTATCAAGCATAATATTTAAAGCAGAGGTTAGAGACTAGCTTCTGCTTTTTTTATCTATATTTCTTTACCGGTAAATAAAAAGTTTAAAAAAATCACAAAAATAACTTGAACAAACAAATGAAAAAGGTTTACAATTATGATATAAATAATACAAATAAAAAAGCGGAGGATTGCTTATGAAAGCTTATACTTACGTTAAACCAGGCCTTGCGTCATTTGTTGATGTGGACAAACCAGTTATTCGCAAGCCAACAGATGCTATTGTGCGTATCGTTAAGACTACTATTTGTGGTACTGACCTTCATATTATTAAAGGGGATGTTCCCGCTTGTAAGAGTGGAACAATCCTAGGACATGAAGGAATTGGTATTGTAGAGGAAGTTGGAGCAGGAGTTTCAAACTTCAAAAAAGGTGATAAGGTTTTGATTTCTTGCGTTTGTGCATGTGGCAAGTGTTACTATTGTAAAAAAGGAATCTATGCCCACTGTGAAGACGAAGGTGGATGGATTTTTGGACATTTGATTGACGGTATGCAAGCAGAATATCTTCGTGTGCCTCATGCTGACAATACTCTTTATCATACTCCAGCTGACTTGTCTGATGAAGCTTTGGTTATGTTATCTGATATCTTGCCAACTGGCTATGAAATTGGTGTCTTAAAAGGGAAAGTTGAGCCTGGTTGTAGTGTAGCTATCGTTGGTTCAGGGCCAGTCGGATTGGCAGCTCTTTTGACGGCACAATTCTATTCACCAGCTAAATTGATTATGGTGGACCTAGACGATAACCGTTTGGATACTGCAGTTTCTTTCGGTGCTACTCATAAGATTAATTCTTCAGATCCTGAAAAGGCAATTCAAGAAATTTATGATTTGACAGATGGTCGAGGTGTGGATGTTGCTATAGAAGCTGTTGGTATTCCTGCAACGTTTGATCTCTGCCAAAAGATTATTGGTGTAGACGGAACAGTAGCCAACTGTGGTGTGCATGGTAAACCAGTTCAGTTTGATTTGGACACTCTTTGGATTCGGAACATTAACGTAACTACTGGATTGGTTTCTACCAATACAACTCCTCAGCTTTTGAAAGCCTTAGAAAGTCATAAAATTGAACCAGAAAAATTGGTAACTCATTATTTCAAACTTAGTGAAATAGAAAAGGCCTATGAAGTATTTAGTAAGGCCGCCGATCATCATGCGATTAAAGTGATCATTGAAAACGATATTTCAGAAGGTTAATCTTGTTTTTAAATCCAGTTATTCGTTTTTGAATAGCTGGATTTTTTGAAAATGTTATATAATTCGTGAAAATGAGCAAAATTCTTTCATTGTTCTCAAAAATTTCGCTATAATATACGGTACAAAGGAAGTTAAACTATGTATCGAGTTATAAAAATGTACGGAGATTTTGAACCGTGGTGGTTTATAGAAGGCTGGGAAGACGACGTCATTGCGAGCAAAAAATTTGATAACTATTATGATGCTTTGAAATATTATAAGTCTTGTTGGTTTGAGTTAGAAAAGGAGATTCCCCTTTACAAAAGTAGAGGAGACTTGATGACTATTTTTGGGATCCAGAAGATAAACGCTGGTGTGAAGAATGCGATGAATTTCTTCAGCAATATCATTCCTTGGCTTTGTTGGAAGATGGTCAAGTCATTCCTGATGAAAAATTTAGACCTGGTTACGAAAAGCAGACTGGTTTAGAAATCCACCGTACTTGTCGCATAAAAAAAGAAGAAACAACTTTTTAATGAAGTTGTTTCTTCTTTTTTTATATTTTCTTCGAATAATAAGAATGAGGAGGAAGATATGGTACAAACACTTGCACAAGAATTGATTACACTGGCCAAAAAACAGGGAGCTCAGGACATCTATTTTGTTCCTAAAGAAAAGATTTATGAGCTACATATGCGAGTTGGAGATGAGAGACATTTGATTAACACCTATGACTTTGAAAAGTTGGGGGCTGTCATTAGTCATTTTAAGTTTATTGCGGGGATGAACGTTGGAGAAAAACGCCGTAGTCAGCTTGGTTCCTGTGATTATCAGCATGGAGACAAGGTTTCTTCATTACGTTTATCGACGGTGGGAGATTATCGTGGTCATGAGAGTCTAGTAATCCGACTTTTGCATGATCAAGAAAAAGAGTTGCGCTTCTGGTTTCAGGATCTTATGGAACTGGAAAAGGGTTTTAGGCAACGCGGGCTTTATCTTTTTGCAGGCCCCGTAGGAAGCGGCAAAACTACTTTGATGCATGAATTAGCCAAGTCATTGTTTAAGGGACAACAGGTCATGTCCATTGAAGATCCAGTAGAAATTAAGCAGGAAGAGATGCTACAATTACAGCTCAATGAAGCTATCGGACTTAGCTATGAGAACTTGATAAAACTTTCCCTACGACATCGTCCAGATCTTTTAATTATTGGAGAAATTCGAGATAGTGAAACAGCCCGTGCCGTTGTACGAGCTAGTCTGACAGGTGCCACGGTATTCTCGACAATCCATGCCAAGAGTGTTCGTGGGGTTTATGAGCGCCTCTTAGAACTTGGTGTCAGTGAAGATGAACTTGCAGTTGTTTACAAGGTGTTTGTTACCAAAGACTAATCGCAGGAGGAGGAATTATTGATTTTGCAAACAAAAATTACCAAGAACACCAGGCAGAAAAGTGGAATGGGCAAATTGACCAGCTTCTTAAAGACGGACATATCACTGCCCTCCAAGCTGAAACGGAGAAAATTAGCTACCAGTAAGCAGAAGAAAATCATCACACTCTTTAACAATTTATTTTCCAGTGGTTTTCATCTGGTAGAAATCATTTCCTTTCTAGATAGAAGTCTCTTGTTGGAAAAGGAATATGTATCGCAGATGCGACTAGGACTCTCACAGGGAAAATCCTTCTCGGAAATGATGGGGACTTTAGGTTTTTCAAGTTCAATTGTCACGCAACTTTCCTTGGCTGAAGTTCATGGGAATCTTCATTTGAGTTTAGGGAAAATTGAGGAGTATCTAGATAATCTTGCTAAGGTCAAGAAAAAGTTAATCGAAGTTGCGACCTATCCAATCATTTTGTTAGCTTTCTTACTGCTCATTATGTTGGGTTTGCGAAATTATCTCTTGCCCCAACTGGATAGTAGTAACATAGCTACCTTAGTGATTAGCAACCTACCACAGATTTTTTGGGGGCTTACTCTATTGCTAGGTCTTGCATCTTTAACAGGATTGATTTTTTACAGAAAATCTAGGAAGATACAAGTCTTTTCTTTTCTAGCTAGAATCCCCTTTCTAGGTGTGTTTGTTCAGTATTATCTGACGGCCTATTATGCTCGAGAATGGGGAAATATGATTGGACAAGGTTTAGAGTTGTCACAGATTTTCCAGATGATGCAGGAGCAAGGAAATCCTCTTTTTAAGGAAATCGGACATGATTTATCCCTGTCCTTGCAAAATGGGCATGAATTTTCTATGGTTGTGCAGGATTATCCTTTTTTTAGAAGAGAGTTGGGACTAATCATTGAATATGGAGAGGTCAAATCCAAGTTGGGAAGCGAATTGGAAATCTATGCAGAAAAAACGTGGGAATCCTTCTTTACCCGAGTTAATCGTACGATGAACTTAGTTCAACCACTGGTCTTTATTTTTGTAGCTCTGCTAATCGTTTTATTGTACGCAGCTATGTTGCTGCCAATGTATCAAAATATGGAGGTAAATTTTTAGATGAAAAAAATGTTGATGAAATTAAAAGAAGCCAAGGAAAAAGCTTTTACACTGGTAGAAATGTTGGTGGTGTTGCTTATCATTAGCGTCCTACTCTTACTTTTTGTACCAAATCTTACTAAGCAAAAGGATGCAGTCAATGACAAGGGTAAAGCAGCAGTCGTCAAGGTGGTAGAAAGCCAAGCTGAACTCTATACTCTAGATAAAAATGAGGATGCTAGTCTAAGTAAACTAGAGGCAGATGGACGCATCACTGCTGAGCAAGCAAAAGCCTATAAGGAATACCATGCAAAACAAAAGACAAGTCAAACAGTTGCGGATTAGGGCTTTTACCATGCTAGAAAGTCTATTGGTATTAGGGATAGTTAGTCTGTTAGTCTTGATCTTGTCGAATTCAGTTCAATCAACTTTGCAGCTGTGGAAGAGCAAATTTTCTTTATGGAATTTGAGGAACTTTATCGGGAAACCCAGAAGCGAAGTTTGGCTAGTCAGCAGAAGATCAACTTGATTTTGGAAGAGAGAAGCATTGGGAATGGCTACCAAAAATTAGCCATCCCTAAAGGGATTCAACTACAGTCCAATCAGTCAATCACCTTTGATAAGGCTGGAGGAAATTCGTCTCTTGCAAGTGTGAGATTTCAAACAAGGAAAGAAGTAGTTCGCTACCAACTATATCTAGGAAATGGAAAGATTAAACGTATTCAAGAAGCAAAAAATTAAGGCGGTTATTTTACTGGAGGCAGTGATTTCACTGGCTATTTTTGCCAGTATTGCAACCCTCTTGCTGGGGCAGATTCAAGAAAGTAGACGACAGGAAGCAAGACTATTAGAACAGGAAGAAGTTTTGCGAGTGGCTCGTATGGTTTTGCAGACTGGACAAAAGCAGTTGACGGTCAATGGGCTTACAGTTCATGTTGTCTCGAATGAGCGAGGTTTGGAGGTGTATCATGGAACTGAAAAATTACTGGCGATTCAAGATAAGTAGAGTCAGAGCTTTTACACTTTTAGAATCCCTGGTTGCTCTTATTGTGATTAGTGGGAGTTTACTTCTTTTTCAATCTATGAGCCAACTCTTGGTTTCAGAAGTTCGCTACCAGCAGAAAAGTGAGCAAAAAGAATGGCTCTTATTTGTGGATCAGCTGGAAGCAGAGCTGAATCGAGCCCAATTTGAAAAAGTAGAGAATGATAGACTTTACCTCAAACAGGATGGGAACCCCATTTCCATGGGAAAATCAAAGTCAAATGATTTTCGAAAAACAGATGCCAGTGGGCGTGGCTACCAGCCGATGGTTTACGGTCTGAAATCAGCTCATATTTACCAAAACGGGCAAAATGTTCATTTTAATTTTCAGTTTGAAAAGGGACTAGAGAGGGAGTTCATCTATCGTGTGGAAAAAGAAAAAAGTTAGAGCTGGAGTTCTCCTTTACGCGGTTACTATTGCTGGAATTTTTAGTCTCTTGTTACAGTTTTATCTGAATCGGCAAGTAGCTCATCATCAGGATTATGCCCTCAATAAAGAAAAACTTCTTGCATTTGCAATAGCTAAGAGAACTTATGAAAAAGCTAGTTCTGAGAGTGGTCAGCAGTTATTTAATGTAGGAAAGGCAACTTATCGTAATGACCAAAAGGGATTTACAGCGATTGTTGACACCGGAAAAAATCAGTTTGAATTTCAATTTCCAACTTTGAAAAAGACCGACGATAAGACGAAGAAAACAGAAAAAAAGTCAAAAGAAGAAAGCGAGAAGAAAAAAGAACAACAGGTTAAAAAAGAAGCCACTGAGCCATCTAAAGTTGCTCCTTCTAAGAATGATAAGACATAGATTATCAGATTTGTAAAATCTAGTTTAAGTGGTGATGTTGGACTCAGTGAGTTAGGACGAGGTTTTTGTCTGAAATCATGCTATAATAGATACATATGGAGGACGGAAAATGTCAAGTGTAAAATTGTATCTAGTGCGTCATGGGAAAACAATGTTTAATACGATTGGGCGTGCTCAAGGTTGGAGTGATACTCCACTGACAGCTGAAGGGGAACGAGGCATTCATGAATTGGGGATTGGCTTGCGTGAGTCAGGTTTAACCTTTGAACGTGCTTATTCAAGCGACTCTGGGCGGACTATTCAGACTATGGGAATTATCCTTGAGGAACTAGGTTTAACAGGGCAAATTCCTTATCGTATGGATAAGCGAATCCGTGAATGGTGCTTTGGTAGTTTTGATGGTGCTTATGATGGGGACTTATTTATGGGGATTATTCCTCGTATCTTTAATGTTGATCATGTGCATCGTTTGTCCTATGCTGAGCTAGCTGAAGGTCTGGTAGAAGTAGACACAGCAGGTTGGGCTGAAGGTTGGGAAACTAAGTGGTCGTATCTGGGAAGGTTTTGAAGCCATTGCCAAGGAAATGGAAGCTAATGGGGGTGGGAATGCCCTCGTAGTCAGCCATGGAATGACTATTGGAACCATTGTTTATTTAATTAACGGCATGCATCCGCATGGTCTTGATAATGGAAGTGTGACGATTCTCGAGTACCAAGATGGTCAGTTCTCAGTTGAGATTGTTGGGGACCGTAGCTACCGTGAAATTGGTCGATCTAAGTTAGAAGAGCAAGCTAGTTCAGAGAAATAATAATTCTCTATATTAGCAGATGTTTTAAATGATTCAATAGAATGCTGATGTCGTCATTGTACAAGCTTGCGAGAGCTGAGTGCTTTGACAATAGCATTCTTTTTTGTTAGAATAGCATCAACATGAAAGCATAAGAAGGGACTGACAGAGTTGTCGTTCCCTTTTGTCTATCTTAGAAGGGGGAAATATGCTGTTTCAGAAAATAAAAGCCTATAAATGGCAGGTTTTAGCTTCCTTAATTATGACAGGTCTAATGGTAACGAGTTCACTCCTGCAACCGCGTTATTTGCAGGAGGTTTTAGAGGCACTGCTAACTGGTGATAATGAAGCTATTTATCATATTGGTTTTTGGTTAATTCTTGTTGCCTTGATTGGTTTGATTGCAGGTGGCATCAATGTTGTGTTAGCGGCCTACATTGCGCAAGGAGTTTCTTCTGACCTAAGGGAAGATGCCTTTCGTAAGATTCAAACTTTTTCATACGCTAATATTGAGGAATTTAACGCAGGGAATCTTGTTGTTCGTATGACCAATGACATCAACCAGATTCAAAACGTAGTCATGATGACCTTCCAAATTCTCTTTCGACTACCGCTTTTGTTTGTCGGTTCCTTTATATTAGCAGTTGTCACCCTACCTTCTCTATGGTGGGTGCTGGTTCTTATGGTCGTTCTGATTATTGCCATAATGGGTTTTATGATGGGAGTGGTGGGACCACGCTTTTCAAAGTTCCAGACTTTACTAGAGCGTATCAATGCCATTGCTAAAGAAAATTTACGTGGTGTACGCGTGGTTAAGTCTTTTGTCAGAGAAAAAGATCAGTTTGATAAATTTACGCAGGTATCAGATGAATTGTTGGGAGAAAACCTTTATATTGGTTATGCCTTTCTGTTATGCAACCTGCAATGATGTTGATTTCTTACGGGGCTGTTTTTCTCTCAATCTGGCTTGTAGCAGGTATGGCAGAGTCAGATCCATCAGTCGTTGGTTCTATTGCTTCCTTTGTGAACTATCTGAGTCAGATTATCTTTACTATCGTTATGGTTGGATTTTTGGGGAACTCAGTTACTCGTGCCATGATTTCCCTCCGTCGTATTCGTGAAATCCTGGATACAGAACCGGCTATGACCTTCAAGGATGTGGAAGATGAAGAATTAGAAGGAAGTCTCAGTTTTGAAAATGTAACCTTCACCTATCCAAATGATGAAGAACCTATCCTAAAAGATGTATCCTTTGATATCGCAGCTGGTGAGATGGTTGGGGTTGTCGGAGCAACTGGTGCAGGGAAATCAACCTTGGCTCAGTTGATTCCACGACTGTTTGATCCTCAGCAAGGTTCGATCAAAATTGGCGGAAAGGACATTCGTACAGTTAGTGAAGGGACGCTTCGTAAGACAGTTTCTATCGTCTTACAGAGAGCCATTCTCTTTAGTGGAACCATCGCAGATAATCTCAGACAAGGAAAGGGAGATGCGACAGTTTCAGAAATGGAACGCGCAGCTCGTATCGCCCAGGCTAGTGAATTTATCAGTCGCATGGAATTGGCTTTTGAAAGTCCGGTTGAGGAACGTGGAACTAACTTTTCTGGTGGACAAAAACAAAGAATGTCCATTGCGCGTGGGATTGTCAGCAATCCTCGTATCTTGATTTTCGATGATTCAACTTCTGCCCTTGATGCTAAATCAGAACGTTTAGTCCAAGAAGCCCTCAACAAGGATTTAAAGGGGACGACTACGATTATCATCGCGCAAAAGATTAGCTCTGTTGTGCATGCTGATAAAATTTTTAGTGCTTGACCAAGGTCGCTTGATTGGTCAAGGTAAGCATGCTGACTTGGTCGCAACGAATCCCGTTTATCGTGAAATTTATGAAACGCAAAAAAAGGAAAGGAGGAGTAGGATGAAGACATTTGAATTTTTGGAACTATTTTTAAAGTTTACAAGATATCCTTTGTCGTTGTTATTGCTATGATTATCATTGCAACGATAGCACAAGCCCTCTTTCCAGTATTTGCAGGTCAAACAGTCACAGAACTGGCTAATTTGGTTATAGCCTATCAAAACGGGAATCCGGATATGGTTTGGCAAAGTCTCTTGGGACTCCTGGTTAATCTTGCCTATATTTTGATTGTTTTAGTAGTTTCTAGTCTCATCTATATGGTCTTGATGAGCCGCATTATTGCTGAATCGACAAATGAGATGCGTAAGGGACTTTTTGGTAAACTTTCTCGCTTGACCGTTTCCTTCTTTGACCGCCATCAAGATGGTGATATCCTGTCACGTTTTACCAGTGATTTGGATAATATTCTCCAAGCTTTTAACGAAAGCCTGGTGTCTGTTATGACCAACATTGCCCTTTATATTGGCTTGCTAATTGTCATGTTTGCCAAAAATGTCACCTTGGCTTTAATCACAATTGCCAGCACTCCAATAGCTGTTATCATGTTGTTCTTTATCCTGAAGCTAGCGCGGAAATATACAAACCTTCAACAAAAGGAAGTTGGGAAGCTCAATGCTTATATGGATGAGAGTATCTCTGGACAAAAAGCCGTTATTGTTCAAGGCATTCAAGAAGATGTGATTGCTGGTTTTGTCGAGCAGAATGAACGGGTTCGAAAAGCCACTTTCAAGGGAAGAATGTTCTCAGGAATTCTTTTCCCTGTTATGAACGGAATGAGTTTGGTCAACACAGCTATTGTTATTTTTGTCGGTTCAGCTGTCTTACTGAATGATCAGAATATCGAGACAGCAACTGCACTTGGTTTGATTGTCATGTTTACTCAGTTTTCGCAACAGTATTACCAGCCCATTATCCAATTGGCAGCGAGCTGGGGAAGTTTGCAACTGGCCTTTACAGGAGCGGACCGTATCCAAGAAATGTTTGATGCAGAGGAAGAAATTCGTCCTCAAGATGCTCCAATCTTTAACGAATTAAAAGAGGGTGTGGAGATTCGTAACGTAGACTTCTCCTACCTGCCAGGAAAACCCATTTTGAAAGATGTCAGCATCTCAGCTCCAAAAGGGAAAATGATTGCGGTAGTTGGTCCGACAGGTTCAGGGAAAACAACTATCATGAACTTAATCAATCGTTTTTATGATGTGGATGCAGGTAGCATCAGCTTTGATGGAACAGATATTCGCGAGTTTGATTTAGACAGTTTGCGAAGTAAGGTAGGAATTGTTCTACAGGATTCTGTTTTATTTAGTGGAACCATTCGAGACAATATTCGATTCGGTGTCCCAGATGCCAGTCAGGAAATGGTAGAAGCAGCAGCCAAGGCTACGCATATCCATGAATATATCGAAAGTCTACCAGATAAGTACGATACTCTGATTAATGATGATCAGAGCGTATTCTCAACCGGTCAGAAGCAGTTGATTTCTATTGCTCGTACCTTGATGACAGATCCACAGGTCTTAATCTTGGATGAGGCAACATCAAACGTTGATACTGTAACAGAAAGTAAGATTCAAAATGCCATGGAGGCAATTGTAGCTGGAAGAACTAGTTTTGTAATTGCTCACCGCTTAAAAACTATTCTCAATGCCGATCAGATTATTGTCCTTAAGGACGGTGAAGTTATTGAGCAAGGAAACCATCACGAATTACTCAAGTTTGGAGGCTTTTACTCCGAACTGTATCACAATCAATTTGTCTTTGAATAATACTCTTCGAACATCAAATTCAAACCACGTCAGCGTCCCCTTGCCGTATATGTGTTACTGACTTCGTCAGTTCTATCCACAACCTCAAAACTGTGTTTTGAGCAACCTGCGGCTAGCTTCCTAGTTTGCTCTTTGATTTTCATTGAGTATAAGCAAAAAAGTTGTCCTAATTTTGGGCAACTTTTTCTGATAAAAAAATTTTATCACGGACTTAAAAAAAACATATTAGACAGGAGTGGGGAAGGATGGTAAGATAAGATTATCAATAGAAAACGAAAGGAAATCAGTAATGGCAAGAACGGTTGTTGGAGTTGCAGCAAATCTATGTCCCGTGGACGCAGAAGGAAAAAATATTCATTCATCTGTCTCTTGTAAATTCGCTGAGAGTATTCGTCAGGTTGGCGGACTTCCTTTGGTGATTCCAGTTGGTGATGAGTCAGTTGTCCACGACTACGTAGAAATGATTGATAAGCTTATCTTGACTGGAGGACAAAATGTTCATCCTCAGTTTTATGGGGAGGAAAAAACGATTGATAGTGATGACTATAATCTAGCACGTGATGAGTTTGAGTTGGCCCTTCTACAAGAGGCTCTACATCAGAACAAACCAATTTTAGCCATTTGCCGTGGTGTTCAACTGGTCAACGTTGCCTTTGGCGGTACGCTCAATCAGGAGATTGAAGGTCATTGGCAAGGCCTACCTTTTGGGACTTCACATTCTATTGAGACAGTGGATGGCAGTGTAGTGTCTAAATTATTTGGTAAAGAAAGTCAGGTTAATTCAGTCCATCGTCAGAGCATTAAAGACCTGGCACCCAATTTCCGTGTGACGGCTGTGGATCCACGTGATCAAACTGTTGAAGCAATTGAATCCATTGATGAACACCGTATTATTGGTCTCCAGTGGCATCCAGAATTTCTGGTTAATGAAGAAGATGGCAACTTAGAATTATTTGAGTATTTATTGAATGAATTGTAACGACTAGAAACCTAGTCGTTTTTTTATTCGTTGTTTACGAATATTTATAGAGTTGTATTTTTACGCAAACGTTTGAATTGTGATAAAAATTGGAAATTTTTAGTATAAAAAAACTTGAAAAAAATTGTTAGTAAGCGTTATGATAGAAAAGAAGAAATTTTGGAGGAATACTATGTCACATATTAAATTTGATTATTCAAAAGTATTAGACAAATTTGTTGCACCACATGAAGTGGAGTACATGCAATCACAAGTTACAGCAGCAGACGAATTGATCCGTAAAGGAACTGGTGCTGGTAGCGACTTCTTGGGTTGGTTGGACCTTCCTGAAAACTACGACCGCGAAGAATTTGACCGCATCTTGAAAGCTGCTGAACAAATCAAAGAAGACAGCGATGTTTTGGTTGTTATCGGTATCGGTGGATCATACCTTGGAGCTAAAGCAGCCATTGACTTCTTGAACCACCACTTTGCAAACTTGCAAACCAAAGAAGAACGCAAAGCGCCACAAATCCTTTACGCTGGAAACTCAATCTCATCAACTTACCTTGCTGACTTGGTAGAGTATGTTTCAGATAAAGACTTCTCAGTAAACGTGATTTCTAAATCAGGTACAACAACTGAACCAGCGATCGCTTTCCGTGTCTTCAAAGAACTTTGGTTAAGAAATACGGTCAAGAAGAAGCTAACAAACGTATCTATGCAACAACTGACCGCCAAAAAGGTGCTGTTAAAGTTGAAGCAGATGCTAACGGTTGGGAAACTTTTGTAGTTCCAGATGATATCGGTGGACGCTTCTCAGTATTGACAGCAGTTGGATTGCTTCCAATCGCTGCATCAGGTGCAGATATCAAAGCCCTTATGGAAGGTGCGAATGCTGCTCGTAAAGATTACACATCAGACAAACTTTCAGAAAACGAAGCTTACCAATACGCTGCAGTTCGTAACATCCTTTACCGTAAAGGATATGCTACTGAAATCTTGGTAAACTACGAGCCATCACTTCAATACTTCTCAGAATGGTGGAAACAATTGGCTGGTGAGTCAGAAGGGAAAGACCAAAAAGGTATTTACCCAACTTCAGCTAACTTCTCAACAGACTTGCACTCATTGGGTCAATTTATCCAAGAAGGAACTCGTATCATGTTTGAAACAGTTGTTCGTGTTGACAAACCTCGTAAGAACGTGATCATCCCTACTTTGGAAGAAGATCTTGACGGACTTGGTTACCTTCAAGGAAAAGACGTTGACTTCGTTAATAAAAAAGCAACTGACGGTGTTCTTCTTGCCCACACTGACGGTGACGTGCCAAACATGTACGTGACTCTTCCTGAGCAAGATGCCTTCACTCTTGGTTACACAATCTACTTCTTCGAATTGGCTATCGCCCTTTCAGGTTACTTGAACGCTATCAACCCATTTGACCAACCAGGTGTTGAAGCTTACAAACGTAATATGTTTGCCCTTCTTGGAAAACCAGGATTTGAAGAATTGAGCAAAGAACTCAACGCTCGTCTATAATAGAGCTGAAAAGAGTGGTTTTACCACTCTTTTTTTCTATTTCTCGAAAAGAGAAATTGGACTCTGGCACGACTTGTGATATAATATAGAGAGCAAAAAGGCAGACGCCTAGAGACTATATAGGAGAAGATATGTCAAAAGATATTCGTGTGCGTTATGCACCAAGTCCAACAGGACTACTACACATCGGAAATGCCCGTACAGCATTGTTTAACTACTTGTATGCACGCCACCATGGTGGAACTTTATCATCCGAATCGAAGATACTGACCGTAAGCGTCACGTCGAAGATGGAGAACGTTCTCAGCTTGAAAACCTTCGTTGGTTGGGCATGGATTGGGATGAAAGTCCAGAAACTCATGAAAACTACCGACAATCAGAGCGTTTGGAACTCTATCAAAAATATATCGACCAATTGCTTGCTGAAGGGAAAGCCTACAAATCTTACGTCACTGAAGAAGAGTTGGCAGCTGAACGTGAACGCCAAGAAGCAGCTGGTGAAACACCTCGTTACATTAACGAATACCTTGGTATGAGCGAGGAAGAAAAAGCAGCTTATGTTGCAGAACGTGAAGCCGCAGGTATTATCCCAACTGTTCGTTTGGCAGTTAATGAGTCTGGTATCTACAAATGGCATGATATGGTCAAAGGTGATATCGAATTTGAAGGTGGCAATATCGGTGGGGACTGGGTTATCCAAAAGAAAGATGGCTACCCAACTTACAACTTTGCCGTTGTGATCGATGACCACGACATGCAAATCTCTCACGTCATTCGTGGAGACGACCACATTGCTAACACACCAAAACAGCTCATGGTTTATGAAGCACTCGGATGGGAAGCGCCTGAGTTTGGACACATGACCCTTATCATCAACTCTGAAACTGGTAAGAAGTTGTCTAAACGTGACACCAATACCCTTCAGTTCATCGAAGACTATCGTAAGAAAGGTTACCTTCCAGAAGCAGTCTTTAACTTTATCGCTCTTCTTGGCTGGAACCCTGGTGGGGAAGACGAAATCTTCTCTCGCGAAGAACTCATCAAGCTCTTTGATGAAAATCGTCTCAGCAAGTCTCCAGCAGCTTTCGACCAGAAGAAAATGGACTGGATGAGCAATGAGTATATCAAGAATGCGGATCTTGAGATTATCTTTGAAATGGCAAAACCATTCCTTGAAGAAGCAGGACGTTTGACAGACAAGGCTGAAAAATTGGTGGAACTCTACAAACCACAAATGAAGTCAGTTGATGAAATCGTTCCATTGACAGACCTCTTCTTCTCAGACTTCCCAGAATTGACAGAAGCTGAGAAAGAAGTCATGGCTGGTGAAACAGTGCCAACGGTACTTGAAGCCTTCAAAGCCAAGCTTGAAGCTATGTCAGATGAAGAGTTTGTGGTAGAAAATATCTTCCCACAAATCAAAGCAGTCCAAAAAGAAACAGGTATCAAAGGGAAGAATCTCTTCATGCCAATCCGTATCGCCGTTTCAGGTGAAATGCATGGTCCTGAATTGCCAGATACCATCTACTTGCTTGGACGTGAAAAATCAATCCAACACATTGAAAAAATGTTGGCTGAAATTGCGAAATAATCTGGCGAAATTAAATTTCGTTCTAGATATTTGTAGAAGTAAAATCTGAGAGAATCACCTGGTTCTCTCTTTTTTATTGCCAAAGCAGAATCATATTCAATCAATACTCTTCGAAAATCTCTTCAAACCACGTCAGCTTCGCCTTGCCGTACTCAAGTACAGCCTGCGGCTAGCTTCCTAGTTTGCTCTTTGATTTTCATTGATTATAAATTTTTAAGTGACGCTTTAAAAAGAGTTCTTTTTATATGTACTTATTTGAAAATGCAAAAGTTTTAGTGTATAATACTAAGTGACAGGGCAAGGGAAAGAAGTCAGTGATATGGTAAAATTCTTTACAAACAGACTCGAATTAGCCCAGACATCGTCTATGTTGTTTGTTGAGTCGACTTATTTTTTCTTTGCGTTTTGCTGGACACAGGAAGAAATTCATGAGTTCATGCAACTATCATCCATAACGATGCCTTCGTTTCGATTCGAAGTTTATATGCGAGACTTTAGATTTAGATGTATATCTTACTAGAGGTGCATATTTTTCTCTTTCTTCTCCCAAAAATAGAAAGAAATCGACCTTGCTCTGTTTACCTTGCGTTAAGCAAGGTTTTTTTAGTGGAATAGTAGTGGGCGATTTACGATTTTTTTCTATCAAATGGTATAATATTAACTATCCTGATGAATTGAGGAAATCAAATGAAAAGAATTTAACAAATCAATCAAATTAGAGCATGTGGCTTATGATATTCGTGGACCAGTTCTTGAGGAAGCCATGCGTATGCGAGCGAATGGAGAAAAAAATCCTCCGTTTGAATACAGGGAACCCAGCTGAGTTTGGTTTTACCGCACCAGATGAGGTTATCCATGATTTGATTATGAATGCGCGTGATAGTGAAGGTTATTCAGATTCAAAAGGTATCTTTTCAGCCCGCAAAGCGATTATGCAGTACTGTCAGCTCAAAAAATTCCCAAATGTAGGTATTGATGATATCTATCTTGGAAATGGTGTTAGTGAACTAATTGTTATGTCCATGCAAGGTCTCTTGGACAATGGCGATGAAGTTTTGGTTCCAATGCCTGACTACCCACTTTGGACAGCTGCAGTTAGCTTGGCTGGAGGAAATGCCGTTCACTACGTCTGTGATGAAGAAGCTGAATGGTATCCAGACCTAGATGACATTAAGTCTAAGATTAGTTCAAATACTAAGGCTATCGTTTTAATCAATCCAAATAATCCAACGGGAGCCCTCTATCCCAAAGAACTCTTGTTAGATATCATTGAGATTGCTCGTCAAAATGACTTGATTATCTTTGCGGATGAAATCTACGACCGTATGGTTATGGATGGCAATGTCCACACACCAGTAGCTAGTTTGGCTCCAGACCTTTTCTGTGTCAGCATGAATGGTCTGTCTAAATCTCACCGTATCGCTGGTTTCCGTGTAGGTTGGATGGTCTTGTCTGGACCTAAGAAGCATGTCAAAGGCTATATCGAAGGGCTTAATATGCTCTCAAATATGCGTCTCTGCTCTAACGTCCTAGCGCAACAAGTTGTTCAAACTTCACTAGGTGGTCACCAATCGGTGGACGAATTACTCTTACCAGGTGGTCGTATCTACGAGCAAAGAAACTTCATTTATAATGCCATTCAAGATATCCCAGGTTTGTCTGCGGTTAAACCTAAAGCGGGTCTTTATATCTTCCCTAAAATTGACCGCAATATGTATCGTATTGATGATGATGAACAATTTGTCCTTGATTTCTTGAAACAAGAAAAAGTACTTTTGGTTCATGGACGAGGATTTAACTGGAAAGAGCCAGATCACTTCCGTATCGTTTATCTGCCACGCGTAGATGAGTTAGCCCAAATCCAAGAAAAGATGACACGTTTCTTGAAGCAGTATCGTAGATAAGGCTTTCATAGCAAAAAAGCTGGAAACATTTGCCAGAGCTATTGACAAATGCGAAAGAATCAGATAGAATGGTAAAGTATGTTTAGTAACTGATCACTTTATAGCCGGCTAAACGAATACAAAATCTATGAGGAGGTATTCATCGTGAAACGTACTTATCAACCAAGTAAACTACGTCGTGCGCGCAAACACGGATTCCGTAACCGTATGTCAACTAAAAACGGTCGTCGCGTATTGGCAGCTCGTCGTCGTAAAGGACGCAAAGTTTTGGCTGCATAATCCAAACGAATTCAACAAAGAAGTCAGTAGGAACTCGAGTCTACTGGCTTTTGTTTGCTCTAAAATAATAGTTTGTATAAGCTTTCTATTTTTTCTATAATAGTGTATAATATTTCATATACTATATAAATGGAGAATATTTATGAAAAAATCAAAAGCTCTCTTACTAGGGGCTGGAATTTTGAGTGCTAGCTTCTTGATGGTAGCTTGTAGCTCGACACAGTCAAATGCATCTGATAAAACCTACTCTTATGTATTTGCTAGCAATCCAGATACACTAGACTACATTACTTCGACACGTGGCTCGACTTCTAGCATTACGACAAACTTGATTGATGGTTTGTTGGAAAATGATAAGTATGGCAATTTGGTTCCTTCCATGGCTGAATCATGGACAGTATCAAAAGATGGCTTGACTTATACTTACAAAATCCGTCAAGGTGTTAAGTGGTATACCTCTGAAGGAGAAGAATATGCTGAAGTAACAGCTCATGACTTTGTGACAGGTCTCAAGTATGCGGCGGATAAAAAGGCAGAAAACTTGTACTTGGTGCAAGACTCTATCAAAGGTTTGGCGGACTATGTTGAGGGGCAATCATCAGACTTTGAGACTGTTGGTATCAAGGCAGTCGATGACTATACTCTCCAATATACCTTGAACAAGCCTGAGTCCTACTGGAATTCTAAGACAACTGGGGGAATTTTAAGTCCTGTCAATGAAGCCTTTTTGAAATCCAAGGGAGATGAATTTGGAAGTGTAACTCCATCTAGTATCCTGTCAAATGGGCCTTACTTGTTCAAATCATTCACTTCAAAATCTTTAATTGAGTTTGAAAAGAATCCGAATTACTGGGACAAGGACAATGTGAAGATTGAGAAAGTAAAACTTTCCTTCTATGATGGTTCAGATCAAGACAGTTTGGCTAGAGGATTCTTGGAAGGCAACTATACAGACGGGCGTATCTTCCCAACAAGCTCAGTCTTTGACCAGTTGAAAAAAGGGAATGAGGACAAGATTACTTATACTCCTCAAAATGCTATAACCTTCTATTATCTCTTCAATGTTAATCGTCAAAGCTACAAGCAAACCATGAAACAGACGGATAAAGAAAAGACGGACTCACGTCTAGCTATGCAAAATAAAGATTTCCGTCAGGCTATTAACTTTGCTTTTGACCGTCATGCCTATGCTGCCCAGACGAATGGAGAAGATGGAGCTGACCGAATCCTTCGAAACACGGTCACACCAAGTAACTTTGTTCAAATCGGTGGCAAAAACTTTGGAGATGCTGTCAATGAAAAGATGGTCAACTATGGTACAGAGTGGTCTAATATCAATCTGAACGATGCTCAAGCTGCTTTCTTGGACTCTGAAAAAGCTAAGGCTGAATTTTCCAAGGCTAAAGAAAGTTTGCAAGCAGAAGGAGTGGCCTTCCCTATCCATTTGGATATGTTGGTAGACCAGACTGCTAAGTTGGACGTTCAGCAAGCCAGCTCCTTCAAACAGACCGTTGAAGCAACGCTTGGTTCAGATAATGTTGTTATTGATATCATTCAATTGTCTCCAGATGAAAAAGACAATGCTACCTTCTTTGCTGATACCGCCGATCAAAAGGACTATGACATCGATATCTCAGGATGGAGCGGAGATTTCTCAGATCCGAAACCTATCTTGACCTTTTGGATCCAGACTCTGGTTCTCAGTTGAAAAATCTTGGCTTGACTCCAGGAAAAGACAATGATATCAAGGAAAAACTCGGTTTAGCTACCTACAAGAAGTTGTTGGATGCGGCAGATAGTGAGAATGAAAATACGCAAACACGTTATGAAAAATTTGCCGAAGTTCAAGCTTGGTTGACAGATAGTGCTCTCTTCCTACCAGTTCAAAGTGGAGGAGCAAATCCTATCTTCCGCAAGACTGTACCGTTTACAGGGGCCTTCTCATTTGTTGGACACAAGGGAGATGCGGACAACTACAAATATGTTGAATTGCAAAAGGAAGCAGTGACTGCTAAACAGTACCAGGAACTTTATGAAAAATGGCAAAAAGAAAAAGCGGAGTCTAATAAAAAAGCTCAAGAAGATTTGGCTAACCACGTTCAATAGAAGAAGGTTATCAATAAAATTTTAATACTCTTCGAAAATCTCTTCAAACTGTGTCAACGTCGCCTTGCCGTAGGTATAGGTAACTGACTTCGTCAATCTTATCTACAACCTCAAAACCATGTTTTGAGCTGACTTCGTCAGTTCCATCTGCATCCTCAAAACAGTGTTTTGAGCTGACTTCGTCAGTTTCATCTACAACCTCAAAGCAGTGCTTTGAGCAGCCTGAGACTAGTTTCCTAGTTTGCTCTTTGATTTTCATTGAGTATAAGTCTAACTTTAGGGACTTGATTCAGAAAAAAAGGCATTACCGGAAGCTTGTTGGTTCTGGTAATGCCTTTTCTTTATTCTTTCAAATGATAAGAATAGCTGGCAACGACGACATCTTCGTGCCATCTGAGAGCATATTTTAATTTGAGGCTCATTTGATTGTGGAGGATATTTTGCCAAGGTTTGTTAGGGATAAATTGGGGTACTAGAACTGTGACTGTGTAGTTCTTTTTCTTGGCTTCTTGAGAGATTTTTCGAACATAGCGAACTGTTGGTGTGATGATATCGCGATAGCTAGTATTAATGTTTTTTAGAGTGATATTTGGGAAGTAGTCAGCGAATTCTTGAAGGATTTCTTGGTCTTTTTCCTCCGTTTCCTTGGTGGAAATGTGCATAGCCAAAACCTCATCTCCAATACTTTGAGCGTAGTTAATCGCTCCAACGCTGACTCGGGTCACATTTCCCACTAATACAAGGACGATATTGCCATCGTAGGTTTTCTTTTGAATTCCTTCATAAAGTCGAAGTTGTTTGGCCACTTTTTGGTAATGACTGTGGATAGACAAAAAGAGGAAGGTTAGGACCAAGATGATTGGGAAGAAGGGCCAGATATCTCCAAGTCTGAAGAAGAGTAAGATAAGAACGATGGCATAACAAATGATGGCACCTAGGATATTTGCAAAGGCAGATTTTAAGAAATGAGAGCCTTTTTCTTTTTTCCAGTGGCGAATCATCCCTGTTTGAGAAAGGGCAAAAGGAACAAAAACTCCGATAGTATAGAGAGGAATCAAGCGTTCTGTATTTCCGTTAAAAATGAGCAGAAGAATCATAGCGCCAAAGGCTAGTGTTAAGATACCGTTTGAGTAACCTAGGCGGTCTCCCTTCTCCATAAAGAGATGGGGCATGTACTTGTTTTTAGCCATATTGTAAGCCAACATCGGAAAGGCAGAAAAACCAGTATTTGCAGCAACGGCTAGGATTAGAGCAGTTGAGAATTGGAAGAGATAATAAACAATCTGACCGAGAGCTGAATCTCCTAAAATTCCTTTAGCCATTTGTGAGAGGATTGTTTCTCCGTGTTGAGGAGTAATTCCCATCCAGTAGTTAAGGAAGGTAATCCCTGCAAAGAGAAATCCAAGGATAAGTGACATGATGGTCAGTGTCTGAGCAGCGTTCTTCTCTTTGGGAGTTTTGAAAAATGGAACGGCATTTGAGATAGCTTCAACCCCTGTTAGTGAAGCTGAACCGCTGGTGAAGGCTCTTAAAATCAGGACGATTGAGAGACTTGGGACGGTTTGACCAATTGCAGAAGTTGCATGATAGCTGAGAGAACCTGTCAATAGTTGGAAAATACCAAACAATAAGAGGAAGACCGTACTAAAGATAAAGAGATAGACAGGGATCATCAGAGAACTAGCAGATTCCCTCAAGCCTCGCAGATTCAAAAGCATGAGTAAACAGACCAGAAAAAAATAGAGATGTGGAGGTTGTAGGGATGGAGGGCAGGCAGTGCTGCTGTGATCGCATCAGCTCCTGCAGCCACGGATACGGCAACTGTTAGCATATAGTCAACAAGCAGGCTTCCTCCAGCAATCAAACCTAGCTCAGGGGATAGGTTTTCTCGAGTAACCATATAGGCACCTCCGCCTTGAGGGTAGGCGTGAATGATTTGTCGGTAAGAAATGGTTAGACTAGCAAGTAGCAAGAGGACAAAAATGCCGATAGGGAGACTCCACCAAATAGCAAGTGGAGATAGGCTAGCCAAGACAAGGACGACCTGCTCAGGTCCATAGGCGATAGATGAAAGGGCATCGCTTGAGAGCATTGCAAGTGCCTGTGTTTTTCCAAGTAGTCCTCCCTCGCCTTCAGTCAAGGACTTAAGGGGACGACCAATAAAGGTATATTTTAATTTTGTAAACATTTTCTTTCCTTTTCTGAAAATTTCAACAAGAGTTATTATACTGCTATGAAAATAAGTCGTCAAGAAAAAATGAATGATTTCAAAATATTTTTTCCTATAAGAATGAGACTAGTTTTTTGGTATAATAGAAGGTAGAAAAAACGAGGGAATATACATGATTTTTGATACACATACCCACTTGAATGTGGAAGAATTTTCAGGAAGAGAAGCAGAAGAAATAGCCTTAGCAGCTGAAATGGGTGTGACTCGGATGAATATTGTTGGTTTTGACAAACCAACCATTGAACGTGCCTTAGAATTGGTGGACAAGTATGACCAACTCTATGCGACGATTGGTTGGCATCCGACAGAAGCAGGGACTTATACAGATGACGTTGAGAAATACATGTTGGATAAGCTCAAACATCCTAAAGTGGTAGCCTTGGGTGAGATTGGTTTGGACTATCACTGGATGACGGCGCCCAAAGAGGTGCAGGAACAAGTTTTCCGCCGTCAGATTCAGCTATCAAAGGAACTGAACTTGCCTTTTGTGGTCCATACCCGTGATGCGCTAGAAGATACCTATGAGATTATTAAGAGTGAGGGAGTTGGTCCCCGTGGTGGTATTATGCACTCTTTCTCAGGTTCACTGGAGTGGGCTGAGAAGTTTGTGGAGCTTGGCATGACTATTTCTTTTTCTGGGGTGGTAACTTTCAAGAAGGCGACTGACATACAGGAGGCAGCTAAAGAATTACCATTGGACAAGATCTTGGTAGAGACAGATGCGCCTTATTTAGCCCCAGTACCCAAGCGTGGTCGTGAAAACAAGACAGCTTACACACGCTATGTAGTGGACTTTATTGCAGATTTGCGTGGCGTGACAACAGAAGAATTAGCTGCTGCGACAAGTGCAAATGCAGAACGAATTTTTGGACTGGAAAGTAAATTATGAAAGAGAAAATTTCCCAAGTCATCGTAGTCGAAGGGCGTGATGATACGGCCAATCTCAAACGTTATTTTGATGTTGAGACCTATGAGACTCGTGGGTCTGCTATCAATGAGCAGGACCTTGAGCGTATCCAACGTCTACATAAACGTCATGGGGTGATTGTCTTTACAGATCCTGACTTTAACGGAGAACGCATTCGTCGTTTGATTATGACGGCTGTTCCATCCGTGCAACATGCTTTTCTCAATCGTGATGAGGCTGTTCCCTAAGTCCAAGACCAAGGGACGTTCTCTAGGAATCGAACACGCTAGCTACGAAGACTTGAAAACAGCGCTGGCTCAGGTGACAGAGCAGTTTGAAGCAGAAAGTGACTTTGACATTAGCCGTAGTGACTTGATTCGATTGGGATTTTTGGCTGGATCAGATAGTCGAAAACGCAGAGAATATCTAGGAGAGAATCTTCGTATTGGTTATTCCAATGGGAAACAACTTCTCAAGCGTTTGGAATTATTTGGCATCAGTTTAGCTGAAGTTGAAGATGCCATGAAATCGTATGAGAATTGAGAAACCGTCCCAAAATGTAGGGGGAATATGATACAATAGAAGTAATCATATACGGTTTAATCAGGCTTGATAGCAAGCATTAGAAAAGTGCTCCACAGGATTAGCCTTGTGTGGAGTTAATGAGGAAAAGTTATGGGAATCTTTGATTTTTTAAAAAAGACAGAAGCAACTGAGGCAAGTAAGGAAACGGTAGAAACGAAAGGCAATGCTTGCGTGGGTGTTCTAGATCTGTTCCCGATGAAGGAAACGAACCAATTATTGATTGTTGGGAGTCTAGAGGGTAGTATCAAGGTTGGAGATCAGTTGCAGTTTTGCAATCCCGACCAAGGAATGGAAAGTCTTGGTACTGTAGAGGTTAAAAAACTTAGCAGTCAAAACAAAGATGCAGATAGTCTAACGGATCAAGTTCTTGCCCATCTAGTGGTTGATAGGAATCCTTCTTTGGATAAACTGAAAAAGGGAAGTGTGCTCTTTAGCTCAGGCATTGATGAAGAACAAAAATTATCTAGCTATTCAGATGCTCTTTATCGTGCTTTTGTAGCCATCCAAGAAGGTCAGTTAACAAACGAAGACTATTTGGCAGCTACCCTTGATGACAGCGTAGAGATTTTACGTCTCTTTTTATGGAAATGCCGTCAAAATCAGGAAACTGAAAGTGAAGAAAGCTATCAATCCAACACTCGCAAGTTGGAACGTCTAGCGGAAATCGTTAAAGATAAGCTCTTAGTAGCAGATTCAATTTATGCTGTTTATTCGGAAAAAACAGGAGAACCTTACCTTTTTTCAACTACTTATGATAGAGGTGAGGAAGGTTATCTGTGTACTGATCCCATGATTATGCTTTTGACACCATCTTGGTATCGCCAATTCAAGGAAACCATTGACAGCCGACCGAACTCAGTCGTAAAACTGATTGAAAATACGGAAGATAAAAAAGGGATTGAAAATTTCCTTGGAACAGCTTTTTACTTAAATGGTGCCTTGGGAGTAATCTTTAATTCCAAGGAAGTCAGCATCAGTGCCTCTGCCTTGGTTCAAAAACCAGATTTTTCTGATTTACCAGAAATACAAGTGCCTGTCATGAATCCTGACCTGGTAAGATGGATGCTGTTGATGGGGCAACTAGATTATCCGATTACAGAAGAGCAAGAATTACTTTATAAACTCTATTATAAGTTCTTCTCGGAAGCTATGCCGAAAGCTAAATTCCTAATTCCTCTAGATGCGGCTTCGGAATTTAAGGGCGATAGTCAGGAAGGAAATTCCTTCGTTTTAGAAAAAGATTCTAGTTTCAACATTCCAGTCAAAGAAGGAAAAGATGGCAGAAATTCTGTGCCGGTATTTACCGATTGGAAACGTCTGCGAATGGTCTTTGACGAAAAATGGAATGGCATGATTGAAGAAGCGGGAGGCATGATTGAAGTTTTTGACTATGCCATTAATCCAACGGAATACTATGAAGCGGGTGCCTATGTTAGTCTAACAGCTTTTAAAGAGATGCAAGAGCTCAGTGAGGAACTAGAAGGCAGAGCTAAAGATTAGAGAGTTTCTTTACATTAGGAAACTATATAGTTTTATCTACATCCTACTTGAACCACTAACCTTTTTCAAAGATTGTGAAAGGAAATGATATGGCAAATAGAAGTTATATTTACTTAAAAAACGAAGATGAAGCTCGTATTCTAACAGAGGAATTTACACAATACCCTATTTTTTTGGCAATTGTTTTGGGATGAAGAAGATTTAAAAGCTCCGATTGCTCTCTGGGAAACAGCAGAAAAACTCGAAGAAGATGAAGAGCAAGCAGAAAGATTTTACCAAGAGCAGAATGTAGATATCTTGCTTTCTATTGAAAAATTCCAGCAGAATGCCCTCAAAAACCGATCTTTTTTAGAAGAGAATGCCCCACAATCCGTGCAACTATATGATGCCTTTGTTCGTTATATTCTTGCAAACGTAAAAGATGGTGATGTGCTCGGATTTGATCTTTTAGATGTTGTTTTTATGGACCAAGTGTCTGTTGTTTCTGATAAACTGTTAAAAAATATACGAGCTATTCGGGAAAATCAACCCAAAGATTTAGATTTTTCTTTGACAGAAAAGAACTTAATTGGTCTTGCTATGGGCTTCCCTGATTATTATGCTTCAGAATTATTGCCAGAAGACAATATTCTAGATTCGGATGCCTATCAGGATGAACTGAAGAAAACGAACCCCAAAGAAGATAAGAAAGTGCTTGATATGACTGGAGCCGATTCAAAAGGGAACAAGCCTCGTGTTCTTTTAGTGTTTTGGATTTTGTTGGCACTAGGAATTATGTGGGTTTTATATATTATTTTTAGCTAATAAATAGAAAAGAGAATAAATGAGAATTGCAGATTATAGCGTGACCAAGGCAGTGCTGGAGCGTCACGGCTTTACTTTTAAAAAGTCCTTCGGACAAAATTTCTTGACCGATACCAATATCCTTCAAAAAATTGTGGATACGGCTGAAATTGATGACCAGGTCAATGTCATCGAAATCGGGCCAGGGATTGGTGCCTTGACGGAATTTTTGGCTGAGCGTGCAGCTGAAGTTATGGCCTTTGAGATTGACCATCGCTTGGTACCAATTTTTAGCTGATACCTTGCGTGATTTTGATAATGTAACCGTAGTTAACGAAGACATTCTCAAAGTTGACTTGGCGCAGCATATCCAGAATTTCAAAAATCCTGACTTACCCATCAAGGTAGTGGCCAATTTACCCTACTATATCACGACACCTATTCTCATGCACTTGATTGAAAGTGGGATTCCTTTTAGTGAGTTTGTGGTCATGATGCAAAGAGAGGTGGCGGATCGTATCTCTGCTCAACCAAATACCAAGGCTTACGGTAGCTTGTCGATTGCTGTGCAGTATTATATGACAGCCAAGGTTGCCTTCATCGTGCCTCGTACGGTCTTTTGTGCCAGCACCAAATGTGGATTCAGCTATCCTGAAAATGGTCCGTCGCTCAGAACCGGCTGTAGCAGTAAAAGATGAGAACTTCTTCTTTAAGGTTTCCAAGGCTAGTTTCACCCATCGTCGTAAGACCTTGTGGAACAACTTGACAGGTTACTTTGGCAAGACTGAGGAAGTTAAGGATAAGTTGACTAGGGCTTTGGACCAAGCAGGCTTGTCACCATCTGTACGTGGTGAAGCTCTTGGCTTAGAAGAATTTGCCAGTCTAGCAGATGCGCTTAAAGGACAAGGACTCTAGGATGCAGGGACAAATCATTAAAGCTTTGGCCGGCTTCTACTATGTGGAAAGTGGTGGTCAGGTTTATCAAACACGGGCGCGTGGGAATTTCCGTAAAAAAGGTCACACGCCCTATGTTGGAGATTGGGTAGATTTTTCTGCGGAGGAAAATTCCGAAGGCTATATTCTCAAGATTCATGAACGAAAAAATAGTCTGATTCGCCCACCCATTGTCAATATTGACCAGGCCGTTGTCATTATGTCTGTTAAAGAACCTGACTTTAATAGCAACTTATTGGATCGGTTCTTGGTTCTTTTGGAGCACAAGGGCATTCATCCTATCGTCTATATTTCCAAAATGGACTTACTGGAAGATGGGGGAGAACTGGATTTTTACAAGAAAACCTATGATGCTATTGGTTACGACTTTGTGACGAGTAAAGAGGAACTTTTGCCCTTGTTGACAGATAAAGTTACGGTCTTTATGGGGCAGACGGGTGTTGGGAAGTCAACCCTCCTCAATAAAATCGCACCAGATCTCAATCTCGAAACAGGAGAAATCTCTGATAGTCTGGGTCGCGGTCGTCACACCACTCGAGCGGTTAGTTTTTACAATCTCAATGGTGGTAAGATTGCAGACACACCAGGTTTTTCATCGCTGGATTACGAAGTAACAACAGCAGAAGACCTTAATCTAGCCTTTCCAGAGATTGCTAGTGTCAGTCGTGACTGCAAGTTCCGTACATGTACTCATACCCATGAGCCATCTTGCGCAGTGAAACCAGCAGTAGAAGAGGGGATCATTGCTACCTTCCGTTTTGACAACTATTTGCAATTCCTCAGTGAGATTGAAAATCGTAGAGAAACTTATAAAAAAGTCAGCAAAAAAATTCCAAAATAAGGAGAAACCTATGTCTCAATACAAGATTGCTCCGTCAATTCTGGCAGCAGATTATGCCAACTTTGAACGTGAAATTAAACGCCTAGAAGCAACTGGGGCAGAATACGCCCATATCGATATCATGGATGGTCACTTTGTACCTCAGATCAGCTTTGGTGCAGGTGTGGTTGAAAGCCTTCGTCCTCATAGCAAGATGGTCTTTGATTGCCACTTGATGGTATCAAATCCTGAACATCATTTAGAAGATTTTGCGCGTGCAGGAGCGGATATTATCAGCATCCATGTCGAGGCAACACCTCATATCCATGGCGCTCTTCAAAAGATTCGTTCTCTCGGTGTTAAACCTTCGGTAGTCATCAATCCTGGTACGCCTGTTGAAGCGATTAAGCATGTGCTTCATTTGGTTGACCAAGTATTAGTCATGACCGTTAACCCTGGATTTGGTGGACAAGCCTTTCTGCCTGAAACCATGGATAAGATTCGTGAGTTGGTGGCACTTCGTGAGGAAAAAGGATTGAATTTTGAAATTGAAGTGGATGGCGGGATTGATGATCAGACCATAGCTCAAGCCAAAGAAGCTGGCGCTACAGTCTTTGTAGCAGGGTCCTATGTCTTTAAGGGAGATGTCAATGAACGAGTGCAAGCTCTCAGAAAACAACTGGACTAAAGTTGCAGTTTTTGCAGGCGGAGACCGTGGTCACTATCGGACAGATTTTGACTGCTTTGTCGGTGTGGATCGAGGCTCGCTCTGGGTATTGGAAGAAAAACTTCCTCTTGCTCTAGCAGTTGGGGATTTTGATTCTGTGACTGTAGAAGAACGTCAGTTGATTCAGGCGAATGCCCAGCACTTTGTCCAAGCCCAGCCAGAAAGATGATACGGATCTGGAACTAGCGCTTTTAACGATTTTTGAAAAAAGTCCTCAAGCTCAGGTTACTATTTTTGGTGCTCTAGGTGGTCGCATTGACCATATGTTAGCTAATGTCTTTCTACCCAGCAATCTTAAATTGGCGCCCTATATGCGTCAAATAGAGATTGAGGATGGGCAAAATTTGATTAGCTATTGCCCAGAAGGAATCAGTCGACTTGAACCACGTTCGGACTATGATTATCTGGCCTTTATGCCTGTGAGGGATAGTCGTTTGACAATACTCGGTGCCAAGTATGAACTGACAGAGGAAAATTTTTTCTTTAAGAAAGTTTACGCTTCTAACGAATATATAGATAGGGAAGTGTCAGTGACTTGCCCAGATGGCTATGTGGTTGTGCTGCATAGTAAGGACAGGAGGTAGGATGGAAAGATTACTTGTTGTTTTATTAGTTGCTAATCTAGCCGGCCTCTTTCTTATTTGGCAAAGGCAGGACAAGCAGGAAAAATATCTGACCAAGAGCTTGGAGGACCAAGCAGATAACCTATCAGACCAGCTAGATTATCGATTTGAACAAGCCAGACAAGCTAGTCAGCTAGATCAAAAAAATCTAGAAGTAGCTGTTAGTGACCGTTTGCAGGAGGTGCGTATTGAATTGCACCAAGGCTTAACTCAAGTTCGGCAGGAAATGAATGAGAACCTCCTTCAAACAAGAGATAAGACCGACCAACGACTACAGGCCTTGCAGGAATCAAATGAGCAACGCTTGGAACAGATGCGCCAAACGGTTGAGGAGAAATTAGAAAGACCTTGCAGACACGCTTGCAGGCCTCCTTCGAGACGGTTTCTAAACAACTGGAATCTGTCAATCGAGGTCTGGGTGAAATGCAGACGGTTGCGCGAGATGTCGGTGCGCTAAATAAAGTTCTTTCTGGGACTAAAACGCGAGGAATTCTAGGTGAATTACAACTGGGACAGATTATTGAAGATATCATGACACCTGCCCAGTATGAACGAGAATTTGCAACGGTTGAAAATTCGAGTGAGCGAGTCGAATACGCCATCAAGTTGCCTGGGCAAGGTGACCAGGAATATGTCTATCTACCGATTGATTCTAAGTTTCCCCTGGCGGATTATTACCGTCTGGAAGAAGCCTATGAAGCAGGTGATAAGGATGAAATCGAGCGCTGCCGTAAGTCTCTCTTAGCAAGCGTCAAGCGTTTTGCCAAGGATATCAAGAGTAAGTACCTGGCACCGCCTCGGACAACTAATTTTGGAGTCTTGTTTGTTCCAACGGAGGGTCTCTATTCGGAAATTGTTCGAAATCCAATTTTCTTTGATGAATTGAGACGGGAGGAGCAGATTATCGTTGCAGGGCCAAGTACCTTGTCCGCGCTTCTTAACTCCCTATCGGTTGGTTTCAAGACTCTTAATATCCAAAAGAGTGCTGACCATATCAGTAAAACCCTTGCTGGTGTCAAAACCGAATTTGGCAAGTTTGGTGGTATTTTGGTTAAAGCGCAAAAACACCTCCAACATGCCTCTGGCAATATTGATGAATTATTAAACCGTCGTACTACAGCTATCGAGCGGACGCTCCGTCACATTGAGTTATCAGAAGGTGAGCCAGCGCTTGATCTACTCCAGTTCCAAGAAGATGAGGAAGAATATGAAGATTAGTCACATGAAGAAAGATGAGCTTTTTGAAGGCTTTTACCTGATCAAGTCAGCTGACCTGAGACAGACACGTGCTGGGAAAAACTACCTAGCCTTCACCTTCCAAGATGATAGTGGAGAAATCGAAGGGAAGCTCTGGGATGCTCAACCCCACAATGTTGAAACCTTTACAGCAGGGAAAGTAGTTCATATGCAAGGTCGTCGTGAAGTGTACAACAATACGCCTCAGGTTAATCAAATCACCCTTCGGTTACCACAACCTGGCGAACCAAATGACCCAGCGGACTTCAAGGTTAAATCTCCAGTAGATGCCAAAGAGATTCGTGAGTATATGGCGCAGATGATTTTTAAAATTGAAAATCCAATTTGGCAGCGAATTGTTCGAAATCTCTACACCAAGTATGACAAGGAATTCTACTCTTATCCAGCTGCTAAGACCAACCATCATGCCTTTGAAACAGGGCTTGCTTATCATACTGCTACTATGGTTCGTTTGGCAGAAGCAATTGCAGATGTTTATCCTCAACTCAATAAGAGCTTGCTCTACGCGGGGATTATGCTACACGACCTTGCCAAGGTTATTGAGTTGACAGGTCCCGACCAGACAGAGTACACAGTAAGAGGAAATCTTATCGGTCATATTGCTCTGATTGATAGCGAAATTACCAAAGCGGTAATGGAACTTGGCATTGATGATACCAGAGAAGAAGTTGTACTTCTTCGCCATGTCATTCTCAGCCACCATGGGCTCCTCGAGTATGGTAGTCCAGTTCGTCCTCGAGTGATGGAAGCAGAAATTATTCATATGATTGATAATTTGGATGCCAGCATGATGATGATGACAACAGCTCTGGCCCTTGTTGATGAAGGAGAAATGACCAATAAAGTCTTTGCTATGGACAATCGTTCCTTCTACAAGCCGAAATTAGACTAGAAACTAAAAAAATGAACTTTATTTAGGCAATAAAGTTCGTTTTTTTTGCTTTAGTGTGATATAATGAGAAAAAGACTAAATAAAAAAGAATGGTAAAAATATAATGAAATTAAGAAGAAGTGATCGGATGGTTGTCATTTCCAATTACTTGATTAACAATCCATACAAATTAACCAGTCTCAACACCTTTGCGGAAAAGTATGAATCTGCCAAATCGTCTATTTCTGAAGATATCGTCATCATTAAGCGTGCTTTCGAAGAAATTGAAATCGGTCATATTCAAACGGTGACAGGTGCTGGTGGTGGTGTTATTTTTACACCATCGATCTCTACCCTTGAGTCTAAAGCGATTATCGAAGAGCTTCGTGATAAACTTTCAGAGAGTGACCGTATTCTTCCAGGTGGCTACATTTATTTATCTGACCTATTGAGCACTCCAGCTATTTTGAAAAATATCGGTCGCATTATTGCTAAGAGCTTTATGGATCAGAAGATTGATGCCGTTATGACGGTAGCGACCAAAGGGGTTCCGCTTGCAAATGCAGTAGCAAATGTCCTCAACGTACCATTTGTCATTGTCCGTCGCGACTTGAAAATCACTGAGGGTTCAACTGTTAGTGTCAACTACGTCTCAGGTTCTAGTGACCGTATCGAAAAGATGTTCCTTTCAAAACGTAGCCTTAAAGCAGGAAGTCGTGTCTTGATCGTTGATGACTTCTTGAAGGGTGGAGGAACCATTAACGGGATGATCAGCCTCTTGTCTGAGTTTGATTCAGAGTTGGCTGGTGTAGCTGTCTTTGCTGATAATGCACAGGAAGACCGTGAACAACAGTTCGACTACAAGTCACTCTTGAGAGTCACAAATATTGATGTGAAGAACCAACAAATTGCTGTTGAAGTTGGAAATATCTTCGATACAGAAAAATAAGAATTGACTTGAAATACAAAGGTTGGAACTTTCGTCCCAGCCTTTCTTTGATAATGAATATGAAGGAGTTCTATGAAAACACCATTTATTAAACGTGAAGCCTTAGAAAAGATTGTTGAGGAGTTTCCAACCCCTTTTCACCTCTACGATGAAAAAGGTATTCGTGAGAAAGCACGCGCAGTAAACAAAGCCTTTTCTTGGAATAAGGGCTTTAAAGAATACTTCGCAGTTAAAGCAACCCCGACCCCAGCTATTTTGAAAATCTTACAAGAAGAAGGATGTGGAGTGGATTGTTCTAGTTATGTAGAACTCTTGATGAGTCACAAGCTTGGGTTTACAGGGGCGGATATGATGTTTTCATCTAATAACACCCCAGATAGAGAGTATGCTTATGCGCGAGAATTGGGGGCGACTATTAATTTAGATGCTTTTGAAGATATCGAGCATTTGGAACGTGCAACAGGCATCCCTGAGATTATCTCTTGCCGTTACAATCCTGGTGGCGTATTTGAACTGGGTACGGACATTATGGATAATCCTGGTGAAGCTAAGTTCGGGATGACTAAGGAACAGCTTTTTGAAGCCTTTGCCATCTTGAAAGAAAAGGGAGCTAAAACCTTTGGGATTCATTCCTTCCTAGCGTCAAATACAGTGACCCATCTCTACTATCCAGAATTAGCACGTCAGCTTTTTGAGTTGGCGGTAGAAATCAAGGAAAAGTTAGGTATTTCACTGGACTTTATCAATCTTTCTGGAGGTATCGGGGTTAACTATCGCCCAGACCAGGAGCCTAATGATATTGCTTTGATTGGAGAGGGAGTTCGTCAGGTTTATGAAGAAGTCCTCACACCAGCAGACCTTGGTCAAGTTAAGATTTTTACAGAACTAGGGCGCTTTATGTTGGCACCTCATGGCATTCTCGTCACAAAAGTAACTCATAAAAAGAAAACCTACCGTACCTATCTAGGAGTAGATGCGTCAGCTGTTAACCTTATGAGACCAGCTATGTATGGCGCTTATCACCATATTACAAATATGATGCATCCTGATGGTCAGACTGAAGTGGTTGATGTTGTTGGCTCTCTTTGTGAAAACAACGATAAGTTTGCAGTTAATCGTGAACTACCTCAAACAGAAATTGGTGATTTGTTAGTCATTCATGATACAGGTGCGCATGGCTTCTCTATGGGCTACCAGTACAATGCCAAGCTTCGTTCGGCAGAAATTCTCTATACAGAGGACGGTGGAGCACGCTTGATCCGCCGAGCAGAGCGACCAGAGGATTATTTTGCGACTCTCTATGGCTTTGATTTTGACAAGGATTAATAAATATTTTGAAAATCATGAAAGTTGAAAGTGAAAAACAGATTGTTTTCTAAAAAATAGGCAAAAATCTGTGGTTTTTTTCTTTTTCAGTCATGGTATAATAAAGACTATAAAACGTTTTTCAAGGAAGGTAACGATATGTCTGAGGAAATAATTGACTATGGACAAGTGACAGGAATGGTGCATTCGACAGAGAGTTTTGGGGCGGTAGATGGCCCTGGAATTCGTTTTATTGTCTTTTTGCAAGGTTGTCAGATGCGTTGCCAATACTGCCATAACCCTGATACTTGGGCTATGGAAACCAATAAATCTCGTGTACGAACAGTAGATGATGTTCTAGAAGAAGCGCTTCGTTATCGTGGTTTCTGGGGAGACAAGGGAGGTATTACAGTCAGCGGAGGAGAAGCCCTCTTGCAGATTGATTTCTTGATTGCCCTCTTTACCAAGGCAAAAGAAAAGGGTATCCACTGTACCTTGGATACTTGTGCCCTTCCATTCCGTAACAAACCACGCTATCTAGAAAAGTTCAACAAGTTAATGGCAGTGACAGACTTGGTTCTCCTTGATATCAAGGAAATCAACGAAGCACAACACAAGATTGTTACCAGTCAAACCAATAAAAACATTCTGGCTTGTGCCCAGTACTTGTCAGAAATCGGTAAACCTGTTTGGATTCGTCACGTTCTTGTACCTGGATTGACAGATCGCGATGAAGATTTGATTGAGCTTGGTAAGTTTGTAAAAACTCTCAAAAATGTTGATAAGTTTGAAATCTTGCCTTATCACACTATGGGTGAGTTCAAATGGCGTGAACTTGGGATTCCGTATTCACTTGAAGGAGTTAAACCTCCAACAGCAGATCGCGTTAAGAATGCTAAGGAATTGATGGATACAGAAAGCTATCAAGATTACATGAAACGTGTACATGGATAAAAAAGAAGCCTGATGGGAACATCGGGCTTTTAAGTTTACACAGATAAATATAGATAAGACTAAATTAAACAAAATAAAAAGTTTTATGATTTATATGACAATACAGATTTTTATAAAGATTTAAAATTCTGAAAAAAATCCGAAAATTATTGATTAATATATACTTGTTTCAAATGATACAACAAATTGAATAGGAGAAGTCTATGGAACAAAAGTATTACCATTAATAATCTATGTAAGTCATATGGTCAAACTCAAATTTTAAAAGATATTTCTTTTGAAGCAAAAGCAGGTAGAGTAACTGCTTTCCTAGGTCCAAATGGAGCTGGTAAAAGTTCAACCTTACGTATTTTATTAGGATTAGACAAAGCAACATCTGGACTTACCAAAATTGGAGATCAAACTTATAAGGAATTAAAATTTCCTCTAAAGACTGTAGGAGCTTCATTTGACAGTGTAGGTGCTCCTGATGATCGGACTGTTTATCAACATTTGAAATTGTTGCTGCTAGTAATGGGATATCCAGTCAGCGAATTGATCAAGTCTTGGATATGGTGGATATTAGCCATAAGAAAAAATCTAAAATTGGGAAATTATCATTAGGAGAAGGACAACGTTTGGGGATTGCAACAGCTCTATTAGGAAATCCTCAGTATCTGATATTGGATGAACCGACAAATGGGTTAGATCCAAGAGGAATTCGGTGGTTTAGAGAGTTTATAAAAAAACAAGCTCAAGAAGGGAAGACCGTCTTACTGTCATCTCATATATTATCGGAAGTGGAAGCAGTAACAGATGATGTAGTTATCATAAATAAAGGCAAAGTTCTTATAAAAGGGACTTTACAAGAAGTGATGAAAAATCTTTCTTCACTAGAGGAAGTCTTCTTTAGTTTAACAGAGGGAGGGAAGTGACATGGGACTTATTTACTCTCTTCATTCTGAAATCTTGAAATTACTTTATAAGAGAGCTACTCGTATTGTACTATTCTTGATACTGGTATTTCAAACGTTTTTAGCAAATATTGGTGCTTCTCAAATTGTTTCAGTTGGTATCCATGCTACACCAGAGACAAATCCAGAGTTAGTAGAAGCTATTCCACCTATTGAATTTAGGATTTGATGTTACTCTGATTGGCCTTTTTTTTATGATTATCTTAGGCTCAATCTATGGAGCTGAAGAGTATAAAGGCTCTGCTATTCGCACAAGCCTCCTCTCTAATACGAGTCGAATTACTTTCCTAGTTTCAAAGACATTCATTTGGCTGATATTTTCTTTTGTCATTTCCTTCCTATCAATATTTTTGACGATTAACATGACACATTATGTTTTAGGACAAGATGGTTTATTGCTTTTTTCACTAAATGGGACAGTTTGGTTCTATATGTTTTTGGACAGTATAGCTTGGACATTGTTGGGACTTTTAGCCTATATTCTGGCTTTAACATTTAAAAAAGCCCTTGTTCCCCTATTGTTTTTGCTTCCTCAAGTCTATAATTTAGGAACATTCTTAGCCGACCATATATCAATTGCAAAATTTCTTCCAGTTTCATTGAGCTATGGATTGATTGCTACATCTCCACAAATGTTAGAACAGAATAGTTTACAAAATATTTTGCTTTTACTTTGTTGGAATTTGTCATTCTTGGCTTTGGCAATTTACCGCGTACTTCAGTCAGATGTTGGAGGAGGGGAATGAGTTGAAAGAGCAATTAAAAAGTGAGTATCTCAAGTTTATGATGAATCCTTGGCATTGGTTGATTATAGGTGCTCTATTACTTTGCGTTCCGCCGATGGTTATTTTTTTAAATAGTAAACCGGATCAGTTGACCCTATACTTTGTTTTGGAACAGCTGCTGCAAAGTCTCTATTTAGGACAGGCAGGTTTTATTAGTCTAGCTGTACTATTTATAGGTCAAGAATTTACAGGTTCTAGCCTTCGTACAAGTTTTCTTACCTGTCCAAATCGTTTAAAATTTATAATATGTAAACTAGCTATTGTGTTATGTGTGGAAATTGTATTATTGCTAGCTGTAATATCAGTATGTATACTATTTGCTCAAGGATATTACAATATCAATCTTTTGAGCAACATTAAAAATGTTCTAACAATCCTATTTCCAGTTTGTATTTCTATTTTAACCTTCGCTCTTTTTAAGTGGTATTTTTGTATTTATTTCTCAGTCTTTTTACCTTAATTTTTGGGAATAAGTTTATCACTTTTATTGGGGCTAGGGCAAATGTTATTACAATTCAGTTCTTTATTTAGAAATTTACCCTTACTAGCTAGTATGAACTGTTACTATATCCATCCTTTATCACTTTATTATCCAGTGTGGCAAGGCTTAGGGATACAAATAGTTTGGTTATTACTTGTTTTTATAGTTGCTGCACTGATACTTAGAGAAAGAAATGTACGCTAAAGATAGGGGCTATCCTGTCTTTTTCTCAGTTAGTGTTATAATATATTCAAGGGGGTGAGTTATGACTTACAAAATATTAGTGGTAGATGATGATCTTGCTATTCTTCGCCTAATTAAAAAGGTACTAGAATATGAAAAATATGAAGTAGTCATACGAAATAACATAGAAGAGATTGATCTTTGTGATTTTACAGAATTTGACTTGATTTTGTTAGATATTATGATGCCTGTTAGTGGTTTAGAAATCTGTCAGATGATTCGCGATCAGATAACGGTTCCTATCTGTTTTATAACTGCTAAGGATATGGCTGAAGATTTGGTAGCTGGAATTAATGCAGGCGCCGATGATTATATTATGAAACCTTTTAGTATGCAGGAGCTTTTAGCACGTGTTAAAATGCACCTACGTCGTGAAGAACGGACTAAAGGAACTGTTCATCAGATAAAAAGCGGGAAGCTTGTACTATATACTGATAGTAAGGAACTATTTATAAAGAATGATAAGATTGTCTTGACAAGAAGGGAATTTGATATTGTCAGCCTTCTAGCAAGTCACCCAAATAAAATATACTCAATTGAGGAAATTTATAATTATCTATATCCACAAAGTTCAGAAGCTCTTTTTACGTTCGGTTTCAGAGTATATTTATCAAATTCGTCAAAAGCTGAAACCTTATCAGCTGAATCCAATTAAAAACCTTGTACGGTGGAGGATATCAATGGGTAGAGTCAAAAGTTTTTAGACAATTAATTCGAGAAACCTGTTGGAGAATTATTTGGCAGTTTGGTCTTGGTTTATTATTAGCTTATCTTATTCCCTTAGCTTCTGTATCCATACAAATAATGGAGGATGGGAAGCCTCTTAAAAAAATAATGATGTTCAATCAATTTTTTTCAATGTGTCATCATGGATATATATTTGTGTTTTTATTGATTATTTTAATAAGTTATCACATTGGTAAATTGTTGAAAAAAATTAAGTTATGAAATGAATTTGATTTATGAAAATAGTATGTGGCTAGAAAGCGAATGTACAGAAAGATTAACAGTTAAGGAATTTCGTGAGACTGGAAATCGAATTATTGTGATGCAGGATCGTATTCGACAGCTATTAGATGATGAGAAGCAACAGAAAGAAGACTTGATGTTTCAGGTTTCAGCAGTTTCTCATGATTTGAAGACACCTCTAACTATCATCAAAGGGAATGCAGAATTTTTGCACACGTCCACTAAAGATGAGCAGTCTAAAGAATGTTTAGCAGATATAGTTCATGCTAGTCAACGCTTGCTTACCTATTTTAATCAGTTGATTCATTATTCTAAAACTTACTATGATGATGAGACAGGTTGGACGGAGTATTCTTCTTCAGATTTTATCAATGAATTAGAGAAAGAAGTCTCTTTTTTGATAAAAAATCAGATGAAGTTTTCTTTTGAACAAAATTTGAAAGGAACTGAAAGCTATTATATAAATCCATCTCTTCTGATTCGTGCAATACAAAATATTTTAACAAATGCTTTGGAGTATGCAGATAAACAGAATCCTAAAATTAAAATTAGGGTAGAGCAAGAGGGGAAGGAATTGAAAATAGGGATATGGAATAATGGCTCTGAATTTCCAGAGGAAGTTTTAACTAATTTTGGGAAGCTATTTTATCGTATGGATAAAGCTAGATCGGTCAAAGAGCAACATTTTGGTATTGGACTTAGTTTTGTATGTAGAGTTGCAGAACTGCACAAAGGCCGAGTTGAACTTAGAAATAGAGACGAGGGAGCAGAAGTTTTAATGGTTCTTAATTGTATTAAATCAAAGTAATTGACTTACTAATTTGTTGCCATAGGATTTAAATAAATTAAGATGTGAAAGTAGATAATAAAAACGAGTGAAGATAAACAGTTAATGAAAACCATTTATCTTCATTCGTTTTTTAATTATTTGATAATACACGTAGCTTTATCTAGAATGTTGTTTTCCAGCATTGCGTTTTTTGTTTTTCTTCTTGTTAGAAGTTGTGATAGCTGTTGCTGGTTCAGGGGTTACATCTTTACGAGTGCTTGAAGTTTTGCTTGCTTTTGGTGGGTTCTTAGCAAATTCTTCACGTACTTTTTTTACGAAGTTTTTGGACGAACGATGTAGTTGATGATAAATTGTTGAAGAATCATCATGAAACCACCGACAACCCAGTAAAGTGTAACGCTGGCTGGTGAGAAGACAGAGAACACGACAATCATGAGAGGACTCATATAGAGCATCTTCTTGATTTGTTCTCTTTGAGTTTCATCCTCAACTCCATGTAAAGAAAGGAGTGATTGAAGATAGTAAAGGATACCAGCAAAGGCAACCAAAATCATACTAGGTGAGCCTAGAGGAATTCCTAGGTAGCTTGCTTGGGCAACTCCTTCAGTATGTTGGGCAGCAAAGTAGATAGCAGAGAAGAAAGGCATTTGAATGAGGATAGGGGAAACATCCCACGCCGCCAAACATGCTGATGCCGTGCTCTTTTTGAGCAGCAAAGAGAGCTTGTTGAGCTTCTAATTTTTCTTCTTGTGTCGTTGCTTCTTTCAGGCGAGTCTGATGTGGTTCAAGGACGTGCTTGAGAGCATTCATCTTCTCAGAGTGAAGGGTCGCCTTCCATGATTGGTAGATACCAAGTGGGAGGATAATCAAGCGAACGATAATGGTTACGATGATGATCCCAACACCGAAACCGAGACCTTGATCATTAGCGAAGTATTTGATAGCTTCTCCCATTGGAGCACCCAAGAAATCCCAAACGGGACCAGTTGGGAGTCCTGTTGATTTATCAACCTGGACACAACCTGTCAAGACTAATAGCATAGCCACTCCCATGACTGAGAGGGCGATTCGTTTAATTGATTTCACTGTTTTTATTCCTTCTTAAAAAATTATACCTTTCTATTCTACTGTTTTTTTGGAAAATATACAATAGTTCTAGAGACCTAATTTGCGACTTTGAAGTCGGAATAGGAAGGAAAGTTGCTTAATTGGACGTCGAGATAGGTCACTTTTGAGAAAGGAGTTGGTCCTTTTCGGATTTCTTGGATGAACTTAGCCATGATAGCTGAAGACTCTGCTTGGGCAAGAATTTCAACGGTTCCGTCATCGTTGTTCCAGACCCGACCGGTGATTCCGCCTAGTTCGAGAGCTAGGGTATAGACACCCCAGCGGAAGCCCACTCCTTGGACGCGACCTTGGGCGATCATTTTAACCTTTTGCATACCAAACCTCCTTGATTGTGTTATAATATTTCTATGACTATTATAACCTCTAAAGCCAATTCTGTGGTAAAAAATGCCAAGAAATTGCATCAAAAAAAATATCGAAAATCTTCTTATTTAATTGAAGGATGGCATTTGTTCGAAGAAGCTATTCAGGCTGGTGCAAAGATTGAGAAAATTTTTGCTCTCGCAGAGTATGGTGAAAAATTAGTAGACTATCCTCAGACTGTCCTTGTGACAGAAGAAATCTTGCTCGATTTAGCAGATTCTCAAACTCCTCAGGGTATTGTTGCCATTGTTCAAAAGGAGGATGAGCAGTTACCAGATTTGAGACAAGGAAAGTATCTCTTTTTAGAAGATGTGCAGGATCCTGGAAATGTTGGGACCATGATTCGGACGGCAGATGCAGCAGGTTTTTCTGGAGTCATCGTTTCCAGCAAGTCAGCAGATATCTATAGCCTCAAAACGCTTCGCTCCATGCAAGGCAGTCATTTCCATTTGCCGATTTATCGTATGTCTGTCGAAGGGTTTGTGGAACAAGCTAAAAAGAGCGGTTTACCAATTCTAGCAACCACCTTGTCCCAGAACTCTAAAGATTATCGTGAACTGGCTCGGTTAGAAGATTTTGTCTTAGTCATGGGGAATGAAGGTCAAGGCATTAGCCCATTCATGACAGACCAGGCAGACCGATTGGTCCACATCAGCATGAAAGGGCAAGCGGAAAGCCTCAATGTCGCCATTGCGGCAGGCATACTCATGTTTTATTTGAGTTAAATGATTTAATTTGTTATAATCAGTAAAAAGATTTCATAAGGAGAAAAAGATATGAATCAAACAATTATTCAAGAACGTTCAGGTTTGAATCAATTTTATGCAAAAGTTTATGCTTTTGTAGGGATTGGGATCGCCTTATCTGCACTTGTTTCAGCCTTAATGTTAACGACCTTCCAAGACCTTCTTGTTCAGTTGATGTTTAACGCCCGCATATGGTTAATCGTAACAGGAGTAGTTGAAGTTGCTCTTGTAATTGCAGCAAGCAATATGGCTTATAAAAATAGCCCAGCAGCTCTTCCGATGTTTCTCATCTATTCAGTAGTGAACGGTTTTTCACTGAGTTTCATCGTATCACTCTATCTACCAGGAACGGTTCTAACGGCTTTCATTTCTAGCGCTGCCCTTTTCTTTGTCATGGCAATTGTCGGAGTTGTGATTAAAAAGGACTTGAGTGGTATCGGGCGTGCTTTGATTGCAGCCCTGATAGGTCTCATTTTAGCTATGATTGTCAATGTATTTTTAAACAGTGGCCTCTTCGACTACATTATCAGTATTGTCATGGTTCTTGTTTTTGCAGGTTTGATTGCTTGGGATAACCAAAAGATTCGCTATGTTTATGAAGAATCAAATGGTCAAGTCGCAACAGGTTGGGCAATTTCATTGGCACTTAGTCTCTACCTTGACTTTATTAACATTTTCCTTAGCTTCTTGCGTATTTTTGGAAGTGACGATTAATACTTTTAGAGCTCAAATGAGCTCTTTTTTTAAATTTTTACTTTTATTTTTACTGGCAAAAGGGTATAATCATCTTATTATTTAAAAGGAGAGATGTATGAAGAAAAGTTTTATCCATCAACAGGAAGAAATTTCCTTTGTAAAAAATACCTTTACCCAGTATTTGAAAGACAAATTAGAAGTAGTAGAAGTGCAGGGGCCAATCTTGAGTAAGGTTGGGGATGGGATGCAGGATAACCTTTCGGGGATTGAACATCCAGTTTCTGTTAAGGTTTTGCAAATCCCAGATGAAACCTATGAAGTGGTGCATTCCCTTGCTAAGTGGAAACGCCATACCTTGGCCCGTTTTGGTTTTGGTGAAGGAGAAGGCCTCTTTGTTCACATGAAGGCTCTTCGTCCAGACGAAGATTCGCTAGATGCAACTCACTCAGTCTATGTGGACCAGTGGGATTGGGAAAAAGTTATTCCAAACGGACAGCGCAATCTTGCCTATCTTAAAGAAACGGTGGAAAGATTTATAAGGCTATTCGTTTGACAGAGTTAGCAGTAGAAGCTCGCTATGATATTGAGTCAATTCTACCTAAACAAATTACCTTTATCCATACTGAAGAGTTGGTGGAACGCTACCCAGACTTGACACCAAAAGAACGTGAAAATGCTATCTGTAAGGAATATGGTGCTGTTTTCTTGATTGGTATCGGTGGAGAATTGTCAGATGGAAAACCTCATGACGGACGTGCACCAGACTATGATGACTGGACAACCGAATCTGAAAATGGCTATCATGGCTTGAATGGGGACATCCTTGTTTGGAATGATAACTTGGGTGCAGCCTTTGAATTGTCTTCAATGGGCATTCGTGTCGATGAAGACACCCTCCGTCGCCAAGTAGCCATCACAGGAGACGAAGACCGTCTAACTTTAGAATGGCATAAGGCTCTCCTAAACGGCCTCTTCCCATTGACAATCGGTGGAGGGATTGGTCAATCACGTATGGCTATGTTCTTACTTCGTAAGAAACATATCGGTGAAGTTCAAACCAGTGTTTGGCCACAAGAAGTAAGAGATACTTACGACAATATTCTTTAAACAATCGAACCGAGAGGTTCGATTTTCTTATTTCATCAGAATTTGGTATAATATACCTTATGAAAATCGTATCAGGAATCTACGGAGGACGTCCCTTAAAGACGCTGGACGGTAAAACAACTAGACCGACATCAGATAAGGTCAGGGGCGCTATTTTTAATATGATTGGTCCCTACTTTGAAGGTGGGCGAGTGCTAGATCTTTATGCTGGCAGTGGTGGTTTATCCATCGAAGCAGTCTCAAGAGGGATGTCCAGTGCCGTTCTGGTCGAGAAGGATCGCCGAGCCCAGAATATAGTCGCAGAAAATATCCGAATGACTAAGGAAACTTCTAAATTTCAATTATTGAAAATGGAATCCAGTCGTGCTTTGGAGCGGGTGGACGGTGTCTTTGATCTTATTTTTTTGGACCCTCCCTATGCAAAAGAACAAATCGTGTCAGATATTGAAAAAAATGGCAGAGAGAGATTTTTTTCAGAGGATGTCATGGTGGTATGTGAGACCGATAAATCAGTAGAACTTCCAGAAGAAATCGCCTGTTTGGGCATCTGGAAGGAAAAAATATATGGGATTAGTAAGGTGACGGTTTATGTCAGATAAGATTGGGCTATTTACAGGTTCTTTTTGATCCGATGACCAATGGACATTTGGATCTCATTGAGCGTGCAAGTAAGCTCTTTGATCAATTGTATGTAGGAATTTTTTTATAATCCTCATAAAACAGGATTTTTTTGACGATAGAGAGCCGAAAGAAAACTGTTGAAAAAGCACTAGCACATCTCAAAAAAATGTCCAAGTCATAGCTTCTCACGATGAATTAGTCGTTGATGTTGCTAGAAAATTAGGTGCAGGGATCTTGGTGCGTGGCTTGCGTAATGCAACAGATCTTCAGTATGAAGCTAGTTTTGATTTTTACAACCATCAACTAGCGGGAGAAATGGAGACAATCTACCTTCACAGTCGCCCAGAGCATGTATACATCAGCTCTTCGGCTGTGAGAGAACTATTGAAATTTGGTCAAGATATCAGCGGGTATGTACCAAATGCTGTCCTAGAGGAGTTAAACAATGAAGAAAAAAACTAGATGGCCCTTATATCTCATTATTGGGCTCATTATCACTTTTATCGCTTTTACAGTGCCCCTGCCTTATTATATCGAGGTGCCAGGAACTTCTGAAGATATTCGAAAGGTTTTACAAGTTAATAACCAACCTGACCAAGAGGAAGGTTCCTACCAATTTGTGACGGTTGGAGTTAAGCATGCTAGACTGGTTGACTTAGTCTATGCTTGGCTAACACCTTTTACGGACATACATAGTGCCAAAGAGATGACTGGTGGTTCATCAGATGCGGAATTTATGCGAATCAACCAGTTTTACATGGAAACTTCGCAAAACATGGCCAAATATCAAGGTTTGAAGACGGCTGGTAAGGAAATAGAGCTCAAATATCTGGGTGTCTATGTTTTGACTGTAACAGATAACTCGACTTTCAAGGGAGTTCTTAATATTGCTGACACCGTAACCGCTGTTAATGATAAGACTTTTGAGAGTTCCAAGGAGATGGTTGACTACGTTAATTCTCAAACTCTAGGTGATCAGGTTAAGGTTACTTATGAGGAGGATGGAAAAGTCAAAACTGCTGAAGGAAAGATCATTACTCTGGAAAATGGGAAGAATGGTATCGGAATCGGTTTGATTGACCGTACTGAAGTATCTAGTGATGTGCCAATCAAGTTTTCAACTGCAGGCATTGGTGGTCCTAGTGCTGGGATGATGTTTAGTTTATCCATCTACACGCAAATTGCAGACCCTACTCTTCGAAATGGACGGATTATTGCGGGTACCGGAAGCATCGATAGAGATGGTAATGTAGGTGACATTGGCGGAATTGATAAAAAAGTGGTTGCCGCAGCTAAAAAGGGAGCTACTGTATTCTTTGCTCCTAATAATCCAGTAACTGAAGAAGCTAAAAAGGCCAATCCAAATGCCAAGAGTAATTATGACACAGCTCTAGAAGCGGCTCAAATGATTAAAACAGACATGAAAATCGTTCCAGTCAAAACGCTTCAAGATGCGATTGACTATTTGAAAAACAATCCTTAAACAGTAGGCGAATCCCTAAACTAGCGTAGAAAAAAAGAAGATGGTATAATAGGCAAATGATTCAATTGTTTTTTACCCTTAGTAGTCATATGTTTTTTGTCTACCTAGTCTTTCAGCTCTTGAAAGATTTGGTCAGATGGGATCAAATTTTGAAGGTGACAAAGGATAATGCGAAGAAGGTTCGACTCTTGGTAGTATTGTGTAGTATCGGTTTAGGATATCTGATTAGTTCCTTTTTCCTAAATCTCTACCAACTTTGGCAGGAAGCAGTTAGAACGTTATTCTAAAATTGTAAGTGAAGGAAAATACTCTATGGAAAAAATTGTAGTTCAAGGTGGCGATAATCGTTTGGTTGGAAGTGTTACCATTGAGGGCGCAAAAAAATGCAGTTTTGCCACTGCTTGCAGCAACTATTTTAGCAAGTGAAGGAAAAAAACGGTCTTAAAAAAATGTTCCTATTTTTATCGGATGTTTTTTTACCATGAATCAGGTGGTTCGTGGATTAAATGCGAAAGTAGACTTTGATCAAGAAGCACATATTGTTGAAGTTGATGCTACTGGAGACATCACCGAAGAAGCACCTTATAAGTATGTCAGCAAGATGCGTGCGTCTATTGTAGTCTTGGGTCCAATCCTAGCTAGAGTTGGTCACGCTAAAGTTTCGATGCCAGGTGGTTGTACGATTGGTAGTCGTCCTATTGACCTTCACCTTAAAGGTTTGGAAGCAATGGGGGCTAAGATCACCCAAACAGCTGGTTATATCGAAGCTAAGGCAGAACGCTTGCATGGAGCCCACATCTATATGGACTTTCCTAGTGTTGGGGCAACCCAAAACTTGATGATGGCTGCAACCCTAGCTGATGGCGTAACTGTTATCGAAAATGCTGCGCGTGAACCTGAAATTGTAGACTTGGCTGTCCTCTTGAATAAAATGGGAGCTAAAGTCAAAGGTGCGGGAACAGAGAGCATTACCATCACTGGTGTTGAAAACTTGCATGGAGCAACCCATAACGTTGTTCAAGACCGCATCGAAGCAGGGACCTTCATGGTTGCTGCTGCTATGACTGGTGGAGATGTCTTGATTCAAGATGCCATCTGGGAACACAATCGTCCCTTGATTGCTAAATTATTGGAAATGGGTGTTGAAGTCATTGATGAGGACGAAGGAATTCGTATTCGTTCTCAACGTGAAAAATTAAAGGCTGTCCACGTTAAGACACTTCCACATCCAGGATTTCCGACAGATATGCAAGCGCAGTTCACTGCTCTAATGACCGTTGCTCAAGGTGAGTCAACTATGGTAGAGACTGTATTTGAGAATCGTTTCCAACATTTAGAGGAAATGCGTCGAATGGGCTTGCACTCAGAAATTATTCGTGATACAGCCCGTATCGTCGGAGGACAGCCGCTCCAAGGGGCAGAAGTTCTATCGACAGACTTACGTGCCAGTGCAGCCTTGATTTTGACAGGCTTGGTAGCTGAAGGCGAAACAGTTGTAGGAAAGCTTGTCCATTTAGATAGAGGTTACTACCGTTTTCATGAAAAATTAGCCCAGTTAGGAGCTAAGATTGAACGGGTAAGTGTGGAAGCTGATGAAGATGAATAAACAATCCAAATATGTCTTACGTCGCTTTATCCTAGTAATTGTAGTATTACTACTAGGATTCTTAGCTCTTGCTATTGGTTTGATGATTGGCTATGGTATTCTAGGAAAAGGTCAAGATCCTTGGGCTATTTTAGCGCCAGCAAAATGGCAAGAACTCATCGCAAAATTTACAGGAAAATAGACTGGGAGACCAGTCTTTTTCTAGGAAGTGAATGTAATACTCAATGAAAATCAAAGAGCAAACTAGGAAGAGAGCCGCAGGTTGCTCAAAACATAGTTTTGAGGTTGTGGATAGAACTGACGAAGTCAGCTCAAAGCACTGCTTTGAGGTTGCAGATGGAAGCTGACGTGGTTTGAAGAGATTTTCGAAGAGTACAAGGAGAAAATATGAATAAAAAAACAAGGCAGGCCCTAATTGGCCTCTTGCTCTTTTTGCTCTTGTCAGCAGGAAGCTACTATATTAAACAAATGCAGTCTTCCAATACTGTACCACAAACACAAGTAAAACAAAAATCACAGTCGTCTGATACTCCAAGTCAAGAACTGGCTGAAAGTGTCCTAACAGATTCGGTTAAAAAACAAATCAAGGGCACGCTAGAATGGAATGGAGCAGGAGCCTTTATCGTCAATAACAATAAAACCAATCTGGATGCTAAGGTTTCAAGCAAACCCTATGCAGATAACAAGACAAAAACGGTAGGAGGAGAGACAGTTCCCACAGTAGCGAATGCAATTATGTCAAAAGCAACAAGGCAGTACAAGGACCGTGAAGAAACTGGCAATGGTTCAACATCTTGGACACCAGCGGGATGGCATCAGGTTAAGAACCTAAAAGGAAGTTATAATCACGCAGTTGATAGAGGACACTTGTTAGGCTATGCCTTGATAGGTGGCTTAGATGGCTTTGATGCTTCTACCAGCAATCCTAAAAATATTGCCGTACAGACAGCTTGGGCCAACCAAGCGCGTGCAGAAGATTCCACAGGCCAAAACTACTATGAGAGTTTGGTTCGAAAAGCCCTAGATCAAAACAAACGAGTGCGTTACCGTGTGACGTTGCTCTATGCGTCTGAGGAAGACTTGGTGCCATCCGCATCCCAGATTGAAGCTAAGTCCTCTGATGGAGAATTGGAGTTTAATGTCGTGATTCCAAATGTCCAAAAGGGAATTCAGTTAGATTACCGAACAGGTGAGGTCACAGTCACAAAAAATAACTAATTGATCAAGAGGTTGAGGGAAAATCCCAACCTCGTTTTTTATTAGTCATGAATTGTAGACACGATTGGTTGTTTTTTGCTCTTCTGATTTTAAAGAGCTTTTTTGAAGATTCACAAGGCTGGAACTAAAGCATCAAGACTTGGGGTTCAGCTCTTTGTTCCACGCCCCTTTATCATAGAAATTGAAAATTAATGTGTAGAAATTGGAAAATATGGTATAATAGTTTCAATTATACTTTTTAGGAGAAGGAAAATGGAAGACCCGAGCAGTCAGGATTTGTTACTGCAATTTGTTTTATTAGTTGTTTTGACCTTTTTAAATGCCTTTTTCTCTGCAACAGAAATGGCCTTGGTTTCACTTAGTCGTTCACGTGTTGAGCAAAAAGCTGAGGAGGGGGATAAACGCTATATCCGTTTACTAAAGGTACTTGAAAACCCGAATCACTTTTTATCAACCATTCAAGTTGGTATCACCTTAATCACGATCTTGTCAGGGGCTAAACTAGCAGATTCACTTGGGGAATTGATCGCCTCTTGGATGGGAAATAGCGAAACTGCCTATGCGGTAGCTAGCTTCTTATCATTAGCTTTCTTGACCTATATTTCTATTGTTTTTGGCGAGCTTTATCCAAAGCGAATTGCTCTAAATCTTAAGGATGCTTTGGCCATCCGAACAGTACCGTTTATTATTGCTCTTGGTAAGATTGTGAGTCCCTTCGTTTGGATGCTCTCAGCATCAACTAATTTCTTGAGTCAATTGACACCGATGACATTTGACGATGCAGATGAAAAAATGACTCGTGATGAGATTGAGTACATGTTGTCTAAGAGTGAAGAAACCTTGGATGCTGATGAAATTGAAATGTTACAAGGGATTTTCTCGCTAGACGAGCTCATGGCACGTGAAGTCATGGTTCCTCGAACCGATGCTTTCATGGTAGATATTCAAGATGACACTCAGAACATTATCCAAAGTATCTTAAAACAGAACTTTTCTCGTATTCCTGTTTATGATGGAGATAAGGATAATGTAATTGGTTTGGTTCATACCAAGAGCCTCCTTAAAGAAGCCTTTGTCAGCGGATTTGACAATATCGTCTGGAAGCGAATCTTACAAGATCCACTCTTTGTACCTGAAACGATTTTTGTGGATGATTTATTAAAAGAGTTCAGAAATACTCAAAGACAGATGGCAATCCTTTTGGATGAGTATGGTGGTATGGCTGGTCTAGTTACACTAGAGGATCTTCTTGAGGAGATTGTCGGAGAGATTGATGACGAAACTGACCGTGCTGAGGTTTACGTTCATACTATTGGTGAGAATACCTATATTGTTCAAGGTACGATGAACTTGAACGACTTCAATAGTTATTTCGATGTTGAACTTGAAAGTGATGATGTAGATACAATTGCTGGTTATTATTTGACTGGTGTAGGGACTATTCCAACAACTGAAAAACTTAGCTATGAATTGGAAAGTGCAAACAAACATATTACATTGACTAATGACAAAGTCAAAAATGGTCGTGTGACCAAGCTGAAGGTTCAAATTCAAGAACTCGAATCAGAAGAAGAAACAGAATAGAACAAAAGCTTTATCAGAGCAGAACTGATAAAGCTTTTTTAGTAGTCAAAAAGAAAAGACTCCTGTAGGAGCCTTTGATAATATAGAGGCGGTAGACGGATTTGAACCGACGATCAAGCTTTTGCAGAGCCGTGCCTTACCACTTGGCTATACCGCCTTAACTTTTATTATTATACCTTTTAAATTAAATCTCGTCAATAGTTTCTTTTCTGAAAATGTAAGTTTTCCTGTTTGGGTAACTTCTCAAAGTAACTTCCACTTTCCTGACCAAAGTGGAAATTAGTCTAAAACGGATTTTTATGGTGGAATTAAGTGTGAGACGTTTGTGGTAGAAATGAGGCCTACTATGACCAAACATAAACACCTTACCCTTTCAGACCGTAATGATATCCAATTAGGGTTTAGAGCGCGGTGAAACCTTCAAAGCTATCGGGCAATTTATACTAAAAAGACCCAACTACTGTTTCCAAAGAAGTCAAACGAAACAAACAAATTAGAGACTCTACCTCTAACAACCTTCCTTGCCCTCTACTTGATAAACCTCCCTTTGTCTGTAATGGGTGCTCTAAAAAGAAGACAAAACTGTGGCTATCAGAAAATCTTCTACCTCGCTAAGCAAGCTCAAAAGCAGTACGAACAAACTCTTGTCGAAGCTCGTGAAGGAACTCCTCTCAATTCTCAAACTTTCTGGGACATGGATAAAGTCATTTCTGATGGTGTTAAAAAAAGGACAACACATCTATCATATCCTCAAAACTCATAACCTTGATGTCAGCTCCTCAACTGTCTATCGATACATCCGAAAAGGATACCTATCTATTGCTCCTATTGACCTAGCAAGAGCCGTTAAATTCAAAGAAAGACGAAAAAGTAAGCTACCTTCCATCCCTAAAGAAGCGAAAAAAAGGCCGTTCCTATGTGGATTTCCAAAAACTATTTAGTCCTTAATCAACTAGACTCTTGGCTGGAAATGGATACAGTTATGGGGAGGACGGGAGGCAAAGTCCTACTCACCTTCAACCTCTCTTTCTGTAACTTTATCTTCGCTAGGCTTCTGGAGAATAAAACTGCCCTTGAAGTTATCAAGAACCTCTATGACATCAAAAACACTCTTCACGAAGCTGATAAAGATTTCTTCCAACTCTTTCCTGTTATTCTGACAGATAATGGAGGAGAGGAGATTCCTAAGCTTCTCGGCATTTCTAAAATACCTGCAGAAGACGTCTGCCAGTCGTCTAAATTACTCCAACATAAGATCTAAAAACTAACCTTCAACCCCATTCAAACGTCTCACACTAACTTCCACCATAGCGGAACTTAATCTGAAACGCTTTCAGATGTGGGGATTTTGTGCGCTCTTTTTTTCGATTCTTTTCGGCTACAAAAACGATGAAATCAAGCATTAATAAACCAGTGGAACTTACCCTGACACGGATTTCCACTGGTTTTTACGATTTTTATCAGACTAACTTCCACTTTTATTGGCGATGGAAGTTAGTTTGGGAATTTAGCGTTTTCCTGTTTGCAAAAGGTATGCGACAAAATATTCTGAAAATTCGTTTACTTTTTTGAGCGGTTGTGGTATAATAAGCATTATCTTATTAATTTCAAAAGAGGAGTTAAGTAATATGAAAAAAAGTCGGATTTTTGCAGTAGCAGGCGTAGCCCTACTTGCAACAGGTGTTCTCGCCGCTTGCGGTTCCTCAAAATCATCTAATGCTGAGGCTCCAAAAGCCTACGGATATGTGTATACAGCTGATCCAGAAACATTGGACTACCTTATCTCTGGTAAACAAAGTACAAAAGTTGTCACTTCAAATGGTATCGATGGACTCTTTACAAATGATAAATATGGTAACCTTACTCCTGCAGTTGCAGAAGACTGGTCAGTGTCTCAAGATGGATTGACATACACTTATAAGATTCGTAAAGGTGTAAAATGGCTCACATCTGATGGTGAAGAATATGCGGAAGTAACTGCAAATGACTTTGTTACAGGTTTGAAACACGCAGCTGATAAGAAATCAGAAGCATTGTATCTTGCTCAAGATTCTGTAAAAGGTTTGGCAGATTATGTGGCTGGAAACTCAACTGACTTTTCAACTGTTGGTGTAAAAGCTGTTGACGATTACACTCTTCAATACACTTTGAACAAACCAGAGCCATACTGGAACTCTAAAATGTCTTATGCAATCTTCTGGCCTTTGAATGCAGAATTTGAAATCAAAAGGCTCAGACTTTGGTAAGTCAACAGATCCAACATCATTGCTTTACAATGGACCTTTCTTGCTTAAAGGGTTGACTGCTAAGTCTTCTGTTGAGTTTGTAAAGAATGAGCAATATTGGGATAAAGATAATGTTCACTTAGACACTGTGACGCTTGCGTTCTATGATGGTTCAGACCAAGAATCAATCGAACGTAACTTTACAAGCGGTGCATACAGTTATGCCCGTCTCTTCCCAACAAGTTCAAATTATTCTAAAATAGCAGAAACATACAAAGACAATATTTACTATACTCCACAAGGAGCTGGTATTGCTGGTTTGGGTGTTAATATTGACCGTCAAAGCTATAAATATACATCAAAAACAACTGACGAAGAAAAGACTTCTACTAAGAAAGCCCTTCTTAATAAAGACTTCCGTCAAGCTTTGAACTTTGCATTTGATCGGACATCATACTCTGCACAACTTAATGGTGAAGATGGGGCAGCCCTTGCTGTTCGTAACCTATTTGTAAAACCAGACTTTGTTACTGCGGGTGAAAAAACCTTCGGTGACTTGGTTACCGAGAAAGTTGTTTCTTATGGTGATGAGTGGAAAGATGTAAACTTTGCAGATGGGCAAGATGGTCTTTACAATGCTGATAAAGCAAAAGCAGAATTTGCTAAAGCTAAGAAAACTTTGGAAGCAGATGGCGTGAAATTCCCAATTCACTTGGATATTCCAGTTGACCAAACTGCTAAGAGCTACATTGCTCGTATTCAGTCCTTTAAACAATCTGTTGAAAAAGTTCTTGGTGAAGAAAATGTAGTCATCGACATTCAACAAGTAACAAAGGATGAATTATTTAACATCACTTATTATGCTCCGAATGCAGCAGCTGAGGATTGGGATCTATCAGGAGCTGTTGGATGGAATCCAGACTATCAAGATCCATCAACTTACCTTGATATCTTGCAAACAAGTAATAGCGAGCAAACAAAAACTTACATGGGCTATGATAATCCATCAAACCCAGCGGTTGCTCAAGTTGGTTTGAAAGACTACGACAAGTTGCTTGAAGAAGCTGGTAGTGAAACAACTGATCTTAATAAACGTTATGAGAAATATGCAGCAGCTCAAGCTTGGTTGACAGATAGCTCACTATTCCTTCCAGCTATGTCATCTTCAGGAGCGGCACCAGTTATCTCTCGTGTAGTACCATTCTCAGCCTCTTACACTCAATCTGGTGATAAAAGTTCAGATGTATACTTCAAGTACCTTCAATTGCAAGCTAACACTGTAACAACCAAGGAGTACAAAGAAGCTCGTGAAAAATGGCTCAAAGAAAAAGCTGAATCAAATGAAAAAGCTCAAAAAGAGTTAGCGAGTCATGTGAAATAAATAATGCTCATCAGAACTTTCTCTCCTAAAGGAGAAGGTTCTTTTGGGATTTAAAAGGAAATAATATGAAAAAATATGTTTTTATGCGTATCTTGCGGTCGTTGGTTTCTATTTTCTTAGTAACGACCTTGATTTACACAATCATCTATACGATGGTTCCACGGAAGTTGATCTTCAAACAAGATACTAACTACAATAAAAATTGCAACAACGGCTGATAAACGTGATAACTATGAAAAATACCGTTTTTTTGAGCGTATGGGTTATATCGAATATTACGATACGAAAGAGTTGCAGGAAAAAGCTAGTAGCATTGATTCTTCTGTTACAGTAGATGCAAATGATACAAATAAAGCTATCTATGAAAAATATATCCAACAACTTGGTAATGGTTGGACTCTAGGTGAGTTTACAGAGAGTGGACAATTCTACGCTACACGTGAAATTCCAATTTTTGAACGTGTGTTCAAATTCTATGCAAACTTGCTTGATATTGACCATACAAACAAGATTCAAGATCCAGAAAATCCAAACTTAGAGCGTTATTTGCGTTTTGAGAATGACCCTGCTATCGGCTGGTCTCTTGTGGGTTCAGGTACTAAACATAAATACCTCTTGTACTTCAATAGTCAGTTCCCATTTGTTCACCAAAACTTTGTGAACTTGAACCTAGGAGATTCTTACCCAACATACGCTAACACTCCTGTACTTCAGGTTATTACACAAGGACAAGGACAAACAAAGACTTCTGAAGTCCAATTCCCAACTGGTAAGAAAACATCATCAGTTAACATTTACTCAAGAACTTATAAATCTCCGAGTCAAGCTGATGCTCGTGAAGTAGCGAACTACGGTAAAGATGATCCATATACTGCTACTGAGAGCAACTATCAGTATCCATCTATGATTGCAAGTTCTGCTATCACTGGTTTGATTGGTCTTTCGATTTCATACGCGATTGCGATTCCTCTTGGTTCAGCAATGGCTCGTTTCAAAAATACTTGGATTGATAGTTTCTCTACAGGGACTCTAACTTTCTTGTTGGCACTTCCAACGATTGCCTTAGTTTATATTATTCGTTTGATTGGTTCTTCAATCGGCTTCCCAGACTCATTCCCAATCTTGGGTGCTGGTGATTGGCGTTCTTATGTCCTTCCTGCCGTGATTCTGGGCTTGTTAGGAGCACCTACTATGGCAATTTGGATTCGCCGTTATATGATTGACTTGCAATCACAAGATTTCGTTCGTTTTGCTCGTGCAAAAGGTTTGTCTGAAAAAGAGATTTCTGATAAGCACATCTTTAAAAATGCTATGGTACCACTTGTTTCTGGTATTCCAGGTTCTATCATTGGAGTTATTGGTGGAGCAACTCTTACTGAAACAGTCTTCGCCTTCCCAGGTATGGGTAAAATGTTGATCGACTCTGTAAAAGCTTCAAACAATAATATGGTAGTTGGTCTCGTCTTTATCTTCACTTGTGTTTCAATCTTCTCAAACCTTATCGGAGATATTTGGATGACCATTATTGACCCACGTATTAAATTGACAGAGAAAGGAGGCAAATAATGTCTACAATTAGTAATGAAAAATTTCAGTTTGTAAAACGTGATGATTATGCCTCTGAAGCAATTGATGCTCCTGCCTATTCATACTGGGGTTCTGTTTTTAGACAGTTTTTTTGAAGAAAAAAATCAACAGTAATCATGCTAGGTATCTTGATTGCAGTTGTTTTGATGAGTTTCATTTACCCAATGTTTTCTGATTTTGACTTCAATGATGTAAGTAAGGTAAATGATTTTAGCGCTCGTTACATTAAACCAAATGCTGAGCATTGGTTTGGTACAGATAGTAATGGTAAATCTCTCTTTGATGGTGTCTGGTTTGGAGCTCGTAACTCTATCTTGATTTCTGTCATTGCGACCTTTGTCAACCTTTATCGGTGTTGTCATTGGTGGAATTTGGGGGATCTCAAAATCAGTTGACCGCATCATGATGGAGGTCTACAACGTTATCAACAATATCCCATCACTTTTGATCGTTATTGTTTTGACTTACTCTATCGGTGCAGGTTTCTGGAATTTGATCTTTGCCATGAGTGTAACCACTTGGATTGGTGTTGCCCATTCAATTCGTATCCAAATGTTACGTTACCGTGATTTAGAGTACAACCTTGCTTCACGTACTTTGGGAACACCAAGCTACAAAATTATTATAAAAAACATTATGCCACAATTGGTATCTGTTATTGTTACGAGTACGTCGCAAATGCTTCCAGCCTTTATCTCATATGAAGCTTTCCTTTCATTCTTTGGTCTAGGATTGCCAATTACAGTTCCTAGCTTGGGACGTTTGATTTCAGATTATTCTCAGAACGTAACAACCAATGCATACCTCTTCTGGATTCCATTGACAACTTTGGTCTTGGTATCCTTGTCACTGTTCGTTGTTGGTCAAAACCTAGCGGATGCTAGTGATCCACGTACACATAGATAGGAGTAGACATGATAAAAGGAAAAAATGTAATTTTGACTGCTCAAGATATTGTCGTGGAATTTGATGTTCGTGACAAGATTTTGACAGCTATTCGAGGTGTCTCCATCGATTTGATTGAGGGAGAGGTCCTCGCGTTAGTTGGGGAGTCAGGTTCAGGTAAATCAGTTTTGACAAAAACATTCACAGGAATGTTGGAAGAAAATGGTCGTGTTGCACAAGGTAGTATTAATTACCGAGGACAAGATTTGACAACCTTATCTTCTCATAAAGAATGGGAAAGTATTCGTGGTGCGAAGATTGCAACTATCTTCCAAGATCCGATGACCAGTCTAGACCCTATCAAGACAATCGGAAGTCAAATCACAGAAGTTATTGTTAAACACCAAGGCAAGACTGCGCAAGAAGCTAAAGAGATGGCTATTGACTATATGAATAAAGTTGGTATTCCAGATTCTGAGAAACGTTTTGACGAGTATCCTTTCCAATATTCTGGGGGGAATGCGTCAACGTATCGTTATCGCGATTGCTCTTGCTTGTCGTCCAGACATTCTTATCTGTGATGAGCCAACAACAGCCCTTGATGTTACCATTCAAGCACAGATCATTGACTTGTTGAAGTCACTTCAACACGAATACCACTTTACAACAATCTTCATCACTCACGACCTAGGTGTCGTAGCAAGTATCGCTGATAAAGTTGCAGTTATGTATGCTGGTGAAATTGTCGAGTATGGTACTGTTGAAGAAATCTTCTACGACCCACGTCACCCATATACATGGAGCCTCTTGTCAAGCTTGCCTCAACTTGCGGATGACAAAGGTGAATTGTACTCAATCCCTGGAACACCTCCATCGCTCTATACTGAATTGAAGGGAGATGCTTTTGCTCTACGTTCAGACTATGCGATGAAGATTGATTTCGAAGAAAAAGCTCCACAGTTTGCAGTATCAGATACTCATTGGGCGAAAACATGGTTGCTTCATGAACAGGCTCCAAAAGTTTCAAAACCAGCAGTGATTGAAGACTTACACGATAAAATTCGTGAAAAGATGGGCTTTGCTCATCTTGAGGACTAGGAGGAAGGAAATGTCTGAAAAATTAGTAGAAATTAAAGACTTAGAGATTTCCTTCGGTGAAGGAAGCAAAAAGTTTGTCGCTGTTAAAAATGCGAACTTCTTTATCAACAAGGGAGAAACTTTCTCACTTGTTGGAGAGTCTGGTAGTGGTAAGACAACAATTGGTCGTGCTATCATCGGTCTTAATGATACCAGCAAAGGTGATATCATCTTTGAAGGTCAAAAAATTAATGGTAAAAAATCACGTGAACAAGCTTCGGAATTAATCCGTCGAATCCAAATGATTTTTCAAGACCCTGCTGCAAGTTTGAATGAACGTGCAACGGTTGATTATATCATTTCTGAAGGTCTTTATAACCACCATTTATTTAAAGATGAAGAAGAAAGAAAAGAAAAAGTTCAAAATATCATTCGTGAAGTGGGACTTTTAGCTGAACACTTGACACGTTACCCACATGAGTTTTTCAGGTGGACAACGTCAACGTATCGGGATTGCCCGTGCCTTGGTTATGCAACCTGACTTCGTTATTGCGGATGAGCCAATTTCAGCCTTGGACGTTTCAGTACGTGCCCAAGTTTTGAACTTGCTCAAGAAATTCCAAAAGGAATTAGGATTAACTTATCTCTTTATCGCCCACGATTTGTCAGTAGTTCGTTTCATCTCTGATCGTATCGCAGTAATTTATAAGGGTGTTATTGTTGAAGTGGCTGAGACTGAAGAATTGTTTAACAATCCAGTCCATCCATATACGCAAGCACTTCTATCAGCTGTTCCTATTCCAGACCCAATCTTGGAACGTAAAAAAGTTTTGAAAGTCTATGATCCAGATCAACATGACTATGAAACTGATAAGCCTTCTATGGTAGAAATTCGTCCAGGTCACTATGTTTGGGCAAACCAAGCAGAGTTGGAACGCTATAAAAAAGAGTTGAAATAAGAAAGAGTTTTGTAATCTTGATAGAAAAATTCTATTAAGGTTATGAAGCTTTTTTATTTTTGTAAAAAACACTAGTTTAAAGATAAACAACTATAGTTGGTTGAATCTAGAGTAGTACACTATGGATTCTAAAAAAACTTCTAGAAATTTAGTTGGCTTTCCCAATCTCTTTGTTCACACCTTAATTCAATCTATTATATATACCCGAAAACATGCTAATACTCAATGAAAATCAAAGAGCAAACTAGGAAGCTAGCCGCAGGTTGCTCAAAGCACAGCTTTGAGGTTGCAGATAAAGCTGACCTAGTTTGGATTTGAGTATAAGACTAGTCTTCAATGACTCTTGGAGGAGAGATCAAAGAAGGTGTTATTCTTTGAAAGTATATTGAATGTATACAGAATGGATAAAACTACTTTCAGACTAGCTTTGATGAATCTTCAAAATTAAAATCACTTTCTATTTAAAATATCAGTCTTGCATTGCCTTCCTTTATGTGCTAGAGTTATGGTAACGGTTACAAAAATTAAGGAGGGTTTTATGAGAAATCCAGCACTAATAGAAGAAATGAAAACTTACAGAGGGCGAGATGAAGTTCCGCAAGACTTTGACGATTTTTTTGGGATGGGGAAATAGAGAAGGTTTCAGTCTTACCAGATTACCAACTAGAGGAACGTGAATTTTCATATTCCAAACGTGAGGTGCTATGAACTAGCATTTAAAGGTACACGTGAAGGTCTTGTTTATGCACGTGTGGTCTTACCAAAATCTGAACATAAAGTACCTGTCATTTTCCACTTCCATGGCTATATGGGACGTTGTTGGGATTGGACAGATATGTTGGCCTTTACAGTCGCTGGTTATGGTGTTGTATCTATGGATGTCCGTGGTCAGTCTGGATACTCACAAGATGGGTTACGCTCGCCTCTTGGAAATACAGTTAAGGGTCAAATCATTCGTGGTGCAGTAGAAGGAAAAGAGCAACTCTTCTATAAGGATGTTTATCTTGATATTTATCAATTAGTTGAGATTGTAGCTAGCTTCCCACAAGTGGATGAAGGCCAATTAGCAAGCTATGGAGCTTCTCAAGGAGGGGCGCTGGCTCTGAGTGGCTGCGGGGTTGAAATCCACGTATCAAGCGAACAGTTGCTATCTATCCATTCTTATCAGACTTTAGAAGAGTGACTTGAGATTGGGAAATACCAGCGAAGCCTATGATGAGCTCTTTTCGTTACTTTAAGTTCCATGATCCATTCCATGAGACAGAAGAGCAGATTATGGAAACACTTAGCTATATCGATGTAAAAAAATCTTGCCCATCGTATTAAGGGGAAGTTCGGATGATTACTGGACTTGATGACGATGTCTGCTATCCAATCACTCAGTTTGCTATTTACAACCGTTTGACTTGTGAAAAAGAGTTATCGTATCATGCCTGAATATGCTCATGAAGCCATGAATGTTCATGTCAATGATCAAGTTTACAACTGGTTGTGTAGCAGTGATATCCCCTTTACCTATGTAGGTCAATAAACGATTAGGAAGAAGTACCCTGTGATTTTTGAATAAATTACAGGATTTTTCTTCAATGTATTCAGATGTCAAGAAAGTAGTTTCAAATAATTTGATTCTCCTAAATATCTTTGAAAGTAGAATCTATTATAGACTTATTTGACTATAATTTAGAATATTTATTATATAATAAGTGTAATATCAATTATGGAAGGAGCAAAATCTGTTGTATTTTCTTTCTTAGTAGTGGAAGTTTATGTCATACAACAGTAGTTCAAGGTTAAAAAGGATGGGAATTACCATTCGATAATACAGTTTCTTATTTGCAGCTAGTCTAAAGGGCTAAAAATTTTTAAGCAAAAAAAGAAAGCGCTTTATTTTTTTAAAAATAACGGAAGGGAAAAACATGAATCAGAGAGATTTTGATAGAAAACAGAGATACGGAATTCGGAAATTTGCAGTTGGAGCAGCTTCAGTAGTGATTGGAGCGGTTGTTTTTGGTGCTTCACCTGCTTTTGCTCAAGAGGCGCCATCAGCGAATGGTGAAACAGCGGGGCAATCTTTGCCAGAATTGCCTAAGGAAGTAGAGACAGGAAATCTGACGAATCTCGATAAGGAACTCGCAGACAAATTGGCAACGGCAACAGATAAGGGCACAGAAGTAAACCGTGAAGAGCTGAAAAGCAAACCCAGGGTCTGAAAAACCAACAGAAACAGAAGCATCAAACGAAACTCCAGCTACAGAGAGGGAAGACGAAGAAGAAGTTGGAAACATTCCTCGTGACTTTTATGCCAGAGAGTTGGAAAATGCCAATACTGTTATAGAGAAAGAAGATGTTGAAACCAATCCTTCAAACGGTCAAAGAGTTGACATGAAGGAGGAGCTCGACAAAGCTTAAAAAAACTTCAAAAATGCGACTATTCATATGGAGTTCAAACCAGATGCATCTGCACCAAAGTTTTATACAGTCTCTTTCTCAGTCTCTAGTGATACTAAAGTAGATGAGTACTTTCACCATGGCAATCCTTGATAACACAGCTATCGTTGAAGGTCGTGATGCCAAATGGAAAATCAATTTCTATGGTGATTATAAAACTGCTCCTTTGAAGATTAAGCCAGGTGAGTGGAACTCTGTAACCTTTACAGTTGAAAGACCAAATGCAGACCAACCAAAATGGTCAGGTTCGTGTCTATGTGAAATGGTGTCTTGTCACGTACAAGTCCTCAGTCTGGTCGTTTCATCCAAGACATGCCAGATGTCAATCATGTACAAATCGGTACATTGAAAACGTAAAGGCAAAAAAACCATTGGGGCGCTAATCTTAAAGTCCGTAATCTAACGGTTTATGACCGTGCCCTTTCTCCAGAAGAAGTTAAAAAAACGTAGCCAACTTTTTTTGAAAGAGGAGAGTTGGAGAAGAAACTTCCTGAAGGAGCAGAAGTTACTGATAAACTGGATGTTTTTTTGAAGGTGGTGAGAACCGCAAGCCAAATAAAGATGGTATCGCAAGCTATCGTATTCCAGCCTTGCTGAAAACTGATAAAGGGAACCTTGATTGCTGGAGCAGATGAGAGACGTTTGCATCACTCTGACTGGGGTGATATCGGTATGGTTGTTCGTCGTAGTGATGATAAGGGAAAAAAACTTGGGGAGATAGAATTGTCATTTCAAATCCTCGTGACAATGAGAATGCCAGAAGAGCTCATGCGGGATCACCAGTCAACATTGACATGGCTCTCGTCCAAGATCCGAAAAGACTAAGCGAATCTTCTCTATTTTTTTGATATGTTCGTAGAAGGTGAAGCTGTCAGAGATTTACCAGGAAAAAGCACCACAAGCCTATGAGCAAATTGGAGATAAGGTTTATCAGGTTCTATACAAAAAAGGTGAAGCGGGACGTTATACAATACGTGAAAATGGTGAAGTCTTTGACCCTGAAAATAGAAAGACAGAATACCGTGTTGTAGTTGATCCTAAGAAACCAGCCTATAGTGATAAGGGTGATTTGTATAAAGGTGAAGAACTGATTGGTAATGTCTACTTCGATTATAGCGACAAGAATATCTTTAGAGTTTCAAACACCAACTATCTCTGGATGTCTTATAGCGATGACGATGGAAAAACTTGGTCTGCACCAAAAGATATTACATACGGCATTCGTAAGGACTGGATGCACTTCTTAGGTACTGGACCTGGTACAGGTATTGCCTTACATTCAGGACCTCATAAAGGGCGTCTGGTTATTCCAGCCTACACAACAAATAACGTATCCTACCTAAGTGGATCCCAGTCTTCACGCGTCATTTACTCAGATGACCATGGTGAAACTTGGCACGCTGGTGAAGCGGTCAATGATAACCGTCCAGTAGGTAACCAAACAATTCACTCTTCAACTATGAATAATCCAGGTGCTCAAAATACTGAGTCAACTGTTGTGCAGTTGAATAATGGAGACCTCAAACTCTTCATGCGTGGATTGACAGGGGATTTGCAGGTTGCAACGAGTAAAGATGGCGGAGCGACTTGGGAAAAAGATGTAAAACGCTATTCAGATGTCAAAGATGTCTATGTTCAAATGTCTGCTATTCATACGGTGCAAGATGGTAAGGAATATATCATCCTCAGTAATGCAGGTGGGCCAGGACGTTATAATGGTCTGGTACACTTGGCACGTGTGGAAGCTAATGGAGACCTAACTTGGCTCAAAACATAATCCAATTCAAAGTGGTAAATTTGCTTATAATTCATTGCAAGATCTTGGAAATGGCGAATTTGGCTTGCTTTATGAGCATGCAACTGCCACTCAAAATGAATACACCTTGTCTTATAAGAAATTCAACTGGGATTTCTTAAGCAAGGATAGAATTGCTCCAACAAAAGCAACTGTGAAAAATGCTGTGGAGATGAGCAAAAATGTCATTGCTCTAGAATTTGATTCTGAAGTATTGGTGAATCAACCACCAGTTCTTAAACTGGCAAATGGGTACTTTTGCGACTTTCTTGACGCAATACGATACCAAAAACATTGTTTTTGCAGTAAACAAGGAAGATATTGGTCAAGAAATTACAGAAATCATTGATGGTGCAATTGAGAGCATGCATAATTTGCCTGTAAGTCTTGAAGGTGCAGGAGTCCCTGGTGGTAAAAATGGAGCAAAAGCAGAAATCCATGAAGTCCCAGAATTTACAGGTGCAGTCAATGGTGAAGGTACAGTTCATGAGGATCCAGCCTTTGATGGTGGCGTCAACGGTGAGGAAGCAGCCGTTCATGATGTACCAGCCTTTGAAGGTGGTGTGAACGGCGAAGAAGCCGCAGTTCATGAAGCTCCAGAAATAGAGGTTGAAGCAAATCCACCGGGAACTATTAACGAAGTTCCAGCCTTTCGAAGGTGGGCGTCAATGGTGACGAAGCAGCCGTTCATGATGTTCCAGCCTTTGAAGGCGGTGTGAACGGCGAAGAAGCCGCGGTCCATGAAGTTCCAGAAATAGATGTAGAAGAAAATCCACCAGGAACTATTAACGAAGTTCCAGCCTTTGAAGGTGGCGTGAACGGCGAAGAAGCCGCTATTCATGAAATTCCAGAAATAGATGTAGAAGCAAAATCCACCAGGAACTATTAACGAAGTTCCAGCCTTTGAAGGTGGTGTGAACGGCGAAGAAGCCGCGGTCCATGAAGTTCCAGAAATAGATGTAGAAGCAAATCCACCAGGAACTATTAACGAAGTTCCAGCCTTTGAAGGTGGCGTGAACGGCGAAGAAGCCGCTATTCATGAAATTCCAGAAATAGATGTAGAAGCAAATCCACCAGGAACTATTAACGAAGTTCCAGCCTTTGAAGGTGGCGTCAACGGTGAGGAAGCAGCCGTTCATGATGTACCAGCCTTTGAAGGTGGTGTGAACGGCGAAGAAGCCGCAGTTCATGAAGCTCCAGAAATAGATGTAGAAGCAAATCCACCGGGAACTATTAACGAAGTTCCAGCCTTTGAAGGCGGTGTGAACGGCGAAGAAGCCGCTGTTCATGAAGTTCCAGAAATAGATGTAGAAGCAAATCCATCGGGAACTATTAACGAAGTTCCAGCCTTTGAAGGTGGTGTGAACGGCGAAGAAGCGGCTGTTCATGAAGTTCCAGCTTTGAAGGTGGCGTGAACGGCGAAGAAGCCGCTGTTCATGAAATTTCAGAAATAGATGTGAAGCAAAATCCATCGGGAACTATTAACGAAGTTCCAGCCTTTGAAGGCGGTGTGAACGGCGAAGAAGCGGCTGTTCATGAAATTCCAGAAATAGATGTGGAAGCAAAATCCATCGGGAACTATTAACGAAGTTCCAGCCTTTTGAAGGTGGCGTGAACGGCGAAGAAGCCGCTGTTCATGAAATTCCAGAAATAGATGTAGAAGCAAAATCCATCGGGAACTATTAACGAAGTTCCGGAATTTGAAGGTGGCGTCAATGCGGTAGAATCCGCTCAGTTAGAAACTCCAGAGTATGCAGGCAGCGTCAATGGAGTGGAATCCGCTCAGTTAGAAGTTCCAGAATACACAGGTGGCGTAAATGGGGTGGAATCTGCTAAGTTAGAGGTTCCAGAATATACAGGCAGCGTCAATGGAGTGGAATCCGCTCAGTTAGAAGTTCCAGAATACACAGGTGGCGTAAATGGGGTGGAATCTGCTAAGTTAGAGGTTCCAGAATATACAGGCAGCGTTAATGCAGTAGAATCCGCTCAGTTAGAAACTCCAGAATACACAGGTGGCGTCAAATGGAGTGGAATCTGCTAAGTTAGAAGTTCCAGAATACCCAGGCGGCGTCAACGAACTAGAAGTTACAAGTGCAGAAGTTCCAGCCTTTGCAGGTGGTGTAAACAATACTGAAGCAGCCGTCCAAGGGGTTCTAGACTATAAGGGCGACCAGTCTATTGTGACTCAGGCTATGGCACAAGATCGTACTTATCAAGCACCTGCAGCGCGTCAACATCTTCTTCCTGAAACAGGAAGTGAAGATGGCGCTCCTCTTGTAACTGTAGGACTGCTAGGTATGATCTTAGGCATGTTTACTATGGGCAAGAAAAAAGAAGGGCAATGAAATAGTTAAAACCAACGAAATTCATCGAGAGATTTAATCTTGTATTAGAAAGGGTAGTGACTAGCACTGAGGGCTTTTTTGTCAACTGTAGTGGATTGAAGAAAAGCTAAGATCTGGAGAGGACAATCGTTGTCCTCTCCATTTTTTAGTGATAAATAGTAGCAAAATATTCAGTAAAAATCTAGTTAAAGTTTTGAAACCCCTTGCATTTTTTTTGACAATATAGTATATTTATAATAATGCTGAAACTCTAGTTAAAAATTCTTGCTAATTTGAGCATTATTTTATTTCCAAAAAATGTAAGCGATTTCTAAAGCTTATATTTGCTCAAAAATAGTATAGAGAAAGAATTTTAAGTTAGGGAATCAAACAAAAAATGTCGCCAGCTAAAACTGGGCTCGGGCAGTAGCTGACTGCTCTAGAAGATTAGGAGTATTTGATGAAACAATATTTTTTAGAAAAAGGTCGAATATTTAGTATTCGTAAACTGACTGTCGGCGTTGCTTCAGTAACAGTGGGTCTTACTTTTTTTGCATCTGGGAATGTTGCGGCTAATGAACTTGTGACAGAACCAAAACTTGAAGTAGATAGTCAAGCGAAAGAAGTGGCAGATGTAGATCATGAAAAAGAAGAAGCAGTCAAAGAAGAAGTAACTGAAAAAAAAGAACCTGCTGTTGAGAAAACGGTCGAGGAAGCAAAACCTGCTGAAGTGGCTGGCGATTTACTCCCTGAAGAAATTTCTGATCGTGCCTATCCTGATACACCAGTGAAAAAAGTGGATACTTCAGCAATTGTTTCAGAGAAAGAAAGTCCACAAGTAGAGACTAAGAGCATTTTGAAACCTACAGAAGCAGTTCCATCTGAAGGTGAAAAAGAAAATAGAGCCATTATCAATGGCGGACAAGACCTTAAGCATATCAATTATGAAGGTCAACCAGCGACATCTGCTACTATGGTTTATTCAATCTTTAGCTCACCTTTGGCCAATGGCGGTAGTCAGCGATACCTTAACTCAGGTTCAGGTATCTTTGTTGCTCCAAATATTATGTTGACAGTAGCTCATAATTTCTTGGTTAAGGATGCAGATACTAATGCTGGTTCTATCCGTGGTGGTGATACGGCTAAGTTCTACTACAATGTAGGTTCAAATACTGCTAAGAATAATTCTTTACCAACTTCAGGGAACACAATTTTGTTCAAGGAAAAGGATATTCATTTCTGGAATAAAGAAAAATTCGGTGAAGGCTATAAGAATGACCTAGCCTTGGTTGTAGCTCCAGTTCCACTTTCAATTGCAAGTCCAAATAAGGCAGCTACCTTTACTCCTTTAGCAGAACATCGAGAATACAAAGCTGGAGAACCTGTTAGCACCATCGGTTACCCTACAGATTCAACATCTCCAGAATTGAAGGAACCAATTGTTCCAGGTCAATTGTATAAGGCGGACGGTGTTGTTAAAGGTACTGAAAAGTATGATGATAAGGGAACAGTTGGTGTCACTTATCGTTTGACTTCTGTATCAGGTCTTTCAGGTGGTGGAATTATCAACGGTGAAGGAAAAGTTATCGGAATTCACCAACGTGGTACTGTCGATAATGCGAACATTGCTGAAAAAGACCGTTTTGGAGGAGGGCTTGTTCTCTCACCAGAACAATTGGCATGGGTCAAAGAAATTATTGACAAGTACGGTGTCAAAGGTTGGTATCAAGGCGATAACGGCAATCGTTATTACTTCACTCCAGAGGGAGAAATGCTCAGAAATAAGACAGCTGTAATCGGTGAAAACAAATATTCCTTCGATGAAAGTGGTGTAGCGACTCTTCTTGAAGGTGTTGACTATGGACGAGTTGTTGTCGAACACCTAGACCAAAATGATAATCCAGTCAAAGAAAACGATACTTTTGTTGAAAAGACAGAAGTTGGAACTCAGTTCGACTATAACTATAAAATAGAAATTGAAAAAGACTGACTTTCTACAAGAAGAATAAAGACAAAATATGAGATTGTATCGATTGACGGCAAAACTGTCAACAAGCAACTAAAAGACGCTTGGGAAGATGATTATAGCGTTGTGAGCAAGGCTCCTGCAGGAACTCGCGTTATCAAGGTTGTTTATAAGGTCAATAAAGGTTCCTTTGACGTTCATTATCGTTTGAAAGGTACCGACCAAGAATTGGCAACTGCGACTGTGGATAATAATGATGGTAAAGAATATGAAGTTTCCTTTGTTCACAGATTCCAAGCCAAAGACATTGCAGGCTACCGTGCAGTCAACGCAAGCCAAGAAGCAACAATCCAACATAAAGGGGTGAATGAAGTTATTTTTGAATACGAAAAGATTGAAGATCCAAAACCAGCAACTCCAGCAACTCCGGTAGTGGATCCAAAAGACGAAGAAACAGAAATTGCTGCTTACGGTCCACTTCCAAGCAAGGCTCAATTGGACTACCACAAGGAAGAATTGGCTGCCTTCATCCACTATGGAATGAACACTTACACCAACTCTGAGTGGGGGAACGGTAGAGAAAATCCTCAAAACTTTAACCCGACAAACCTTGATACAGACCAGTGGATTAAGACCTTGAAGGATGCTGGGTTCAAACGAACAATCATGGTTGTGAAACACCACGACGGTTTTGTAATTTACCCATCTAAATATACAGACCATACGGTAGCTGCAAGTCCATGGAAAGACGGTAAGGGAGACCTTCTCGAAGAAATCTCTAAATCAGCAACGAAAGTATGACATGAATATGGGTGTTTACCTATCACCATGGGATGCCAATAACCCTAAATATCATGTTTCAACTGAAAAAGAGTACAACGAATACTACCTCAACCAACTGAAAGAAATCCTTGGCAATCCAAAATACGGAAATAATGGTAAATTTATCGAAGTCTGGATGGATGGTGCGCGTGGTAGCGGAGCTCAAAAAGTAACCTACACCTTTGACGAATGGTTCAAGTACATCAAGGAAGCTGAAGGAGATATCGCTATCTTCTCTGCTCAACCAACAAGTGTCCGTTGGATCGGTAATGAACGTGGTATCGCTGGAGATCCAGTTTGGCATAAGGTTAAGAAAGCTAAAATCACTGACGATGTGAAGAACGAATATCTCAACCATGGAGATCCCAGAAGGAGATATGTACTCTGTCGGTGAAGCAGACGTTTCTATTCGTTCAGGTTGGTTCTACCATGACAATCAACAACCAAAAATCAATCAAAGATTTGATGGATATCTACTTCAAGTCTGTTGGTCGTGGAACGCCACTTCTACTCAATATTCCACCAAATAAAGAAGGTAAATTCGCAGATGCAGATGTGGCGCGCTTGAAAGAATTCCGAGCAACCTTGGATCAAATGTATGCGACTGACTTCGCCAAGGGAGCAACTGTCACTGCAAGCTCTACTCGTAAGAATCACTTGTATCAAGCAAGCAACTTAACCGATGGTAAGGATGATACTAGTTGGGCATTGTCAAATGATGCCAAGACAGGTGAATTTACTGTGGATCTCGGTCAAAAGAGACGCTTTGACGTAGTCGAACTCAAAGAAGATATTGCTAAAGGTCAACGTATCTCTGGATTTAAGGTTGAAGTTGAGCTCAATGGTCGCTGGGTTCCATATGGAGAAGGTTCGACTGTTGGTTATCGTCGTCTTGTCCAAGGTCAACCTGTGGAAGCACAAAAGATTCGTGTGACTATCACGAATTCACAAGCAACTCCTATTTTGACAAACTTCTCTGTTTATAAGACACCAAGTAGCATTGAAAAAACAGATGGCTATCCTCTAGGCTTGGATTACCATTCAAATACAACAGCTGATAAAGCAAATACAACCTGGTATGACGAATCCGAAGGCGTTCGTGGAACATCCATGTGGACCAATCAAAAAAAGATGCTAGCGTAACCTACCGTTTCAATGGAACTAAGGCTTATGTCGTATCTACAGTGGATCCAAATCACGGTGAAATGTCAGTTTATGTGGATGGTCAAAAGGTTGCAGACGTACAAACTAATAACGCAGCTCGTAAACGTAGCCAGATGGTTTATGAAACAGATGACTTGGCTCCAGGTGAACACACCATCAAACTCGTCAATAAAACTGGCAAAGCGATTGCAACTGAAGGTATCTACACGCTCAATAATGCTGGTAAAGGTATGTTTGAGTTGAAAGAAACTACCTATGAAGTTCAAAAAAAGGCCAACCAGTTACTGTAACCATTAAACGTGTTGGTGGTAGCAAAGGAGCTGCAACAGTCCATGTCGTGACTGAACCAGGAACAGGGGTTCACGGTAAAGGTTTATAAGGATACAACAGCTGATTTGACCTTCCAAGAAGGTGAAACAGAAAAGACTTTGACAATTCCAACAATTGACTTTACGGAGCAAGCTGACTCTATCTTTGACTTCAAAGTGAAAATGACGAGTGCTTCAGATGAAGCTTTGCTTGGCTTTGCTTCAGAAGCAACGATTCGAGTGATGAAAGCTGAATTGCTTCAAAAAGATCAAGTCAGTCATGATGATCAGGCCAGTCAACTTGACTATAGCCCAGGTTGGCACCATGAAACCAATTCATCAGGTAAATACCAAAACACTGAGTCTTGGGCGTCATTTGGTCGTTTAACAGAAGAGCAGAAGAAAAATGCCAGCGTAACAGCCTACTTCTACGGTACAGGTTTAGAAATTAAAGGTTTTGTAGACCCAGGTCATGGTATCTACAAGGTGACGTTAGACGGTAGAAGAGTCGAGTATCAAGATGGTCTAGGTAATGCGTCTGAATACAACGGTAAGAAGTACTTCAGTGGTACAGCTGCCACACGTCAAGGTGATCAGACTCTCGTTCGTTTAACAGGACTTGAAGAAGGATGGCATGCTGTAACCTTGCAATTGGATCCAAAACGTAATGATATTACGAGGAACATTGGTATCCAAGTTGACCAGTTCATCACTCGTGGTGAAGGTAGTGCTCTTTATACCAAAGAAGAGTTGCTTCAAGCTATGAAGAACTGGAAGGATGAATTGGATAAATTTGACCAAACAAGTTTGAAGAATACTCCAGAAGCGCGTCAAGCCTTCAAGTCAAACTTGGACAAATTATCAGAGCAACTTTCAGCAAGTGATGCTAAACCACAGGAAGTTCTGAAAACAGCTGCAGCCTTACAAACGATCCTTGATAAGGAAGAGAACTATGGTGTCGAAGAAACACCAGCCCAACCAGAAGAGCCTAAGATTGACTACGACAAGGCAATGGCAAGTTTGGCAGAGGCTATTCAAAACAAGACCAAGGAACTAGGTGATGATAAGGAAGCTAAGAAGAAACTAGTTGAGTTGTCAGAACAAGCTCTTGTATCTATCCAAGAAGCTAAGACTCAAGATGCAGTAGATAAAGCTTTGCAAGCAGCTCTAACTTCTATCAACCAGCTTCAAGCGACTCCGAAAGAGGATCCGAAACCAGAGGAACCAGCCCAACCAGAAGAGCCTAAGATTGACTACGACAAGGCAATGGCAAGTTTGGCAGAGGCTATTCAAAAACAAGACCAAGGAACTAGGGTGATGATAAGGAAGCTAAGAAGAAACTAGTTGAGTTGTCAGAACAAGCTCTTGTATCTATCCAAGAAGCTAAGACTCAAGATGCAGTAGATAAAGCTTTGCAAGCAGCTCTAACTTCTATCAACCAGCTTCAAGCGACTCCGAAAGAGGATCCGAAACCAGAGGAACCAGCCCAACCAGAAGAGCCTAAGATTGACTACGACAAGGCAATGGCAAGTTTGGCAGAGGCTATTCAAAAACAAGACCAAGGAACTAGGTGATGATAAGGAAGCTAAGAAGAAACTAGTTGAGTTGTCAGAACAAGCTCTTGTATCTATCCAAGAAGCTAAAGACTCAAGATGCAGTAGATAAAGCCTTTGCAAGCAGCTCTAACTTCTATCAACCAGCTTCAAGCGACTCCGAAAGAGGATCCGAAAACCAGAGGAACCAGCCCAACCAGAAGAGCCTAAGATTGACTACGATAAGGCAATGGCAAGCTTGGCAGAGGCTATTCAAAACAAGACCAAGGAACTAGGTGATGATAAGGAAGCTAAGAAGAAACTAGTTGAGTTGTCAGAACAAGCTCTTGTATCTATCCAAGAAGCTAAGACTCAAGATGCAGTAGATAAAGCTTTGCAAGCAGCTCTAACTTCTATCAACCAGCTTCAAGCGACTCCGAAAGAGGATCCGAAACCAGAGGAACCAGCCCAACCAGAAGAGCCTAAGATTGACTACGACAAGGCAATGGCAAGTCTGGCAGAGGCCATCCGAAACAAGACCAAGGAACTAGGCAACGATAAAGAAGCTAAGAAGAAACTAGTCGAGTTATCAGAGCAAGCCATCGCAGCCATCGAAGCAGCCAAAACTCAAGATGCAGTAGACCAAGCCTTGCAAGCAGCTCTAACTTCTATCAACCAGCTTCAAGCGACTCCGAAAGAGGATCCGAAACCAGAGGAACCAGCCCAACCAGAAGAGCCTAAGATTGACTACGACAAGGCAATGGCAAGTTTGGCAGAGGCTATTCAAAACAAGACCAAGGAACTAGGTGATGATAAGGAAGCTAAGAAGAAACTAGTTGAGTTGTCAGAACAAGCTCTTGTATCTATCCAAGAAGCTAAGACTCAAGATGCAGTAGATAAAGCTTTGCAAGCAGCTCTAACTTCTATCAACCAGCTTCAAGCGACTCCGAAAGAGGATCCGAAACCAGAGGAACCAGCCCAACCAGAAGAGCCTAAGATTGACTACGACAAGGCAATGGCAAGTTTGGCAGAGGCTATTCAAAACAAGACCAAGGAACTAGGTGATGATAAGGAAGCTAAGAAGAAACTAGTTGAGTTGTCAGAACAAGCTCTTGTATCTATCCAAGAAGCTAAGACTCAAGATGCAGTAGATAAAGCTTTGCAAGCAGCTCTAACTTCTATCAACCAGCTTCAAGCGACTCCGAAAAGAGGATCCGAAACCAGAGGAACCAGCCCAACCAGAAGAGCCTAAGATTGACTACGATAAGGCAATGGCAAGCTTTGGCAGAGGCTATTCAAAAACAAGACCAAGGAACTAGGTGATGATAAGGAAGCTAAGAAGAAACTAGTTGAGTTGTCAGAACAAGCTCTTGTATCTATCCAAGAAGCTAAGACTCAAGATGCAGTAGATAAAGCTTTGCAAGCAGCTCTAACTTCTATCAACCAGCTTCAAGCGACTCCGAAAGAGGATCCGAAAACCAGAGGAACCAGCCCAACCAGAAGAGCCTAAGATTGACTACGACAAGGCAATGGCAAGTCTGGCAGAGGCCATCCGAAAACAAGACCAAGGAACTAGGCAACGATAAAGAAGCTAAGAAGAAACTAGTCGAGTTATCAGAGCAAGCCATCGCAGCCATCGAAGCAGCCAAAACTCAAGATGCAGTAGACCAAGCCTTGCAAGCAGCTCTAACTTCTATCAACCAGCTTCAAGCGACTCCGAAAGAGGATCCGAAACCAGAGGAACCAGCCCAACCAGAAGAGCCTAAGATTGACTACGACAAGGCAATGGCAAGTTTGGCAGAGGCTATTCGAAACAAGACCAAGGAACTAGGTGATGATAAGGAAGCTAAGAAGAAACTAGTTGAGTTGTCAGAACAGGCTCTTACTGCTATTGAAGCAGCCAAGACTCAGGATGCAGTCGATAAGGCCTTGCAAGCAGCTTTAACTTCTATCAATCAGCTTCAAGCAACTCCGAAAGAGGAAGTAAAACATTCTGTAGTTCCAACTGAAGGGGATATGGTACTAGTTCAAGCTCAACCAAGTCTTGAAGTAGTAGAAGAAGCCATCAACTTCAAGACAGTTAAACAAGAAGATCCAACTTTGCCAGAAGGTGAAACTCGCGTAACTCAAGTAGGTCGCGCAGGCAAGGAACGTATTTTGACTGAAGTAGCACCAGATGGAAGCCGTATTACAAAAACTTCGTGAAGTTGTTGAAGTGGCGCAAGATGAGATTGTGCTAGTCGGAACTAAGAAAGAAGAATCAGGCAAAACAGAGGCAGCTATCCATGAAGTGCCAGAGTTTACTGGTGGTGTAAATGGCTCTGAAGCAGCTATCCATGAAGTACCAGAGTTTACTGGTGGTGTAAATGGCTCTGAAGTAGCTATCCATGAAGTACCAGAGTTTACTGGTGGTGTAAATGGCTCTGAGGCAGCTATCCATGAAGTACCAGAGTTCACTGGAGGTGTCAATGGTGCTGAGGCAACTGTTCACAGAGTTCTAAACTTTGAAGGAGGAGTTCCTGGAGGAGAAAGTCCTATTTACAAAGTACTTGCTTTTACTGGCGGTGTAAATGGTACGACTCCAGCCACTCACGAAATCGCAACATACAAGGATGAGCAGGCGCAAGTAGTTCAGGCTATGTTACAAGACAAGATTGACCAAGCATCTGTAAATCGTAAAAACACCCTCCCAGAGACAGGTGAGAAAGAAACTACTGGCCTTGCAACATTAGGAGTTGTAGGAGCACTTCTTGGATTGTCTGCACTGGGAAAGAAAAAAGAAGATCAGTAAAATCTGTAGAACTCAAGAGGCACTTTTGAGGAAGTATAGATTTTGTGGGAAGTTATTGAAGGGCAATCGTTTTATTGAAACAAAATAATGCGATAACTGTCTTAACTTTAGAGATTAGAACCTATAGCTAATCTCAATTATAAAAAGCGAGCAAAAGGCGTTTTCTGAGGATCAGAATTCAGTCTTGCTCGCTTTTTTGGTGACGACAGGTCAGCATCTGGATGAGAGTGAAAAGAGCCGAAATTCATTTCTTCTACTCATTTATAGTAGATTGAAATAAGATATGAACAAACGGATTAGGAAAGTCAAATTAATTTCTAAAACCATTTTTAGAATCCTTGGTGTACTATTCTAGATTCAATCAATTATAAAATCAAAAAGAGCAGAAATTTCCACAACATAAGCACATCTAGTAAAGTTTTTTTAAAAGACTCTTTCCTTGCTTTCCTAGGATACATTAATTAGATAGTAAATTTCCAACTTTATACATGTGGTTCAATATTTCTTAAGTATCTTGTCAACAAAGAAGTGCCCTTTGATTTTAAATGAGTATTTATACTCAATGAAAATCAAAGAGCAAACTAGGAAGCTAGCCGCAGGCTGTACTTGAGTACGGCAAGGGGACGCTGACGTGGTTTGAATTTGATGTTCGAAGAGTATTAGTTATGTAACCAAGTACCACAAGGGATAAATTCACTGGAAGGTTTAGATTCATTCTACTGATACTAGAGAACAAGAAAACTATTCGCAGACTGATAGCTATCCATTTTTATCTTTTTATCTAACAATCTGGAAGCTTTGGTTTGCATTTTTTGATAGTAGCCCAGTACTTTATTGGAGATTTCATTCGTACCTTGTTTCAGCTACAGATAGTATTTGTAAGAGTGATTTAAGATCGAATTTTAGTAGTTTTTGTTTGTCTGTCTTATATAGATTTTTAATAGCTTTAAACAAGTAAAATTACATATATTTTCATTGATTTTTTTCTTTTTATAATATTTTTAGTGGTTTAAGGTCAAATTCCTTGCTTTTTATCCCTTAAAAATGTATAATGGAGATGACAAATAATGAAAATAAGGAGAAAAAAGATGTTTTTTAAACGCTCAAACGGAGAATTCCGTGAAACCGATCGAGTGACTCGTTTCAAATTGATCAAGTCTGGAAAGAATTGGTTGCGTGCATCCACTTCAAACTTTGGACTGCTAAAAGTGATTCGTGGTCAAGTCGAAGAAACTATTGTAGCTGAAGTGCGTGAAGATGCGGGAATGACAGGTCGTAGTTTCTTAAAAGGAGCTGCGGTCGCAGTGGCTGTTCTCAGCCTAGCATCGTTTGTAAACACTAGTTATGCGGATGAGTTAGGAAAGGATGAGGTTGCTACATCAGCTGTAGTGAATACTCCTGCAGTGGCCTCAGAACCAGCAGCATTGAATGAGCAAGACTCTAAAGAAGTGGTGGAAACTCTTAATGAATCTGCTACAGAGACACCTGCATCTACAGCACCTTCGTCTGAAGTAGTTGAAAATGTTCCTGTGTCAGATGATAAGACTATCTTGGAACAAAATGCTTCTGAAGCAGCCTTGTTGAACAAAATCGCAGAAAAATATGCGTCTAACCATCAAAATACAGAGCAAAAAGAAGCAATCAATGATGCTGTTGCTAAAGTTCAATCAGAATTGACAGCAGGAGATAAGTTGACAGATACGGATGCAACTGCTCAAACCTATGCTGATCAGCGCGAACGATTGAGCAAGTCAGTGGATGACATGATGGCAACATTGACAGCAGCAGGTTTTGAAGGAAACACAACTGTTAATGGTGCACCAGCAATATCAGCACAGTTAGCACCAATTTCTACAGATACTAAAGGTCCTGAAGCTACTGTACCAGCTATTTCAAATCCTAACGGTGCATCTATTGAAGATGCAGACTTCAACAAGTCTGGTTATGCCTTGGACCCAATGAAGGTCGTTATACTTTTGGTATTTGGCAATTCCTTAAAACGAATCAATCAACTGGCAATAAAACTTATTTTGATTACTACGCAACACTTTCAGTAGATCGTTCAGCAATTAAAGGTAATCTTTCAGAGAAGCCTGATGTTTATTTGCGTATCATCAAGAAGTCTGATGGTTCTGAAGCCTTCACTCGTACTATCAAAGCTGGTGAAAGCAATATCTCGCTTCCAGGTTACATCACAGATAACAATACTGATGTTACAAATACATTGACTTATACAGGTGCTAACGGAACTGATCCTGGTAACGTGACATTCTCATTCGTTAACCCGAAACTTGAGTATGAAACACTTCAAATTCGTGACACCAACTTCCCAGGTAACGAAAACGAAGATAAACCAAACATTCAAACTTCTGTTCCATATGCAACGGTAAATCAAACAACTCACTATAAAGTAGTTGATAGCAACAAGTACACAGAAGGAAAACTATATACACCTACTGGAAATGAAACAGATCTTGCATCTTACACTCAGACAGGTCTTGCGGGTCAACAATTTACAGCTTCAAACAACCGTGATATCCCTGGTTACAAGCATGTAGCTGCTACAACAGATTCAACTCAAAAAACATCTGGTATCCTTGGTAAAGGTGTTATAGGTCAAAAACTTGTCGAACTTCAGGGTGGAGCAAATCACTATTATGTGAAACGTATTTCTGAAATCGTTGATACAGAAGGGTCAACTGTAACTAAATTCTACGCTCTTGATCCGTCTCAAGTTAATAACTTTACTACATCTGATATTGGTACAGAAGATGTGTCGAAATACACACTCATTTACACTAGTAAAGTTAATAAAGCTGGTGAAGAGTGGAAGTCTGACGAGACAAAAGTTACAAAAGTAAACAGTAAAAATGGTGATTACTATCTTGAAGTTAACGAAACTGCTGGAAGCAAATCACTCATTATTACTGGTTGGTCGTCTACTACTGAGACAGATACTTATAAACAAATGGACGGAACTTTGCACACTTATCCACGTCCATTTAAAGGTGCTCCAAATCCTACATTGACACCAGCTGGATCAGGTAATAACAGTTACAACGTCATCGCTGGTAAAGTTCCAGAGATCCAAGCTGAAGGATCTGTTGCCAATGACCCAACTGCTCCAAATGGTAAAGTGTACTCTGACTTGAAGGGTTACTCTTCATTCTCGAATAACTATTCAATTCCAAGTAGCCTTAAACCATCTACTGATGTAAACTACTACTTTGTCAAGTCTGATGTTAAAGGTAATGTCTATGTACACTACGTTGATACAGAAGGTAAGACTATTAAACCAGCTGTAACTGATGAAAAAGATCAACCAGTTAATACGGCCTATGATACAGTTGTAGACAACCGTCCACAAGAGATTGAATTCCAAGGTAAGACTTATGAATTGGTACCAGCTGGTAAGTACACAGTAGGTGAAGTAGATGACCAAGGTCACTTGAAGTCAACAGACCCAACAACTGGTAAGGTTATCGAAGGTGATAAGAATGTAACTTATGTTTACAAACTTAAAGAAACACCTAAGGGTAATGTTTACGTTCACTATGTAGATACAGAAGGCAAGACCATCAAGTCAAATGTGACTGACGAAGATGCTCAACCAGTAGACAAAGACTACGATACAGTCGTAGACAACCGTCCACAAGAGATTGAATTCGAAGGTAAGACTTATGAATTGGTACCAGCTGGTAAGTACACAGTAGGTGAAGTAGATGACCAAGGTCACTTGAAGTCAACAGACCCAACAACTGGTAAGGTTATCGAAGGTGATAAGAATGTAACCTATGTATACAAACTTAAAGAAACACCTAAGGGTAATGTTTACGTTCACTATGTAGATACAGAAGGCAAGACCATCAAGTCAAATGTGACTGACGAAGATGCTCAACCAGTAGACAAAGACTACGATACAGTCGTAGACAACCGTCCACAAGAGATTGAATTCGAAGGTAAGACTTATGAATTGGTACCAGCTGGTAAGTACACAGTAGGTGAAGTAGATGACCAAGGTCACTTGAAGTCAACAGACCCAACAACTGGTAAGGTTATCGAAGGTGATAAGAATGTAACTTATGTTTACAAACTTAAAGAAACACCTAAGGGTAATGTTTACGTTCACTATGTAGATACAGAAGGCAAGACCATCAAGTCAAATGTGACTGACGAAGATGCTCAACCAGTAGACAAAGATTACGATACAGTCGTAGACAACCGTCCACAAGAGATTGAATTCGAAGGTAAGACTTATGAATTGGTACCAGCTGGTAAGTACACAGTAGGTGAAGTAGATGACCAAGGTCACTTGAAGTCAACAGACCCAACAACTGGTAAGGTTATCGAAGGTGATAAGAATGTAACTTATGTTTACAAACTTAAAGAAACACCTAAGGGTAATGTTTACGTTCACTATGTAGATACAGAAGGCAAGACCATCAAGTCAAATGTGACTGACGAAGATGCTCAACCAGTAGACAAAGATTACGATACAGTCGTAGACAACCGTCCACAAGAGATTACATTCGAAGGTAAGACTTATGAATTGGTTCCAGCTGGTAAGTACACAGTAGGTGAAGTAGATGACCAAGGTCACTTGAAGTCAACAGACCCAACAACTGGTAAGGTTATCGAAGGTGATAAGAATGTAACTTATGTTTACAAACTTAAAGAAACACCTAAGGGTAATGTTTACGTTCACTATGTAGATACAGAAGGCAAGACCATCAAGTCAAATGTGACTGACGAAGATGCTCAACCAGTAGACAAAGACTACGATACAGTTGTAGACAATCGTCCGCAAGAGATTACATTCGAAGGCAAGACTTATGAGTTAGTCACAGCCGGCACTTACACTGTCGGTGAAGTAGATGACCAAGGTCACTTGAAGTCAACAGACCCAACAACTGGTAAGGTTATCGAAGGTGATAAGAATGTAACCTATGTATACAAACTTAAAGAAACACCTAAGGGTAATGTTTACGTTCACTATGTAGATACAGAAGGCAAGACCATCAAGTCAGATGTAACCGACGAAGACAAACAACCAGTAGACAAAGACTACGATACAGTGGTAGACAACCGCCCACAAGAGATTACATTCGAAGGTAAGACTTATGAATTGGTTCCAGCTGGTAACTACACAGTTGGTGAAGTGGATGATGAGGGTCACTTGAAGTCAACAGACCCAACAACTGGTAAGGTTATCGAAGGTGATAAGAATGTAACTTATGTTTACAAACTTAAAGAAACACCTAAGGGTAATGTTTACGTTCACTATGTAGATACAGAAGGCAAGACCATCAAGTCAAATGTGACTGACGAAGATGCTCAACCAGTAGACAAAGATTACGATACAGTCGTAGACAACCGTCCACAAGAGATTACATTCGAAGGTAAGACTTATGAATTGGTTCCAGCTGGTAAGTACACAGTAGGTGAAGTAGATGACCAAGGTCACTTGAAGTCAACAGACCCAACAACTGGTAAGGTTATCGAAGGTGATAAGAATGTAACTTATGTTTACAAACTTAAAGAAACACCTAAGGGTAATGTTTACGTTCACTATGTAGATACAGAAGGCAAGACCATCAAGTCAAATGTGACTGACGAAGATGCTCAACCAGTAGACAAAGACTACGATACAGTTGTAGACAATCGTCCGCAAGAGATTACATTCGAAGGCAAGACTTATGAGTTAGTCACAGCCGGCACTTACACAGTAGGTGAAGTAGATGACCAAGGTCACTTGAAGTCAACAGACCCAACAACTGGTAAGGTTATCGAAGGTGATAAGAATGTAACCTATGTATACAAACTTAAAGAAACACCTAAGGGTAATGTTTACGTTCACTATGTAGATACAGAAGGCAAGACCATCAAGTCAGATGTAACCGACGAAGACAAACAACCAGTAGACAAAGACTACGATACAGTGGTAGACAACCGCCCACAAGAGATTACATTCGAAGGTAAGACTTATGAATTGGTTCCAGCTGGTAAGTACACAGTAGGTGAAGTAGATGACGAAGGTCACTTGAAGTCAACAGACCCAACAACTGGTAAGGTTATCGAAGGTGATAAGAATGTAACCTACGTATACAAACTGAAGGAAACCCCAGCTGAGCCTAAGAAGGGTGAGGTCATCATCACTTACGTAGACGAAAATGGCAAGGAAATCGAAAAACCTCGTCAAGATACACCAAACTCACCATATGACACTCCATATAACACCACTGAGGAAGGCGAAAAACCTAACACTATCAAGACACCAGACGGTAAGACCTACAAGATCGTACCGAAAGGAGACTACCCAGTAGGTAAAGTGGACGAAGATGGCCATTTGGAATCATCTGATCCAATTAAAGGTAAAGTTGACAAACCTAAGTCAATCATCACTTACGTTTATAAAGAAGTGAAGGAAGAACCAACTCAACCTAAGGGTAATGTTTATGTTCATTATGTAGATACAGAAGGCAAGACCATCAAGTCTGATGTAACCGATGAAGACCAACAACCAGTAGACAAAGACTACGATACAGTCGTAGACAACCGTCCACAAGAGATTGAATTCGAAGGTAAGACTTATGAGTTAGTCCCAGCGGGTAACTACACAGTTGGTGAAGTGGATGATGAGGGTCACTTGAAGTCAACAGACCCAACAACTGGTAAGGTTATCGAAGGCGATAAGAACGTCACCTACGTATACAAACTGAAGGAAACCCCAGCTGAGCCTAAGAAGGGTGAGGTCATCATCACTTACGTAGACGAAAATGGCAAGGAAATCGAAAAACCTCGTCAAGATACACCAAACTCACCATATGACACTCCATATAACACCACTGAGGAAGGCGAAAAACCTAACACTATCAAGACACCAGACGGTAAGACCTACAAGATCGTACCGAAAGGAGACTACCCAGTAGGTAAAGTGGACGAAGATGGCCATTTGGAATCATCTGATCCAATTAAAGGTAAAGTTGACAAACCTAAGTCAATCATCACTTACGTTTATAAAGAAGTGAAGGAAGAACCAACTCAACCTAAGGGTAATGTTTATGTTCATTATGTAGATACAGAAGGCAAGACCATCAAGTCTGATGTAACCGATGAAGATCAACAACCAGTAGACAAAGACTACGATACAGTGGTAGACAACCGCCCACAAGAGATTGAATTCGAAGGTAAGACTTATGAATTGGTTCCAGCTGGTAACTACACAGTAGGTGAAGTTGATAACCAAGGTCACTTGAAGTCAACAGACCCAACAACTGGTAAGGTTATCGAAGGTGATAAGAATGTAACTTACGTGTACAAACTTAAAGAAACCCCAGCTGAACCTAAGAAGGGTGAGGTCATCATCACTTACGTAGACGAAAATGGCAAGGAAATCGAAAAACCTCGTCAAGATACACCAAACTCACCATATGACACTCCATATAACACCACTGAGGAAGGTGAAAAACCTAACACTATCAAGACACCAGACGGTAAGACCTACAAGATCGTACCGAAAGGAGACTACCCAGTAGGTAAAGTGGACGAAGATGGCCATTTGGAATCATCTGATCCAATTAAAGGTAAAGTTGACAAACCTAAGTCAATCATCACTTACGTTTATAAAGAAGTGAAGGAAGAACCAACTCAACCTAAGGGTAATGTTTATGTTCATTATGTAGATACAGAAGGCAAGACCATCAAGTCTGATGTAACCGATGAAGATCAACAACCAGTAGACAAAGACTACGATACAGTGGTAGACAACCGCCCACAAGAGATTGAATTCGAAGGTAAGACTTATGAATTGGTTCCAGCTGGTAACTACACAGTAGGTGAAGTTGATAACCAAGGTCACTTGAAGTCAACAGACCCAACAACTGGTAAGGTTATCGAAGGTGATAAGAATGTAACTTACGTGTACAAACTTAAAGAAACCCCAGCTGAACCTAAGAAGGGTGAGGTCATCATCACTTACGTAGACGAAAATGGCAAGGAAATCGAAAAACCTCGTCAAGATACACCAAACTCACCATATGACACTCCATATAACACCACTGAGGAAGGTGAAAAACCTAACACTATCAAGACACCAGACGGTAAGACCTACAAGATCGTACCGAAAGGAGACTACCCAGTAGGTAAAGTGGACGAAGATGGCCATTTGGAATCATCTGATCCAATTAAAGGTAAAGTTGACAAACCTAAGTCAATCATCACTTACGTTTATAAAGAAGTGAAGGAAGAACCAACTCAACCTAAGGGTAATGTTTATGTTCATTATGTAGATACAGAAGGCAAGACCATCAAGTCTGATGTAACCGATGAAGACCAACAACCAGTAGACAAAGACTACGATACAGTCGTAGACAACCGTCCACAAGAGATTGAATTCGAAGGTAAGACTTATGAATTGGTTCCAGCTGGTAAGTACACAGTAGGTGAAGTAGATGACCAAGGTCACTTGAAGTCAACAGACCCAACAACTGGTAAGGTTATCGAAGGTGATAAGAATGTAACTTACGTGTACAAACTTAAAGAAACTCCAGACAAACCTGTAGAACCAACTCCAGACAAACCTGTAGAGCCAACTCCAGACAAACCTGTAGAGCCAACTCCAGATAAGCCTGTAGAGCCAACTCCAGATAAGCCTGTAGAGCCAACTCCAGACAAACCTGTAGAACCAACTCCAGACAAGCCTGTAGAGCCAACTCCAGACAAGCCTGTAGAACCAACTCCAGACAAGCCTGTAGAGCCAACTCCAGACAAGCCTGTAGAGCCAACTCCAGACAAGCCTGTAGAGCCAACACCAGGTAAGCCAGTGAACCCAACCCCAGGTAAACCAGTGAACCCAACCCCAGGTAAACCAGTGGATCCAACACCAGGTAAGCCAGTGAACCCAACCCCAGGTAAACCAGTGGATCCAACACCAGGTAAGCCAGTGGATCCAACACCAGGTAAGCCAGTGAACCCAACCCCAGGTAAACCAGTGGATCCAACACCAGGTAAGCCAGTGAACCCAACCCCAGGTAAACCGGTGAACCCAACCCCAGGTAAACCAGTGAACCCAACCCCAGGTAAGCCAGTGGATCCAACCCCAGGTAAACCAGTGAACCCAACCCCAGGTAAACCAGTGGATCCAACCCCAGGTAAACCAGTGGATCCAACCCCAGGTAAACCAGTGAATCCAACCCCAGGTAAGCCAGTGAACCCAACCCCAGGTAAGCCAGTGGATCCAACCCCAGGTAAACCAGTGAATCCAACCCCAAGTAAACCAGTTTCAGAACAACCAGCTAATCCAACATCGGATAAGGCACAACTTCCAAATACTGGTGAAACTACATCTGCAGGATCAACTGTACTCGGAGTAGTTGCAGGACTTGTAGGATTGGCAGCACTTGGACGTCGTAAGAAGGAAGACGAAAAATAGTCATCTTTCTTAGGAGAGTAATGTTACTTTATTTAAAATAACGACTCACATTGACGATCAAATCTGGCTTTAACTAATAGAAAAGAGTGGCTATCCCCCACTTTGGGGATAACATTTAGAAAATCTTTTCAGCATAAAACGCATAATATCAAGGTTTTTGAATATCTGATATTATGCGTTTTTCTGATTTTAAAGCTCTTTTAACCAGCCTCTTTTTATACATTTGGGGAAAAAGTCTTTCTATGAGATAAAGCCCCTCATAAATCACAACAAAAAGGAAGAACCTAAAGAAAGTTTTTTTAGTAGAGTGGGAGTTCTCTTTTGATCAAACTAGAGTTGATGTTTGGTAAGTTTTTATTTGTGATAGGTGAGTCGAATACTAGGAATTTCCGGCATTGAAAATTTTGGGAATGGCGTTTCTTTAGATGAAGTAAGGTGATAGGTTTGACTTGCTCAAGTTTAAGGGGGATTGAATTTTTGAAAAACTCTCTAATCATCTTTTTAAGAATATATAGTAGATTGAATCTAGAATAGTACACTAAGGATTCTAAAACGTTTTTAGAAATTAATTTGACTTTCCTAATCTCTTTGTTCACATCTTATTTCAATTCACTATACTCATAAGGGAGAAGTATTCAGTTATAGGACTTGAGCAAACTAAAAACCAGCGACTTTAATCGCTGGTTGCTCATATGCTTGTTGACTTGAAAGAGATGAAGGCTTATCTAGACTTTCTATTTCTACGATAGCCATTTAGTTTTTTATTTTCCCAATAACTGTTAAAGATTTTTTCTTTACTTTCACGATCAATTTCTAGGAAATAAGCATAGAGGAGATCGATTAAGATCAACATAGGGAGTTGGGCAGAAATGCGTTGGATATAGGAAGCCTGACTCTGGCTTGCTACCAGTACAGTTTCTGTAAATTCCTGAGTTTCCTTGCTTGGCGTACTAGTAAAAAGAACAGTTTTAGCCCCCATATCTTGAGCGTCTAGTAGACTGTCAATGATGGATGGAGTTGTTCCTGAAAGGGAGAAACCAAAGACCAAACATTTTTCATCGATGATACTGGTTGTCCAGGCAAAACCGTCTGGATCTGTCAAAGCCTCACAAACGACTCCAAGTCTCATGAAACGCAATTTCATCTCACGCGCAACGAGGCCAGAACTTCCAGTCCCAAAAAAATAGACGCGTTCTGATTGATCAATCATTTGGGCAATGCGCTCCAGTTGGTCATCATCAATCAATTCTTGTGTCATTTCTCGGATATTTGTATAGCTTCTCAAGACTCTTTGGGTCAAAGGATTCATATCTTGTTGAGGAACGGAAAGGGTATCCTTTTGTTGTTGGTATTTGAAAATAAATTCCCGATAACCTGTAAAGCCACATTTTTTGGCAAAACGAGTGAGAGCCGCCTGAGAAATATGAAGTTTTTGAGTGACCTGCTGAGAAGACAAGTCATCATGAATGGTATCTGCCTGCAAAAAATAGCGAGCAATCTCTTGCTCTAAATCAGTCATTTCTTCAAAGTGAAGATCAATAATCGTAGAGATGTCTGGCTTGTTCATGGGACTCCTTTGTAGTTATTTGTTAAACATTATTTGTCAATAAAAGATAACAAATAAAAATAGCGCCTATTTCTATTATACCACAGTTGCTTTTGTTTTTTGGGATAAAAAAAGGAAAAGTCTTTTCTTTTTCCATAATTTTCTCTTCAAATTATGGTACAATGGAGATTGAGATTTTGATTAGAAATGAGATTGATTTGTATGAGAAAATTCAATAGCCATTCGATACCGATTCGGCTTAATTTATTGTTTGCAATCGTTATTTTGCTTTTCATGACCATCATTGGTCGCTTGCTCTATATGCAAGTTTTGAACAAGGATTTCTATGAAACCAAGTTAGCGTCTGCTAGCCAAACACGGGTAACAACGAGTTCTGTTCGTGGTGAAATCTATGATGCAGCTGGAAACCCTTGGTAGAAAATACCGTCAAACAAGTGGTGGCTTTCACACGAAGCAATAAGATGACAGCTAAAGATTTAAAGGATATTTCCACTAAACTATTAACGTATGTAACGGTATCCTCACCAGATTTGACGGAACGTCAAATGGCTGATTATTATCTAGCAGATCCAGCTGTCTATAAAAAAACGGTAGAAGCTCTTCCTAAGGATAAACGTTTTGATTCTGATGGTAATCAGTTGTCTGAAGCTCAACTTTATAACAATGCTGCTGAGAGTATCACTTCTAATCAACTGAATTATTCAGAGGATGAAAAGAAGGCTATCTACCTCTTTAACCAGCTCAATGCAGTTGGTAATTTTGCGACAGGGAATATTCAAACAGATCCCTTAAGTGATACACAGGTGGCTATCGTTGCTTCGGCTTCCAAGGAATTACCTGGTATTAGCATCTCAACTTCGTGGGATAGAAAGGTTTTAGAAACCTCGCTTTCATCTATCGTTGGAAGTGTCTCTAGTGAGAAATCAGGTCTTCCAGCTGAGGATGTGGATGCTTATTTGCAAAAAGGCTATTCACTTAATGACCGTGTTGGAACTTCTTATCTAGAAAAACAATACGAAGAAGTTCTACAAGGAAAACGCACAGTGAAAGAAATCCATCTCGACAAATATGGCGATATGGAGAGTGTGGAAAATGTCGAAGAAGGTAGCAAGGGCAAAAACATTAAATTGACCATTGATTTGACCTTCCAAGATAGTGTGGATAATCTTCTGAAAAGTTACTTCAGTTCGGAACTTTCAAATGGTGGAGCAAAATATTCTGAAGGTGTCTATGCAGTAGCCCTCAATCCTAAGACGGGTGCTGTGTTAGCTATGTCAGGAATTAAGCATAATCTGGAAACGGGCGACTTGACATCAGATTCGCTGGGGACTGTGACCAATGTCTTTGTTCCAGGTTCTGTTGTTAAAGCAGCTACCATCAGTTCAGGCTGGGAAAATGGTGTTCTTAAGGGGAACCAAACCTTGACAGACCAGCCAATTGTTTTCCAAGGATCTCCAGCTATCAATTCTTGGTATACTCTTGCCTATGGTTCCTTCTCGATTACAGCAGTCGAGGCTTTGGAATACTCTTCTAATACCTATATGATTCAAACTGCTTTGGGAATGATGGGTCAAACCTATCAACCAGATATGACAGTCAAGACCGATCAACTAGAGTCTGCTATGGGAAAACTACGCGCGACTTTTAGTGAGTATGGTTTGGGTGCTTCTACAGGGATTGACTTGCCAGAGGAATCAACAGGATTTATTCCTAAAAACTTTGATTTGGCTAATTATCTGTACAATGCTTTTGGACAGTTTGATAACTACACACCGATGCAGTTGGCCCAGTATGTGGCAACAATCGCTAATAATGGTGTTCGCCTGGCTCCTCATATCGTAGAAGGAGTCTACGATAATAATGAGCAAGGTGGTCTAGGAAATTTGATTCAGCAAACAACTAGCACCGAAATGAATAAAATCAATATTTCTGAGTCAGACATGTCTATCTTGCAACAAGGATTTTATCAGGTTTCGCACGGAAGCAGTGCTCTTACGACAGGACGTCCTCTTCTATACGGGGCAACGGTCTCTATCAGTGGTAAAACGGGTACAGCCGAGAGTTATGTAGCTGATGGTCAAAAGGCTACCAATACTAATGCGGTTGCCTATGCCCCATCAGATAACCCTCAATTGCAGTTGCAGTTGTATTCCCACATAATACCAATCTCAGCAATACGATCGGACCATCTATTGCCCGAGATATTATCAATCTATACAACCAACACCATCCAATGAACTAGAAAGGAAGCCATGCTTTACCCAACTCCTATTGCTAAGTTGATTGACAGCTATTCTAAACTTCCAGGTATCGGGATTAAGACAGCTACCCGACTGGCCTTTTATACCATTGGGATGTCTGATGACGATGTCAATGAATTTGCAAAAAATCTTCTGGCAGCTAAACGAGAATTGACCTATTGTTCAATCTGCGGACGCTTGACAGATGATGATCCATGTTCAATCTGTACGGATCCTAGTCGTGATCAGACTACTATCCTAGTATTAGAGGATAGCCGAGACGTAGCAGCTATGGAGAATATTCAAGAATACCACGGACTATACCATGTCTTGCACGGTTTGATTTCCCCTATGAATGGGATTAGTCCTGACGATATCAATCTTAAAAGTCTCATGACTCGTCTCATGGATAGCGATGTTTCAGAGGTCATTGTAGCCACCAATGCCACTGCTGATGGTGAGGCGACCTCCATGTATATCTCTCGACTTCTCAAGCCAGCAGGGATTAAGGTTACGCGCCTGGCACGAGGTCTAGCAGTTGGAGCTGATATCGAGTATGCTGACGAAGTAACGCTCTTAAGAGCTATTGAAAATCGTACAGAGCTCTAGTCTGTAAGGTTAAGGATAGATGCAATGAACTAGGCTGTTAACACTTTAAAAGAAGTCACTTTGTGGCTTCTTTTTCTGTTTGGTAGAAATAGGTAAAAGTGCCTCAAATATGGTAAAATAGAAGGAGTATATTGTGAGGAAAATGGATGTCAACCACTTTTGAAATTTTAATGAATCAGTTGGGAATCCCCGCTGAAATGAGAAATCATGAGGCCTTCTCTCAGGCTGAAATAGAACAAGTCATTGTTCATAAACGAAGCAAAGTTTGGGAGTTTCATTTTGTTTTTGAAAATATCTTGCCTTTTTGAACTTTTTTCTAGAGTTGAAAAAGAGGCTTGAAAGAAGAATTCTCAAAAACAGGAAATCAGGCTAGTTTTGAGATAAAAACGCGAAATCAGGAATTTTCTAGAGAACTTTTACAAGCCTACTATCGAGAGGCTTTTTCGGATGGTCCTTGCGCTAGTCAAGGTTTTCGTTCTATATATCAGAATTTTCAGGTTCGCTTTGAAAATGACCAGTTAATCATTGAAGCTTCTGAAGCGGCAGATACAGAGCATTTTAGAAAAAATCATCTGCCAAATCTTAGCAAACAGTTGGAACTTTTTGGCTTTCCTAAATTATCCTGCATTTTAGAAAAAAATGAAGAACTCACGAGGGAAGAGCAAGAGGCCTTTCAGACGGAAAATCAAATGATTATCCAAGCTGCCAATGAAGAAACACTTCGGGCTATGGAACAATTGGAACAGATGGCGCCGCCTCCTCCAGTTGAGGATAAGCCTGTCTTTGATTTCCAAGCCAAGAAAGCAGCTGCCAAGCCAAAACTAGACAAGGCAGAAATTACTCCTATGATTGAGGTCAATACCGAAGAAAATCGTCTGGTTTTTGAAGGAGTTGTCTTTGATGTTGAGCAGAAGGTGACTAGAACGGGTCGTGTCTTGATTAATTTCAAGATGACTGACTATACCTCTAGTTTCTCTATGCAAAAATGGGTTAAAAATGAAGAAGAAGCTCAGAAATTTGACATGATCAAGAAAAATTCTTGGCTTCGTGTTCGTGGGAATGTTGAAATGAATAATTTCACGCGAGACTTGACCATGAATGTGCAAGATTTGCAGGAAGTTGTCCACTATGAGCGTAAAGACTTGATGCCAGAGGGAGAACGTCGGGTTGAGTTCCATGCGCATACCAATATGTCGACCATGGATGCTCTGCCTGAAGTTGAAGAACTCGTTGCGAAAGCAGCTAAATGGGGTCATAAAGCGGTAGCAATCACGGACCATGGGAATGTTCAATCCTTCCCTCATGGCTATAAGGCGGCTAAGAAAGCTGACATCCAGCTAATCTATGGGATGGAAGCCAATATCGTTGAAGACCGTGTTCCTATCGTCTATAACGAAGTGGAAATGGACCTTTCTGAAGCGACCTATGTAGTCTTTGACGTGGAAACGACAGGACTTTCAGCAATCTATAATGACTTGATTCAGGTTGCAGCTTCCAAGATGTATAAGGGCAATATCGTCGCTGAATTTGATGAGTTTATCAATCCAGGGCATCCTTTGTCAGCTTTTACAACTGAATTGACAGGAATTACGGATGAGCATGTGAAAAATGCCAAACCCTTGGTTCAAGTTCTGAAAGAATTCCAAGAATTTGTAAGGATACCGTTCTTGTCGCCCACAATGCAACCTTTGACGTTGGCTTTATGAATGCCAACTATGAACGACATGGCTTGCCAAAAATCACTCAGCCCGTCATCGATACGCTAGAATTCGCAAGAAATCTCTATCCTGAGTATAAACGTCATGGTTTAGGACCTTTGACCAAGCGTTTTGGAGTTGCCCTAGAACACCACCACATGGCCAACTATGACGCGGAAGCAACTGGCCGTCTGCTTTTCATCTTTATCAAGGAAGTGGCAGAAAAACATGGTGTGACAGATTTGGCACGATTAAATCTTGATTTAATCAGTCCGGATTCTTATAAAAAAGCTCGCGTCAAACATGCAACTATCTATGTAAAAAATCAAGTAGGCTTGAAAAATATCTTTAAGCTGGTTTCCTCTCTCAAATACCCAGTATTTTGAAGGAGTTCCACGGATTCCACGTACGGTGCTAGATGCCCATCGAGAAGGTTTAATCTTGGGTTCTGCTTGTACAGAAGGAGAAGTCTTTGATGCAGTCGTATCACAGGGTGTAGATGCTGCGGTCGAAGTTGCCAAATACTATGACTTTATCGAGGTGATGCCTCCAGCTATCTATGCACCTCTGATTGCCAAAGAGCAGGTCAAGGACATGGAGGAGCTCCACACCATTATCAAGAGTTTGATAGAGGTTGGAGATCGCCTTGGGAAACCCGTTCTTGCGACAGGAAATGTCCACTATCTCGAACCTGAGGATGAAATTTATCGAGAAATCATCGTGCGAAGTCTGGGTCAGGGTGCCATGATTAACCGAACGATCGGCCATGGAGAAGCTGCCCAACCAGCTCCGCTACCAAAGGCGCATTTTAGAACCACCAATGAAATGTTGGATGAGTTTGCCTTCTAGGAGAAGATTTGGCTCGTAAGATTGTCATTGAAAATACCAATGCCCTAGCAGAAATCTTTGAACCTGTGGAGGTTGTAAAGGGTGATTTGTACACGCCTTTCATTGACAAAGCCGAAGAAACAGTTGCTGAATTAACCTATAAAAAAGCCTTTGAAATCTATGGAAATCCACTACCTGATATCGTTGATCTACGGATTGAAAAGGAATTGACCTCTATCTTGGGGAATGGATTTGCCGTGATTTATCTGGCTTCACAGATGCTAGTGCACCGTTCCAACGAACGAGGCTACTTGGTTGGTTCCCGTGGGTCTGTTGGATCCAGTTTCGTTGCGACCATGATTGGGATTACCGAGGTCAATCCGCTCTCTCCTCACTATGTCTGTGGTCAGTGTCAGTACAGTGAGTTTATCACAGATGGTTCTTACGGTTCAGGATTTGATATGCCAGATAAAGACTGTCCTGACTGTGGGCACAAGCTCAGCAAGAATGGACAGGACATTCCTTTCGAGACCTTCCTTGGTTTTGACGGGGACAAAGTTCCCGATATCGATTTGAACTTCTCAGGGGGAGGACCAGCCGAGTGCCCACTTGGATGTTCGTGATATCTTTGGGGAAGAATATGCCTTCCGTGCAGGAACGGTTGGTACGGTGGCTGCTAAAACAGCCTATGGATTTGTTAAGGGGTACGAGCGTGACTATGGCAAGTTCTACCGTGAAGCCGAAGTAGAGCGCCTAGCCCAAGGAGCTGCAGGTGTTAAGCGTACGACCGGTCAGCACCCAGGAGGAATTGTTGTTATCCCTAACTATATGGATGTCTATGACTTTACTCCAGTACAGTATCCTGCAGATGATGTAACTGCTGAATGGCAGACCACTCACTTTAACTTCCACGATATAGATGAGAACGTCCTCAAGCTCGATGTTCTTGGTCATGATGATCCGACCATGATTCGGAAACTTCAGGACTTATCAGGCATTGATCCAAATGATATCCCTATGGATGATCCTGGTGTCATGGCCCTCTTCTCGGGTACAGATATCCTGGGAGTGACACCTGAACAAATCGGTACTTCAACTGGTATGCTTGGTATTCCAGAGTTTGGGACCAACTTTGTTCGCGGAATGGTTGACGAAACCCATCCGACGACCTTTGCGGAGTTACTTCAGCTTTCTGGTCTGTCTCACGGTACCGATGTATGGTTGGGAAATGCCCAGGACTTGATTAAGGCTGGAATTGCGGACCTATCAACCGTTATCGGATGTCGGGATGATATCATGGTTTACCTCATGCACGCTGGTCTAGATCCAAAGATGGCCTTTACCATCATGGAGCGAGTGCGTAAGGGAATGTGGCTCAAAATCTCAGAAGAAGAGCGCAATGGGTATATCGAAGCTATGAAGGCTAACAATGTGCCTGAATGGTATATCGAATCTTGTGGGAAAATCAAGTACATGTTCCCTAAAGCCCATGCGGCTGCCTATGTTATGATGGCCCTTCGTGTGGCCTACTTCAAGGTTCACCATCCGATTTATTATTACTGTGCTTACTTCTCAATCCGTGCTAAGGCCTTTGATATCAAGACCATGGGTGCAGGCTTGGATGCCATTAAACGCAAGATGCAAGAAATTGCTGAAAAACGTAAGAACAATGAAGCCTCTAATGTGGAAATTGATCTCTATACAACTCTTGAAATTGTCAACGAGATGTGGGAACGTGGTTTAAGTTCGGCAAATTGGACCTCTATCGCAGTGATGCGACTGAATTCATCATCGATGGAGACACCCTTATCCCACCATTTGTAGCGATGGATGGTCTGGGAGAGAACGTTGCCAAGCAATTGGTTCGTGCCCGTCAAGAGGGAGAATTCCTCTCTAAAACTGAGTTACGCAAGCGTGGAGGACTCTCATCAACCTTGGTTGAAAAGATGGATGAAATGGGAATTCTCGGCAATATGCCAGAGGACAATCAGTTGAGTTTGTTTGATGATTTGTTTTAAGAATTTGAAATGTCTTGTGTAGGTTTGAGGTTGTATCATGATGGAAAAGAAAAAAAGAGCAACACCCTGGAAACCAGGGAAAGTTATTTCCATACTTTTGCGAAATGGCGTTTACGTATTAGCACAAATGGTGCGTGATCCCTATCTAGTATTTTTCAACCATTTTAACGAGGAAAATAATTGGAAGGGAGTGAGCTTGAAAGAGGAGGATATCCTCTTTTGTAAGGCTGTTACTCGCCAGTTTCTACGCTATAGTCCTGTAGCGATTGTCAAAGAAGTGAACCCCCTGTTAGATTATGAACTGCCTAAAGAATGGATTTATAGTCATATTGGAGGGCATAATATTACTATTTCAGTAAAGGGACGGGAGCGCCAAGTAGCTGGTTTTGGTCGACGCTGTTCTTTGGTTCTGGCGGATAAGGACAGTGGACAACCAGAAGATAATCCACTTATGGGACTTTTCCAAGCCTATATCATACCAGATATCAAAGAACAAGATTGGGATCGGGTAGGTCAGGCTGAACTTATGTCTATTGAAGTATTTCCAACACTCAACGAACGTCTCTATCTTTGCTTTCTTTATGGGAAAAATATAAATCCAGAACAAGATATCTCTTTAGGAAGGCCCCTGCTTGATGACTATGAAACCTATATAGATATCCTTACAAATAGTCCAGAGGCACGATATCTCTATCTAGGAGAGTACGAAGAATAAGAAAGGATATTTCATGAAACTAAGAATTTTCGCGGGAGACAAGCCAGCTGAAAAAGTCTTTGAGTACCAATTTGAACTTGCTGATCAGACAATTCTTCTATCGACAGCACTCTTGTCAGGTGCTATTGCTTTAGCAGGGCTACTTTCTGCTTTGAAAGAAAAATAAAAATAGAAAAGAGAAACAAGATGGTTTTACCAAATTTTAAAGAAAATCTAGAAAAATACGCTAAGCTTTTGGTTGCAAACGGAGTGAACGTGCAACCTGGTCATACCTTAGCACTCTCTATTGATGTGGAGCAACGTGAGTTGGCTCACTTAATCGTCAAAGAAGCCTATGCACTTGGAGCGCACGAAGTTATCGTTCAATGGGCAGATGACTTTGTAAACCGTGAGAAATTCCTTCACGCGCCGATGGAGCGTTTGGACAATGTACCAGAATACAAGATCGCTGAGATGAACTACCTTCTTGAAACAAAGCAAGTCGTCTCGGTGTTCGTTCTTCTGATCCAGGTGCCTTGAACGGAGTAGATGCTGAAAAGCTCTCAGCTTCTGCCAAAGCTATGGGAATTGCAATGAAGCCAATGCGTATCGCAACTCAATCTAACAAGGTTAGCTGGACTGTAGCAGCTGCTGCTGGACTAGAGTGGGCTAAGAAGGTCTTTCCAAATGCTGCAAGCGACGAAGAAGCGGTGGACCTCCTTTGGGACCAAATCTTCAAGACTTGCCGTGTCTACGAAGAAGATCCAGTTAAGGCTTGGGAAGAACATGCTGCTATCCTCAAGAGCAAGGCGGAAATGCTCAACAAAGAGCAATTCTCAGCTCTTCACTACACTGCTCCTGGAACAGACTTGACACTTGGCTTGCCTAAGAACCACGTTTGGGAATCAGCTGGAGCTATTAATGCTCAAGGTGAAGGATTCTTGCCAAATATGCCAACAGAAGAAGTCTTTACAGCTCCTGACTTCCGTCGTGCAGATGGTTATGTAACATCTACGAAACCTCTTAGCTACAATGGAAATATCATCGAAGGCATCAAGGTGACCTTTGAAAATGGTCAAATCGTTGATATCACAGCTGAAAGGGTGATCAGGTTATGAAGGACCTCGTCTTTAAGAATGCTGGTGCGCGTGCCTTGGGTGAATGTGCCTTGGTACCAGATCCAAGCCCGATTTCTCAGTCAGGGATTACCTTCTTCAACACTCTTTTCGATGAAAATGCTTCTAACCACTTGGCTATCGGTGCAGCCTATGCAACGAGCGTTGTTGGTGGAGCTGAGATGAGCGAAGAAGAGCTAGAAGCTGCAGGACTTAATCGTTCAGATGTTCACGTTGACTTTATGATTGGTTCTAACCAAATGGATATCGATGGTATCCGTGAGGATGGGACACGCGTACCACTCTTCCGCAATGGAGATTGGGCAATTTAAGGAGAAACTATGCTTGGAAGTATGTTTGTCGGTCTTTTGATCGGACTATTAGCAGGAGCTATCACCAATCGTGGAGAACGGATGGGATGCTTCGGGAAAATGTTCCTGGGTTGGATTGGTGCTTTCCTGGGTCAAATGCTTTTTGGAACTTGGGGGCCTATCTTAGCTGATACGGCTATTATCCCATCAGTTTTAGGAGCCATGATTTTATTAGCCATCTTTTGGAGAAAAGACAGCTAGTTTTAACTTGCTAGAACAGATAAAGAGGTTGGAAATCATCCAACCTCTTTTTTATGAGCTGCAAAAAAAGACTGATATGCGGCTAGCTTGGCTTTCAGTGACTGTTCCTTTTTATATTGCCTCAAGTATGGTACAATAAAAGCATGAGAATTCAACAATTACACTATATTATCAAAATCGTAGAGACTGGTTCGATGAATGAAGCTGCCAAACAACTCTTCATTACTCAACCTAGTCTATCAAATGCAGTTCGTGATCTAGAAAATGAGATGGGAATTGAGATTTTCATCCGAAATCCTAAAGGAATCACCCTCACACGTGATGGGATGGAGTTTCTATCCTATGCCCGTCAGGTTGTCGAGCAAACGCAACTTCTAGAAGAACGCTATAAGAACCCAATCGCTCATCGCGAGCTTTAGTGTGTCTTCGCAGCACTATGCCTTCGTGGTTAATGCCTTTGTTTCCTTGCTCAAGAAAAGCGATATGGAAAAGTACGAGCTTTTTTTGCGTGAAACGAGAACCTGGGAGATCATCGATGATGTCAAGAACTTCCGTAGTGAAGTAGGGGTCCTCTTTTTAAATAGCTATAACCGGGACGTTCTTTCGAAGATGTTGGATGACAACCATCTCGTTGCCCACCATCTCTTTACAGCCCAACCCCATATCTTTGTCAGCAAGACCAACCCTCTTGCTAAGAGAGACAAGGTGCAGTTGGCAGACCTAGAAGACTTCCCATACTTGAGTTATGACCAAGGTACCCATAATTCCTTCTATTTCTCAGAAGAGATTTGTCTCAGGAACACCACAAGAAATCCATCGTTGTTAGTGACCGTGCGACCTTGTTCAATCTCTTGATTGGTTTGGACGGATATACCATCGCGACTGGTATCCTTAATAGTAACCTCAATGGAGACAATATCGTTTCGATTCCACTTGATATTGATGATCCTATTGAACTGGTTTATATCCAGCATGAGAAAACTAGCTTGTCTAAGATGGGTGAACGCTTCATCGAGTACCTACTTGAAGAAGTTCGCTTTGATAAGTAATTTGAATAAATGAGAAGAGAAAAGAAGAATGACGACATTAAATACAAATGATTTTGATTTTCACTTGCCAGAGGATTTGATTGCTCAGACTCCTTTGGAAAAGCGCGATGCCTCTAAACTCTTGATGGTCAATCGCAAAACAGGTGAATTTCAAGATCGCCACTTTCACTCTATTATCGAAATGCTAGAGCCAGGTGATGCCCTGGTTATGAATGATACCCGCGTTTTGCCAGCTCGACTTCATGGTCAAAAAGAAGAAACAGGGGGTCATGTTGAACTCTTGCTCTTGAAAAATACAGCAGGAGATGAGTGGGAAGTACTGGCTAAACCAGCTAAACGTCTCAAGGTCGGCACCCGCGTTATCTTTGGTGATGGTCGTCTAAGCGCAGTTGTGACCGAGGAATTAACCCATGGAGGTCGTATTGTTCGCTTTGAGTATGAGGGGATTTTCCTTGAAGTGCTTGAAAGCCTTGGAGAAATGCCTTTGCCTCCTTATATCCACGAAAAGTTGGATGACCGTGAACGTTACCAGACCGTCTATGCCAAGGAGAGTGGTTCAGCGGCTGCTCCGACTGCAGGTTTGCATTTTACCAAGGAGTTACTAGAAGAAATCCAGCAAAGGTGTTCACCTTGTCTACTTGACCTTGCATGTTGGTCTTGGTACCTTTAGACCTGTTTCAGTCGACAATCTAGATGAGCACGAGATGCACTCAGAGTTTTACCAATTGTCTGAGGAAGCTGCAGCGACCTTGCGTCAGGTCAAGGAAAATGGAGGTCGCGTGATTGCCGTGGGGACAACCTCAATCCGTACGCTAGAAACTATCGGAAGCAAGTTTGACGGTCAAATTCAAGCAGACTCTGGCTGGACTAATATCTTTATCAAGCCAGGTTATGACTGGAAGGTTGTGGATGCTTTTTCTACTAATTTCCACTTGCCTAAGTCAACACTGGTCATGCTCGTTTCAGCCTTTGCAGGACGTGAATTGGTCCTCGAAGCCTACCAGCATGCTATTGACCAAAAATATCGTTTCTTTAGCTTTGGCGATGCCATGTTTATCTATTAAAGCTATTGAAAAATCAAAGAAGATATAAAGAGAGACTGATTCATTCTTGGATCAGTTTTTTGCTTGATCTTACACAAAGTTACCAAAATAGCTATTGAATTATATGGAAATAAATGATACACTGAAAACTACAGGTTAGCCGTCAAAAATATATGTAATTTCGGACTAGCCATTTTAGATTCAGACTAAACTGGGTCACCATTTCAAAAGGAGATTTTTATGAAAAACAAAACATTGCGTTACACTAGTCTTTCAGCTCTTGCTTTGCTGGCGGTCTTAACATTAGCTGCTTGTGGAGGAAATACTGAAAAAACTACAGCATCTTCAAGCAAAGAGGCTTCTTCTAAAGTAACTAAGGAGTCATCAAGTAAAACAGAAGCTAGTCAAAAAGAGGAGCAGAAGTCTGAGACAAGTTCTTCAAGCGCTACAGGTAGTCAAACTGAGACAAAGGCGGAAAATCAAAAAGATTATTCTAAATTCCTTGGAACTTGGGAGAATTATGCTGGAACAACTGCTACAGTCACAGCGGATGGAATCGTGACCATTCAAAGCTCAAAAGGCACCTTTAAATATGAGATGGACAAAGTAGAGGAGAAGGACGGTTACTATTTGACAGGAATTCATCTTGTTGGTGGTGGAGAAGGAGCACGCCTTATCTTTACCCCAGCAGGCGTAGCAAATGAATTAACTGGTACGGATGGTAGCCAAGACGTCTTGGCAATCGGCCAATCACCAAGCGACAAAGATAGTCATTTTTACCGTAATTAAGAATACCAGTAAGAAGTAAGGGTGTAGAAACGCTCTTACTTTTTTAATAGTTTTCGAAGCATAAAATTTTAAGCATTCAAATTTACACGACGTTTAAGTTGGACGATAAACCTGCCCACTTTGAAGCGCAAGTACTAAATCGCTAACAACACAAAAGCCCTGATGTAGGGCTTTTTTTACTTGCTAGTATAAGAAATCAATGCCGTAGTTTTCTTTTAGATAGGTTGCCAACTCGGCTTTTTCTTCCTCTCTAAATCGACAGAGGCTAAGAGCGAGTCGCAATATCAGGGCACTTGTATTGATGATAACATTTGACTTAGAAATATCTTCTAGCTGGGTGACCTCTCTCAGATCAAAATCTAAATAGTAAGCTTTGCTGTTGGTATGGTCAGGGTCACTGACATCCACTTCAACATAAGATGCTCGCAACAATTCTTCTTTTGGGATGAAAATTTCCTTGGAAAAGAAGAGCCCAGGATAGACATAAATACCTTCCAAGGTGAACTCAAAGGAGAGTCTGCGACTAGAAAGTCTTTTGATGCCTGCAATCGTTGCATAGATAGCAGTGAAAAAGAGGATGGTTGGTACCACAGTGAGAAGACTGAGCTGAGAAAAGTCGATCAATCCATGCGCGAGAAAAAAGAAAAATTGAAAGAATACACCCACTGCAAAGACTAGATAGCCGACACCGACATATTTTGAATAATAGATTTTCATAGAAACCTCCATATATAGAATTGAACTCGCTAACGACTTTTCAGTGGAAGGCGTATAGATTGTGCAGAAATAAAATTCTAAGTATTCCCATCATATCCTATGGAGCGAAGTTCTGTCAACCTTTTAGTAAGCTATGAATCTTAGCTATCCTATGATCTAGCAGTTAGTTTGTGGTATACTAGGATAAAATCATTCCAAGCTTTGAGGACTTGTTTTCATAAATAGAAAGAGGTAAGTATGTTTTTTCTTGGACGTCGTCGTGTTTTCATCGGCGAATGTGACGGTCAAGCTGTTTATTATGACCAAAAGACAGGAGAGGCTTTAGCTGCTCCAAAGAGTAGGTTGCTCAATACTGAAAAAGCTGGTGACACGAATTCCTTTATTCCTGACTTGGTAATTCTCTTACTAGCAGGTGGACCCGCAGTTTCGGGCTTCTTTTCCCTCAAGTTTATTGGTGTCTATAACTGGTTTAGTCTAGCTTGCATTTTTCTATTTTGGTTGCTGCAGTTTTCCTTCTTGGTTGCCATACTTGAACGAGGGCTCTATAAAAATGTTCGAAAGGCTTAGTCAACGACAGAGAAGGTCTTTTATTATGCCGCATCTCATAATTTATTTGTGAAAAACCAGTTTGATCCCAGAGAACTGTCTGCTTTACCTTATCGATTTGCTCGCTTTGTAGTAAATATAGTGTCTATCTATTATTTTTTGTATTTCTTGACTCTTCCTCTAAAATTTGGTCAACCGATTGATGAAGGCTATGGTTTGTGGTTTGCGGGCTTGTTATTCTTTGCAGTATTTCTTTTGTACAACCAAAACAATCCAGTTCGCTTTGTGAAGATTATGAGATTATACAGCCAAGGAAAAGTACGATTTAAGGAAGAAGTGGAACATTGGGAAACTGTCTTTGGTGGTGTATCCTAAATACTTAGATAAACAAAAAAGCCTTAAAATCAAGGCTTTTTCCTGTTGTTTAGATGCCCCCTGCAGGCTCTTTGAAAGAAACTTAGAAAAATCTAAAATGAAATTATTTCAAAATGGGGTAAAAGCAAAATTTCCCTCCCTACTTTCTCAATTATTCCTAATTTTAGTTCCAAAAAGCTTCAATTCATAATCTAATTATAATATGGGTAATGGGTACTATCTTATTACATTCAGATTTTTGTTCTCTTCAAAAGAGTTATGTAGGCTTTATGGTTTTAAATAGGTAAAAAGTTGAATTATAGTGAGTATTGTGTCATAATAGGTAATATATAAATAATTAATGGAATGGATATAATTCTTTCCTACCTTTACAAGAAGGATTGGTTGCACCTTTTTTATCTAGCAATTATGGTTAGCTTTCAAGTTTAGCTAGTTTTTAAAAGCTCTGATTTCGACTCAATAAAACAAATTTCAGAAGTGCAAAAGACAAGATGGTGACATTGCTACAGTCAGTCGCCATGTCTTGCTGGCACAGGCTGTTTGTGCCGTTAGCTATTTACCAGTCAATTTGATCAAAGGGCTTAATTATTATTTTTGAAAGGTCTTTTATGGAAAAAATTCTTTCTTTAGGTCTGACAGGTAAGAAATTACTTGTTCAGGGTTTCTTGTTTGTTCTGCTAGGTCTTATCTTGATGGTCACGGGAACTTGGTTGCCAGTGACGGTTATTCGACTGGTTCTGTTTTTAGCTTGGATAGCAACGGTCGTAGATTTGCTATTAAGAGTTTTCAAAAAAAGCCAGTCAACGGATACCTTGGGAGTTGCACTGGTTAAATTGTTAGTGCTGGGATATTTGCTAGGTTCTAATCTTGCGACTGATATACCGATTTATGTTCTGGCTCTTGTGATTGGAGTTTATCAGATTTTTAGGGCCACGATTAATCTTGTCACCTATGTTCTCTACCGTAAAAATAATATTCGACCTCGTTTTCGTCTCTTACTAGATGGTATTCTACTAGTTTTTCTTGGTGGAGCTAGTCTTTTGTCCTCTACGGGAAATTCTGTCTTTCAACTCTTTGTTTTAGGGGCTTATTTTTTCCTTTATGGTCTGTCCAATATCCGTGACGGTTTCTTATTTGAAGGGGAAATTGGGAAAAACCATCTCAAACGTCGCATTAGAATTAGCTTACCTATTGTCCCTAGCCGCTCTCATCCCCTGCAAGAACTTTTAGCAAAAATTAACAAATTTATGCTGGAAAATGCTGATGAGGAAGAAGATATCCATCTTGGAATGGTGAAGTCTGGTAAGACAGCGGAGCTTGAAATTTTTGTTCATACAGCTGAGACCTCTCTGTTTTCGGCAATTGGTCATGTGGATATCTGCTATCAAGGCCGTGTTATTTCTTATGGCAACTATGATCCGTCTTCTGAGACCTTATTTGGCATGGTAGGAGATGGTGTCTTATATTTCTGTGATCGTGACAAGTACATTGACCTATGTAAACGTGAGAGTCAAAAAACGCTTTTTGGTTATGGGATAGATTTGACGCCTGAAATGGAAAAAGCAGTTCAGAAAAAGTTGGCTGAATTGAAACAACTGACGATTCCATGGGAGCCAAGTGCAGATAAAATAATGACAGGTGATGGTAAGGAAGACTACACCTACGCTTATAAAATCAGACATGAGACAGATGGGGAACTTTATAAATTTATCAAATCTAAGTTTAAATCCTACTTTGTCTTGTCCACAAACTGTGTGCTCTTGGCTGATACCATAGTCGGTCAAGCTGGAACAGATATCCTCTCACCAAAAGGATTTATCGCTCCAGGAACTTACCAAGCCTACCTTGATCGAGAGTTTGAAAAACCAAATAGTATAGTCGTATCTAAACATGTTTATTAAGGAGAATTTATGAACTTAGTTAAAAAATATACTCCGTTAATCCTTTTTATAGGGCTGGTTGCTCTTGTAATTCTGAATGCATCGAGCTTTTATATCAGGAGCAATCTCTCTTTGATGTAATATCAACCTTGATTTATGGTGCTGTTATTGCTTTTGTGCTTAATGTTCCTATGAAAAAAATTGAACAGTACTTAGTTAAATTGAAGGTAAAGGCAGAGTTGCGTCGTCCGATTGCCATGGTACTTGTTTTCCTAGCTCTTATCTTAATCGTGATTGCTCTTTTGGTTTTGGTGCTGCCAACCCTAGCTCAGACTATTAGTCAGCTGGGAACAGTCCTTTCAACAGTCCTTACTCAACTTGGGAAATTTCTAGGCAGCTCGGAATTTGTAACCAAAGACATGTTGTCAACTATCGTATCAGGCATACAGGGACAATCTAGTTCTATTAGCCAAGCTTTGATAGGTTTTTTTATCAGGTCTGACTAGTAATATCGGCAATATTTTTTTCAAGTTTGATGAATGCCTTTTTGATTATAGTCTTCACCTTTTTATTTTTTTATCCAGTAAGGAACATTTGGCAGCGATGACGAGTCGACTTCTAAAAGTTTTTTCTTCCAGAGAAGGTGGTGATAAAGTTGACTTACATTGGACAAGTAGCACTAGAGACTTATGACCAATTTTTTTGATGAGTCAGCTGATTGAAGCAGTTATCATAGGAGTTATGATAGCGGTTGGTTACAGCATGTTTGGGATACCCTATGGAGTAATGACAGGTATCTTTGCAGGAGTGCTATCGTTCATTCCTTATGTAGGGCCTATGATTGCTTGTGTTGTGGGGAGCGATTTTTTATCTTCACAGTGAGTCCTACTCAAGCCTTACTTTCTCTTCTTCTATATCAAGTTATACAGCTGATTGAAGGAAACCTTATTTATCCAAAAGTTGTAGGTCAGTCTATTGGTTTACCAGCCCTTTTCACGCTTGCGGCTGCTAGTATCGGAGGGAATCTTTTCGGACTACTTGGAATGATATTCTTTACCCCCGTATTTGCTGTTATCTATCGATTGGTTAAAGAATTTGTCGTTGCAAAGGAAAATCAGGTAGATTGAGAAAGACTGAATTTAATAAGATATACTAAGAAGAGAGTGAAAGATTCTCTTCTCTTTTATTTCTAAATGACTTGCTCTTGTTCTGTTGCGAAAATTTATGAATTCATAATAGCCCATTTTAATCTCTATGCGGATTGGCCATGTAATATGGGCACAAATTAGTATAGTTTAGTTAATTATAGACTAGCTCTGTACTGTAAAAAACAGTTGGTCTTATCAAATATTGCTAGCAATTGATTGAGAATAAATGATAAGTTTGATAAGGTTGGAAAACCTTTATAATGATTTGCTACAAAAAGTTATTTGACATCAAAAAGCCTTGATTTCAAGGCTTTTTTTCCTGTTGTTTAGATGCCCCCTGCATGAATTTGTAAGAACTTTTCATATTGAAAAATAAACAAAAAAATGTTGAAATATAGCTGATTTTAGGGAAATACTTTTTAGGTGTTTTTCAATGTCAGGATTTAAAAAAATGGGGCAAAAGTGGGGCAAAAAAACGAATGACTCGTATTTGGTTTGAAAACCTATAATACCTAATGATTATGCTATTCTAGATATATAGTTTTGTTATAAATAAATGTCAGTGCGAGATCAAATTGGAGGATAAAATGGAAAAAAACAAATTAATCGAAAAAAAGCCTTGGTTCCCAAAGCTTTTTAATCTTATAAACTCATTAAAACAACTCCCAGTAAGGTGTGGAATGTTTTTTTAGTCTGTGTCATATAAAAATAAATAGAATGAATAGCTATAGCTAGAGCTAAAATGGTTGTAATACTTACTACTATTATAGGATTAGAAGCAAAGATTAAAGAGAGAATCAAGGCAGCCAGATAGAGTGTAGCTTGGACACAGTAGTAACTTTTCGAATAGCGAAGATAGTGTTTGTTATAGGGCCCATTTGCTAGGACAGCAGCTTGGAAGAGGCCAATTCCGATATAAAAGAAGCTGATTGCAACGAGAAGATTAGCCTCGGGATTCAGGAGATAACCCATCGAAACTGTCATCAACATAAGCCCGATGAAAATAGGATAGTGACTATAAATTACAAATAATCCCTTTTGACTAGATCCTTCATCAATAGCATGGTCAAATTCGCCAAAATAAAACAAGAACAGGGAAAGCATGATAACGAAATTGAGAACCGAATAAATCGAGAAATTCTCGACTGTAAAGAAGCTAGCTAGCCCAACAACCATCTCTCCAAACGTAATAATCACAAGAAGGGAGACGCGCTCGATTAAATGGGGAAGATTTACCTGGAAATGCTCATCTTTAGTAATCAAGAAAATTGGCACAATAAATGTTAGCAGAATACTAGCAATAAAGATATAGACTCCAACGTAAATAGGAAAAAGAGCTGCCAGATAGACTCCTAAACTTCCTAGACCTGTTAACCATAGAAAACCTTTGATACTTTCCCGATCAGTATTATCGGTTGATTTTCTAAAAAATTCAACCAAATATTGAAAAAATAAGGTAAGGGTCAATGTACCAACAGCCCAACAGGTATAATAGAACCATTGTTGCCAATTGTATCCAATCATATTGGACATAAAGAGCATAAGTCCCATGTTGATAAACATGATTACCATGTTAAATAACGAGTTTGTTCCATAGCGATTGGTATAAATGGTTTGAATCATCCATGAATCAGTGAGAACCAAGACAGCCATGAAAAAATCAAGGAAAGAATTCCAAGTCAAAATACCGTTATGAAGATGCTCAATTAAAGTAGTTGCTTTTGAAATTGAAAAAACAAAAACTAGGTCATAAAAAAGTTCTGAAAATTCTACACGTTTATGTTTAATAAGAGTTGTCATCTTAAGTCCTTTCTATTCTAGAAGTACAATTTATTATAACAGAAAATGGTAATGAGAGAAAAGGAGATGCTTAAATAACTTCATGTGGCGCGAATTGTCAAAACCTTGGAGCACATTTACCTCACGTACCAGATTACAGGCGGTGTGTTTGGTGATTGATAATGAAGTACGTGTATTCTGAGGCAAAAGATTTCGAGACTCCATTACGTAACTCCCATCTATAAATAAAAAATGATAGTTTCATCATAGCAAATCTAAAGAAACACGCTAAAAAGCAACCCTGACGAGTTGCTTAAAATCCTATTAAAAAAATTAACTGTGTCAGGATCATTCTGAGTTTTGGTGCCTTGAATCTTATCCAAGACTGCCATATCTTCCTCTGATAAGTCGAAGTCGAAGATATCCAAGTTACTTTTTATATTTTTAGGTGTCACAGACTTAGGTAGTGGCAAGAAACCTTTTTGAAGGCTCCAACGCAGAGCAACTTGTGCTACAGATTTACCGTTACGTTCAGCCACTGCTTCAACATCTTCATTTCCAAAAATGCTACCTGTACCTAGTGGACTATAGGCTTCAAGAAGGATATCGCGCTCTTGGCAATAGGCAACTAAGTCTTTTTGGTCACAACCTGGAGCCAAGAGGATTTGATTGACATGTGGCACAATTTCAGCTGTTTCAAGAAGAGCTTCTAGGTGATGTTGCATAAAGTTAGACACACCGATAGCACGCACCTTACCTTCTTTGTAGGCTTCTTCCATTGCCTTCCAAGCGCCTGCATTACCAGACTTCCAAGCATCATTCTCACGAAGCGCCTTGGATTAGGCCAATGGATAAGCAAAAGATCCAAATAATCCACACCTAATCTTTCGAGAGATTCATCGATAGAAGTCTTAGCCAAATCGTAATCGTGCTTATCATTCCAAAGTTTGGTAGTTAGGAAAATATCCTCACGTGCCAAATTACTATCAGCAATCGCCTTACCTACAGAAACTTCGTTACCGTAAATTTGTGCGGTATCAATATGTGTGTAACCCGCCTTAAGTGCGAAGCTAACGCTGTTATAGGCTTCTTCGCCTTCAGCAATTTGCCAAGTTCCAAAACCAATTTTAGGAATAGTAACCCCATTTGCAAGTGTATATGTTTCCATGATTTTCACCTTATCTTTTTTTAATAGTACTATCTTAAAAAAGATAAGACAAAAATGCAAAGATTTACTACGGCTATTATTATGAATAGTTCCTTACTTCTTTTTCCGCTGTTCGTAACAGCATTTGGAGATATTATTACTTGGGAAGAGAATGAATTTGTTGGTATTGTAAAATACAATATTCAAGACTGCGACATTATTATTAAGAGCCTGAAATATTTTTCTTCAGTATTTAGATAACTCATATGTGACTGATAACTTTGAATTGGATTTATATAGACAGGCTGTGTTAAAACATGGTCCCTTGTCTTATAACCAATGTTTCGGTTTTGTTCCTTTACTAGCCTTGGGAGGCTTTAAAGATGTGGAACATATGGATAAAGTCAAAGTCCTGGAGCACATCTACCTTATGTACCAACTCACAGGCGGAGTGTTTGATGATTGATAATGAAGAATAAGATTTTACAATAGAAAAGCGAGGATATCCTCGCTTTTTTTATTTAATCTAATAGCTCCTTATTTTCAATTAAGAGTTCTAGTGGAGATTTTTCTCTTGCTTCAATAAAACCAGGTTCATATTGGGTATGAAGTGTTCTTTTCTGAGAAGTTGGGTCGATATACAACTCTTTTCCATCTTCTGTGTATAGTTGGTTGCCTCTTGTTAGGTAAAGTAAATCCTCTAAGTACTGTCCATCAGTATGTAGGAAATGCTCGATGTATTTGACAGCTTTTAAGATTTCACTTACTTTATCAGAGTATTCATTAGATTCAAGAACACTCTTTTCTAACTCAATCTCTTTGCTCGTTCCAAAGAGTTGGGTTGGAGTTGCATTAAAATATTCCGCTATCTTATCCAAATTTGCAAAGGTAGGATAGCTTTTTTGTTTTTCGTAATCAGAGATGGACTGTTTACCGATTCCTAATTACCTCAGTCTCTTCAGTCTGTTAATTTTTTTTCGAAAATTTCTCTTTAATACTAGCTTTCAATTTATCAAATTTTTCACGACGAGCTTCTTTTTTATCCGCAATTAAGCGAGCTTTAGCTTGATGCTCTAAATCTTCTTGAATTTTGAGAGCTGACTCTATCTCTGCCGCAACAGTAGCGACATCCCATCTAGCAATGTCAACCTGATACTTTTCAAAAATAGCATTTAAAACAGATTCATCATTTTCTTGTACAAGTGCAATAATAGCTACTTCGCCATTAGTCAACTTTTTACTAACGGTTGTAATTAATGCCGAATTGATCAATTCTTTGTCTGAACCAACGGAGGCGCCAATTGCTCCACCAGTAGCAAAACCAAAGAGAACACCTAGTGGTCCACCTAAAATTCCGATTAAACTACCAATTAATCCGCCTTCGAAATAATCATCTCCTAGGGAATTCATCAAATCAAAGCTATCTTTGACGTTAACAACACCATTTTCAGCTTTTACAATTGAAGCCTGAGCTAATTTTGTATTTTCAGTTTGAACAAACTGTTTTAATTCTGAAAAGCCTAAAAGGACTATACTGTAAGTGACAAAACAAAACAGGAGGATAGTCCAAATGAGCCACTTACATTAGTCCTGTGAAATACAGAACTAAATCCTTCACTTAAATTACTTGTCTAACTTTTTGGGGTCAGTACAAACAGTGCTTTTTTTGTTGAAATCGCAAAGAATCTAAGCTTTCTTTTTGCAGATAACATTCGCTCTTTTATTTTCGGTATGATTGAGTCGATGCCCCGTTCTCGACCGGTTATTATTGCAACTTATCGAATGCTAGAGCACTATGCCATCACTTTTTGGAAGAATACTTGGAGCAATTCTACGCAGAATGGAATGCGAAAAAGTGATAATTAAAGAGACAAAAAAGCTGAGAATATGATTTCCCAGCTTTTTTGAATGCGATAGAAATAGCAACTAGACTATTTACGAAAGACCTCAATAATGTAGGTGAAGCCAGTAACTAAAAATGCAAAGGCAATGACATAAACGACAAAGACACCTGTAGCCACTGGATTGAACAGAATCACTAGACCTAGTAAAAATTCAAGCAAGGCTACCCACGTGATATTGCTACCAATAATAGGGAAAATCAATCCTAGACGATTGCCTTTAAAGAAAGCAATAATGGCTTCTACAATTAACCAAATTCCTACAATGGTCGGAATGACGACCGGCAGGGTCAAAAAGCCATAAGCAACGAGGTAAAGAGCTAAGAGAAGACTAACAAATCCTTGGAAAAGATAAACAGGTGAGCGAAGCTCTTTTGGTGCAGAGAAATAGCCTAAAATAGCTGCTATAGAAGAAACCAGTAAATCAAATGCAATCCACCAGCTGTAAGCAACAAGATTAGCTACTGGGTTTGTAAATAGGAAAAGTCCTAAAAGGACAAAAACAACTCCTGCAAGGAATAGCAGTAAACGATTAGAAAATTTCATTTCAATACCCCCTATATAGTATAGTATAGTTTGCTAATAAAACTATTGTACTTATTTTTTTATAGAAAATGTCAATAAAATAAATAAACAATTTGGAAGTTTCAGTCTGACTTTACAAAAAGAAAAGGAGTTTTCACTCCTTTTCACAGATTGAAGACAAAGTCCTTATAAAAGTGTCTTCTAAAGATTTTAACTTCAATCTGAAGCGAGGTTATCCTCGCTTTTTCTATTTATCAAACAATTCCTTATTTTCAATTAAGAGTTCTAGTGGAGATTTATCCCTTGCTACAATAAAAACCAGGTTCATATTGGTTATGAAGTGCTCTTTTTCTGAGAAGTTGGATCAATATACAACTCTTCTCCATCTTCTGTGTATAGTTGGTTGCCTCTTGTTAAGTAAAGTAAATCCTCTAAGTACTGTCCATCAGTTTCTAGAAAATCTTCGATGTATTTGACAGCTTTTAAAATCTCACTTACTTTATCAGAGTATTCATTAGATTCAAGAACACTCTTTTCTAACTCAATCTCTTTACTAGTTCCAAATAGTTGGGTTGGAGTTGCATTAAAAATATTCTGCTATCTTATCCAAATTTGCAAAAGGTAGGATAGCTTTTTTTGTTTTTTTCGTAATCAGAGATGTTTGGAAAGATTGCTCATAAAAAAATGTGGGGCAAATGATGGGGCAAATCAGTTATAGATAAGCAAAAAAAGCCTTATAAATCAAGGCTTTTTTTCCTGTTGATTTAGATGCCCCCTACAGGGCTCGAACCTGTGACCCATAGATTAAGAGTCTACTGCTCTACCAACTGAGCTAAGGAGGCAAATAAAAAGCTGTATTGGTGCCGAAACTTCACGGTTTGTATTGAACCCGCGCAATTAAGCAGGTGGGCAACTCGCTCTAACTGAAGCTGTTTCCGTGTGAGACGGCCTACATGCTGTTAGAAGACTTTTGTTTCCCTAATAATACAAAAAAATAGTCGGTCAACACTTAAATGTGAAGTCGTACACCACAGCGTTTCTATGATTATATGATACCACTTTTTTCAAAAAAATCAAGGGAAAATTAAAAAAATTTTTGAAAAAGGATTTCATAAGTTTCGTAATTTATCAATGGTTTCCTTGCGTTGAGCCAGGGCACGTTCGTATTTTCCACTATCTTCTGGTGAGAAGTAGCTATGGTTGCGAATTTTTTCTGGCAAGTACTCTTGTTTGACCCAGTGACCTGGGTAGTTATGTGGATAGAGGTAGTTTTGGGCATTGCCTAATTCCTTGCTACCACTATAGTGGCCATCTCGCAGGTGACGTGGGATTGGTAGGTGACCTGAGGTTTTAAGGTCAGACAGAGCCTTGTCCATAGCTACATAGGCTGAGTTGGATTTTGGAGAAAGGGCCAAATCAATCACAACATTGGCAATGAGGATGCGGGCTTCGGGGAAACCGATCCTCTGTGCTGCATCCAGAGCAGTCACGGTATGAATCTGGGCTTCGGGATTGGCCAAACCGATATCTTCATAAGCAATCACAGTCAAACGACGAGCTAGGCTAGGAAGGTCACCGGCCTCTATCAAGCGAGCAGCATAGTGGAGACTAGCGTCCACATCTGATCCGCGAATAGACTTTTGAAGGGCAGATAGAACATCATAGTGCCCGTCTCCATCCTTGTCCATAGTAATGTAACTCCGTTGCAGACTATTTTCCATGATGTCAAGCGTGATATGACGTATACCTTTGTCATTAGCTGGAGTGGAGAGAACTGCCAAATCCAGCGAGTTAAAGGCAGAACGGAGATCACCGTTGGTAGATGTTGCGATAAAATCAAGGGCATCATCATCTAACTCAACAGGGAAATCAAAGCCTCGTTCAGGGTCAGTCAGGGCGATTTGAATGGCCTCTTTGACATCTTGGTTAGACAAGGGTTCCAACTCAAAAAAATCTGAACACGGCTACGAATGGCTGGCGTGACAGAAAAAGAAAGGATTTTCAGTCGTCGCTCCAATCATAATGACCAGTCCACTTTCCAAGAGAGGCAAGAGGAAGTCTTGTTTAGTCTTGTCAAGACGATGAATCTCGTCCAGTAGCAGTACAAGGCCACCTGAGAATTTAGCTTCTTCAGCAATTTCTTGGAGACGTTTTTTTACTATCAACAGTTGCATTGAAGGTTCGAAAAGGCATATTTGGTCGTTCCAGCGATGGCCGAAGCGATACTGGTTTTTTTCCGATACCCGGAGGCCCATAGAGAATCATGGAAGACAGGCGGTTAGCCTCTACCATGCGACGGATGATTTTTTTCCTGGGCCTACCAGATGCTCTTGACCGATGACCTGGTCGATGGTTTTTGGGGCGCATACGAAGCGCGAGATTGTCTGGCATAGCAGTCCTTTCTAACATGGATTTTTCTGATACGAATGTGGTAATATGGTAGTATCTATTTTTAGCATATTTCCGAGTATTCGGGGTGATTTAAGAGTCGTATAGAAAGAGGACAACATGGCAACATACGGATTTTTAGATGTTTTACAAGAAGAGTTGGACAAGAACTTTCCTTTTGACTATGAGATTAGCTGGGACAAACGCAATCATGCAGTTGAAGTGAGTTTTTCTGCTAGAGGCGCAAAAATCCTGCAGGAGTGGAGATGCTAGATGAGGATGGAGAGGTGTCATCAGACGATATCCTCTTTGAAGAAGCGGTGCTTTTTTATAACCCTGCCAAGTCAACAGTTAATGCAGAAGAGTATCTCACAGTCATCCCTTATCTGCCGAAGAAAGGTTTTTCTCGTGAATTTTTAGCTTATTTTGCACTATTCCTCAAAGATACTGCAGAGGTTGGACTAGATGCCCTCATGGACTTTTTGGAAGACCCAGAAGCAGAAGAATTTGTCATGGAATGGAACCAAGAAGTCTTTGAAGAAGGAAAAGTTGGCTTGGAAGAAGGAGAATTTTATCCTTATCCGAGATATTAGGAGTCTAGCATGGAGCTAGAGATTTCTGATTTCACAGGCTGCAAGATTGCCTTACTTTGTGGAGATAGTGTCCTAACTATTCTGCGTGATGACAAGTCCAGCATTCCTTGGCCCAATATGTGGGAGTTGCCAGGTGGTGGCTGTGAAGGGGACGAAAGCCCATTTGAATGCGCGGCGCGTGAAGTCTATGAGGAACTAGGCATTCACTTGACCGAAGATTGCCTGCTCTGGAGTAAGGTCTATCCCAGCATGCTCTATGAAGGCAGACAGTCAGTATTTATGGTCGGGCAACTAAGTCAAGAACAGTTTGACAGTATCACCTTTGGAGATGAAGGGCAGGGCTATAAATTGATGAACATTGAGGAATTTGACATCCAGTCAAGTAGTTCCGCAGTTGCAGGGTAGATTGAGGGATTATTTAAAAGAAAGTGAATAGAAAGGATGGTTCAGTTTGATTTCTAAACTGAACCCGCCCTAAACACTGTGCCAAAAAGATAAACTTCTCTTAGACACAAACGTCTTCAGAGAGTTTCCTATTTTGGCTTTGTGTTTTACGGGCTTGGTATCTTAATGATGGAAACATGGCAAGAGTTAAAAGTTACAGTGAAGCGTGAGGGAGAGGAGTTGGTCTCTAACCTCTTGATTGAGTTAGGTGCCCAAGGGGTAGCAATCGAAGACAGCATGGACTATGTGGGAAATGTGGACCGATTCGGTGAAATTTTCCCAGAGGTGGAGCAACAGGAAGAAATCGTAGTGACCGCTTACTACCCTGAAACGGTTGATGTAGCAGCAGTTGAAGCGGATTTGCAGGCTCGTCTAGCAGAATTGACAGACTTTATGGATTTGGGAGAGGTCAAGATTGGGACGACTGCCTTGGCTGAGGAAGACTGGGCAGACAACTGGAAGAAATACTATGAACCAACTCGCATTACCCATGACCTGACCATCGTGCCATCATGGACGGACTATGAAGCAACAGCGGGAGAAAAGATTATCAAGCTAGATCCAGGGATGGCCTTTGGGACTGGAACACACCCTACGACCAAGATGAGTCTTTTTGCCTTGGAGCAGGTTCTTCGTGGTGGCGAAACAGTGCTAGATGTAGGAACTGGTTCAGGGGTTCTTTCTATTGCTAGCTCACTCCTAGGTGCCAAGGAAATCTTCGCCTATGACTTGGATGATGTGGCAGTTCGCGTTGCTCAGGAGAATATTGAGCTCAATCCTGGCATGGAAACATCCATGTGGCACCAGGCGATTTGCTTAAAGGCGTGGAGATTGAGGCAGACATCATCGTGGCCAACATCTTGGCGGATATCCTCATTCATCTGACGGATGATGCTTATCGCTTGGTCAAGGATGAGGGCTACCTGATCATGAGTGGCATTATTAAGGACAAGTGGAACATGGTGCGTGAGTCAGCAGAAGCAGCTGGATTTTTCCTTGAAACCCACATGATTCAAGGGGAATGGAATGCCTGTGTCTTCAAAAAAACTAAGGATATCTCTGGTGTGATTGGAGGCTAGCATGCAACAGTATTTTGTAAAAGGTTTGGCTAGCTCCCCAGTCACGATTGAGGATAAGGAAACCAGCAAGCACATGTTTCAGGTCATGCGCTTGAAAGAAGATGACCAGGTGACCCTAGTCTTTGATGATGGGATCAAGCGTTTGGCGCGCGTGATAAATGTAGAGGCGCGTCAGTTTGAGCTGGTTGAGGAATTGGCTGACAATGTGGAACTGCCAGTCCAAGTGACCATCGCATCAGGCTTTCCCAAGGGAGATAAGCTAGAGTTCATCACTCAAAAAGTGACAGAACTGGGTGCTAGTCAGATTTGGGCTTTTCCTGCAGACTGGTCAGTCGCCAAGTGGGATGGCAAGAAATTGGGTAAAAAAGTTGAGAAACTAGAAAAATTGCCCTTGGAGCAGCAGAACAAAGCAAGCGGAATTTGGTACCGAGCATAAAGCTGTTTGAGAGAAAATCAGACTTCTTAGCACAACTTGATCAGTTTGATCGTGTCGTGGTTGCTTATGAAGAGTCAGCCAAAGAAGGAGAATCAGCTGCGCTTATCCAAGCTGTTGCTGGGTTAGAAAAGGGAGCTAAACTGCTCTTTATCTTTGGTCCAGAAGGTGGTTTATCCCCTGCAGAAATTGAATCTTTTGAAGCCAAAGGAGCAGTCCTTGCAGGACTTGGGCCTCGCATTCTACGAGCAGAAACAGCGCCACTTTATTCTCTATCAGCCATTAGTGTTTTGCTTGAATTGGAAAAATAAGAGACTATGAAAAAATCACCTAGAAAAGGTGATTTTTTATGCTCTTGAAATGGCGCGCGAAAGAGTCAATAAACGTATCCATGGCGGCAATGGGAATCTTTAATTTTTTGATGATTTCGCAGAAAAAATGGATATCCAAACTGTTCCTAATCTTGTGTTCTATTAAAACAGGGCAAATCACACTATTTAGAGCAGGAGAGTATTCCTAGTCTTGATGAAAGATTAGTTTAACTAACAAAAAAATGACTCTGGAAATTGAAATCATAGAGATGATAAAAGAGGTTGGATTATTATCCAACCTCTTTTTTTTTATCTTAATGGAATTGCATACCACCATCGACGATAATGGTTTGACCTGTAATGTAGTTTGAATCTGGTCCAGCAAGGAAGCTAACCGCTGCAGCGACATCTTCTGGCTCAGATAGGCGTTTCAATGTAATATCTTTTGCGAATGTTTGCATACCCCATTCGTCGTCTTTTCCTGCATTTTTCCCAACTTCGTGAGCGATATCATACATCATTGGTGTTTTAACGATACCTGGAGCATAAGCGTTAACAGTGATGCCTGAGTCAGCTAAATCACGCGCCAATGTTTGAGTAATACCACGAACAGCGAATTTTGTACCGCCGTAAACAGTCAAGTTTGGATTTCCGACAACACCTGCTTGAGAAGTAGCATTGATGATTTTACCACCGTGACCAAGTGCTTTGAACTGAGCTTGAGCAGCTTGTGCTCCCCAAATCACCCCACCGACGTTAATAGCAAATGTGCGAGCGAATTGTTCCTCTGTAATTGTATCCAGAGGTGTAGTAGGAGCGACACCAGCGTTGTTTACAACAACGTTTAAGTCTCCGAAATGATCGACAACTTTTTGGAAAGCTGCAGCAACTTCTGCTTGTTTAGACACATCAGCTACAACAGCAAAAGCTTTATCTGCTGACAATTCAGCAACTGCTTTCTCAGCTGTTTCAGCGTTGTAGTCTAAAACTCCAACCTTAAAACCATCTTGAACCAAGCGTTTTGCGATTGCAAAACCGATCCCTTGACCTGCACCTGTAACGATAGCTACTTTAGACATATGATTCCTCCTCGGTATCCGTGATACCATTCAAACGTTCATAAAAGAACAGCAAAAGGTTTATAGTGAGTCGTGATAGGTTTCTAAAAGAAGTCCTATCACGTTTCAGTATACACCTTTGTGAAATTTGTGTCAAACAAATACTTGGTTTTTGGAAAAAATTAACCCTCTAAGAGTGAAAAAACTATCTGAGACTAACATGTTTATCTCTTATAATGAAGATAGCTAGAAAAGAATGTTGTATAATAGATGTGTATGATTGGGGGGAGACAGATGATCCCTACCGTGTGCACCTTTATGTTCTCATGAGCTGGACAGGTCGTTTGAGCGATGTTTATACCTTGATTCATGAAATCGGGCATTCTGATCAATTCATCTTTTCTGACAATCACCAAAGCTATTTTAATGCCCACATGTCGACCTACTATGTCGAAGCACCGTCAACCTTCAATGAATTGCTTCTCAGTGATTACTTAGAGAATCAATCTGACGATCTACGTCAAAAACGTTTTGCCCTTGCTCACCGCTTGACAGATACCTATTTCCATAACTTCATCACTCACCTTCTGGAAGCTGCATTCCAGCGTAAGGTGTATACATTGATTGAAGAAGGAGAAACTTTTGGGGCAAGCAAACTCAACAGTATTATGAAGGAAGTTTTAACTGACTTCTGGGGAGATGCTATTGAGATTGATGATGATGCAGCACTGACTTGGATGCGCCAAGCTCACTACTACATGGGCTTGTATAGTTATACCTATTCAGCAGGTTTGGTTATCTCAACAGCGGGTTACTTGCATCTGAAACATTCAGAAACTGGAGCTGAAGACTGGCTCAATCTCCTCAAATCAGGTGGTAGCAGGACACCACTTGAGTCAGCCATGATTATCGAAGCCGATATTTCAACAGATAAACCACTCCGTGATACCATTCAGTTCTTGTCTGATACAGTTGATTAGATTATAGCTTAAATGCCCAGTTGGGAGAATAAATTAAAAGAGTCTGGGACAAAAGTCTAACCTTAAATATAAAAAGCGAACAAAACGAGTTATCTGACACTCAGAATACTGTCTTGTTCGCTTTTTTTCTAATCTATCGATTTTAAAAATTTATAATAAAGAATTCCTAAAATCAAAATTTTTTGTCCCTGCCTCTTAAATTATCCCCAAAAGCTATCTTCTTCAGCTTGATCTGAAGAGAAGAGCCAAACTTCTTTGATTTTTCCGTCTTCAATACGGAAGAGGTCAATCCCGTTCATATTGAGTTCAGTACCATCAGCCCGTGTTCCAAGAAAAGTAACATTGGCTGCGATTAAATCCTTATTGTCAGAAACCCAATTTGTTATCACCTTAAAGGTTCCATTAGTTTTCTCAGCAAATGTAGCCAGGTGAGTTCCTAGCTTGTCCTTACCAACAACTGTACCAGATATACTATGAGTACCAGGTTGATGCCAGATAATATCGTCTGCCATCGTTTCAAAGACACCAGGAAAGTCACCAGCAATTAAAGCTTGGTTATAAGCGTTGAAAATTTCTAAGTTTGTTGACATATCTATTCTCCATTTCTTTTTTATGATATAATTATAACAGTTACAATCGAAAAAACAAGTAGACACTTTTTCGATAGCTAGTATCAAAAGTAGTACTATTGTTGATACTAGAAGATAAATTTTTTTAAAAAAATAGAAAGAAGATATTTTATGCCAAATAAAGTGAGTGAGTATGGTATTTGTCCATTTGCGACAACGCAGAGGGTTTTAACAGGGAAATGGGCACTGGTAATCATTTATCAGTTGAGTACGGGTACTAAACGATTTAAAGAATTGCAGAGATTATTGCCTGGGATTACTCAAACTATTTTGACACGTCATCTCCGTCAATTAGAAAAGGATAAGATTATTCAACGAAAGGTCTATGCGGAAGTTCCCCCACGAGTTGAGTACAGCTTAACTGAAATGGGACAGGAATTCAGAGTTGTTTTAGATGCTGTCGAGAAATGGGGTTTGGATTATATCAAGTTGCTAGAAATGTAGAGGTATTGACCATGTATCAAGAGTTACTTAGAAAAATAGCAGAAGAAAAACCGAGTTATAGTCAAAAAGAACTCCAGTGGTTACTTGAGCACTTAGGGGATTCGAGTCCAGAAATTCGCGATGAATTGGTTTTTACCAGTTTGGCTAGAGGGATCCAAGAAGAGTTATTTACAAAGGAGCAATTTCAATTTATATCTGCTATGATTGTTTCTGATGGTGGACTAGATAAAGAGCTCGATAAGCTAGGAGCTTCAACGCTTGAACGTTCTTTTAGGGCACTTATTTATGCCAATCTCTTATCTGCCGATGGCAACCAACACTCTATTTATTATCAAGTGCTTAAAACTGATATCAGAAATACGATGCTCAATCAAGGTCTGCACTACCTTGAAAAAGAAGAGGATACGACTGGTTTCAAGCCAGTATGGTTGGGTACATGCTTTTGCGCATGGAGCGGATCTCTTGACTGAAGTCGTTTGTCATCCAGACTTTTCTATAAACAGAGTTCATGAAGTATTTGACATACTTGGTCAACTGTTTAAAAGAATTTCGATTCGATTTATAGATGATGAGGAATGGCGCTTAGCCAGAGTGCTTTACGAACCTATTTTGCAAGGCAAGGTGGATCAAGCGACACTAGTCTCTTGGATAAAGTCACTTGATTTCCCGATAGAAGAGACGGAAGATTTTTATAAATTTTCCAATTTTAGATCCTGTCTCTTAGAAGTCTATGTCCAACTCGACCAGAGAAATAGTTTACAAGCTGACTTGAAAGAAGCCATTCAATCTTTTCAATATTAGATTTCGATTATTAAATGTGAAAACTTACACAAAGTTTCCAAGCACATTTCTTGAAACCCTTTCCTTCTTCTGATAGACTAATACATAGTTTGAAAAAAGGAGACTTAACATGAAAAAATTTGTTGCTGAATTAATCGGTACTTTTATGCTTGTGTTCATCGGAACAGGAGCTGTTGTTTTTGGAAATGGTGTTGAAGGTCTTGGACACCTTGGAATTGCTCTTGCCTTTGGTTTGGCAATCGTAGTTGCAGCTTTCTCAATCGGAACTGTTTCAGGTGCTCACTTGAACCCAGCTGTTTCTATCGCTATGTTTGTTAACAAACGTTTGTCATCTTCAGAGCTTGTAAACTACATCCTTGGTCAAGTAGTCGGTGCTTTCCTTGCATCTGGATCTGTATTCTTTCTCTTGGCAAATTCAGGTATGTCAACTGCAAGTCTTGGTGAAAATGCCTTGGCAAACGGTGTAACTGTCTTTGGTGGTTTCTTGTTTGAAACAATCGCAACATTCTTGTTTGTTTTGGTCATCATGACTGTAACATCAGCAAGCAAAGGGAATGGCGCAATCGCTGGTTTGGTGATTGGTTTGTCATTGACAGCTTTGATTCTAGTTGGTTTGAACATCACTGGACTTTCAGTAAACCCAGCTCGTAGCTTGGCTCCTGCTGTATTGGTAGGTGGCGCAGCTCTTCAACAAGTTTGGATTTTCATCCTTGCACCAATCTTTGGTGGCGTTCTTGCAGCCCTTGTTGCTAAAAACTTCCTTGGAACTGAAGAATAATTGAAACTTAAAAAGCCTTGCTTCTCATCTTGAGGAACAGGGCTTTTTCGTATCTTTTTATACTCAATGAAAATTAAAGAGCAAACTAGGAAGCTAGCCGCAGGTTGCTCAAAGCACTGCTTTGAGGTTGTAGATAGAACTGACGAAGTCAGCTCAAAACACTGTTTTGAGGTTGTGGATAAGACTGACGAAGTCAGTTACCTATATCTACGGCAAGGTGACGTTGACGTGGTTTGAAGAGATTTTCGAAGAGTATTAGCGGTTGTCAATTTTCTCTGGATAGAGGTCGTGTTGGAAGAGGCGTTGTTCTGCCAATCCTTCATACTTGGTTCCAGGTCTACCGTAGTTGTAGTAGGGGTCGATTGAAATACCACCGCGAGGTGTAAATTTTCCCCAGACTTCTAAATAGCGAGGGTCTAGCAAATTAACCAAGTCTTTCCCGATGGTGTTGATACAGTTTTCATGAAAATCTCCATGGTTTCGGTAGCTAAAGAGGTAGAGTTTGAGGGATTTTGACTCGACACAGAGCTTGTCAGGAATGTAGGAAATATAAATAGTTGCAAAGTCTGGCTGAGCAGTGATGGGACAAAGTGAGGTAAATTCAGGGCAGTTGAACTTGATGAAATAGTCATTTTCCACATGACGATTGTCAAAAGATTCGAGGACTTCGGGTTGATACTCGAAAATGTAGTTGGTTTCTTTGTTGCCGAGGAGGCTGAGGTTTTTCATTTCTTCTTGTTGTGACATGATTTTTTCTTTCTAATCTTAAACACCACGTTGGTTGTCGTAGAGGAGGGTATGGAGTTGAGGGAGCACGCGGACATTGCCCCAGCTATCGTCGGCAGCGACACATTCCCAGAGTTCTTTGAGGCGGTCCAGTTGATCTTGGACAATATTGCCTGTAGCCTTGGGTTCAGGATTTCCCGCCGATAAGAAGAGGACATCTGGTTGGTAGCGTTCTTGAATACCTTTGGCAAAGGCTAGATCTGCATCATCAAAAACAGGGATTTTAAAGGTTACTTTGTCTGGATCTAGTTGGGAAACGATAAAGTCCAAGGTCTCAAAGTTGGCTTCCATCTTGGATGAAGGAGGTTTGGGGCTCAGGGTGACTTGGTCGATATCTTTTAACCAATTTTGCCAGCGGGAGCCTTGGGTCTCAACAGCCAGAGTGACACCACGTTCCTTGAGTTTGGTGACCAGTTGAGCCATATTGGCTGCTAGGATAGCAGGATTTCCCCCCAGATAGGGTTACATAGTCGTAGCTTCCTAGTTTATCTAACTCAGCGATTACTTCATCAGCTGTCATACGAGTTGGTTTTTCAGAACCATCCCAAGTAAAGGCAGAATCGCACCAGTCGCAGTGGTAGTCACAACCAGCAGTGCGGACAAACATGGTTTTCTGACCAATTGCACGACCCTCACCTTGAAAGGTAGGGCCAAAAATTTCCAGAACTGGTAATTTAAGTACACGTTCCCTAGTCATCTAACCACTCCCGTCTAAACTCCGCAAAGGCAGTCGGAGTTTCATAGAGGCGAACATATTCCATACGAAGACCACGTTCATCTGGCAACTCTTGGCTCATGGTTTGGAAAATCCAGTAAACCATATTTTCAGCAGTCGTATTCATATAGGGCAGGGTCTCGTTGAGATAGCGATGATCCAAGTGGGGTTCTAAGTAGTCCTTGTAGATTTGTTTGATATCCCCAAAATCATAGGTCATGCCACGGTCATCTAAAAATCCACTGACAGCGATTTGCAGATGATAGGTATGGCCGTGCAGGGATTTGCATTTTCCCTCATAGTGAAAGAGGTGGTGAGCAGCATCAAAGGTAAATTCTTTGGAGACTAAGGTTCTGTGAGGATTGTAGACAAGAGATTCCCCAGTTTCTTGTTTGATTTCTTTGGGGGCAAAAAACATCAGGCCTCTCCTTTCTGAGAGAGATAAACCTCTAAACCATGTTGGCGTAGATGGCAGGCAGGACAATCTCCACAACCAGTACCAATAAACCCATTGTAGCAGGTCAAGGTCTTTTCACGAACATAGTCAAAGGCACCAAGTTGGTCGGCTAATTTCCAAGTTTCAGCCTTGTCTAGCCACATGAGAGGTGTTTGGATAACGAAGTCGTAATCCATGGCAAGGTTGAGCGTGACATTGAGTGATTTGACAAAGACATCCCGACAGTCAGGATAACCTGAGAAGTCTGTTTCACATACTCCTGTCACAATATCCGTAATTCCACGCTGCTTGGCAAGGACTGCAGCAAAGGACAGAAAGAGGTGATTGCGACCGTCAACGAAGGTATTAGGCACCTCCTTCTTTTTTTGCTCAATTTCTAGATCGGAAGTCAAGGCATTTTTCAGTAATTTGTCCTAGCAGAGACATATCTAGGATATGATGGCGAATTCCTTGTTCCTCAGCGATTTCTTTGGCCACTTGAATTTCGAGATGGTGACGTTGGCCATAGGCAAAGGTAACGGCTTCGACCTTTTCATAGTGTCGCTTGGCCCAGAAAAGGCAGGTTGTTGAATCTTGCCCGCCACTAAAGACGACCAAGGCTGATTGACGTTTCATAGTACTCCTTCCAAAATGGGAAATGTTCAGAGCACGCAAAAAGCTCCCTAGAGGGAGCTAAAAAATACCAAGTAGAGGTTTTTTTTAGCGATGGCATGTCCCAAACATCGTGATATTCTAGTTACAGTCTAGCATATTTTTTGAAAAATGGCAAAGGACAAGAAAAAAGAGACCAAATGAATGCACTTGGTCTCTAGTATGATTAACTCAATTCAGCAACGATAGCTTTGATTTGTTCTGCTGTATGAACACCAGCAACTTGTTTAACCACTTGTCCATCTTTTTTGAAAAGAAGGGTTGGGATAGACATGATACCGAATGAACGAGCTGTATTTGGGTTTTCATCAACGTCCATTTTAACGATTTTCAAGACATCTTCTGAAAGTTCTTCGGACAGTTTATCCAAGATTGGACCTTGCATACGACATGGGCCACACCAAGTTGCCCAGAAGTCTACCAAGACCAATCCGTCTTTAGTTTCTTGTTCGAATGTTGCGTCTGTAATTGCTTTTGCCATAGTATTTCTCCTTTTTAATTATATTGGCTTAAATCTTGTTTCATGAGATAGAAGAAAACATCTCCGTAAGTCCCATGGTAGTCCAAATCATGCCCCTTGTAGGTTACTTTTTGGACAGGGTAGTAGTCTGCGACACCGATCAGGCAGGCATGCTGAGAACGTTCAAATTCTTCGTATGACTCGAAGGTCATGGTTCTCTCTTGCTTGCTGGCATCAAGATAGGTGATTTCAATCATAGGATTCTCCTTTGCTAAATCATGTTTTCATTTACTCCTTGAAAAAAGGAATGTCAAGAAAAATGATTGCGCACGCAAGTTTTTTCGAAAAATATGTTAGGCCAACCAGTTTGATTTTGTTGCTAAGCTTTCTTCAACAGCTGTTTGTAAGTAAGCCAAGGTAGTCTGTCCTTCGCTTGTCAGGCAGATAAAACTAGCTCGCTTGTCCTGATCGCAGCATCTCCGACTAAGTAAACCGCAGTTTTTTGCTTCTAAGCGAGCCACCATCCGTGAAACAGCACTAGGGCTCAGGTGGAGTTTGTCTGGCAAGTCGATTTGTCGTAGGGATTTGCCTTCAGCCTGATTTAGAAAGTGCAAGAGGTAAAATTCCTTGAGTGTCAAGGTTTGTTCACTCTGCTCAGCAATGGTCTCTTCTAAAATAGCTTCTAGCTCTACTTGCCTACGGTTGAAGTCAAACCATTTTTCTAAGTAAGTCATGTCCATCTCCTTTCCCTCTATAATAGTGTAATCATACTAGTGCATCTATGATGCTTGCGCACGCAATTAGTATACACCTTTTTGTCTTGGATAGCAAGAAGGATGTTTCTTATATATTTCCTTGAAATTTTCTGAAAAAAGAGTAAACTGGTATGCAGAAAGTCTATTTGTGGAGTTTACAATGAAGTTATATGTTCAGTTAATGATTCTCTTTGTGATTTCTTTAATCGGTGAAGGAATCTCCAGTTTTTTTCATTTGCCCATCCCTGGAAGTATCATCGGCTTGATTATTCTGTTTCTAGCCTTGCAGTTCAAGTGGCTGCGTACTCGTCATGTCAACATGGTTGGAAATTTTCTCCTAGCTAACATGACCATTCTCTTTCTACCTCCTGCGGTTGGAATTATGGAAAAGTTTGATGTGATTGCTCCTTATCTTCTGCCCATTGTTTTGATTGTCTTTTTTGCAGCAGTAATCAATATCATCTTAATTGCGCTTGTGGTTCAATTTATCAAAAAACGCTATGAAGGTGACTACGAAGAAAGAGGTGCTAAATGAGCGAATTTGTATCCAATCCCCTATTTGGGATTGCCTTGTCAATCTTAGCCTATCTCGGGGGAATGATGATTTTCAGACGCTATCCTCATCCCTTAACGACTCCCTTGTTGCTGTCAGCTATTTTTATAATTATCTTTCTAAAGGTGACTGGCATTTCCTACCAAGATTACTACCAAGGTGGGGTTTATCTTAATAACTTGATTGTTCCTTCAACAGTGGCTCTAGGAATTCCCCTTTATAAGAGTTTCCACTTGATGAAACATCATGTTAGAAGTATTTTGCTGGGTAGCTTTTTAGCTGTCATCGTCAATACCACTTTTACCGCTCTAGTCGCAAAAATCTTTGGCATGGACTTTTTCCTAGCCATTTCCCTCTTTCCTAAGTCAGTAACGACCGCTATGGCAGTAGGGATTACAGAAAAGTTGCAGGGCTTGACTACCGTGACTCTAGTAGTTGTAGTAGCGACTGGTATTTTGACCAGTGTTATCGGACCAACGCTTTTGAAATGGCTAAAAATAGACGATCCAGTAGCTGCTGGTTTATCCCTGGGAGGAACAGGGCACGCCGTTGGAACTGGAACGGCCTTCCGCTATGGACCAGTTGCAGGTGCTATGGGAGGACTAGCCATCGGTGTTACAGGAATTCTCTATGTATTTGTCAGTCCTATTGTAGCTAATTTGATCTTGAGTTAACGCAAAAACCCAGCTCTAGTAGCTGGGCATTTTTTATTGCAAATTAACTTTATTTTTCAAGATATAGTAGGTTCCGAGATAGAAGACTGCGCTGAGGATTAGGTTTTTGAAGATTTCAGCAGACATCATCATGCTATAATTCAAGCTTGGACTAAAAATGTCGACAAATCCAAGGACTATGTGGATAACAATATAAGCTAAGACAGCGAGGGCTGTACGGTATTCATTAAAGAGTTGTCCGATAGAGATTGCCAAGTAGATGCAAAGGATGCTTGCTACAGTGCTAAGGATGAATGAAATCACAGAAAGCCAGAAACTATCCATGTAGAATTTAAAGAGGTATTCGAGAGAAAAGATATCAAGGAAGTTTGCACCAGTCAGAACTAAAATGATATAAATACTCAAGATAAAGACTAATGAGCTCGCCAGAGACCAGATGAAAGCACCCAAAAGTTTGGATAAAATGATTTGGTGCTCAGATACGGGGAGTGTGAGAGTTAGGTATCCCTGACGATCATAGACACTACCCTTGAAGCGACGGATGATCAAAATCAAGGTTGAAATACTTAAGGTAATGATTAGTCCACCAAAAACTAGAGCCAGAAAAACTAACATAATCATTTGTTGATCAGGTGTATCAATGGATTTTAGGGAACTAGCTTGAACCCCGATAAGGGCAGAAAGAGCCAACACAGCACCATAGAGGGCTAAATACCATTTGTTAACATTTTTAAATTCATAACGAACTAAATTCCAAAACATAATAATCTCCTTTATTTAGGCTTTGAATTCATGACGGAAGAGTTGGTCGATAGACTCCCCAGACTCATAGCGAATATCATCAACATTTCCTTGACGGACGACTTTTCCATCCTTTAGGAAGATAATCTCATCCAAGATTGGTTCGATATCTGAAATCAAGTGGGTTGAAATCAAGACAGTCGAAGTTGGAGAGTAGTTGTTGATGATGGTGTTCAAGATATAGTCACGAGCTGCGGGGTCGACACCACCGATTGGTTCATCAAGAACGTATAGACGAGCATCACGACTCATGACAAGGATCAACTGAACCTTTCTTTGTTCCCTTTTGAGAGTTTCTTGAAACGGCTGTTCTCATCGATGCCAAGGTCACGAAGGAGACCTTGAGCACGTTCCAGATTAAAATCTTGGTAGAAGGTCTTGAAATAAGTGAGAGCTTCCTTAACCTTCATCTGTTCGTTGAGGTAGGTCGTATCAGGGAGATAAGAAACAATCGCTTTAGTTGCTGGACATGGTTCCATGTCGTTAATAAGGACACGGCCTTCCTCTGCTTGTAGCAAGCCGTTGATTAGTTTAATCAAGGTTGTCTTTCCAGAACCGTTTGGGCCAAGGAGGCCAACGATTTTTCCAGCTGGAATTTCAAGGGGAAACATTTGTAAGAGCAGGACTTGCTCCATAGGATTTTGACACATTTTCAAATGCTAACAAGGTCATAGTTTAAACTCCTTCAATATAATCTCTCAAAACAGTCGGTAGTTCTTCTTTTTCATAGCCGAATTCTACCATGCCTGTTACAAACTGTTGTAACTGTTCTTCTGACAGTTGCTTACGGGATTGGAGGATCAAGTCCAAATCCTCTGTGACAAAGCGTCCAGATGTCCGCTTGGTATAAACGAAGCCTTCTCTCTCCAAGTCCGATAGGGCACGCTGGATGGTGTTGGGATTGACCCCTGCCTCGCTAGCCAATTCTCTAACGGTTGGAAGCTGTTGATTGGGCTCGAGTTTATGGGAAATAATCTGCAATTTGATTTCTCCATAATCTGCAAATAAATGGGTTTATTGTTATCAAATGTCCAAGACATCACGATCTCCTTTCTAATTACCTTTGTGTTAATTCAATAATACAACAAAACAAAAAACTTGTCAAGCCAAAAGGAGAATTATTTTGGGAATCTCTTAAAAAATGGTATAATGAAAAGAAAACGACAAGGAGGGAAAGGCATGCGTTGTCCAAAATGTGGCGCTACAAAATCAAGTGTAATCGATAGTCGCCAGGCTGAAGAAGGAAATACAATCAGAAGAAGACGTGAGTGTGAAGAGTGTCAGCATCGGTTTACAACCTATGAACGTGTTGAAGAGAGAACACTGGTTGTGGTCAAAAAAGATGGTACACGGGAACAATTTTCAAGAGATAAAATCTTTAACGGGATTATTCGCTCAGCCCAGAAACGTCCAGTGTCTAGTGATGAAATTGGCATGGTGGTCAATCGCATCGAACAAAAACTCCGTAGTCGCAATGAAAATGAAATTCAGAGTGAGGTTATTGGCTCTTGGTTATGGAAGAGTTGGCAGAGTTAGATGAGATTACTTATGTACGTTTTGCCAGTGTTTACCGTAGCTTTAAGGATGTGAGTGAGCTTGAAAGCCTACTCCAGCAGATCACACAATCCTCTAAAAAGAAAAAGGAAAAATAAATGAAGCCAAATGACCGTTTTTCTTTTGTAAAGAATAATCGGGTGTCGCAAGATACCTCATCAATGGTGCAGTGCTACCTCCCGATTATCGGTCAGGAGGCGCTGAGCCTCTATCTTTATGCTGTGACTTTTTGGGATGGTGGTCAAAAGGAACATCTCTTTGCAGCCATGCTCAATCATCTGAATTTCGGGATGGATACCCTTTTAAAGGCTTTTAAAACTCTAACAGCCATGAAATTGGTGACCCTCTATCAGCAGGGGGAGGCCTATAACTTGTTACTCCATTCTCCCTTATCAACTCAAGAATTTTTACAACATACAGTTTATCGGACCTTGTTAGAAAAAATGATTGGGGATAGTGCGGTAGCAGCCATGAGACAGGAAAGTATTGAAGGGGAGCCTATCTCGGTGTCTTTGAGTCAAATCTTTCCTCAGTTATCTGAGTTTGCGAGTCAAGAAACCTCTAGCAGTCAGCCTCTAGCAGATGATTTTGATTTGGAGCATTTCCGTCAGCTTATGGCTCGCGATGGTCTTCGTTTTCAAGATGAGACTTCGGATGTTTTGGGCTTGTTTGCAATAGCAGACGAGCAAAAGTGGACCTGGTTTGAAACTTATCAAGTAGCCAAAGCGACAGCAGTGTCGCAAGTGATTTCTGTCAAACGCATCCGTGAAAAGATAGCGCAAAAGCCTGTGACTTCTGACTTTAGTCCCAAGGAGGCAACCATTATCCGAGAGGCTAAGAAAAAGACAGCCTTGCAGTTCCTTGCTGAGATTAAGCAGACTCGCAAGGGAAATATTACTCAGACTGAACGGGACCTTCTCCAGCAGATGGCAGCCTTGGGTTTGCTGGATGAAGTGATCAATGTTATCTTGCTCCTAACATTTAATAAGGTTGATTCAGCCAATATCAATGAAAAATACGCCATGAAGGTGGCTAATGACTACGCCTATCAAAATATTCGTAGTGCCGAGGAGGCTGTCATCCGTATTCGTGAACGTGGCCAAAAAGCAAAAACGCAAAAGCAGAATCAGACTGCCCCAGCAAAAACCAATGTGCCTAAATGGAGCAATCCTGAATATAAGAATGAAACCAGCGAAGAAACTCGCTTAGAACTAGAACGTAAGAAAAAAGAAATGTTAGCTCGATTAGAAAAAGGAGGAGACTAGATGGAAAGTGTCGGAGACGTACTTAAGCGTCAACCAAGCCGATTTCAGTATCAGGATTTGGTCCAGCAAATTGTGAAAGACCCTGATGTTGCGGCCTTTATCCAGAAAGAATCTCTCAGTCAGGAGGAGTTAAACCGTAGTATTTCCAAGTTTAACCAATACATCACTGAGAGAGATAAGTTCCTCCGAGGAGATACAGACTATATCGCGCGTGGCTACAAGCCTATCCTAGTCATGAACCATGGCTATGCGGATGTCTCTTATGAAGAGACTCCAGAGCTAATCGCGGCAGAGAAAGAAGCGGCGATTAAAAACCGTCTCAAGCTAATCAATCTTCCAGCTAGTCTTAAAAAGCTAGCCTAGCTCAAGTAGACTTGGATGATTTAGGACGCTTGCCAGTTTTTGAAAAGCTCCTATCCTTTGTGGAGCAATATCCAGCTATTCGAAAAGGTCTGTACTTATATGGAGACTTTGGTGTGGGTAAAAGTTTCATGGTGGCTGCCCTAGCTCATGATTTGTCTGAAAAACGTGGTGTTTCATCAACTCTCCTCCACTATCCTAGCTTTGTCATCGATGTCAAAAATGCCATTGGTGATGGGAATGTCAAGACCTTGGTGGATGAGATTAAGCTGGCTGAAGTCTTGATTTTAGATGATATTGGTGCCGAGCAATCAACAGCTTGGGTGCGTGACGAGATTCTGCAGGTCATTCTCCAATATCGCATGCAGGAAGATTTACCGACCTTTTCACCTCCAACTTCAACTTTGAAGATTTGGAGAAGCATTTCGCTAAAGGGAAAAACGGAAATGACGAAACCTGGGAAGCTAGACGCGTCATGGAACGCATTCGTTATTTAGCAGAGGAAACAAGACTTGAAGGAGAAAACCGCCGATGACAGAAACAATCAAATTAATGAAGGCTCATACTTCAGTGCGTAGATTTAAGGAGCAAGAGATTCCCCAAGAAGATTTAAATACCATTTTGTCTGCAGGACAAATGGCTTCTTCTTGGAAAAATTTCCAATCCTATTCTGTGATTGTAGTTAGAAGTCAAGAAAAGAAGGATGCCTTATTTGAGTTAGTTCCTCAGGAAGCGATTCGCCAGTCTGCAGCCTTTCTCCTCTTTGTCGGTGACCTAAACCGTGCAGAAAAAGGGGCTCGTCTCCATACGGATGTTTTCCAACCTCAAGGGGTGGAAGGACTCCTCATCACTTCTGTAGATGCTGCGCTTGCTGGGCAAAACACCTTGCTTGCGGCAGAAAGCCTAGGCTACGGTGGAGTGATTATCGGTTTGGTGCGTTACAAGTCTGTTGAATTAGCAGAATTATTCAAGCTTCCTGACTATACCTATCCAGTCTTCGGGATTGCACTAGGTGTGCCCAATCAACAGCATGATGTGAAACCAAGACTGCCCCTAGAAAATGTTGTCTTTGAGGAAGAATACCAAGAACAGTCAACTGAGGCAATCGAAGCCTATGACCGAGTACAGACTGAATATGCAGGTGCGCGTGCGACTACAACTTGGGGAGTCAACGTTTGGCAGAGCAATTTGGCAATCCAGAACCAAGCTCGACTCGAGAAAATCTTGAGCAGAAGAAGTTATTGTAGAAAGTGAGAAAACATGGCCTTACCAACTGTTGCCATTGTGGGACGTCCCAATGTTGGGAAATCAACCCTATTTAACCGTATCGCGGGAGAACGCATCTCAATCGTAGAAGACATTGAAGGTGTAACGCGAGATCGTATCTATGCCACAGGTGAGTGGCTCAATCGTTCTTTTAGTATGATTGATACTGGAGGTATCGATGATGTCGATGCGCCTTTCATGGAACAAATCAAGCACCAGGCAGAAATTGCCATGGAAGAAGCAGATGTTATCGTCTTTGTCGTGTCTGGTAAAGAAGGAATTACAGATGCGGACGAATACGTTGCCCGTAAACTTTATAAAACTCATAAACCAGTCATCCTAGCCGTTAACAAGGTTGACAACCCAGAGATGCGAAATGATATCTATGATTTCTATGCTCTTGGATTGGGTGAACCTTTGCCAATCTCATCTGTTCACGGTATCGGGACAGGGGATGTACTGGATGCTATTGTGGAAAACCTCCCACATGAAGTTGAAGAAGAAAATCCAGATGTCATTAAATTTAGCTTGATTGGACGTCCAAATGTCGGAAAATCTAGCTTGATCAATGCTATTTTGGGAGAAGATCGTGTGATTGCTAGCCCTGTAGCTGGTACCACTCGTGATGCCATTGATACCCATTTTACAGATGCTGACGGGCAAGAGTTTACCATGATTGATACGGCTGGTATGCGTAAATCTGGTAAAGTCTATGAAAATACAGAGAAATACTCTGTCATGCGTGCCATGCGTGCTATTGACCGTTCAGATGTAGTCTTGATGGTGCTCAATGCTGAGGAAGGTATTCGTGAGTATGACAAGCGTATCGCTGGATTTGCCCATGAAGCTGGTAAAGGGATGATTATCGTGGTCAATAAGTGGGATACTCTTGAAAAAGATAACCATACTATGAAAAACTGGGAGGAAGATATCCGTGAGCAGTTCCAATACCTGCCTTACGCACCGATTATCTTTGTATCAGCTTTGACCAAGCAACGTCTCCACAAGTTGCCTGAGATGATTAAGCAAATCAGCGAGAGTCAAAATACCCGGATTCCATCAGCTGTCTTGAATGATGTGATTATGGATGCCATTGCCATCAATCCAACACCGACAGACAAAGGGAAACGCCTCAAGATCTTCTATGCGACTCAAGTGGCAACTAAACCACCGACCTTTGTGATTTTTGTCAACGAAGAAGAACTTATGCACTTCTCTTATTTGCGTTTCTTGGAAAATCAAATCCGCAAGGCCTTTGTCTTTGAAGGAACACCGATTCACCTAATCGCAAGAAAACGGAAGTAAAATGATAAAAAGAAGAAGGTTTTCAGACCTTCTTTTTTAGATAGAAATATAGTATATAATATTGAATAACATGTGATATAATAGGGTTGTAGTAAGTTAACTGATTAACAGACAGATGTAAAGTTGATTGAAAAAAATGTTAACTAATATGGAGGATTATTATGTTTGAACAAAAATATAACAAAATTAATTATTGTGTGTGACGATAATACAGTTGGCTACGCTAATTACTTACGCCAGCTTATAAGTGCAAATGATGATGAAGAAGATGTGATTATAGGAACTAAAGATGGTGCAATTAAAGTAAGTGTTTGGCTAGAGAAGCATTATTTAGATAATATGTCTACTATATCTTCAAATGAACATGTATTGTTTATAGGAGAAAATCAAGCGAGTAAGAATGAAATATCAAGTATGACTGTGAAGTTTGACCAATTTGGAATGAAATACGGTTGGTTAGGAAAACGTGGGATGATGATCATCGCAAAAAAACTATAGATAATCCAGAAGACTATAATGAATTTATTGAGCTTTGTCGAAATTATAAAACCGAATTTGAATTTATAGAATTTAAAAAATCTCTACCAGAACAAGCGTTAGATGCTGCAGTTAGTGCAATGGGAGATATTCCTGATATTATGTTGAATGTTGGAAATACATTGTTATCTTTCTTAGGACCTGTGCCTGCTATTGCATCGGATGCAGTCAATGCTGTTGCAGAAGCTACAAAATGGATCACAACAACAGATGATCAGAGAAAAATTACTGACCAACAATTTCGAGCTTTGACTTTAATATTATACATGGATGGATTATCTGAGTTCTTGGAGGGATAAAGAATGGAAGCCTTTAAAGAGGGATATGAATTCTTTGAAAAGCATGCTGGTAGTTTTGATGGTTATGTAGCTGGAGTTCAATATATAGATACTGTTAATTTAGAGATAAATACTTTAATTGATGTTCTTAATAATTTTAAATCAAGTGGTGCGCTTATAGATACATTAAAGGGAGATGTTGCTGAATTTTGGCATGCTGGAACCTTCAATATTAATGCAACTATTAATTCCTCAAAAAATAGAGTGCAAGTTGATCGTAGCCATGATTTTGGATCTGCTGACATTACGGGAGCAAACTTTGATGCTAAATTTGGTTTAAAATATTATAAGGATGGAGCGTCGAGTGCATTTCAGCAGTCAAAAAGTATTTTTAATCGCTTCAGTGAATATAAATCTCAAGGTGGGAAAGATAGTTTAGATTCATATTTGGAGAATAGAGGATATTCAGCAGACACAGTTTTGAGTGATCCAGTTTACTCAGGGCAGTATAGAGTAATTCCATCAGACCAGTTAAAAGAAGCGACTATGTATTTAGAACGAAAAATAAGAGAAGAAGCTGTAAAGCGACCGGAGCAAGTTCATCGCTATGAAGAAACTCTAAAATTACTGACTGATAAAGTTAAAGATAATGAGGGAAATGAATCGATTCCTTTGTCGGAACAGGAAGCACGTGAACTTGCAAGTTTGTCTAAGGAAGGTGGAGTAAATCCTGAGGATTTACACTTAACAACTGAAGAGCTTATTAAATATACAAATATATTAAAGCGATCATATCAAGCAGGATTAACAGCTGCCACAATATCAATGGTTTTGCGAGTTGCACCTGAAATATGGAATGCAGTAGCTTATCTAATTAAGAATGGGTATGTCGATGAAAAACAATTTAAAAAAATAGGTTTTGAGGCACTTACAGGAGCAGGAGAAGGCTTTGTTCGAGGGACGGTATCTGCTGCAATTACAGCAAGTTGTCTGTCTGGGGTGTTTGGAAAGACTCTTAAAAAAGCTAATCCATCGGTAGTAGGTGTAGTGACAGTACTAGTAATGAACTCGCTGAAGAGCTCATATAAAGTATTTACTGGTGAGATGAATAGAAGTGAGATGGCTAATGAGTTAATTAAAGAAATGTTTATTACAACTTGTGCATTTTCAATGGGATTATTAGGAAATGCATACATTAAAATTCCGATACCTAATTTTCTTTCTATGCTTAATAAAGTTGTACCTTTAGGATACATGATTGGTAGTTTTGTGGGGTCGGTAGCTGGTTCTGTAATTTACTCTTCAATATACAATCCAGTATTGTCATTTTGTGTTGACTCAGGATTTACTCTATTTGGCCTAGTAGATCAAGATTACGAGTTGCCAGAAGAAGTATTAAAAGAAATAGGAATTGAAGTTTTCGAATATGAAAAGTTTGAATACGAACCGTTTGAATATGAAAAATTTGAATACGAGCGATTTGAATATGAACAATTTGAGTATGAGAAACTTCATACGATATTCCTAAGACGAGGAGTAATTGGTGTAAATTGTGTAGGTTATATGTAGTTGTTAACCAAAAAAATTGCCAAAATTATAAAGCGCATAATCAAAGAATATTATAAAATGAAAAAAATTTTTTTATTTTTCGGAAGAAAAAAATTTAACTAAAAAAATCAGGATTAGTATTAATCCACTGAATTTTTTTCAAAAAAAGTTGGATGCTTCGTTATCAGTAGTGTATTATTGAAATAGAAAAAGGATGGAATGATTTTCCATCCTTTTTTATAGCGGAATAAATCTATATTCCTAGGGGGGACAATGTTTAATCTTTCTTACCTTTTAGTAAGAAGGTAGCCGATAAGGCTAGGCTGAGACCTGCTATAAAGAGGAGAGGGCTAGCTTGTTCACCTGTGGCTGGGAGTTGTTTGTCATTCGTAGAGACCTGATCATTTGCTTCATTACTTTCAACTAATGGTTTTGTGGTTTCTAGGTTTCTTTCTTCCGTATGAGCTGGGACAGGTTTAACAGTTGAGCCTTCTGTCTTGTAGACAATAGCGTAGGTGCTCACGTCAAAAGTAATAAACTCAATCATACCGTCTCGAATGGTGAATTCTTGTGGTTTTAATTCATTTGTTGAAGTTAATTGATAGAGTTCTTGAATATCACCGGATACTGGTAGTCGAACGAGTACAGCACCTTTTGGTTGAACTGGCTGTCCATCTTTATCCTTGAGTTGAAGAGCGTAAGCATCGTATTTCTTGCCCAAGAGTTCTTTATTTTCAACTTTTTGACTGTCGAGGTAGCTTGCGCCTCCTAGTTCAGTTGTGCCACTAATAACTTGAACTCTTGTAGTCTTGTCTTTCAATACTTTGAGTTTAAACTCAGGAACTGTGTTACTTGGCGAGGCTTGACCACTACCTGTTCCAATAGGTTTGGTATATTCAGGTCTTTCCGCAGTAGGAGCTTCCTGTTCCCCAGTTGTTCCAATAGGTTTGGTATATTCAGGTCTTTCCGCAGTAGGCGCTTCCTGCTCCCCAGTTGTTCCGATAGGTTTGGTATATTCAGGTCTTTCCACAGTAGGTGCCTCTTGATCCCCAACTGTTCCGATAGGTTTGGTATATTCAGGTCTTTCCGCAGTAGGTGCCTCTTGATCCCCAACTGTTCCGATAGGACCAGTGTATTCAGGAATTTCCACAGTAGGTGCCTCCTGCTCCCCAGCAGTTCCGATAGGACCAGTGTATTCAGGAATTTCTACAGTAGGCGCCTCCTGTTCACCAGCAGTACCAATAGGATTTGTGTACTCAGGAATGGTTACTACTGGAGCAGGCTCATCCCCTTTGCTTGTAAGGATTTTTTCTTCTACTGGGCTAGTTTCATCCTTAGGAAATACTGTTACAACAGAGCTGCTTATTGTTTTTCCTTGGATAGCATAAGCTTCTATCGAATTACCAGCTTTACGATCTGTAGCCTCAGGAATGTCTAGTTGGACCTTGTTATCCTTAATGGTTAGAACAGTTTGTTCACCTGATGTGACAAGATGGTCCTCATCGACTTTTCTGAGTAGAAGAGGATCTTTGATACCAGGGAAGGTCACAGCGACTCCATCCCAATTGCCAGCTGGTAGGGTTAAGGTAACAGTCTTATCTTTGGAATTAATAGGGTCAAGGCTTGGACTATCGAGTGACACGGACGGAGCTTTTAAGATATCAAAGGAATCAAGAGAAACTTTCTTTCGTCCTTGTGGAGAATTCGGATCTACTTTCAAAGTAAGAACGTGATCGCCATCTGCTAGATTGGTAAATTCGCCAATTAATGCACCTTTCAGTCGCTCCTGAAGTGTAGAAGTCAAGGGCTGGCATTTCTTTGCCATCGAGTGTGACAAGTGCCTTGCCTAGTGATGCTGTTTTTAATCCATAGATTCGGATACCTGTTCCAGAGAATGGAATGGTTGCAGTGGCTTCAGAAGCGAGGCTATCATCAGCGTTGATGTCAGCGTATTTTTCTGTAGAAGCATAGAGTTCTGCATCGCTCCAATCCTTAAACATGGAACCATACTGGATACGAGGGTCACGGTCGTCAATCTTCTCAACAGCTTCTCCTTGGCCTGGGAAGACTTTGAAGTAATCGAGAGAAATTTTTGCACGCTCGTTTGTACGTCCTTTGTGCTCGCGCTTAACAGTGATGGTCATGAGGTGAGAACCTGAAGATAGATTTGTGTAACGTCCTATTAATACACCTTTCTCAGTTGCTCCTGCTGTATAGAAGTCAAGTTCTCCAACAGACTTGCCATCTATTTTAACGTCAGCAAGTCCCAATTGAGATGACTTGAGTCCGTAGATTTCAATACCAGGTCCATTGAAAGGAATAGTTGCAGTCGCATCCTTATCGGAGTAATTTCCATTTGAGATATCGGCATATTTCTCTGTTCCACCAAAGAGTTCTGAGTCAGCCCAGTTTCCATAAGCTGAGCCGTACTGGATGCGCTTATCACGGTCATCCATCAACTCACTGAAGGCATCGATAGAAGCAGGATCTGAAACTGGTGTTGTACGATCCCCTAGCATAGCCTTAACGGTATAAGTATAGGCATGGCTAGAATCAATCGAGCGATCGATAAAGTGAGTTTGGTTGGTGATAAACTCACGAACGCTAGGAGTTTGACTGTTTCATCCTTGCTTTCTCGTCGGATGACATAATGACTTGCTCCCTCAACTGTGTTAAAGTCGAGTTCAGCTGTGACGGAGTCTTTTCGAAGGGCTGATAAGCGAGTCACTCGTCCAGGGAAGTTTTCAAAGGTAATGACATCACCTTTTTGAGTCGCAAGTTGGATACGGTTATCTTTGAGGCGACTAGCTTGAACTTCCTTGCCATTAATCTTGATAATACTAGATTCGATATTTGGATAGTCTACGACTAAGTCTCCACCAACATTAGAAAGGAAAGATAGCGTTTCAAGATTTTTCTCTTTCCATTTCATGCTGACTTCAAAGTTACCACGAGCGACTAAGCCTGAGACTTGCCCGTCTTTCCATGCATCTGGAAGGGCTGGTAATGGGGCAATGTAGCCTGTGTGAGATTGAAGGAGCATTTCTGCCATACCGCTGGTTGCACCAAAGTTTCCATCAATTTGGAAAGGCGCGTGGGTATCCCAGAGATTTTCTAGGGTTGAAGATCTGAGCTGTTCTGCCAACAAACGGTGGGCACGATTTCCATCTAGGAGACGGGCCCAGAGGTTGATTTTATTGGCCTTAGACCAACCAGTACCACCATCTCCACGGTGGTTGAGGGTTGCGCGTGCAGCTTCTAGATATTCAGGCTGATCCTTGCCAAATAGAGTACCTGGGAAGAGACCAACTAGATGGGAAACGTGGCGGTGGTGGTTTTCAATGCCTTCGTTAGTGAATTGTGGGCTGTCTTCTTCGTACCATTCCTTGATACGACCATCTTGGTTGATATGAAGTGGTTTGAGCTTATCAAATTTAGCCTTCACTTCTGTCACCAAATCTTGGTCGACCTTCAGATGATTGGCTGCTTCCATATAGTCGTGGAAGAGCTGCCAAACTAGAGATTGGTCAAAGGTATTCCCAATCGTGATGGTTCCATGTTCTGGCGAGTAAGATGGAGAAGAAACCCAGCGGTCACTAGCCTTGTCGTAGTGCAAGAAGGAATTCCAGAACTTGGCTGTTTCCTTGAGCATTGGATAAATCTTTTCTTTTAGATAAGTTTCATCCTTGGTGAATTTGTAGTAGTCATAGACGTTCTGCATCATCCAAGCATTGGCAGCAGGAGACCAACCCCAATAGTAGTTCCAACCAGGAGTTGTCCAGCCAAATGGTGTCGCCTGAGTATGAACCAACCAACCGTTTTCTTGACCTTCTTTGGATTCGATACCTGCGTATTCTTTAGCAGCGATACGACCATAATAGCGCATGTCATCGATATAATTGATCATTGGCTTAGCCGTTTCTGCGAGATTACTCATGTAGGCAGGCCAGTAGTTCATCTGTAGGTTGACATTGAGGTGGTAGTCTGAGTTCCAAGGTGGATTATCTACAGCATTCCAGACTCCTTGCAAGTTGGCAGGGAGGGCATCTGTCCGATTACGAGAAGAACTGATCAGTAGATAACGTCCGTATTGGAAGAAGAGTTCTTCTAGCTTTTGACCTTTTGTTGGATTATAGGTTTGGAGAGCTTCTTTTGTAGTTTGGTTAGACTTGCTACCGCCGAGGTTTAGTTGAACACGATTGAAAAGGCTTTGGTAATCCTTGATGTGATCATTTTTCAGAGTCTCATAGTCTTTGGCTTTAGCAGCTTCAACGATAGATTTGACAGTTTTTTCTACATCAATATCCTTGCGGTAATTGGTTTTCGGATTTTGAGCAAAATTAGTCTTAGCACTGAGTAGCAGTGTTGCATAACTGGCTCCAGTGACAGTCAAATAACCATCTTGAGCAGTGACCTTTCCGTCCGTCTTGATACCAAGATAGGAAGCAAATTTCAGACCATTATCTTTGACAGTTCCCTTGAGTAAAATACCATTAGAATCAACGCTAACAGTCCCTTGTTTGTATTTAGAATTCTCCCAAGAATAGTCTCCGTTAGCAATCAAATCTTCAGTCAAGCTATTCCAAAGGGTAAAATCAAGCGTCTTATCTCCCTTTTTAGTCAAGTGGGTAACAGTGACGTCATCTGGGTAACTAGAGAAGGTTTCTCGTTTGAAACTTGTCCCATCTTGAGTATAAGAGGTAGTTGTGATAGCTTCAGAAATATCTAAGCCACGATGATAGTCAGTAACATTTTCCAAGCCCTTCTTCTGGTTATTAAAGACCATGAAGATATCACCGAAGGCTAGGTAGCGACCGTATTGGGCATTGTTTGGCCCGACCAAATTTCTCTCTGCTAGTTGTTTGGCTTTTTGACGGTCACCGTCTTCTAAGGCCTTACGGATTTCAGCTAAGACTTTGTAGCGGTCCTTGTAGTTTCCTCCGTTGTAGTCTTGACTATCTGGCTGTGGGCCTCCAGACCAAAGTGTTTTTTCGTTGTACTGGATTCTTTCTTCGCCAATCAAACCAAAAACTTTGGCACCCATTTCTCCATTTCCGACTGGCAGGGCTTGTTTTTCCCATCCGTCATAGGAAGGAGCAGTTGGTTGGTTGTAATGTAGTTCGTAATGTTCTTGCTTGTTCACAGGAAGTTCTGGTTTCTCGCTCTCCTTATTGTCAGCAGGGGCGGTAGTAGCACTTGTCTCTGACTGACTACTAGTTTGAGGTAGTTCTGCCTCTGGGTTTGTTTGCTTTTCAGCTGATTCAGCTACAGGCTGAGTCTCTGTGTTAGAAACAAGAACTTCCTCTACCTTCGTATCCGGTTTAGCAGAGGTTTCAGTAATGGTTGCCTCACTTTCCGTAATCTCGACACCATCAGCAGCAACACCCTGTGCTGCTAAAAACACAGCACCAAGTAAAACAGAGGCAGCTCCGACACTTAGCTTGCGGATGCTATACTTACAGGATTTTTCCCAATATCTCTTATCCACAAAAATTCTCCTTTCTTAAATCTGTAAGCGCATACATTCTCTTTTAAAAAAATAAGTCTTGCAGAAATATGTGTGATTTTTTTCAGATAATCTTAATATAACAAATAAACAAAAACTATTGCAAGGGCTTTCAGGAAAAAAATGGACTTATTTTTACCAAATTTTTAGTTCTTTTTTTAAGTCTATTGAAAAAGATCAGAGATAAAAATAATCTGAGTAATTACCAACCCTTATGAAAGCGTAACTCAAACTAGTCAGGCGTGGGACTTTATGGTATAATATAGAAGATTCAAAAAGAAACAGGAGAAATGTTATGAACCTTATTTTAGCAATTGTATTGATTCTTTTAGCTTTTCTAGGAGGAGCTCTTGGAGGTATGTACTTGGTGCGCAAGCAAATCGAAAAAGAATTTGCGGATAACCCACGTTTGAATGCAGAAGCAGTTCGTACTCTGTTGAGTGCAAGCGGTCAAAAGCCAAGCGAAGCTAAAGTACAACAAGTTTACCACCAAATCATTCGCCAACAAAAAGCAGCCCTTGCTAACAATAAAAAGAAATAAATAGGAAAAGTCTGGGATGAAAGTTCCAGACTTCTCACTATGTTTGACTGATATTTAGAGACAAGACTTTTTCCTTGCATTCTATTGATATTTGATTATGATTAAGAGGGAGACAGTCGGGAGCTACCCAGTCTGTCAGAAATTTCAGGAAGAAATGTAATGATAATGAACTATCAATCAGAAAAAATACTAGAAAGAAGACTGTATGGATAATCGACCGATTGGTTTTTTGGATTCGGGTGTCGGAGGCTTGACGGTTGTGCGTGAACTCATGCGCCAGCTTCCCCATGAAGAAATCGTCTATATTGGAGATTCGGCACGGGCTCCCTATGGTCCCCGTCCTGCTGAGCAGATTCGTGAATATACTTGGCAGCTGGTCAACTTTCTTTTGACCAAGGATGTTAAGATGATTGTCATTGCTTGTAATACAGCAACGGCAGTCGTCTGGGAAGAGATTAAAGCTAAGTTGGATATTCCGGTGCTGGGTGTGATTTTGCCTGGTGCATCAGCAGCTATTAAAGCAAGTCAAGGTGGGAAAATCGGTGTGATTGGAACCCCGATGACGGTAAAATCAGATATTTATCGACAAAAGATTCATGATCTAGACCCAGATTTACAAGTGGAAAGCTTGGCTTGTCCTAAGTTTGCTCCCTTGGTCGAGTCAGGTGCTCTATCGACCAGTGTGACCAAGAAAGTTGTTTATGAAACTTTGCGTCCCTTAGTCGGAAAAGTAGATAGCTTAATTTTGGGCTGTACCCATTATCCGCTCCTTAGACCTATCATCCAAAATGTCATGGGACCTAAGGTTCAGCTGATCGATAGTGGAGCTGAGTGTGTACGTGATATCTCAGTCTTGCTCAATTACTTTGAGATTAACCGTAGCCGAGATGCGGCGCCCCTTCAACACCGTTTTTATACAACTGCAAATAGCCAAAGTTTTGCCCAGATAGGAGCAGAATGGCTGGAAAAAGAGATTCATGTGGAGCATGTAACATTATGACAAACAAAATTTATGAATACAAGGACGACCAGGACTGGTATGTCGGGTCCTACAGTGTTTTTGGTGGCATTCGGACTTTGACGGATGATGACTTAGAGTTTCCTTTGTTTGATTTAGCCAAAATCTTTCGAGATGAGGAGCGAGGATTTCCGCTTTCAGTCACTGTTTTACGATATGGTTCAGCCTATCGACTACTCTCCTTTGTGGTAGATATTCTCAACCAAGAAGCGGACCGAAACTTAGAAGTCATTCAACGTCAGGGTGCCTTGCTCTTAGTTGAAAATGGTCAACTTCTGCATGTCGAATTGCCTAAAGAAGGAGTCAACGTTCAAGATTTCTTTGAGACAAATAAGGTCAGAGAAACCTTGTTGATCGCGACTCGTAACGAGGGCAAGACCAAGGAATTTCGTGCTATCTTTGATAAGCTAGGTTATGATGTAGAAAATCTCAATGACTATCCTGATCTGCCTGAAGTAGCTGAAACAGGTATGACCTTTGAAGAAAATGCCCGCCTTAAGGCAGAAACTATTTCTAAATTAACAGGCAAGATGGTTTAGCTGATGACTCTGGTCTTAAGGTTGATGTCCTCGGTGGATTACCAGGTGTCTGGTCAGCTCGTTTCGCAGGAGTAGGGGCTACTGACCAAGAAAATAATGCTAAACTCTTGCACGAGTTGGCTATGGTCTTTGAACTCAAGGACCGTTCGGCACAATTCCATACAACCCTGGTCGTAGCTAGCCCAGGTAAGGAAAGCTTAGTTGTCGAAGCTGACTGGCCAGGCTACATTAACTTTGAACCTAAGGGTGAAAATGGCTTTGGTTATGATCCGCTCTTCTTAGTAGGAGAAACTGGCAAATCATCAGCTGAATTAACCCTCGAAGAAAAAAATAGTCAATCCCACCGTGCCTTAGCCGTTAAGAAACTTTTGGAGGTATTTCCATCATGGCAAAGCAAACCATCATTGTAATGAGTGACTCCCACGGAGATAGCTTGATTGTAGAAGAAATCCGTGACCGCTATCTGGGGAAAGTCGATGCTATTTTTCACGATGGTGACTCTGAGCTTCGCCCAGATTCACCCCTCTGGGAAGGAATCCAGGTCGTCAGAGGAAATATGGACTTTTATTCGGATTATCCAGAACGCTTGGTGACTCAACTGGGTCCTACCAAGATCATCCAGACCCATGGACACTTATTTGACATTAACTTCAATTTCCAAAAGCTTGATTTCTGGGCGCAGGAAGAAGATGCAGATATCTGTCTTTATGGGCACTTGCATGTTCCAAACGCTTGGATGGAAGGGAAGACTCTCTTTCTAAACCCTGGTTCTATCAGTCAGCCACGTGGGACCATCAGAGAATGTCTCTATGCCCGTGTAGAGATTGATGATAGCTACTTTAAAGTGGACTTTTTGACACGTAACCATGAGGTCTATCCAGGCTTATCCAAGGAGTTTGCTCGATGATTGCCAAGGAGTTTGAACAGTTTACTGGAGCAAGAGGAAACCTTTTTAACTCCTGCTGAAAATTTGGCTGTACTCATTGATAGCCACAATGCAGATCATGCAATTCTCCTCCTTAGCCAGATGACCTATACCAGAGTGCCAGTAGTGACTGATGAGAAAGAATTTGTCGGAACCATTGGACTTAGAGACATTCTGGCCTACCAGATGGAGCAGGGCTTGAGTCAGGAAGCTATGGCAGACACGGATATCGTGCACATGACCAAGAAGGACGTAGCAGTTGTCAGTCCAGACTATCGCCTCACGGATGTTTTGCACAAGCTAGTGGACGAGTCCTTCTTACCAGTTGTGGATGCAGAGGGGATTTTCCAAGGCATTATCACGCGTAAGTCCATCCTCAAGGCAGTAAATGCTCTCTTGCATGACTTTAGTAAGGAATATGAGATTCGAAGCAAATGAGAGAAGGAATTTCAGTATTTTTAGAAGAAAAACAAGGTTTGTCTGTAAATTCTAAGCAATCCTATAAGTATGACTTGGAGCAGTTTTTAGATCTTGTAGGAGAACGAATCTCTGAGACAAGTTTAAAAATCTACCAAGCTCAACTATCAAATTTTAAAGTTAGTGCCCAAAAGCGTAAGGTTTCTGCTTGTAATCAATTTCTTTACTTTTTATACCAGAAGGGGGAAATTGGTACCTTTTATCGTTTAGAATTACCAAAACAGGCTGAGAAAAAGCAAGTTCAGTCAGAACTTTTAGACCTCAGTTCTTTCTGGCAAGAAAGTGCCTATCCAGAGGGACGCTTGTTGGCCTTACTGATAGTTGAATTGGGCCTCTTACCAAGTGAAATTTTAGCCTTAAAAACAAGTGATGTGAATCTAGACTTTCAAGTATTGAGAATCAATAAAGCTTCTCAACAAAGAATCTTGAGCCTTCCCACAAACCTGCTTGCAGAGTTAGAACCCTTGATGGGGCAGACCTACCTCTTTGAAAAAGCTGGGAAGCCATACTCCCGTCAGTGGGCCTTTCGTCAGTTAGAAGCCTTTCTAAAGGAAAAAGGTTTTTCAGACTTATCTGCCCAAGGATTGAGGGAACAGTTTATATTAAGACAAATCGAAGAAAAGGTTGACTTGTACGAAATTGCTAAAAAATTAGGATTAAAGACAGTCATGACCTTGGAAAAATATAGATAATGGATATTAAATTAAAAGATTTTGAAGGGCCTTTGGATCTTCTTTTGCACTTGGTTTCAAAGTACCAGATGGATATCTATGATGTGCCGATTACAGAGGTTATCGAGCAATATCTAGCCTATATCTCGACATTACAAGCTATGCGTTTGGAAGTCGCAGGTGAGTACATGGTCATGGCTAGTCAACTCATGCTGATCAAGAGTCGCAAGCTCTTGCCAAAGGTTGCAGAAGTGACAGACCTAGAGGATGACCTGGAGCAGGACCTCCTTTCTCAAATCGAAGAATACCGTAAGTTTAAACTTTTGGGAGAGCAGTTGGAAGTGAAGCATCAAGAACGAGCTCAGTATTACTCAAAAGCGCCGACAGAGTTGATTTATGAGGATGCTGAACTTGTGCATGATAAGACGACGGTTGATCTTTCTTAGCCTTTTCAAACTTGCTTTCCAAGAAAAAAGAAGAATTCTCGCAAAATCATACAACCATTTTACGAGATGAGTACAAGATTGAGGATATGATGGTTATCGTCCGAGAAGCCTTGGTTGAAGGGCAACAACTATGCCTGCAGGATTTGTTTAAAGAAACCAAGGATTTACAAGAGGTCATTACACTCTTTTTAGCGACCTTGGAGTTGATTAAAACCCAAGAAATTCTCTTAATTCAAAAAGAGAGCTTTGGAGATATCTATCTCCTGAAAAAGAATGAGGAAAATCAAGTAGAGCAGAGTCGATCTTGATAGAGAGGAAATATGAGTACTTTAGCAGAAATAGAAGCGCTCTTGTTTGTAGCGGGTGAAGAGGGGATAAGGATTCGCCAGTTGGCTGAGCTCCTCTCTTTGCCACCGACTGGTATCCAGCAAAGCTTAGAAAAATTAGCCAAAAAGTATGAAAAAGACCAGGATTCCAGTTTAGACTTGATTGAGACAGGTGGTGCCTACAGATTGGTAACCAAACCTCAATTTGCAGCCATTTTGAAAGAATACTCTAAGGCACCCATTAATCAGAGCCTGTCTCGGGCTGCCCTTGAAACCTTGTCCATCATTGCTTACAAGCAGCCTATCACACGGATAGAGATTGATGCTATTCGGGGGGTTAATTCAAGTGGAGCGCTAGCTAAGTTGCAAGCCTTTGACTTGATAAAAGAAGACGGGAAAAAAGAAGTTCTTGGACGCCCTAATCTCTATGTAACGACGGATTATTTCCTGGATTACATGGGTATTAATCATTTGGAAGAATTGCCAGTGATAGATGAGCTTGATATTCAAGCACAAGAAAGCCAATTATTTGGTGAAAGGATAGAAGAAGATGAGAATCAATAAATATATTGCCCACGCAGGTGTGGCCAGTAGGAGAAAAGCAGAAGAGTTGATCAAGCAAGGATTGGTGACGGTTAACGGCCAAGTGGTTCGTGAACTAGCAACGACCATCAAGTCAGGCGACAAGGTCGAAGTTGAAGGTCAACCCATCTATAACGAAGAAAAGGTCTACTATCTGCTTAACAAACCACGCGGAGTGATTTCCAGTGTGACAGATGACAAGGGTCGTAAGACTGTTGTAGATCTCTTACCCAATGTCAAAGAGCGTATCTACCCTGTGGGACGTTTGGACTGGGATACATCTGGAGTTTTGATTTTGACCAATGATGGTGACTTTACAGATGAGATGATTCACCCTCGTAATGAGATTGATAAGGTCTATGTTGCGCGTGTGAAAGGGATTGCCAACAAAGAAAATCTCCGTCCCTTGACTCGAGGGGTTGAGATTGATGGCAAGAAGACCAAGCCAGCTGTTTATGAGATTCTTAAGTAGATCCAGTTAAAAACCGCTCAGTTGTTCAGTTGACTATCCATGAAGGACGCAATCACCAGGTCAAAAAAATGTTTGAAGCTGTTGGTCTCCAAGTAGATAAACTCTCTCGAACTCGTTTTGGTCATCTAGACTTGACAGGACTTCGTCCAGGAGAATCACGCCGTCTCAATAAAAAAGAAATCAGCCAACTACATACTATGGCTGTAACAAATAATAAATAATGAAAAAAATCTTAATTGCGCCAGTGCGCTTTTACCAACGCTTTATCTCGCCAGCCTTTCCACCGTCTTGCAGATTTGAACCCTCTTGTTCAAACTATATGATTCAGGCTATTGAAAAACATGGATTCAAGGGAGTTTTGATGGGCTTGGCTAGGATATTACGTTGCCATCCTTGGTCTGAAACGGGTAAAGATCCAGTACCAGACTACTTTTCATTAAAGCGAAATACAAGAGAAGAAGAATCACATTTGTGATTCTTTTTCAGCTCTTTATCAACTGTAGTGGGTTGAAGAAAAGCTAATACTCTTCGAAAATAAAATTCAAACCACGTCAGCTTCACCTTGCCGTATATGTGTTATAGTCATTTAGTTTTAAAAAAGCACTCTAAACATTCAAAGATATTTGGGACTTCCCTTAATAAATCTGTCACTTTCTTTGTCAAGACAGCCCAAGCTTGCTCAATGGGATTCAAATCTGGTGAATAAGGTGGTAGAGGTAAGAAAAAGTGTTTATCTTTGACGCAAAGTTCATCCAAAATCTTCTTGGGATGAAAACTAGCATTGTCCATAACAATGACATGAGGTGTCTTCAAAGCAGGCAGGAGTTGCGTTTTGAACCACTTAATAAAGAAGTCGCTCGTCATGCTTTCCTTGTAAATCATAGGAGCTATAAACTCTCCATCTACTTGTCCTGCAACAATTGAAGTCCGCTCAAAACGCCGTCCATTAATCTTTTCATAGACTTTCTCTCCTCTAGGAGCCCGTGCATGAGAACGATAGAGGTAGCGGTCGATTCCTGTTTCGTCAATATATACGACTGGTAAATCTTTTTAGATTATCCAAAATATCAAGAAATTCAGCGACTTTTTCTGGATCTTGTTCCTTAAAAGCTAGTCGTCTTTTTTTAAAGTGACATTGATCTGCTTTAAAAGCTGCCCATACTGAAGGAACAGCACAATCAAAATGTGCCGCAATTTCCCGTAAAAAAGCATCTGGATGAGCCTCTACAAAGGCCTTCAACTCCACCAAAGGAATCTTTCGGCTTTTGGCGACTCTCTTTTTCCGCTCTAAGTGCCCTTGTTCACGTAATTTCTTTTTCCCATGTGAAGAGAGTTCTGACGCCAACGTCAAAAACTTTGGATGCCTCGACATGGCTGTGTCCCTCTTTGATGTAATTTAATGCTCGTTGTTTAAAATCTGTACTATATGCCATAGCTTTATTATAACATGTATTTTATAAACTAAGTAACTATACTGACTTCGTCAGTTCTATCCACAACCTCAAAACGGTGTTTTGAGCAACCTGTGACTAGCTTCCTAGTTTGCTCTTTGATTTTCATTGAGTATCAGGCTCTTTTCTTGTTTTTTGCTGTACAAGTTTAAAAAAAAGGACAAATGTGATATACTAAAGGACGAGTATTCTATTAGAATTGGAACAAATCATATGAAACAAACAATTATTCTATTATATGGTGGACGCAGTGCAGAACGTGAAGTGTCTGTCTTGTCAGCTGAGAGTGTCATGCGTGCGGTCAACTATGATCGTTTCGCAGTCAAAACCTTCTTTATCAGCCAGTCCGGTGATTTCATCAAAACCCAAGAATTTACCCAGACTCCTGGACAAGATGAACGTCTCATGACCAATGAAACGATTGATTGGGATAAGAAAATTGCTCCAAGTGCTATCTACGAAGAAGGAGCGGTTGTCTTTCCAGTTCTTCATGGACCTATGGGAGAAGATGGTTCCGTTCAAGGTTTCTTAGAAGTCTTGAAAATGCCTTATGTCGGTTGTAACATCCTATCTTCAAGCCTTGCCATGGATAAAATCACAACTAAGCGCGTTTTGGAGTCTGCTGGGATTGCCCAAGTTTCTTACGTAGCGATTGTTGAAGGGGATGACTTGGCTTCTAAGATTGCTGAAGTTGAGGATAAATTAACCTATCCAGTCTTTACCAAACCATCAAATATGGGTTCTAGTGTAGGGATTTCTAAGTCTGAAAATAAAGAGGAACTCCATCAAGCTCTCGAACTTGCCTTCAAGTACGATAGTCGTGTCTTGGTAGAGCAAGGAGTCAATGCACGTGAAATCGAAGTTGGTCTCTTAGGGAACTATGATGTTAAGAGCACGCTACCTGGTGAAGTTGTCAAAGACGTAGCCTTCTATGACTATGAAGCCAAATATATCGATAACAAGATTACTATGGATATCCCAGCTAAGATTAGTGATGATGTGGTAGCAGTCATGCGTAAAAATGCAGAAACTGCCTTCCGTGCTATTGGTGGACTTGGCTTATCACGTTGCGATTTCTTCTATACAGATAGGGAGAAGTTTTCCTAAACGAGCTCAACACCATGCCAGGATTTACCCAATGGTCTATGTATCCGCTACTTTGGGACAATATGGGAATTTCTTATCCAGAATTAATTGAACGTTTGGTTGATCTTGCTAAGGAAAGTTTTGTCAAGCGTGAAGCGCACCTATTGTAAAGACAGACATAAGGGCGGGGAAGGACTCCTTGTCCCTTTTTAAAGGAGTAAACATGAAACTTACGATTCACGAAGTTGCGCGTGTCGTCGGTGCAAAAAATGATGTGACTAGCTATGTGGATAGCCCACTAGTCAAGGCTGAGTTTGATAGTCGTTTGATTGGAGCTGGGGATTTATTTGTGCCACTCAAGGGGGCGCGTGATGGTCATGACTTTATCGAGACAGCTTTTGAAAATGGCGCTGCTCTAACCTTATCAGAAAAGGAAGTAGCAAACCATCCTTATCTTTTGGTAGAAGATGTCTTGACTGCCTTTCAAGCTCTTGCAGCCTATTACCTTCAAAAGATTGGTGTCGATGTCTTTGCTGTCACAGGTTCGAATGGGAAGACTACGACCAAGGATATGTTGGCTCATTTGCTTTCTACAAGCTACAAAACCTACAAAACACAAGGGAACTACAATAATGAGATTGGCCTTCCCTACACGGTTCTCCATATGCCAGATGATACCGAAAAGCTGGTCTTGGAAATGGGGCAGGATCACCTAGGAGATATCCATCTTTTGTCTGAATTGGCTCATCCAAAAACAGCAATTGTGACTCTGGTCGGAGAGGCACATTTGGCCTTTTTCAAGGATCGTTCTGAGATTGCCAAAGGGAAATTGCAAATCGCTGATGGCATGGAAAAGGGTTCCTTACTTTTGGCACCGGCTGATCCCATTGTAGAGGATTATCTACCTGCTGATCAAAAAGTAGTTCGTTTTGGTCCAGGTGCAGAACTAGAAATTACAGACTTAATAGAGCGTAAGGATAGCTTAACCTTCAAGGCCAATTTCTTAGAGCAGGCTCTTGACTTGCCAGTAACAGGTAAGTACAATGCGACTAATGCTATGATCGCATCTTATGTTGCCCTGCAAGAAGGAGTATCTGAGGAGCAGATTGGTCAAGCCTTCCAAAATCTAGAATTGACCCGCAATCGTACCGAGTGGAAAAAAGCAGCCAACGGTGCGGATATCCTATCAGATGTCTACAATGCAAATCCAACAGCTATGAAGTTGATTTTGGAGACTTTCTCAGCCATCCCAGCCAATGAAGGTGGTAAGAAACTCGCAGTTCTGGCGGATATGAAGGAGCTTGGAGACCAGTCTGTTCAACTTCATAATCAAATGATTTTGAGCATTTCACCAGATGTCCTTGATACTGTTATTTTCTACGGTGAAGACATTGCTGACTTGGCTCAGTTAGCTAGTCAAATGTTCCCAATTGGTCATGTTTACTACTTCAAGAAAACAGCTGAGGAAGACCAGTTTGAAGCTATGGTTAAGCAGGTCAAGGAAAGTCTTGGTGCACATGACCAGATTTTGCTTAAAGGTTCGAATTCTATGAATCTAGCCAAGCTAGTAGAAAGTTTAGAAAATGAGCACAACTAATTTTGCTAAGGCTCTACAGAGAATGTTAGCCATTACCGATACTGGTTTGACCTATACAAGGGATCCTTTTGACCGTGAACGTTATGAGGATTTACGTCAGATTTATGGAGTGTTTTGCAGGATCAAACAGAGCTCAAACAAGAGGAATTGACTGCAATTTTAAAACCAACAGGTAGCTATGCAACTCCCTTGATGGATGTGCGAGCTTGGATTGTTCAAGACCAGAAGATTTGTTTGGTTAGAGGACAAGGAGAGGATACTTGGGCATTACCTGGTGGCTTTGGTGAGGTAGGATATTCTCCCAAGGAAAATATCCGAAAAGAAGTTCAGGAAGAAACAGGATTTTCGGCAGAAGTAAGCTCTTTATTGGCAGTTTTTGATACCAACCGCTTTCAACTTCAGAACAAGCAGTATGCAAAGTTCGTCTTTGACTGTCAGTTATTAGATGGACAATTTCAAGAAAATCAAGAAGTTGCTGAATTAGGATTTTTTGACATTTCGGCTCTCCCTCCCTTATCTGAAAAAAGAATAACTAAGGAACAAATGGATATTCTTTGGCAGGTTTATCAGGGTGAGCGGGAACAATATATTGATTAGAAGCTTTGCTTTATCTTAAGGCCGATAGCTACTTTGAAACACAAAAATATAAGAAATAAATGTAAGCTAGGCTCTATAGAGATAAGTAAGAGGCCTGCTTATATGAAAATGAGGAAAGTTACATGAATGTTTGGGATGCTTTATTTAGCACGCAGCCGACGGAGCCACCCCAATTTGACCTTCTTTGGTATGGAAGTCTATTTACTTTATTGGCCTTGACTGTATTTCTTGCCTATCGTTATGGTGAGAAAAAAGTTTGTCAACGATTTTTCCAGATTTTACAGGCCGTTCAATTAATTCTACTTTACGGTTGGTATTTGGTAAATCAGATGCCTTTGACAGAAAGTCTACCCTTTTATCATTGTCGCTTAGCAATGTTTATAGTGCTTTTGACCCCAGGTGTCTCTAGAGTCAAGCAGTATTTTGCTGTGCTGGGAACCTTTGGAACTTTGGCAGCTTTTATTTATCCAGTGCCAGATCCCTATCCCTTCCCCCACATTGCCATTTTGTCCTTTATTTTCGGACACTTAGCCCTTCTTGGAAATTCCTTGATTTATCTCTTGAAGGACTACGATGCTAGCTTATTGGACTTCAAACGAACCCTAATCATCACATCTTCGCTTAATGCTGTGATTTTTGTTGTTAATCTAATGACGGGTGGAGATTATGGCTTTTTGACAAAACCGCCATTGGTTGGAGACCACGGTCGTTTGATCAATTATCTAGTGGTTACGCTATTCCTGACTTGTGCCATTTATATAGTCTCTAAAATTTTTCAGACAATCCTTCAGGAACAGGAAGAAAAAAGGTTGAGAATCTGGCAGAAATAAAAAAATAGCTAAATTCCCAAACTAACTTCCATCGCCAATAAAAGTGGAAGTTAGTCTGATAAAAATCGTAAAAACCAGTGGAAATCCGTGTCAGGGTAAGTTCCACTGGTTTTATTAATGCTTGATTTCATCGTTTTTGTAGCCGAAAAGAATCGAAAAAAAGAGCGCACAAAATCCCCACATCTGAAAGCGTTTCAGATTAAGTTCCGCTATGGTGGAAGTTAGTGTGAGACGTTTGAATGGGGTTGAAGGTTAGTTTTTAGATCTTATGTTGGAGTAATTTAGACGACTGGCAGACGTCTTCTGCAGGTATTTTAGAAATGCCGAGAAGCTTAGGAATCTCCTCTCCTCCATTATCTGTCAGAATAACAGGAAAGAGTTGGAAGAAATCTTTATCAGCTTCGTGAAGAGTGTTTTTGATGTCATAGAGGTTCTTGATAACTTCAAGGGCAGTTTTATTCTCCAGAAGCCTAGCGAAGATAAAGTTACAGAAAGAGAGGTTGAAGGTGAGTAGGACTTTGCCTCCCGTCCTCCCCATAACTGTATCCATTTCCAGCCAAGAGTCTAGTTGATTAAGGACTAAATAGTTTTGGAAATCCACATAGGAACGGCCTTTTTTCGCTTCTTTAGGGATGGAAGGTAGCTTACTTTTTCGTCTTTCTTTGAATTTAACGGCTCTTGCTAGGTCAATAGGAGCAATAGATAGGTATCCTTTTCGGATGTATCGATAGACAGTTGAGGAGCTGACATCAAGGTTATGAGTTTTGAGGATATGATAGATGTGTTGTCCTTTTTTAACACCATCAGAAATGACTTTATCCATGTCCCAGAAAGTTTGAGAATTGAGAGGAGTTCCTTCACGAGCTTCGACAAGAGTTTGTTCGTACTGCTTTTGAGCTTGCTTAGCGAGGTAGAAGATTTTCTGATAGCCACAGTTTTGTCTTCTTTTAGAGCACCCATTACAGACAAAGGGAGGTTTATCAAGTAGAGGGCAAGGAAGGTTGTTAGAGGTAGAGTCTCTAATTTGTTTGTTTCGTTTGACTTCTTTGGAAACAGTAGTTGGGTCTTTTAGTATAAATTGCCCGATAGCTTTGAAGGTTTCACCGCGCTCTAAACCTAATTGGATATCATTACGGTCTGAAAGGGTAAGGTGTTTATGTTTGGTCATAGTAGGCCTCATTTCTACCACAAACGTCTCACACTTAATTCCACCATAAAAATCCGTATTAGACTAATTTCCACTTTGGTCAGGAAAGTGGAAGTTACTTTGAGAAGTTACCAAATAAAAAAATATTTTCCCAATCTCTTGACTTTTATCTGAGAATTTTGATATAATAGTAGACGGTATTGTTTACCCCATTTGTAAGGCCCCGGAACCTTTCAAATAACTTGCGGACCGGAACATCCGCCCTGTAAACAAAAACGATATTCATATAGGAGAAATCATGAACAAAACTACATTCATGGCTAAACCAGGCCAAGTAGAACGCAAATGGTACGTTGTTGACGCAACTGATGTACCTCTTGGACGCCTTTCAGCAGTTGTTGCTAGCGTGCTTCGCGGAAAAAACAAACCAACATTCACACCACACACTGATACAGGTGACTTCGTAATCGTTATCAATGCTGAAAAAGTTAAATTGACTGGTAAAAAAGCATCTGATAAGATCTACTACACTCACTCAAACCACCCAGGTGGATTGAAATCAATCTCTGCTGGTGAACTTCGTTCTAAAAAAATGCAGTACGTTTGATCGAGAAATCAGTTAAAGGTATGCTTCCACACAATACTCTTGGCCGCGCTCAAGGTATGAAATTGAAAGTATTCGTTGGAGCTGAGCACACTCACGCTGCACAACAACCAGAAGTTCTTGATATTTCAGGACTTATCTAAGGAAAGGAACAATAAAGTATGTCACAAGCACAATATGCAGGTACTGGACGTCGTAAAAACGCTGTTGCACGCGTTCGCCTTGTTCCAGGAACTGGTAAAATCACTGTTAACAAAAAAGATGTTGAAGAGTACATCCCACACGCTGACCTTCGTCTTGTCATCAACCAACCATTCGCAGTTACTTCAACTGTAGGTTCATACGACGTTTTCGTTAACGTTGTAGGTGGTGGATACGCTGGTCAAGCAGGAGCTATCCGTCACGGTATCGCTCGTGCCCTTCTTCAAGTAGACCCAGACTTCCGCGATTCATTGAAACGCGCAGGACTTCTTACACGTGACTCACGTAAAGTTGAACGTAAGAAACCAGGCTTGAAAAAAAGCTCGTAAAAGCATCACAATTTAGTAAACGTTAAAACTTATTTAAACTTATTGAAAGCATTTCGTATCAAAAATACGGGATGCTTTTTTCTGTTCACCCCAAATTTTTTTGTAACTAGGTGATACTTGAAATTAATACAAATTTGGTTGTTTTTGATAAATCTAAGCAACACTAAATGATGAAGTGAAAGGGATGAATCTTTGATAGTATTCATTTATTGTGAAATATGATATATTTATTAATTAGATGGATGAATACTTCTAGAGTTAAATATAGCATAATAGGGACAGACTTTTTGGTTTATTTTTTTGTTTGTAGTCGGATTATGAAAGAATATCCAATATTATGCGATAAGATAGAATGTTACAAAAAAGAAAGGGGATGCAATCCGATGAAGAAAGACAGATTAATTGTATTGACAGATGCTGTTCTAGCAATTATTATGACCATCTTGATTTTAGAGTTAGAAAAACCAACAACACCAAGTCTTGAAGCTTTTTTTGGGATTTACGGCAAAAATTTCTTTGCTTGTTTTTCTTTCCTTTTTCTGGTTGGGATCGTTATGGATGGCACTAAACACATTATGGGAAAAGGTTGAGAAAATTTCCTCAGAAATTATTTGGTGGAATTTGTTTCTACTCTTGGAGCGGCAGGAGTTCTCTTTGGAGAATTTCATGCCATCCAAGATACCAGTCTGAATGATGTGGTGGACCGGATCTATATAAATGTCAAGGATTTACCGTTTCAGTCCTTGGGAGCTTTAGCTAATATCCTGTCTGATGTTAAGAAGGGACTGATTCAAGACAGTCATATCTGGTCTTTCTTCCAGTCATTTTTTTCAAACAATATCAGTTGATAATCAGCTTAAATCAGATCTATCAGTTTGTCTATCTTTCTCTGATGGAGATCATGTCCTATCTTCACTTTGATTATTGGAAAAAAACGGCTCGGTCAGGAGCTAGTATGAATAAGGAGAACAAATGAGACGTTTAAAAAAATGTTATGGCATATTATACAGGTTACGGGTTTTACTCGGTTTGCTCTGAGTTTTGTGACCTTTGTTTTTTTGGGTCAGGAGGCGTGCTTTTTCCTAGTTGAACCTGCTATCACAAATTACGGAGACGGTCTTTGGTATGCTTTTTGTGACTTCGACGACTGTCGGCTACGGGGATCTCCTAGCTGTGACCTTGATTGGAAGGATTACCAGTGTCTTCTTGACGATTTATGGGCTCATATTTTTTGGCTGTTTATCAGCTGTTATTATTAATTATTATACCGATTTAAATAAGGAAAGAGGAGAGGACAAATGACTGCCAATTATTCAACACGGGAATACCGTGAGAAATTATACGATGACCTTCATGTTCGATTGAGAGATACAGCGATTTTGATGTGTGCAATTTTTATTGCCTCTATCGGTCTAAATATGAATTCAACAGCTGTTATTATTGGAGCCATGTTAATTTCACCTCTCATGACACCGATTGTTGGACTGGGATTCGGTTTAGCTATTTTTGATACGCGTTTAATCAAGCAATCTCTAGAGGTTTTATTGACTCAAGTGTTGGTCAGTTTGCTTGTCTCGACTCTGTATTTCTGGATTTCTCCCTTGTCTTATGCAAGTAGCGAGTTGATCGCACGAACCTCTCCAACCATTTGGGATGTTCTCATTGCTATTGCTGGTGGGATTGCTGGTGTGATCGGTTCAAGGAAAAAAGAAGCAAACAATATCGTGCCAGGAGTAGCCATTGCTACAGCTTTGATGCCGCCTATCTGTACTGCTGGCTATGGTTTAGCTAATGGGAATGTACGATTTTTATTGGGGGCTCTCTATCTTTTCTTGATCAACTGTGTCTTTATCATGCTAGCCAACATTGTTGGAACAAGAATTTTTGATGAGAAAATCTCCTTTAACTTCATTTAAAGAGCTGAGCATTAAAATGAGAATTGGCTTGATTTCTTTGATTGTATTGTTGATTCTTCCAGCTAGCTATTCGGCAGTTACTCTGACAATAGAACAAGCGCGCAAAGAAGGGATCAAACAGTTTGTAGGAAAAGAGTTCGCCAATTATACGGTTATTAATCAAGTCTACAAGTCAAGTAACAATGAATTGGTCTTGACGGTTGTTGGAGATCCGATTTCAGAAGAAGAATTAGAAACACTCCACCAAAAAAACAAGCCTCTTACGGTATTCAATCTGTTCAATTGAAAGTGAATCAAGTTCAGAACTCGCCAACATTAGATAGTGAAGCGACCAAGGAATTTTTATGAAAACATTGACAAGTATATTGATCAAAAAAACTCTCTGAAAAAAAGATTCACAAAAACGATCTCGTAAAAAGAAAAATGAAGCAGACAAGGATTGAGGACAATGAACTGAATCGGTTTTTTACGCCGTGTTTTTTTCTTGTATCTTCCTCTTTCTTACTTATAGCAGGTTGTTTTTTTGCTTGAATAAGAAATAAATTAGAAGTTCTATCATCTAAGAAAAAAATGATGAACAAAAAAATCATTTAACTAATGGTGTGAACGTTTAGTGTTTATCAGCTCCATTCTCTGTAATTTTTGGGGGTAAAATCCACACCATTCGGATAAAATTAGTTGAATTTGATTGGAAAAAAAGCTTTTATAAAAAGCGGAGAAAAAGTCTTGATATTACGCTGTTTTTTTAGTCCAACTGAAATTCATACTTTCCAAACCAGGCTTGAAAAAAAGGCCCGTAAAGCGTCACAATTTAGTAAACGTTAAAACTTATTTACATTTATTAAAAAGCATTTCGTATCAAAAATACGAGATGCTTTTTTTCTAACTAATTTTACAAATTGGATTTTTGAAGGACACCATGGACCTATTTTTCAAGTTGATAACGACTACAAATTTGTTCTGGAGACCATGAAGATTGTAATCGCTCTTTAATTTCCTACTTCAATTCACAGGAGTCTAACTCGATTTTTCTTCCCTTCTGCTTCGCCAATTGTTCATTGTGTGTTTGTGCTGCTTGTGCAGAGTAAGTGTCATTACCATACTTAATTCTCTTGAGAAGGTTGATTTGTGAACGCCTAATTTTCTAGCTATTTGGCAGGGTTTGAGACCTAATTCTAGGTAAGTCTCTATCTTAATTCGATCAATTATGGTAATATGATGGTAGCTTATAGATTTCTCCCGTGTTCTGTTTAGTGTGGTTACTTACAGTTTACACGAGATTGGGCTCTATGAGTTTTTTTGTTGCACTATATTTTTACCATTTATCAAATATAAAAAAAGTAAGCTCAGAAAAATCTCTGATCTTATTCTCATATCTCTCCAAACAACTTCCGTAAAATTTTCGGTGTGATACGTTGTCCTGGCCCTACGTAAGTATAGGCGTGCAGGTACATGGCAGGATTGAAGTTGAGTTCGATACAGGTGCAATTTGGTAGCTCCTTACTAGCAGGCTTGGTGTAGTCTGGGATAATCAAATCGACTCCACAGGCCCAAGCCCCCATAGCAGTCGCCATATCGGCAGCTAGTTGTTTGTAACTCTCGCCCATCTGGTCAGTCATGTCAATGGAGTCGCCTCCAGTTGAGATATTAGAATTACCACGCAGAAAGGTTTGGCTACCTTTAGGCAAGACTGTATCAGGTGTGTAACCCTGCTGTTCCAACATGAGTAATTCAATATCACCCAGATTGATGATTTCAAGAGGTGAGCGATGGTCGCGACCACGCAGAGGGTCTTGGTTTTTTTCTTTTTCGACTAATTCTCGGATGCTTGAGCTTCCGTCGCCTACGACATTGGCCGCGACGCGGAGCAGGACAGCCTCGCATTTTCCATCCAAGATAAAGAAACGGTACTCGGTCCCTGCCACAAACTCCTCGACTAGCACATGGCTATCTTCCGAAAAGGCGATATCTAGGGCTTTTTCATAGCCAGAAATGCTTGTTGGCTCTTGGAAGATGGAAATGCCCAGACCGAAGTTGGTGGATTTGGGTTTGACAACAATAGCAGAGTTGGCTATTTGTCCGTAGTACCGCAAGGCATCGTCCTTGTTAGCAAATTCTGCTCCCGCAGGTACTGGAAAACCAGCCTTGTCCAAAATCTTTTTGGTCACAACCTTATTAGCCATGGCCAGTGGAATTACGTAGTTATCTTTGGATGTCATGTTGCCATTTTTAATGTACTCCACATGGTCACCATGCCAGAGTTTGAGAAATTGGTCTTCCTCATCTAAAATTTCTACGTTCAAGCCCAGCTGAATGGCGTCAAAGAGAATCATTTGGGTGGAGAGTTCCATGTTTTCATAGCCTTTGAGGGCATAAGGTGCTGTCAAGCGTAGTCATGAAAGGCTTGTCCTTGTTGTTGGCCAAATTTTTTTCAAGGGACCCTTCTTCAACCTGCTCTGCTATTTTTTTCCAGAAAAGGGTCAAACGTGGATCAAGAAGAGGCCTCCACCTTAGTGATAAGCTGGCTATAATAGTCATCCAGTCCAAAGTGAGCGACGATGTCCTTCATGGCTGTCACGATAGGTTTAGGGTCAGCCTCTTTAGGAAGTGGTGTGGGGATGGCTGAGAGCGATTTGGTTGTTGAGAGTAGCAGCTACTGCCAATTCTTCGTCGACTTGCTCCATGTCGTCTAGCCACAAGAGTGCGAGTGCAAAGAGGTGGGTGGTGTCTAGTGTTTCTTGGCTGATTGCCAGTGGCTCAAAGGGGTTGAGGTCAAAGTTGCGGAACTCTAGATAGGAGATGCCCTTAGTCAAAAAAAGTCCCGGCTAGTCTTAGCACCGCGTAAACGGATAGCAGAGTAAAATTCTTTTTTTCGGCGGACAGTTGCCCAGATCCAACAGCGTTTTTCGATGTCGGTCACGTATTGCTCCAGTGAAGAGAAGAAATGTGAACATCGGGGGCATTGACATAGCCGTAGTTGGAGTTACGAATCGACCGCACGCAACCAATTTCATCTGTCAAAAACCCTTTTTTTCTGCTAGCGGGCTTGCTCCGTAAAGGTAGGTCAAGAGCCAGCGATAACGCAAGAAGTTCTGAGCTAACTTGAGATAGAGGGCATTCTTGAAGGTCAGTAAATCGTCATAATCACTGACTTCAAAGAGCTGCTGGGTCAGATCTTTGCCGAGTTCAAAAATTATAGTGAATTCCAGATATGGACTGGAGCAATTTGCCGTAGCGTTCTGCCAAACCAACTCGGTATTGATACTCGTAGTCACTTTCCAACTGGGCAATCTGAATCTCTTCTTCTACAATCTCAGGTGGCATGGATAAAGGCCAAAAGATATTCTGACTTATCCATTGAGCGAATAGCCACATCGGTGATGGCCCCGAGGAAGCGACGAGCTTCCGTGGTCGACTGTGCTACCGGTGTAATGAGCTCTAGTTGAGGTTCGCTATAATCTGTCTGGATATAGGGATGGAAACTGCGAGAACCCAATTTTTTTCAGGGTGTGGCGTTTGAGCGACACGGCCTTCAGTATTGATTCGTAGAGATTCGCGCTCCAGACCAAAGGTAGCTTGTAAGATGGGAGTATTTGGGGATAATTTTTTTGAAATACGTTTGATAGGTTCATGATTGGGCCTCGAAATAACTAGTTTCTCTATTATTTTATCAGTTTGTTAAATAAACTCAACTTTCTGCTACGGAGATGGAGAAGGAAATGCTCGGACGAATTGACTATTTACTTGTATTAAATATAAGCAAAAAGCATTAGTAGAAGTATTGAAACTACACCTAATAGTTTTTCCCCACACTCAATCTCTCATTTCTGTCTTTTTTTCGTAGACAGTTATAAAGTCGATCAGAATAAACCTTGTAAGTGTATAAGTTAATTCTTACAGACCTAAACTATTCCCCTATTTTAAAAATATTGATTCAGATTTTATGAAATTAAAAAGTAGATATTGTTCAGAAAATCCTTGATATTACGCTGTTTTTAGTCCAACTGAAATCCATACTTTCCAAACCAGGTCTTAAGAAAGCTCGTAAAGCATCACAATTCTCAAAACGTTAATCAATACGATTATATCAACGTTTCAAAGCACTCAAGAGTTTACCTCATGGGTGCTTTTTTTGTGTTTTTTGAAAAAGTTCACCTCAAAGTTTACCTTATTTTAACCTTATTGTTTTAGAGACTTTAAGGCAAATTCACCGACTGCCATAGGGACTACGTTAGAAGTATTGACATAAATCTGTGTTGTACCTGTGTCGCTATGTGTTAGAGCTTCGGAAATGGCTTCTAAGCTCATTCCAGCCTGTTTAGCGAGCGTTGCTCCCGTATGACGTAGTTTATGTGGTGTAGCGTGTGTAAGCTCTGGGTGTCGCTTTCTGATAGTTTTCATCTTATTATTAAGATAGTCAGAATGTAGGGGTTTATTGATATTCCCTCTGGTATCTATATAAGTGAAGATGAATTGTTCTGGATTACTGATGATACCAAACTTTGCTAGTTCATATTTTTGTTGTTTTTTCCATAAGGTTAGGAGTTGAAGCAAGTCGCTAGAAATAGAAAAGATAGTTTTTTTATTTCCTTTGGTAGATTTTACTTGTCCGTATCTATCTAAAGCCTGAATTAACTGAATCTGAGATTTTGAAAAGTCGATATGTTTCCACTGGAGAGCATATGTTTCTGATTTTCTATCTCCAAGGAAAAAAGTGAGATAGAAAAGGACGTAATCTTTGAGTGATATTCTATCATTCTCTAAATCCTCTTTAAAGGCTGAGAACCATTCTTGGAGTTGCTCATGAGTTAAATATAAATCTTCATCACGTTTTGATTCTGCAAGTTGAATTTTTTTAACAGCCTTAATTCGTCTTAAAGTTTTTGCAACTCTATTTGCTTCAATATATTCAAGTTCTTCTGCCCAATCAAAAATAGAAATAACGTAACTTCGTAAAGTTTTGAAGTTGGCATATTCGTTGGCTTTTGCCGTCATCAAATTTAGAATAACCTGTTTATTTTGGTTTAAAAATTGAATCGTATAGTTGCCAAGAAGGGGTAGTATATGCTTTTCAAAACATGTTTTTGTATTAGCAATAGTTGACCTACTTGGTGGCTTCGAAGTAGATGTTGTTTGTCCTGCTTTGTAGGATTCCCACCAAATATTCTTATAGAAGTCTGAGAAAAGAATATCTTCTTTTCCTAGTCCTGAAAAGACATTATCTTCAATTTGGTTTAACTTCGTAAGTAAGTCTATCTCTGCTTGTCTTGCCTCCTTTCTTGTTTTGAATCTTTTATCATAATAGTTATTATTAACGATGCCAAGAGGCATTCGTGCTTCTATTGGGATATAGATTTTTAAGCGGTAAGTTCCGTTTTTTGTCTTACTGATAGTCATGATATTCTCCTTTATATCGAACCAGAAAATATCATGACCATTATAAAATAAAAATCTTGATTTTTCTAGTTGCTACCGTTTAGCCAGCTGTCAATAGCGTCTTTGTGGAATCGAATCGTTTTACCGATTTTGATTTTGGGTAGGCCTTTTACAATCCAAGAATCCAGTGTATTGTTTGATATACCTAAATAGTTACAAGCTTGTTGCTTGTTCAAATAGGGGCTATCGATACCGCTCTTGTCCAATTGCTCTCTGATTTCTTTATTTATAAGATTAGAGAGTAAAAGTTGAATTTGATGAATTTGATCATCTGGTAAGATTACTTGCATAGCTTTTCCTCCATTATACTTCTATTGAAGTAGTGCTTGACATGACGTCATTAGTTTCATTAGGAGTATTCGTCAAAGAATTTTCTGATGAAGTTATTTTGCTTTTGTCTGTGCTATACCTTCGTGAATCTAAATACTTAGCAAAAAAAGTAAGTTTTATCTACGATAAGCCTTAATAAGAACGGATTTTCTTCTCTCGCATATCTAACCAGATGATTAAACTCTGTGAAATTCTTCTTGTCTATCACGTCAATAATAATTGATAGAAAATCATCGTTGTTATTGTTTATGAGGAATTTGTCTAATTCAAATCCGCATCCTATTTCTATATCATCAATTTTGTATTGAGTCTTTTCAGGATTCTCCGCATGAACAAAGTAGTCATACATCCCCTTGGGAGACATAATAGGCTCTACATGAGCAGGTCCCTTTAATTTATCCTTGATGAGTTCAGATACTTGATTATAGCTTTTAAGCGAATCAAAGAAAAAGGCTCCATGTTTATGAGCTTTCTTAAGTTCCCCTGTTTTTCGATTGATATCTCTATCATGCCAAGGTGATAAGATAAAGGGGATATGAAAACCTTCAAGGATTTCCAAATAGTTTTCTGGGGCGCTCTCTCTGTAGAAAAGAAAAGCCCATTTATTAGAACGTTGTTCTTTTGCCATATTCAATATGTCTCGCTTTCAAATTGTATTTCTATCTATAAGGAGATTTAGAGGGGTGTCTTCGGAATGTGGAACATGATTTATTTGATTTTTGATGATTATTGATTATTGGACTAACGGGGTCGTAGTAACCCGTTAGTCCATATACCAAGCAGACGGGCGCTAGGTGGCGCTTACTTCGTGCGCCATAGCGCCCGTCCTATCATTTACGTCTTGTTCCGATAAAGTAGAAGTCCATGCCCTTTCTTTCAGGTCTTGAAAAATAATAGTCAGGATTGCGACTAGAAATTTCTTCACTGATGATTGTTTCCAAATCTTTTAGAATTCTAATGGCTTGTTGCGATTTGGGGACAGGAATAATCAATGTTGTGCTTTCCTCTCGTATATCTACAACCACTTTCTGAATCGCTTTATTGAACTGTTTGTTGATAGGGTTGTATCTCTTTGTGTTTCCTTGCTCGCTTGTGCTTACAGTTTCTGAGTACTCTCTTTGAATCAGAAATAGACGAAGAGAAAAGGTCTGTGTAATGGACTTAAAGAGGTTTGATATTCTATCTTCTCTATGGCGTATCTTAATTTCATAGCCAACTAATCCAAGGAATAAGAGAAGGGACAATAAAGAAATAGATGAGCTGATAAAGTGAAGCAAGCGCAGGAAATCAAACAGAGATGTGAAATAGATACTGTTTTCCAAGGGATTCATTCCAAGCCTCAATAAGATTGAAATAAACATAGATAGGATTCCCATTATAAAAAAGGTAGTTGCTGGATGAATGGTTTTTTGAAAATTCGTTTTTCTCATAGTCTATAAAATTCCTTTCTTGGTGTAATAGGTGGGACAGAGGAGGGGGAAAACTTGATAAGGATGTTCGTTATCAATAATCTGTATAAGTCCTGTTCCTTTGCCTATCGGAATAACGATGCCCTCAGGGTCGAGGTCGGGAAACAAAAACTGTGTGGTCTTTTTATTAATGTTTCCAATCTGTATCAGAACATTCAATTGTTCCCGAACAGATACGGGGATAGTTGTATGGTCAAAGCGTTGACTGACTAGAAGTAAATGAACACGTGTAGCTCGTCCCAGTAGTGCGATTTGAGACAATAAAGAGAAGAAAGAATCTTTGATGGTTCTGTTGACTCCTTCTGACAAGGCTAGTACTTCATCAATAACAATGGTTAGATGTTTAAATTCATGACGTGGATTTTCAAACAAGATGGCTTGCCTTTTATGAATGATGGTCATACACTTGCTCAGGTTTTCATTAATTTCTGACACAAAATCAGATTTAGAGCGGTTTTCATGGGGGTGAATAACGGGAGTTTGGTGTTCTCTTGCCCAGCGTGATGGTGTATCAAACTTAGGGTCAATAATAATTAGGTCAGAAATGTTTTTCAGGACGCTAAGTAGATAAGTCAAAGCGTAACTTTTCCCACTACCGGAATTACCAGCAATAGCCAAAGAAGTTACCTTATCATAGTTAATGGCTAGATTTTTCATGATAGGAATATTATTACCCTTTAGAGACGAGGTAAATATCTCAAGGTCTGGAATGACCAAGCGCTCCGAAACTCCTTTTTTCCATGGAAAGAATAAGCCACGCTGAACATGAATATCCTCTGACTTTAAGGCGATAAAGTAAACAGAGTTTTGTTTCAATAGCGTATATTGAGGATAGAGGGAGGCGTTTGCGATTAGAAAAATCTTCTGATACAAGTCATCATCAATGATAAAGCCACATGGTAGACGAGGGACAAAGATAAAGCCGTCTTCTCGGACAAGAATGTTAAAAGAGTTGGTGTAGGATGTTTCACCCTGTAATACAGAGCCCAAACCCATATTTAGGCTCTGTAACAGGTATTGTTCCAACTCTCTTTGTGTGAGAGTTGAAACCATTAGTTCACCTCTTTCAATCCGTCAGCTTTGAAGTAGACATTGTAGTTAACTTCGCATGCCATTAGACCTTCAAATGAAACCAGAGATAGGTAGTCTGGTAGTTCAGGTGCTTCTGTAAATTTCACTTGAAAAGGCGGAAGTCCTTTTTGTCCGAACCAAGCCTTATAAGCGACAATTTCCCCTGTTGGTTTGTTGTTTTCGTACTTTTGTTGGGGTTCGAGTTCGTCACTCAGTAAGTAGATAGGAGCGTTGAGGTCAACGTATTGTTGAGCGATATGGTTTGAGTAACCGCCTTTTCGGTGTTGTGGTTTGATTTTCATATGGATATACCTTTCTATATGAAGCTTAAAAAGTAAGAAGAGACAAGCTCGGTTTGAGGTCATGAGCTGGACTTTTAAAACTACCTCCTAATTAATGGACAAAATTAAGGGTAGTTGAACCATTTTTGAGCAAAAAAGGCCTAATTTTTTGTTCAATTATTCTGTGAGTCTTTCTTTTATATAAGACATTATTTTCGGTATCTTACGTTGGATTTTACGATAGTCCTCATTTAATCTTCTACCCATTTCTCTGAAAGAAAGTTTCTTGTAGTTTATATAGGTTTCCCCCCTATACGTATATTCATATTCTTCAAATGAATGGCAAAGTAAGATAATGTCTCTGTCAAGTTCATCTAATTCAGATAGAACCTTTTTTAATCTTGGCAATTGAGCTAAGGTAAATTCTTCATCTTCTGTCTGAATGAGAAAGTCAAGAGGATTAGGGGAATCATCTATAAACAAGTCAAGTGGAGTTGTTTCGTTATTTGTTCTTCCATTGTTTATTTTGGAGTTTAGACTTATTTCTTTACGACGACATTGGCGAGCATAACTATTTTCATGTCTATCACTCTCATTTAGCCATTCAAGCCAGAAAGATTGCTCTTCTGGAGTTAGAGATTTAACGAGTTTTTCATTTAATTTCTTTTTAGAAATTTCTTCATATATATTATTCATGTTGGTTCCTTTCTGTCCTTAGGACGGAAAGAAACTTTAATGAGCCATACTGAATACCGATAGATGTGAAAAGGGCACACCAAATAAACGGATAAACAGATATATGCAGAACTCGACCGTTATCGTCTGAGTTTTTCATATTCGTTTCAATCCGTCCATTGGGTGTACACCTATTAGGACTAATGTTATTCTTTTTGAAGAAAAACGCTTGTAAAAATTTGATATAATAGTATCAAATATACATTTGCTTTATCTTCACTCTCTATTATAAAGTAGATAGTGTTACCATCAATTGTAGATAGAGTATATATAGAGTATATAAAGTAGATACAGTTACTAATTTAGTTATGAGGAGTAAAAAAATGTCTGAAAATATCCCACGACTCACAGGAGGTATTCTATTTGGACTGATGCTTGAAGCTAGAAAACCCAAAAAGTAAGGTTCGAATTGGATGCTTAGAAGAACGAACTGATGCATTATCCGAAACTGATATTATGAAGTCTCTTATTGATATTTTTTTACAGGAGAAATTCAGCAAATGCCTTACAGGAACTCGTTTAAAAAGAATGTTTCTGAATATAAAAAAATGTATTATTTCTAAAAGCAGGGTATTTACCTTTTGATGATTCGAGGTTCATTAATTCATTTAAAGATTCTGTTGAACAAAATAAAAAGACACACTAGAAAGTATGTCTGTATTTATTAATGACAAGTTTTTCGGAACAAAAAAATTGAAGTGGCTTGTTTCTGCGGTTATTGAAATTATTTGTAATGATGGAACGATTGCTGACTTGGAGACTTTTAAAGTTTCCTCCAATGAATCAAAACTTAAGCAGAAATTATTAGAAGCTGAGGTAATCGAGATTGAGTCATTTTTATTAGATGTAATGAGATATTTTTTTGTCAATAAAATAGATAATACTGTCGGTAAGCCAACATTTGAAGCATGGTATTCTAAAATCGGAGAACGAGCCCCTTGGGAATTTACTAATGCAGAACTTGGACAACATATGAACGGCATAGAAATAACTCGATATAATCCAAGTGTGGAAGATGTCGAGAAACAAGAGTATATCGAAGAATCAGATGTTGAGTTTGAAGAAGAGTTTCATTCTAATGTTGAAAGTGATGATGCAATAACAAAACAAGTGTTGAATAATCCTAAAGTTATCAACCAGTATGCTGATAATATCTATAACATAGAACATGTAGAAAATCTAAATTAAGGAGAATACATTGACAAACTCACTAAAAAGACAGGGTAATTTGCCGTCAGAATTTCCCCAACAACCGCTACAACAAAATGCAGAAAGAATTTATAATATTGAGCAAGCGAACAATGTAAACAATATCGTCAACTATGTCCCTGCACGCAAGATACTTTCTCCTAACGAATACTACAACTTATTTATAATTTACGGTGAACAGTATGAAGGAGATTCATTTACCATAGAAAATGGTAGAATTTTTTTGAATACACTAATACAGCGATAAAACAAAAGTTTTTCTCAATTTACACTAGAAGATATTGACGAAATAATGAGTTTACCAACTTTATTCCTTCCAGAGTATAGTGAGGTGAACCAAGAGATAAAAAAACTGGATTTTTTTGGGACAATTAGTGGATATAGATAAAAGAGCTGGATATATAAAATTTGATTTTCAGAAAGAATGTGAAATTGATTTAAATCTGATCGAACTTCATCAATCAGAATTAAAAAAATAGAAGATTGGGAATTAAGTAGGACTCACTGGGCAATTAAAAGAGCTAATTTAAAGAACATTTTTAAAAGGCTTTGGTAATGGCAACGAAACAGAGTAAAGAAATAAAAATTCAACGTGAAGTTGAAGAGTGGCAACGTCTTACGGCATGGAGTTTGTGACACAAAATGAAAGTGTCAATCCAAAGATTGACAAAGCCTTATCAAAAGCTTCCTCCGTAAGAAATCAAAAGCTAGAACGAACTTATAAGATGTCAATAATGCGGTAGGACGTTATGAAGAGGTCGTCAATCTCGTCAAATTTGGTAAAGACGAAATGAAATTAGATGGATTATTTATTGAGGTAATAGCGATGAAATATTTTAAATTAATCAATGGTGGAACTTATCATATTGATGAGTTTGAAGAGAAAACAAATAAAGAATTACCATATTATCAAAATGGTAGTAAGTACGCATTGTGTCCAACTTGTGGTTCTTCGATTCAACTTATCGGGGGAGAAAATAATAATACGCAAAATAGAGCTGGAAGATATTATGCGGCACATACAAAAAATTCTATAGAAGGACTGTTATTCGACATAGAAAGAAAAAATAATTGTGCAAATTATGAAGGAAATCAAAGTAATTGGCAAGGAATTTATCAAAGGGGAAATGGTCTCCCTGAGAATAGGGAGCTTCATCAATTCATAGAAGATTATAAACAAGATATTGCTAGAAAAGTTGGTGATTTGATTGGATTTAATGGACTAAAAAGAGATGAAACACCAAGTGCTATTTTTGATAATATATTAGAGTCTTTTTTTAGGAATGGAGGATTATGTATTTCACCAGAACAATTTGCACCTGAATATATTCCTAGAATGATTATCGAAAGAGCTGAGCCAGTTATTTGCTGGGGTTCAATTCCTCATGAGGAAATACGCAATCGTATCCTACAACATCCACTGTTACAAGATTCAATTGATGGGAGACAATTTAAACCAAATATTGAAACAAGACTTGTTTGTGTTCTAAATAATGGGAATGCTCCTACTCAAATTCAAATCAGATTATTGTTTGAAGATGAGGAATTGAACTTAAAACAAGTAAATGCTAGAGTTTAGTAGGGGGATAGAACGGTATAAAGATAAAAAAGAGGAGCTTCATTATGAAGCTCCTCCCAGATTGAAGACAAAGTCCTTAGAACCCAAGTTTCTAAGGGCTTTTCTTTTTGTAAAGTCGTATAATAGAGGTAAGAAAAGTTGTGAGGTGTTCCCTATGTTTCACAAAGAAAAACCTGATTATAATCGTCGCCAATATGGTTTCTATACAATAGACGAATTGGTCCCCAAAGACCACTTTCTTCGACAAGTAGATTCAAAGGTTGATTTTGACTTTATTTATGACTTGGTAGAAGATACCTATAGTCCAGATAATGGTCGTCCTAGTCTTGATCCCGTCATGCTAGTCAAAATTCCTTTGATTAAATGTTTTTATGGTATTCGTTCTATGCGCCAAACCATGAAAGATATTGAAGTAAACGTGGCCTATCGTTGGTTTCTTGGACTAACTTTAGATGATAAGGTCCCTCATTTTACTACCTATGGAAAGAATTACAGCCGTCGTTTTTCAAGATAAAGAACTCATTTCTGAGATTTTTTCCCAAGTTCTCAACCAAGCTTTGTATGCTGGCTTAATTGATCCTTCTGAAATATTTGTGGATGGTACCCATATCAAAGCGGCAGCTAATAGTCACAAGTACCGTAAGGAAATGGTAGACCAACAAGCTAAATTTATGAGTGAACAATTGGCAGTTGAGATTGATTTAGATAGGAAAAAACACGAAAAAAAGTCCTTAAAGCCCGCAAAAGAAAGTGAGGCTAAGGAAAAGAAAATCTCAACGACAGATCCCGAGTGTGGTTGGTTTCACAAGGGCGAACATAAGGAAGTATTTGCCTATTCTGCTCAAGTTGCTTGTGATAAGCATGGTTGGGCCTTGGCTTATACGGTTGAGGCAGGAAATGTTCATGATAGTCAGGCTTTCCCTGCCCTATTTTCAAAGTTAGAGCCATTCTCGCCCCACTATATTATTGCGGATTCAGGTTACAAGACCCCAGCTATTGCCCATTATTTATTAGAGCGAAATATCATTCCTGTTTTTTTCCTTATACTCGTCCAAAAGGGAGTAAAGGGAACTTAAGGCCTAGTAATTTTGTTTATGATGCAAGTTATGATCATTATGTTTGTCCAGAGAATCAAGTATTAAGCTATCGCACAACCACTCGAGAAGGCTACCGTGAGTATAAGAGTAATCCTAAAGTATGTGTTAACTGCCCCCTATTATCCGTTTGTACCCAAAGCAAGAATTTTTCAAAAAAAGTAGTAACGAGACATGTCTGGAAAGATGCTCTTGAATTTTGTGAGGAGATTCGTCATCAAATAGAAATGAAAGAGCTCTATAAGAAACGCAAAGAAACAATTGAACGGCTCTTTGGAACGGCTAAGGAATATCATAATTTGAGATACACTAGAGAGAAAGGAAAGTCCAAAATGGAGGATCAGGTTGGGCTTACTTTGGCGTGTTTAAATATCAAAAAAATTGGTGAAATGGATAGGAAATATCCCTTTTTATTTTTTTCTCAAATACAGATTTTTTTGAATGGAATATCAGATGATGAGACAAACTATTTTTTTGAAAATAGAAAAAAAGACAAACGTCATTTTTGGCGTTTGTCTTCGTTCTGAGAGGAGCTTCATTATGAAGCTCCTCCTCTGCTTTTAATTGTCCGAATCAATATTCTTATTTCAAAAAAAGGTAGTGAAAAAAAGGTAGTGATTCGGTTGATTTTTTTATTGCAATGTAGTGAAATTTGAAATTTCAAAAATCGCTTAAAATCAAGGTTTCTCACGTTTGTTGACGTGTAGTGAATCCCTATTTCACTTCTGTAAAAAAATTAAATAATTTCTATTTTTAGCTGTTAGAAACGTTGGTACATCAATGTTTTTAGAATGCTACATAATAAAAAGGTAGAGTGAATGGTAGAGTAGTAAAAATAGTTGTTATCCTAGTTGATTAAAAAAATCTCTGATTTCCTCATCTTTTTATAAAATAATATATAATTTTTCCCCTCTCTTCTAGTATCCAAGATGTTTTGATTGGCTAGTTTACGAAGATGGTGGGAGGCAGATGCCATACTGAGATTTAGTAAACAGGCTATATCACAGACACAGAGTTCTTCAACAGCAAGGAGATAAAAGATGATATTTATCTGTTTATTATCGGTAAACTTTGATAAAATACGAAGCGATTTTTTTGGACTTTTTCCTTTTCAAGGTAGTTCGTTGCGGTTGTAACATTTTGTTGATTTATAATATTCACTTGGCATATACTATCTTTTTTCATAATTTTTTCTCCTAGCCGAACACAGTCCTTAGCATGTCAAAGCTGTTGTTTTCAATCAGGATATACATCCCCAATCCTAAATAAACAACGGCAATAAACCATCTGCTATATTTTTTTCCAAAGTTTCTCCAACAGAAGGGACTTGTGCCAATTTTTTGGGCAGAAAAAAACCAAGAGATAAATCATGACTAGAAAAGTAAGTAAAAGCCACTATCAAATTCGCTAAATTTAAGGTAATAAAATATGGGACAAAAAAACACCAATATTGTCAGCACCACAACTAGCAAAAAAAGTAATCATAGCTACTAGAAAAAAATCAGGTTTTTATCATCTTTGCGCAAACCATCTTTTTGCAATAGCTTCTCCATCAGAATCTCCTAAAAAGCAAAACTTTGAGTCCTAGGAAAATTGGAATCAAACCGAGCAAACCTAAAATCTCTTTACTAGGAATATAATTTAAGACAAATGCAAAAAAAGTAAACTTAGCAATATTAGACTAACAGAGCCTAGAAATTGTCCTAAATAGATGTTAATGATGTCTTTTTCTGCTTTTTTTCTTTTGGCAAAAAAATAACATTAGGATAATAAGTAAGTCTACGGCTGTCCCAGAATACAGGATTATTGAAGTAACAACATTTTGAGCCATAAAACACCTCGTTCAAATATTTTTTTGAATGTATTTTTAACATTAAACTTTGTAGATGTCAACTTCAGCTCCATCAAAATATAGATAAGAAGGTAGTGTACCAAACATTAAAAAGCCCTGCCATCGAAATGATAGCGGGGCTTAACTTCAATATCCAGATGATATATTTATCTAAAAAAAGGTAGAGAAAAAGGTAGAGTTTGGACTGAAATATAGTGAAATGTATTGAAATTGAAAAAGAAAAAAACGCTTGAAATCAGCGTTTTTCTTATGTATTGATTCGTATTGAATGCTTACTTCACTTCTGTAAAACTAAATAAGGTAAACTTTTGATATTCTGGTTCGATTTTTAGCTTATTTTTAGCTTATTTTTAATGAAAAATTTACCTTATTTTGATGAAATTGATTGAAATTAGTTGAAATTTTTATTTTTTAGAGACCCCATGAAAACGTTGATTTTTAAAGCACTTTGAAATTAGATGAAATAAGTGAGTGCTCCCAACCAGGTCTTAAGAAAGCTCGTAAAAGCATCACAATTTAGTAAACGTTAATTCGAAAGAATTACTATACTTACAAAGAGCACCTTTCAAGGTGTTCTTTTTTTAAATTTTCTTACTAAATTGGTGCAATTGACACAGTTGTTGCGACTTTTAGTCGCTTACAAATGTGGCTGCAATCTGACAAAGTCAGTTGCCTCAAAACGTTAATCAATACGATTATATCAACGTTTACAGACATTCAAGAATTATTTCTTGGATGTCTTTTTCTTGTTTAAAAAAATCAAGAATTTCCCTGAAAATTTCCACTATCGTATTTTTCTGTAATCTTAAATAGCTTATTAATTATTAGCGCCATGTCCTCTTCTATGCTAGTATTCTCATTGAGTTAATTTAAATGAAATTTTTTTGATAACAATACTCTTTTGTAAACGTTTTTTTATGACATACTAATTAGTAATTATTGGAATATTAAGGGTCAGACGTTGATGTTTTTTTAGATATAAAACAAAAAAATATAAAATTTTATGTGTGTTTTTATTTGTTTTTTTAAAAAAACTATCAAAAAGAATCTACAAATGACTATAGAATGTAAGGGAACGTAGAATTATTAATTTATGTTGTTAGAATTAGATATTAATCAAGATGGGTATGCATTTGCTTCAAATATAGATGAAGCCTTAACTGATGCTGAATTAGATTTTTTTCATCTATTTTTGACTAAAAATAGATGAAAAATACTAATACATTAAGAAAAAAATTACTGCTGATTGCGATAATATAGACTACATTTTATCTGCTTGCAGTGGTGTTTTGTGTGGATTGTTGGACATATTTCTTGTGGGTAAGCCAGGAGAGTCACCGGTTGGGAAAATTACTGATAAGTGGTTTGAAAATCGTACAGTTGATTTTGCAAAAATGTGTGGTTGGGATGATACAAAAAATAATTCGACATCATCTGCTATCAGATATTTAGAAAAGAAGTTTAAGATTCCTTACGATCAGACAGGTGCTGGTGATGTGGCTAGCCGGATATTTGATTTGACACCGAATAATCATCACTTTAAATCTCTGGGGCACAATCCGACCTTGTTAGGTTTGTTCTTTTCAATCATGGATCAGTTTGCAAATACTTCTCATTTTGTGACTAATAGTGAAATGATTTCATTGCAGAAAGCAGATGAAAAATGGTTATTACAAGGAAATAATATTCCGAGTAAATTATTCTGTGGAATTATCAATTGGTTTGGACATTTAGTATCGGATGTGTCAGGTGCTTCAGGTAGTAAAGGACGCGGTATGGGAATTCCTTCCCCATTTTGGACGTGGACCAATGATATAATTGCTATAAAAGAAAAAATGAATATTCCTGTAAGTGAATTTGATAAATCAATTAGTGAGTTGGCTCTTGAAATATTTACGAAGGGTTATGATGCTAGGTTCCAGGCAGCACAAACTATACCAGTATTTATTAATGAAATGTTAGTGAGAACAATTTATTCGATACGTCGTATGGTAAGATATTTTAATGTGGTTGCAAAAGAAACTAGGTCTTTCTCGTTATTATGGGAAGCATGTGAACCGTTTACAAATGCAACCGTTAAGAGGATGTTGACAGTGGCTCATGGAACTTTTTGTTTAGTTGATGCAGGTGATGCAGTGGCACGTGGTTTCATTTCTGGTGGTGGAAATTTAAATGTCGCAGAGTTTGTCATGCGTTTAAACATTGTTGGTATCGGCAGATTTACAATTTCATTGTATGGAGAAGTAACTAGAGGAATACAAAGAGATTCACTCGAAGAAGAAATGATAATTCTTAAACGAGAAAAACTAATTCTTACAGATTACGTAGAAGGACTACAATATCTTTCTGAATTATATGATGATAAGGAATTGTTACAATTTACAAAAGATTTAAAAGAAAGTGATATGTACATTAGGGCTTTTGAAAAAACAATTATTTTGGCTGAGAAGCGAAATGTTTCAAAGGATAAGATGTTGAAAAAAATAAATCAGAAATTGATCTCTACTTTAATGGCAGGAATAGTTAAATGAAACTTAGGGAAGAAAACAAAACTACAATTAGCACAAGATAAAGTTGCAGCGGCAATTGAGCAAACTAACAATACTATAGAGGAATTAGGGAAAGAGATCTCCGGTTTGTATGATATATTGACAAATATACAAAAATTATTTGATAGAATACGAAATATTCCTAGCGATAAGAAACTACAATATGAAGAACTTAAGCAAGTCAGATTAAATTGGAAGCAGCAAGCGGATAAGATAGAAAAGGATTACCAAGAGGCTGTAGCGAAAAATACTGGAGCAGGGATTGCTGGAGCAGGGCTAGGTGCTGCTGTTATAGTTATGGGACCGACAGTTGCAATGGGATTTGCAACAACATTTGGTGTAGCATCAACTGGTACAGCAATTTCAACATTGAGTGGGGCAGCAGCGACAAATGCTGCGCTAGCCTGGCTAGGTGGAGGCACACTTGCAGCTGGTGGAGGAGGTATGGTAGCAGGAGAAGCTTTTCTTGCGTTGGCAGGGCCTGTTGGATGGACGATTGCTGGAATATCACTATTTATAAGTAGTTTACTCATATGGAAGAGTAAAAGTGACAAAAAACGGTTAGAGGGAATCTTTCTTGCAATTAGTGATAGAGACTTAAAATCTTATACTCTTGCAATTGTTGAGTTGAAAGAGCGCATTAGTAGAATAAACATTGAAAAAGATAAGTTAAATGAAGCTCTTGAAAATATTCAGACATTTGGACTAGATTATAATATGATGACAGAAGCTCAACAATATGAGCTTGGTTCCTACGTGAATCTGATGCTATCATCAACTCAGTTATTAGTCAATCCAATACAGGGGCTTTTGCCGAAATTCTCTGAAGCTGATTTTTATACAGTTGAAAAAAACAGTGAAGGGAGAGAAACATGTATAACGAGTATAAAGATGTTATTATTTCTCTTTCAAACTTACTTTATAAGATTGAGTTAGATGAACGAGATAAGATCCTTTTTGTGTAAAATCTATTAGAAAGAATAAGAAGATGTTGCAAACAATGAAAAATATCAAAGAAAGAATTTGATATAAATATGATGAACTTAATTTTTAGAAGTATTGCAATATAAATATACAGTCATTGATAAGAAGCCTATGTGAGTTCTTGTAAGTAAATCTAAGGAAATGCTCAAAATATCACAATTTAGTAAACGTTAATTCGAAAGAATTATAATACTTACAAAGAGCACCTTTCGGGGTGTTCTTTTTTATACTTTCTTACTGAATTGGTGCAATTGACACAGTTGTTGCGACTTTAGTCGCTTACAAATGTGGCTGCAATTTGACGAAGTCAGTTGCCTCAAAACGTTAATCAATACGATTATATAGTCATTTAGTTTTAAAAAAGCACTCTAAACATTCAAAGATATTTGGGACTTCCCTTAATAAATTTGTCACTTTCTTTTTCAAGACAGCCCAAGCTTGCTCAATGGGATTCAAATCTGGTGAATAAGGTGGTAGAGGTAAGAAAAAAAGTGTTTATCTTTGACGCAAAGTTCATCCAAAAATTTTTCTTGGGATGAAAAACTAGCATTGTCCATGACAATGACATGAGGTGTCTTCAAAGCAGGCAGGAGTTGCGTTTTGAACCACTTCACAAAGAAGTCGCTCGTCATGCTTTCCTTGTAAATCATAGGAGCTATAAACTCTCCATCTACTTGTCCTGCAACAATTGAAGTCCGCTCAAAACGCCGTCCATTAATCTTTTCATAGACTTTCTCCCCTAGGAGCCCGTGCATGAGAACGATAGAGGTAGCGGTCGATTCCTGTTTCGTCAATATATACGACTGGTAAATCTTTTTAGATTATCCAAAATATCAAGAAATTCAGCGACTTTCTCTGGATCTTGTTCCTTAAAAGCTAGTCGTCTTTTTTTAAAGTGACATTGATCTGCTTTAAAGCTGCCCATACTGAAGGAACAGCACAATCAAAATGTGCCGCAATTTCCCGTAAAAAAGCATCTGGATGAGCCTCTACAAAGGCCTTCAACTCCTCCAAAGGAATCTTTCGGCTTTTGGCGACTCTCTTTTTCCGCTCTAAGTGCCCTTGTTCACGTAATTTCTTTTTCCCATGTGAAGAGAGTCCTGACGCCAACGTCAAAAAAACTTTTGGATGCCTCGACATGGCTGTGTCCCTCTTTGATGTAATTTAATGCTCGTTGTTTAAAAATCTGTACTATATGCCATAGCTTTATTATAACATGTATTTTATAAACTAAGTAACTATATCAACGTTTACAGACATTCAAGAATTTACTCTTGGATGTCTTTTTTGTTTCAAAAAATTAAAGTTCACCCCAAAATTTATCCCAGTAGTCTTTTGTCTTATACAATTTCTTCCTTGTATAAGTTTAGTATGATATAATTAGGAGACAACAATCGAAAGGTGTTATAAATGAAAATCGGAAAGATAATTAAAAAGAACTGAGGATACTGTTTATATTGGTTATAATGATGGTAGTTTTCAAAAGTCTGCTATTGAAAATTGTGAATTTGAGCCCAAAATCGGTGATATTGTTCATATCTATGAGGATCTAGTTGTAAAACTTGAAGCTAAAAATGCGGTTTTTACTTATAAATCCAAGTATAAGATCATCAGTGTTGAGGATGGGCTTGCTAGAATAGAGCTAAATACAGGGGATGAGTTAACTATTCCGATTCGTGAATTGAGTTTTCAGCCTAAATTGAATGAATTAGTTGAGATTTATCAGGATGCTGATGAAGTGATTGTTATGCAATCCAAAGAAAGACATCAACTGGCTGTTGATCTTGTTATGTTCCTTAATCCCGGTAGTGCTGATAAGTTCTCTCTTCCTCTTTAATCATAAGAATCAAGATACAGAAGCAGTAAATGCTCCTACAACGGAACAGAGTTTTACTACTAGTAGTACGACAGCGACTAGTACAACAACTACAACAAGCACTAGTTCAACGACTTCCCAAGATAGTAGTACGACTACGGAGGAAAAACCTTCTACACGAGAAGAGCAAACGAATGTTGAGCCACAAAAAATAGATGAGCAAGCCATTCTAAATGGAGATTTCTCTACTCTAGTTGGAACTTGGAGAAATGGACTTGGACAAGAGTTTACATTCGATAAAAATGGATTAGTAAACAGTGGAAACATTGAGAAAGTGAGCATGGGTAACCATGGAACTATTGAATTCAGTGTTAGATCTGGTTTTACAGGGTATGGAATGAGTGTTTACCCTGCTGGACTTATTATAGATGGGTTAGATTCTGACTTAAGTAAAAACAGGCTTACTGCTGGTCAAGCTGCTCCAACTAGCTCAGAACAAGTTTTTTATAAAGTAGACTAAATGATTAACCATCTCATCAAATTTTAGATGGTTTTCTTCTTTATTTGTGAGTCAGTATCACTTTATGAAAAATAAAAATTTATAGATGGAGTGGTATAATAGTGATGAATAATAATCAGCAGAAATTAGAATTCTTTGAAAGCGTATTAATCATATGAAAAAAATTATAAAAAAATTGCTCCTATTGTCAGTTGTTTGTTAGGAATCTGTTTATTGTTTGGAATTCTTGCTACTTTTTTTATGGGAATGTTATATATGATTTATTTGCATTTCATTCAAAAACCATTTTATTGTTGGCACTATTTTTAGTGGTACATTTATGCATGGAAGTAAGGAAGCGCCAGTATGGTTTATATGGGTTCACTTAGTTTTGAACGCTTTAATGCTAATTCCTTTTGGTGGGCTGTTAGAATGGAAGAGAGGATCTAAATATATATTTTTTGTTTTTATTACTTCTATGGTGATATCTTCAATTGTATTCCATGTATTAACACAAGACCGAGATATTCAGGCATCAGGGTATTTCCGCTGTTGGATATGCTTTTTGTAACAGGTGGAGTGCTGAACATGTTTGACATATGGAAGAATTTCAGCGTAATAACCAAAGTCTCTTACATTCTTTTTACTTCTTTTTATCCATTATTATGCTTCTACCAAATATTACAGGTTGGCTTTCGACTTTTCTTCATATATCAGGTATTGTCAGCTACCTTATTGTTTCTGTAGTAAGCAACTATCGTAAGAAAATTGGATAGTATCGTAATTTTGTAGAGATTAATGAAGCATGCTTTAAAACTCAACATTCCCAGTAGACATTTGTCTACTTTTTTTATATAATAAAACTAAACCAAAATGGTTGAATTTCAAAATAAAGTCAACCTACGATGAAAACGTCACACTAGGAGGTAAGTCATGTACCAACCAGAAAAACTCAAGGCTCGGAGAAAAGAGTTAAAGCTAACACAAAAGGAGATTGCAGAGCAGCTTGGCATTAGTTTTCAGGCTTATTCAGCTTGGGAGCGTGGAGTAAAGGAGCCTTCTGAAGAAAAGGTTAGTCAGCTAGAGAAAATCTTAAAAGTACCAAAAGGTTATTTCACCCAAATCGAAATTGTCCGTCTCTATAATAGCCTTTCAAATCAAGGGAAAGAGAAGGTGGTGGTCTATGCTCGCAACCTGGTCCAAGAAGAACAAGCCAAGAAGGTGACAGCTATTTCAGAAAAACTTTTCGAGTATCATGTCTACGAACGCATGTCGGCGGGTATTGGAGCTTCAGTTTATGATGATCGAAATTTTGACACGGTTTACTTTAATGAGGAACTAGCTCATGATTTTGCTTCCTGGGTCTCTGGAGATTCTATGGAACCCAAATATCAAAATGGTTCCGTGGCTCTGATTCGAGAGACTGGATTTGATTATGATGGCGCTGTCTATGCAGTGGTTTGCAACAATCAGACCTATATCAAGCGGGTCTATCGAGAAGAAGATGGCTTGCGTCTGGTCTCCATCAATCCTAAATACAAGGATATTTCATCTCTTATGAGGAAGATCCACGGATTGTGGGCATTATCGTGGGTAACTTCGTACCTATGGAGGGATAGCCTATGGGCTACTTTGATTATTCCAGAGAGCCCCAAAGTGATATTGCCTTTGTCGATATGAAGTCCTTTTATGCTAGTGTTGAGTGTGTAGAAAGAGGACTCCATCCCCTTAAAACCTCCCTTTGTGTTATGAGTCGAGCGGATAATTCTGTTGGGCTGATTCTTGCCTCCTCACCTATGTTCAAAAAGGTCTTTGGGAAAGCAAATGTCGGTCGTGCCTATGACCTGCCCTTTGATATTCAGACGCGTAAATTTTCCTACTACAATGCCAAAAAACAAGGCTTGCGGACAGATCCAGCCTATGTGAAATTTATCGAGGATTGGGCTCGAGTGACCGTCATTGTCCCTCCTCGGATGGATAAGTATATCGCGGTCAATATGGAAATTCAGCGCATTTTCCAGAATTATGTCAGTCCAGATGATATCTATCCCTACTCTATTGATGAGGGTTTCATTGACCTGACCAGTTCGCTTAATTATTTTGTCCCAGACCAGCAGATTTCTCGCAAAGATAAGCTGGATATGCTTTCGGCTCGTATCCAGAGGGATATCTGGCGGCAGACCGGGATTTACTCGACAGTCGGCATGTCGAATGCCAATCCTCTGCTTGCTAAGCTAGCCTTGGATAATGAAGCTAAGCACACACCGACTATGAGGGCCAACTGGTCCTATCAAGATGTGGAAGATAAGGTCTGGTCCATTCCAAAGATGACCGACTTTTGGGGGATTGGACATCGGATGGAGAAGCGCTTGAATAACCTGGGGATTTATTCGATTAAAGAATTAGCCAATAGCAATCCTGATGTCCTGAAGAAGGAGCTTGGTCAAGCTGGACTTCGCTTATGGTTTCATGCCAATGGGATTGACGAGAGTAATGTTCATAAACCCTATAAAGCCAAATCTCATGGTTTGGGCAATTCACAAATTTTACCGAGAGACTATGTCAAACAACGAGATATCGAAATTATCCTCCGAGAGATGGCTGAACAAGTGGCTATCAGGATTCGAAGGGCCAGAAAGAAGACGACAGTGGTGTCTATCCATCTTAGTTTTTCTAAGCAGGAACAAAAACGCTCCATCCATACCCAGATGAAGATTGAGCCGACCAATAACACCAGTATTTTGGTCAGCTATGTATTGAAATTATTCCATAGTAAATACACTTCTGGTGCTGTTAGGAGTGTTGCCGTTAGTTATTCAGGATTTGTGGACGAATCCTTTGCTTTGATTTCCCTTTTTGATGATGTTGATAAGCTAGAAAAAGAAGAAAGGCTCCAGACGGCCATTGATTCTATTCGAGAGCAATTCGGATTTACTTCTCTCTTGAAGGCGACTGCCTTAGAGGATGCATCGAGAAGTATTGCCAGAAGTAAGCTGATCGGAGGGCATTCTGCTGGAGGATTAGATGGACTCAAATGATTGATCGTTCTTATTTGCCCTTCCAATCCGCTAGGGACTACCAGGATCCAGGCATGCAGAAGTGGATGGGATTTTTCTTATCGGAGCATACGAGTTCACTCAGTGAAGAAAAAAATCGTGTCGATTTATCGACTGATTTGAATCCAGTTGAGAAGTTGTTGCTACTTTCTCAGCTCTACGTCGGACGACTAAAAGGCTCTTTTGTGTTCAAGGAGAACAATCATAAAAGCACGATATTGGGTGAACTAAGAGAATTGTCTCGCGAAGAAATCTCTGTTAAAACGGATGAGGGTTATAGGCTGCTAAGGATTGATGATATCCTAGAAATCCAGCTTTGTCAGGAGGAAGTTTATGACTAGAAAAGAGCTATATGAAAATAAATTGCAGATGGATTATTTCTCAGATGACTACATTCGTTTCGAGGAAGATTTTCAAAGGTGTTCTGCCATGAATGTACCCCTGACTTTCCTAATTGATGACATTCTACAAACCATGGCCATCAACCAAAAGAACTACTTTGTCTTGAACAAGGAAAATGCCAAAGATGGCAGAGATCATTATTATTATTTTGAGATAGATTATCGCGTAGGATGTAGAAAATTTCACTATAAAAAGCATGTGAATAGATAATTTGAACGCTACGACAGATGAAGCCTATATTTATTTTGAAAATAAATTACCCAGTGAATTAGCACCCCTAACAGAGAGTGCTAAAACATCATAAATTCATCAAGTGATTTGAAAATTTTTGAGAATAACGGAAAAAAAATGTTAAAAAAATGTTTGATCAGTAGATAAATATATCGATGCCTATATTTTTTTATCATATTGTAAAATAAAAATTTCTGAAAATTTTTTTATGGATCTGAAATTTTCTCCACAAGAATACAAAGACTAGTAGATTTAAGAATGTATAGACCCCGAAAGTTAAATTTTTCGAGGGTGTAGTACAGAGGAATTCCTCCCTCTCAAAAGCCTCTCTTTTTGTCATGAGTTGTGTGATCTATCCTTGGATATCAAGAAATGCAAATCTTATGAACTATAATGCCAAGAAATAAAGGCTTGTCAACAGATCCAAAATTTATCTAAGATTGGTTCCGAGTGCTTCTGCTTATTCCTTCTAGAGATTGCAGTCAATATGGTGGAAATTTAGACCATTTAATGCATCCTAGAGAGTCCGATTTGTCATCAAAATAACATCTTTTTCGTAGTTCGTGTCATGGATTTGTAATGAAAATGTACTTTCTTTGTAAAAAAATCAAAATGCTATAATTCTCTAAACAATTTTTTCCTTGAACAGGGAGGTTATTATGAAAAAAATATAGATTGTTTAAGAATCCTTTCTTGGCGCGTCTGCTTGGATTGCTGATGGTATTTTTTTCTTCCTATCAGCATTCACCGCACCTGAAAAAAACCAGACTATGGTATCTACGATCCAAATCATTATTTGACAGAGGACACTATCACACAAATTCGTGATTTGAATGAAGCCAATAGTAAAAAGGCAGAAAAGCTTCAAGTGGGTGTCTATATCGTAGATAGTCTTGAAGGAGAAAGCATTGAAACGGTCGCTAATGAGACGGCTAGAGCCTGGAAGGTAGGTTATTCAGGAGATAATTTTGGAAGTTTGATTGTGGTAGCTGTTCAAGATCGTAAATCAAGAATTGAAACCAGTAATAATACCGCAATTAGAATAACGGACTATCAAACCAAGCAATTGTTGGCAGCCAGTCGTACAGATTTTAAATGGGGAATATAGTAAGGGAATTCTAGCGATTGCCAAAGGTTTGGATAATCAGTTTTATAAGGGAACTGGAACCTTTTCATCTGATGATACGTCATTTGCAGATGCTTCCGCAAAAATCAGACGTTACTCCGATAGCATCAGTGGTAAAAAATCCAGTCGAAATAGAAGTAGTTCTTCAAATGGCCGTCAAAACAGTGAACCTATGGACAATATGTTTGGAGTCGGGATCATTATTTATTTCATCGTCATGTTTATTGCCATTATCAGGGGAGGTGGAAGTTCTCGTAACGATGACTCGTCTAGTGGCGGCTGGTGGTTCAGTGACTCATCCGATTCGGACTCATCTTGGTCAGACTCAGGTTCAGATTCTTCTGGTGGCTGGGACGGTGGTGGCTTTGATGGCGGTGGTTCATCTGATGATTGGTAATGTCAGTATAAAATTTAAAGAAATGAGTAGGTTTAGATATGAAAAATAAAGGAATCATTTATGTATTGAGCATTTTGCTAGCAATTATCTTGCTAGGAGGTTGCTCGGTCGTAGGTACTTATAACGGTCTTGTCTCCGAACAGACCAAGGTAGAACAAGCTCAAGCAAATGTAGCGACAGCCCTTCAACGTCGTTCAGACTTGATTGGAAATCTGGTAGAGTCTGTAAAGGGACAAATGAACCATGAGACAGAAGTCTTTACCCAGATTGCAGAAGCACGTGCAAAAATTGGGAATGGCTCTGTTACTTCAAAGGAAAACCAAGAGGCTCAAGGTGAGTTGAGTTCAGCTATTTCACGCCTGCTTGTGTTGACGGAGAACTATCCTGAGCTTAAGAGCAATCAAAATGTGGAACAACTCATGACGGAGTTGGCTGGAAGCGAAATCGTATTTTTGTAGCCCGCAAAGATTACAACCAGGCAGCAACTGACTACAATCAAAAATTAAGAAGCTTCCCAACTGTTCTCTTTGCTAATATGATGAACTTTAAAGAAGCAGAAACCTTCAAAGAAAGCGAAGAAGCCAAGACGCCTCCAAAGGTTGATTTTAGTACTTCTACATCAAAACAGTAGACTGGCCGTTTATTTCTAAGAATTACAAGATCTGGAAACTACTTTCCAGGTCTTTTTGCTATAATAAAATAAGGAAAGTGTTGGAGAGGTAAGGAGATGGAGAAGTTATTACAATTATTGGTTTTAGTGCCCTATTTTTACTTTTTTAGTTGGCAAAGGAAGGTGCAACCAGGAAGTAAGCACTTTTCATTCCTTTACTATTTTTACTGGATTTATTTACCTCTCATGGCCTTGTTTAGTCTGGGTTTCACTCTTTTTTCGCTAATCTTATTTAATTTTATTTTACTAGAACCCAAGGATCTAGCTAGGTGGTTGATATGGATAGTTTTAATCCTTTCATCCTTACTCAATGACTGGATCGTTTATACTTGTCTAAAATTTATGAAAAAACTGAGGTTGGAAAAGAAGAAGGCCAATCTTCCTTGAGAGAACTGAGGAAATTCTTGCCTAATAACTGAAGATGCTTCGTTTCTCAATGCTGAGTTAAGTAGAAGTTCAAATTAGGGGAAAATGAGATTAAGAAGAGGAATTTTAAGGGGAACTAATCTTGATGATTAGCCCTTTTTTTGCCCTAAGGGAAAACGGAATATTTCTTGAAAAAATTGGGCAAATATGCTACAATAAAAAGAACATTCTAAAATATTCAGAATTTAAAGTAAGGAAAAAAATGGCAAATTTACTAAAAACAATCATCGAAAATGATAAAGGCGAACTCCGTCGCTTGGGAAAGATGGCGGACAAAGTCTTAAAATATGAAGATGAAATGGCTGCGTTAACAGACGAGCAATTGCAAGCAAAAACAGAAGAATTTAAACAACGCTATCAAAATGGTGAGACTCTTGACCAACTTTTGTATGAGGCGTTTGCTGTTGTACGCGAGGGAGCTAAGCGTGTTCTTGGTCTCTTCCCTTATAAGGTTCAGGTTATGGGAGGGATCGTTCTTCACCATGGTGACGTACCTGAGATGCGTACAGGTGAGGGTAAAACCTTGACAGCGACTATGCCTGTATACCTCAATGCTCTTTCAGGTAAAGGGGTTCACGTAGTTACGGTCAATGAATACCTATCAGAACGTGACGCGACTGAGATGGGTGAATTGTACTCATGGCTCGGCTTGTCAGTTGGGATCAACTTGGCAGCCAAATCTCCAATGGAGAAAAAAGAAGCTTATGAGTGTGATATCACTTATTCAACAAACTCAGAGATTGGTTTCGATTATCTTCGTGATAATATGGTCGTTCGTGCTGAAAATATGGTTCAACGTCCACTCAACTATGCCTTGGTCGATGAGGTTGACTCAATCTTGATCGACGAAGCTCGTACTCCTTTGATTGTATCAGGAGCCAATGCTGTTGAAACCAGCCAACTCTACCATATGGCTGACCATTTTGTGAAGTCTTTGGATAAGGATGACTATATCATTGATATTCAGTCTAAGACAATTGGTCTATCTGATTCTGGTATTGATAAGGCTGAAAGCTACTTCAAACTAGAAAATCTCTACGATATCGAAAACGTAGCCTTGACTCACTTTATCGACAATGCCCTTCGTGCTAATTACATTATGATTCTTGATATTGACTATGTGGTCAGCGAAGAGCAGGAAATCTTGATTGTCGACCAATTTACTGGACGTACCATGGAAGGTCGCCGTTACTCTGATGGTTTGCACCAAGCGATTGAAGCCAAAGAAGGTGTGCCAATCCAGGATGAAACCAAGACTTCAGCTTCTATTACCTACCAAAACCTTTTCCGTATGTATAAGAAGTTGTCAGGGATGACAGGTACTGGTAAGACAGAGGAAGAGGAGTTCCGCGAAATCTATAACATTCGTGTTATTCCAATCCCAACAAACCGTCCAGTTCAACGTATCGACCATCCAGATTTACTTTTTGCTAGTCTTGAAGCTAAATTTAAGGCTGTTGTCGAAGATGTAAAAGCTCGCTACCAAAAAGGTCAACCAGTCTTGGTAGGTACTGTTGCCGTTGAAACCAGTGATTACATTTCTAAAAAATTGGTAGCTGCAGGCGTTCCTCACGAAGTATTGAATGCCAAGAACCACTATAAAGAAGCTCAAATCATCATGAATGCTGGCCAACGTGGTGCAGTTACAATCGCGACCAACATGGCTGGTCGTGGTACTGATATTAAGCTTGGTGAAGGTGTCCGTGAACTTGGTGGGCTTTGTGTCATCGGTACAGAACGTCATGAAAGCCGTCGTATCGATAACCAGCTTCGTGGACGTTCAGGACGTCAAGGGGACCCAGGAGAGTCACAATTCTACCTTTCTCTTGAAGATGATTTGATGAAACGTTTCGGTTCAGAGCGCTTGAAGGGTGTCTTTGAACGTCTCAATATGTCAGACGAAGCAATCAAATCTCGTATGTTGACACGTCAGGTTGAGGCAGCACAAACGTGTTGAAGGAAACAACTACGATACACGTAAACAAGTCCTTCAATACGATGATGTTATGCGCGAGCAACGTGAGATTATCTACTCACAACGTTACGATGTCATCACTGCTGATCGCGACTTGGCTCCTGAGATTCATGCAATGATTAAACGCACTATTAATCGTGTTGTTGATAATCATGCGCGTGCTAAACAGTTTGAAAAAATAGGAGCTATCTTGAATTTTGCAAGATACAACTTGCTTCCAGAAGATTCAATTTCACTTTCAGACTTAAAAGTTTTGTCAGACCAAGCGATCAAAGATGAACTTTACCAACGTGCATTGAAAGTCTACGATAGCCAAGTTGCCAAGCTTCGTGATGAGGAAGCTGTTAAAGAATTCCAAAAAGTCTTGATTCTACGTGTTGTAGACAACAAGTGGACAGACCATATTGATGCTCTTGATCAGTTGCGTAATGCTGTTGGCCTTCGTGGCTATGCACAAAACAACCCTGTCGTTGAGTATCAAGCAGAAGGCTTCCGTATGTTTAATGATATGATCGGTTCCATTGAATTTGATGTGACGCGTTTGATGATGAAAGCACAAATTCATGAACAAGAGCGTCCACAAGCAGAGCGTCATATCAGTACGACAGCGGCTCGTAATATTGCTGCGCAACAGACTGAGCTTCCTGCAGATTTGGATCTTAGCCAAGTTAAGCGTAATGACTTGTGCCCTTGTGGTTCTGGTAAGAAATTTAAAAACTGTCACGGTAAGCAACATTAAGAATGACTAATTTCAGGCGGATGCCTAGTGAAAAGTGAATTTTCGCTTGGCGTCCGTTTGCTTTATAAGGAGGATGAATCATGGTATTTACAGCCAAAAGCCCTAAAATTAATATTGAAGAAGTTCGTAGTTTGTCTAAATTAGAAGGACAAGCGCTGGCCAATAAACAGCAACGCGATCAAGAGCTTGAAGCGATTATTCGTGGTGAAGATCAGCGTATTTTGTTGGTGATTGGTCCGTGTTCATCTGACAATGAAGAAGCAGTTCTCGAATATGCTAAGCGTTTGTCAAAACTGCAAGAAGAAGTCAAAGACCGCGTCTTTATGGTCATGCGTGTTTACACTGCTAAACCACGTACTAATGGTGATGGCTATAAGGGGTTGATTCACCAACCAAATGCCAAAGAAGCACCTAGTCTCATCAATGGGATCAAGGCGGTTCGTCACCTACATTACCGTGTCATTTCTGAAACAGGAATGACGACAGCGGATGAGATGTTGTACCCAGAAAACCTTCCTTTGGTAGATGACTTGATTTCTTACATGGCAGTTGGAGCTCGTTCGGTTGAAGACCAACAACACCGTTTTGTAGCTAGTGGAGCAGATTTTGCGACAGGTTTTAAAAATCCAACGTCTGGAAATCTCAATGTCATGTTCAACGGTATTTATGCCGCTCAAAACAAACAAAGTTTCCTTTTCCTAGGGAAAGAAGTTGAAACGACTGGAAATCCTCTATCGCATGCTATTCTCCGTGGTGCCCTCAATGAATACGGGAAAAACATTCCGAACTATTACTACGATAATTTGATGGATACCATTGCCCAGTATGAAAAAATGGGCCTCGAAAATCCATTTATCATCATTGATACCAACCATGATAACTCAGGCAAGCAGTATATGGATCAGATTCGCATTGTTCGTCAGACCTTGATTAACCGTGACTGGAATGAAAAGATTAAAAAATATGTACGTGGTTTCATGATTGAGTCTTATCTAGAAGATGGTCGTCAAAATGAACCAGAGGTCTTTGGAAAATCTATCACCGATCCATGTCTAGGATGGGAAAATACTGAAGCTCTTGTTCGCGAAATCTACCAAAGACTAGGAGAATAGTATGGCATTTATTGAAAAAGGTCAAGAAATCGATATTGAAGCGATTAAGGCGGAAACACAGCTGTCTGCAGAAGCCTTGCAACATAAGGAAAGTCGTGATCAGGAACTAGCAGATATCCTTTCAGGAAAGGATAACCGTATCCTTTTGGTCATTGGACCTTGTTCGTCTGACAATGAAGAAGCAGTCCTTGAGTATGCTCGCCGTTTGGCAGACTTGCAGAAAAAAGTTGCAGATAAGATTTTCATGGTCATGCGTGTTTACACAGCCAAGCCACGTACCAATGGAGATGGCTACAAGGGTTTGGTTCATCAGCCAGATACTTCTAAAGCACCAAGTTTGATTAATGGTTTACAGGCTGTTCGTCAACTTCATTATCGAGTTATTACAGAAACTGGATTGACTACAGCAGATGAAATGCTTTATCCATCCAATCTAGTCTTGGTTGATGACTTGGTGAGCTACCATGCAGTGGGTGCGCGTTCAGTAGAAGATCAGGAACACCGTTTTGTAGCTTCAGGGATTGATGCACCAGTGGGTATGAAATCCAACCTCTGGAAATCTGTCTGTTATGTTTAATGCCATCTATGCTGCACAAAACAAGCAAACATTTCTTTACCATGGACAAGAAGTTGAGACTTCAGGTAATCCCCTAGCTCACGTTATCCTTCGTGGAGCTATGAATGAATATGGGAAGAATGAACCAAACTTCTACTATGAAACTCTCTTAAATGCTATCGGGCGTTACGAGTCTATGGGGCTTGAAAATCCCTTTATCATGATTGATACTAACCATGATAATTCAGGGAAGCAGTATATGGAGCAAGTTCGAATTGTTCGCCAAGCACTGCTCAACCGTGACTGGAATGAAAAGATTAAGAAAACAGTTCGAGGTTTCATGATTGAATCCTACTTGGCAGATGGTCGCCAAAACCAACCAGAAATCTTTGGTTGCTCTATTACAGACCCATGCCTAGGATGGGAAAATACAGTAGCTCTGGTAGAAGAAATCTATACTACCTTAACAAAATAAGTGAAAAGGATGGAGTTGGGGGTATCTCAACTCCTTTTGACGAAAATGATAGTTGGACACGGAATTGATATCGAAGCATTAGCTTCTATCCAAAATGCAGTTGAAAAAAGAGAAGGATTTGCACGGCGTGTCTTGACAGACAAGGAAATGGAGCGTTTTGCCAGTCTCAAAGGTCGTAGACAAATCGAGTATTTGGCTGGGCGTTGGTCAGCTAAAGAAGCCTTCTCAAAGGCTATGGGAACGGGAATTGGGAAATTAGGTTTTCAGGATTTGGAAGTCTTGAACAATGAAAGAGGGACTCCCTACTTCAGCAAATCCCCATTTTCAGGAAAAGTGTGGCTATCGATCAGCCATACAGATCAGTTTGTGACAGCTAGTGTTATTTTGGAGGAAGATTATGAAAACTAGTCCACATAGACCAACCAAGGCCCTCATCGATCTGGGGGCTATCCGCTACAATATCCAACAAATGGGAGAGCACATTCCTAAAGATACTCTTAAATGGGCGGTTGTGAAAGCCAATGCATACGGCCACGGAGCAGTAGCTGTTGCTACGGCTATCCAGGATGATGTCGATGGTTTTTGCGTTTCTAATATCGATGAAGCCATCGAACTCCGTCAGGCAGGCATTACTAAGAAATTCTCATTTTGGGAGTATCTGAGGTTGAATCTCTTTCATTGGCCAAGGACTTTGATATTACCTTGACAGTGGCAGGATTGGAATGGATCCAGAAACTCATAGCGACAGAGTCAGACTTATCAGGATTAACTGTTCACCTTAAAATTGACTCAGGTATGGGTCGAATTGGTTTTAGAAGTGCAAGCGAGGCAGCACAAGCTCAAACTTTACTCAAGGAACATGGAGCAAATATTGAGGGAATCTTTACCCATTTTGCGACTGCAGATGAAGAGTCAGATAGCTACTTTAAGCAACAGTTGGAATGTTTCAAGGAAATAATCGCAGGCTTGCAAGAAGTACCAGAATTGGTTCATGCTAGTAACTCCGCAACGACTCTATGGCATGCAGAAACGATTTTCAATGCGGTTCGTATGGGAGATTCTATATATGGTCTCAATCCAAGCGGACAAGTTTTAGAATTGCCTTATGAACTAAAACCAGCCTTAACTTTGGAAACAGCCATCGTTCATATCAAAACAGTAGAGGCTGGTGCTTGTATGGGATACGGAGCGACTTATCAGGCAGACAGTGAGCAAGTCATTGCAACGGTACCGATCGGTTATGCAGATGGTTGGACGCGAGATATGCAGAATTTCTCAGTTCTGGTGGATGGACAATTGTGCCCTATCGTAGGCGGGTATCCATGGACCAAATCACCATTCGTTTACCTAAGCTGTATCCATTAGGTACCAAGGTAACCTTGATTGGCTCAAACGGTGACAAGGAGATTACTGCAACAGATGTAGCGGTTTACCGTGGAACGATCAATTATGAGGTAGTTTGTCTCCTCAGTGATCGAATTCCGAGAGAATATCATTAAGAAACAGAAGGAAAGGAGAAGAGCATGAATTTACACCAACCCTTGCATGTCTTGCCTGGAGTGGGACCAAAGTCAGCAGAAAAATATGCCAAACTAGGAATCGAAAACCTGCAAGATCTCTTGCTCTACTTTCCTTTCCGTTATGAAGATTTTAAGACCAAGCAGGTGCTAGAACTAGAAGATGGTGAAAAGGCTGTCCTATCTGGTCAGGTAGTAACACCAGCTAGTGTTCAGTATTATGGTTTTAAGCGCAATCGTCTACGCTTTAGTCTCAAGCAGGGAGAAGTTGTGTTTTCAGTGAACTTCTTTAACCAACCCTACCTGGCTGACAAGATTGAGCTAGGAGCGACTCTAGCCGTTTTTGGTAAGTGGGATCGCGCCAAGGCTAGTCTCACAGGGATGAAGGTTTTAGCCCAAGTGGAAGACGACCTTCAACCTGTCTATCGTCTCGCACAAGGAGTTAGTCAAGCAAGCCTTGTTAAAGTCATTAAAACTGCCTTTGATCAGGGGCTAGATCTCTTGATAGAGGAAAATCTCCCTCAGTCCTTGCTAGATAAATACAAACTCATGTCTCGCTGTCAGGCTGTTCGTGCCATGCATTTTCCTAAGGATTTGGCAGAATACAAGCAGGCTCTCCGTCGAATCAAGTTTGAGGAACTTTTCTATTTCCAAATGCAATTACAGACCCTCAAGTCTGAGAATAAGATTCACGGAAGTGGATTGGTTCTGAATTGGTCCCAGGAAAAACTAACTGCGGTTAAAGAAAATTTGCCTTTTGCTTTGACACAAGCCCAAGAAAAGAGCCTGCAAGAAATCCTGACCGATATGAAGTCGGACCATCACATGAATCGACTCTTGCAAGGGGATGTTGGTAGTGGGAAAACAGTGGTAGCAGGTCTAGCGATGTACGCAGCCGTAACGGCTGGTTATCAGGCTGCCCTCATGGTTCCAACAGAGATTCTTGCAGAGCAGCATTTTGAAAGTTTAGAGAGTCTCTTTCCAGATTTGAAACTAGCCCTCCTAACAGGTTCACTAAAAGCTGCAGAAAAACGTACGGTTTTGAAAACTATTGCCAAGGGGGATGTTGATGTAATCATCGGTACCCATGCCCTTATACAGGATGGGGTGGACTATGCTAAACTCGGTTGATTATCATCGACGAGCAACACCGTTTTGGTGTGGGACAAAGACGTATTTTACGTGAAAAAGGAGAAAATCCAGATGTCCTTATGATGACGGCAACACCGATTCCACGAACCTTAGCCATCACCGCCTTTGGAGATATGGATGTTTCTATTATTGACCAGATGCCAGCTGGACGTAAGCCAATCGTGACACGCTGGATCAAGCATGAGCAATTACCCCAGGTTTTGACTTGGTTGGAAGGTGAGATTCAAAAAAGTTCTCAAGCCTACGTCATTTCGCCCTTGATCGAAGAATCTGAAGCCCTGGATTTGAAAAATGCTATTGCTCTATCAGAAGAGTTAACGGCTCATTTTGCAGGAAAAGCAAAAGTTGCTCTCTTACACGGGAAGATGAAGAGTGATGAAAAAGACCAGATTATGCAGGAGTTCAAAGATAGAAAGACTGATATTCTGGTTTCGACAACGGTTATAGAAGTTGGGGTCAATGTGCCAAATGCGACAGTCATGATTATCATGGATGCTGACCGTTTCGGACTTAGTCAGCTTCATCAGCTCAGAGGTCGTGTCGGTCGTGGGGAGAAGCAGTCCTATGCAGTTCTCGTTGCCAATCCTAAGACTGACTCTGGAAAAGACCGCATGCGCATCATGACGGAAACGACTAATGGATTTGTCCTTGCAGAAGAAGATTTGAAAATGCGTGGTTCGGGTGAGATTTTTGGAACTAGACAGTCAGGTCTACCAGAGTTTCAAGTGGCTGATATTATCGAGGACTTCCCAATACTTGAGGAAGCACGTAAGGTAGCTAGCTATATCAGCTCCCTTCCTAACTGGCAGGAGGATCCAGAGTGGCATATGATTGCCCTAAATCTAGAAAAAGAAAGAACATTTAGATTAAGTTTTTTTCTAAGAAAAAAATATAAGTTTGCTTTTTAGGATTGTTATCTATACTAGAGTCATCAAAAAGAAACGAGGACTCTCTCATGACAATGACAATTAAAGTAAATTACCAAAAAACGTTTCAACAGGAGCAAGCACCTTCTCCTAAATACTAAGTAAAAGAGCGGTAACGCTCTTTTTGTATGGGATTCGTAGCTAAGGGATTTAGAAAAATGCTTATGTTAATTTGATTTACTGAATGTATAACCTTAAACATCACTTCAAACAAGGTCTTAGTCTATCTGGTAAACTGAAAGCAGTGCTTTGAGAAAGCTGTGACTAGCTTTCTAGTTTGCTCTTTCGTTTTTATTGAGTCACAAGTTACTTTTAGTTTTTTCTAAGGAAAATATAAGCTATGTTTTAGGAAGGGATTTTATACTGGGTTCATCAAAAAGAAACGAGGACTCTCACATGACAATGACGATTAAAGTAAATTATCAAAAAACCTTTCAAGAAGTAGTAGAAGCAGACAAGCTTGCTACAAAATAGTAGTTATTAAGGGCGATAGAGCCCTTAATAACTACTTGCTTTAGGCAAAATATGATAGATTTTTAGCATGTGGGATCAGTAGAATCACGCTATACCAATTTTTATTCTTGACAAGTAAAAGAAACAAGTATATACTGTTTTTGCTGATTCTGCAAAGCGAGAATTAGACTATACCAATTTTAAGGGGAAAGCACAGTTAGCCTGTGTCGTATATACTATGTGTGGAATTGTTGGTGTTGTTGGAAACACAAATGCAACTGATATTTTGATTCAAGGGCTTGAAAAGCTCGAATACCGTGGCTATGATTCTGCGGGAATTTTTGTCCTAGGTGGTGCTGAAAACCATTTGGTGAAGGCTGTTGGTCGTATCGCAGAATTATCTGCTAAAACTGCTGGTGTTGAGGGAACAACTGGTATCGGACATACTCGTTGGGCGACTCACGGGAAACCAACAGAGGACAATGCTCACCCCCACCGCTCTGAGACAGGACGTTTTGTCTTGGTGCACAACGGGGTGATTGAAAACTATCTTGAAATCAAGGAAGAATACCTTGCAGGTCACCACTTCAAGGGACAAACGGATACTGAAATCGCCGTTCACTTGATTGGTAAATTTGCGGAAGAAGATGGCTGTCAGTACTTGAAGCCTTCAAAAAAGCTCTTCATATCATTCGTGGTTCATATGCCTTTGCCTTGATTGACTCTGAAAATCCAGATGTCATCTACGTGGCCAAGAACAAATCACCACTCTTGATTGGTCTTGGTGAAGGTTACAACATGGTTTGCTCAGATGCCATGGCTATGATTCGTGAGACCAATCAATACATGGAAATCCATGACCAAGAGTTGGTTATCGTAAAAGCTGATAGCGTTGAAGTTCAAGACTATGATGGTAACAGCCATGAGCGTGCTAGCTACACTGCGGAGCTTGACTTGTCTGATATCGGTAAGGGAACTTATCCTTACTACATGCTCAAGGAAATTGATGAGCAACCAACGGTGATGCGTAAGTTGATCCAAGCCTACACAGATGAGGCTGGTCAAGTTGTCGTAGATCCAGCTATCATCAAGGCTGTTCAAGACGCAGACCGCATCTACATTCTCGCAGCTGGGACTTCTTACCATGCAGGATTTGCTTCTAAGAAGATGTTGGAAGAATTGACAGATACGCCAGTTGAACTTGGTATCTCCTCTGAGTGGGGGTATGGTATGCCGCTTCTCAGCAAGAAACCACTCTTCATCTTTATCAGCCAATCTGGTGAAACAGCTGATAGCCGTCAGGTTTTGGTTAAGGCCAATGAAATGGGAATTCCAAGCTTAACAGTGACAAACGTTCCAGGTTCAACTCTGTCACGTGAAGCCAACCATACTATGTTGCTTCATGCAGGTCCTGAAATTGCTGTAGCGTCAACTAAGGCTTATACAGCCCAAATAGCAGCCCTTGCCTTCCTTGCCAAAGCGGTCGGTGAAGAAAATGGCAATGAAAAAGCCAAAGCTTTTGACTTAGTTCATGAATTGTCTATCGTGGCTCAGTCTATCGAATCAACTCTTTCAGAGAAAGAAACGATTGATGCTAAAGTCCGTGATCTTCTTGAAACAACACGCAATGCCTTTTACATCGGACGTGGTCAAGACTACTATGTGGCTATGGAAGCCAGTCTCAAGCTCAAAGAGATTTCGTACATCCAGTGTGAAGGCTTTGCGGCTGGAGAACTCAAGCACGGAACCATCGCCTTGATTGAAGAGGGAACACCTGTCTTGGCCCTTTTGTCAGACCCAGTCCTTGCCAACCACACTCGCGGAAATATCCAAGAAGTGGCAGCACGTGGAGCTAAGGTCCTCACCATCGCAGAAGAAAATGTTGCCAAAGATACAGACGATATCGTACTTACGACCGTACACCCTTACCTCTCACCAATCTCAATGGTCGTACCAACACAATTGGTCGCTTACTTTGCAACCCTACACCGTGGACTCGACGTGGACAAACCACGTAACCTTGCTAAGTCAGTAACAGTAGAATAAACTCAAAGTGAACTAGATAGTTTTCTGAAAAACAGAATGCTGTCTTGTTCACTTTTTTGTATATTCAATGAAAATCAATGACCAAATTTGTTCTCTTGTGTAGATGTCTCCAAGCATCGCTTTGAGGTTTTAGATAAGAGTGACGCAGTCAGTCTTATTACACCAAGTTGATATTGTAGAGAAAATGGATCAATCTCAGCCAAGGTAGTTCAAGTCAAGATTGAAGAGGATTGATTCATACTCTTCGAAAATCTCTTCAAACCGCGTCAAGTATGGTTACTGACTTCGTCAGTTCTATCCACAACTTCAAAACAGTGCTTTGAGCTGACTTCGTCAGTTCTATCCACAACCTCAAAACAGTGTTTTGAGCTGACTTCGTCAGTTTCATCTACAACCTCAAAGCAGTGCTTTGAGCAACCTGCGACTAGTTTCCTAGTTTGCTCTTTGATTTTCATTGAGTATCACTCCTTTTAAGGATTCATTAGAAATAAATCTAAAATTAAATGTTATCTCAGTTTCTATTAAAATGAGAATTCTTTTTGAAAGATATGCTTGTGGAAGATTTGCAAGCTATAAAAAAACTCTTAGAGCTGGATGATAAGGATCCAATTCTAAGAGGAGTGAGTGTCGTATTTTACTTGCGATACAAACGATCGTATTGGTAGTAAGGATCAAAGGTTACGTTGATACCTAGTTTGCGAAGAACATTCTTGTCTTCATCCGTTAAGATAATCGTAGAGTGAGCTTCGCTTCCTTTGAGATTTCCGAGTTCTTTCATGGCACGATCTGCATCAGGATTCTGCATAGCTGTGATTGCAAGAGCGATGAGGATTTCATTTGAGTGGAGTCGAGGGTTACGGCTACCCAAGTGATTGATTTTCAAACCTTGAATTGGTTTCACCACTTCTGGTTCAATTAATTTTGTTTCAGCATCAATGTTAGCGGACATCTTGATAGCATTGATCAATGCAGCCGCTGTTGGACCAAAGAGTTCTGAGTTCTTACCAGTAACGATTTCACCAGAAGGTAATTCAAGAGCTAGAGCAGGTCCGCCTGTTTCTTCTGCTTTTTGACGTGCGGCAACAGCAACCTTTCGGTCAGCTGGTGTGATACCCAGGTCATTCATGAGAAGCTCAATCTTCTTCACAGCAGTTTCTCCAACCTTCTCAGCTTTGAAGTCGAGGACTGTCTGGTAATAGCGACGGATAATTTCCTGTTTAGATGCTTCAATGGCAGCGTCGTTATCAGTGATTGCAAAACCAACCATATTGACACCCATGTCAGTTGGAGACGCATAAGGAGATTCACCCAAGATACGTTCTAGCATACGCTTAAGGACAGGGAAAATTTCAATGTCGCGGTTGTAGTTGACTGTGGTTTCTCCATAAGTTTGGAGATGGAATGGGTCAATCATGTTGACATCATCTAGGTCTGCTGTAGCAGCTTCATAAGCTAAGTTTACTGGATGATGAAGTGGGAGATTCCAAACTGGGAAGGTTTCAAATTTGGCATAACCAGACTTGATACCATTGATTTGGTCGTGGTACATGTTAGACATACAAGTTGCCAACTTACCTGAACCAGGCCCAGGAGCAGTCACGACAATCAAATTGCGACTAGTTTTGATATAGTCGTTTTTCCCCATACCTTCAGGAGAAATGATGTGATCCATATCTGTCGGATACCCTTTGATTGGGTAGTGAAGATAAGAGTCGATTCCATTTTTCTCTAATTGATTACGGAAGGCATCTGCTGCCGGTTGGCCTGCATATTGAGTAATGACAACTGAACCAACAAAGATACCAAGTTCATTGAATTTATCGATCAAACGAAGCACTTCTTGGTCATAAGAAATGCCCAAGTCTCCACGAGCTTTTGAGTGTTCGATATTGCTAGCGTTAATAGCGATAACAACCTCAACTTGCTCCTTCAACTCTTGCAAGAGCTTGATTTTATTGTCAGGTTCATATCCAGGAAGGACACGAGCAGCGTGGAAATCTTCTAACATTTTGCCACCAAATTCCAAGTAGAGTTTGCCGTCAAATTGGTTGATGCGCTCCAAGATATGGTCGCGTTGTAGATTCAAATATTGTTCAGAACTAAAAGCTTGTTTTTTCATTTTTTTACCTCTGAGCTCTATTATATAAAAAAAATGGAAGATTAGAAACTAGAGAGTCGCAAAAGTGAGAAAAAAAGATAAAAGCAAACGCTTGCATAAAAAAATGATAAAAAAAGTCTATGATGGAGTAAAGTCAATTTTAAATAGAGGTAAAAAGATGCAAGAAAAATGGTGGCACAATGCCGTTGTTTATCAGGTCTATCCAAAAAGTTTTAAGGATAGCAACGGAGATGGGATTGGTGATTTGCCTGGGATTACTAGTAAACTTGACTATCTAGCTAAGTTAGGGATCACAGAGATCTGGCTTTCTCCAGTCTATGATAGCCCCATGGATGACAATGGTTATGATATTGCTAATTATCAAGATATTGCGGCTATTTGGAACCATGGAAGATATGGATGAGCTGATTGCTGAGGCTAAAAAACGAGACATTCGAATCATTATGGATTTGGTGGTCAATCATACATCAGATGAGCACGCTTGGTTTATCGAAGCTTGTGAAAATCCTGATAGTCCTGAGCGAGACTACTATATCTGGCGTGATGAACCTAACGAATTGGAGTCAATTTTCAGTGGATCTGCCTGGCAATATGATGAAAAGTCAGGTCAATATTACCTGCACTTTTTCAGCAAGAAGCAACCAGACCTTAACTGGGAAAATGAAGAACTACGCCAAAAAATCTATGAGATGATGAATTTCTGGATTGATAAAGGGATTGGTGGATTCCGTATGGACGTCATTGACATGATTGGGAAAATTCCTGATCAGAAGATTGTCAACAATGGTCCTATGCTTCATCCCTATCTCAAGGAAATGAATCAGACTACTTTCGGCGACAAAGAGCTCTTGACAGTAGGGGAGACTTGGGGAGCAACACCAGAGATTGCCAAACTCTATTCAGATCCTAAAGGACAAGAACTGTCTATGGTCTTCCAGTTTGAACATATCTGTCTTCAGTATCAGGAAGGGCAACCTAAGTGGCAGTACCAAAAAGAGCTAAATGTTGGGAAGTTAAAAGAGATTTTCAACAAATGGCAGACCGAGTTGGGAGTTGAAGATGGCTGGAATTCACTTTTCTGGAACAACCATGACCTCCCTCGTATTGTTTCTATCTGGGGAAATGACCAAGAATACCGCGAAAAATCTGCCAAAGCGTATGCCATCTTGCTTCATCTCATGAGAGGGACTCCATATATTTACCAAGGTGAAGAGATTGGAATGACCAATTTCCCGTTTGAAACGCTTGATCAAGTAGAGGATATTGAATCCCTCAATTATGCGCGTGAAGCTCTTGAAAAAGGTGTTCCAATGGAAGCAATCATGGATAGCATTCGCGTGATTGGTCGTGACAATGCCCGTACGCCAATGCAGTGGGATGATACAAAAAATGCTGGTTTCTCAGATGGCCAACCTTGGCTTGCAGTCAATCCAAACTACGTAAAGATAAATGTAGAAGAAGCTTTAGCAAATCCAGAATCAATCTTTTACACTTATCAAAAACTGGTAGAAATTCGTAAGGAAAATAGCTGGTTGATTCGTGCTGACTTTGAACTTCTTGATACGGCTGAAAAAGTTTTTGCTTATATCCGTAAGGATGGAGACCGTCGTTTCCTAGTGGTGGCCAATTTGTCCAACCAAAAGCAAGAGTTTGCAGTAGAAGAGTTAGTTAAGTCTATCTTGATTGAAAATACCTCAGTACAAGATGTTTTAGAGAAACAAAACTTGGCTCCATGGGATGCCTTCTGTGTCGAATTAGCTCATTAAACCTAAAAAAACTCAAGTATCCAAAGATGCTTGAGTTTTTTTCTAAAAATAAGTGTAAAAAAACTTCTTTAATAAATATTAGTTTGAATTTTTCTAAAAAAACACCTTGAAACCCTTGCTTTTTATAAAAAAATAGGGTATAATGGTGAAAAATAGTATTTTAAAGGAGAATACCGATGAAATCGAAAAAGTGGCTCGCAGTAGCAGGGATAACGATGAGCGCAGCTCTTCTTTTGGCAGCTTGTGGCAAGACTGAGAAAAAAGCAGATGCTCCAACAACATTTTCGTATGTATATGCTATTGATCCAACAACATTGGACTATAGCGTTACTAGTAAAAGTTCAACATCAGACGTCATTGCCAACTTGGTCGACGGACTCTTGGAAAATGACAAATATGGAAACTTGATTCCATCGCTTGCTGAAGACTGGTCTGTTTCACAGGACGGTTTGACCTACACCTACAAGCTACGTAAAGGTGTCAAATGGTATACTTCAGAAGGAGAAGAGTATGCTGAAGTCAAGGCCCAAGACTTTGTGACAGGTTTGAAGCATGCTGCAGATGGTAAATCAGATGGCCTAACTCTTATCCAAGACTCTATCAAAGGTTTGGCAGAGTACGTTAGCGGTGAAACAAATGACTTCTCAACAGTCGGTGTCAAAGCAGTTGACGATTATACAGTTGAGTATACCTTGAACAAACCAGAAAGCTTCTGGAATTCTAAGGTGACAACAGCGACTATGCTCCCTGTTAATGAAGAATTCTTAAATTCTCAAGGGAAAGATTACGGTGCGGCAGCGCCTTCAGGTATTCTCTACAATGGTCCATATATTTTGAAGAACTTCACTTCAAAATCAGTGATCGAGTACGAAAAGAACCCAAATTATTGGGACAAAGACAATGTTAAGATTGACCACGTCAAGCTTACTTTCTACGATGGATCTGATCAAGAATCATTGATTCGTAGCTTTGCGTCAGGCTCATATACGACAGCTCGCCTCTTCCCAACTAGTTCAAGCTTTGATTCAACTAAGAAAGAATACGGCGATAAGATTGTCTATAGCCCTCAAGAAGCAACTAGCTATTACTTTACTTTCAACGTAAATCGTCAGTCTTACAATAAAACAGCTAAGACAGATGATGCTCAAAAACATCAACTAAAGAAGCGCTTCTCAATAAAAACTTCCGTCAAGCTATCAACTTCGCTCTTGACCGTCATGCTTACTCTGCACAGATGAATGGCGAAGAAGGTGCAGACAAGATTATCCGTACCAGCCTTGTGCCTTATGACTATGTTCAAGTTGGTGAAAAAACCTTCGGTGAATTGGCTCAGGAACAACTGGTAACATACGGAGACCAGTGGAAGGATGTAGCTTTGACAGATGGTAAAGATACCCTTTACAATCCGACAAAAGCAAAAGCTGCTTTTGAAAAAGCAAAATCAGAATTGCAAGCTAAAGGTGTAACCTTCCCAATCCATTTGGATATTCCAGTTGAGCAGACGGATGTCATTTCTGTACAGCAAACCAACTCTCTTAAACAGTCTGTTGAAGCAGCACTTGGAAGTGAAAATGTTGTCATCGATGTACTTCAAATGACTGACAATGAGAAAATGAGTATCACATCTCAAGCCAAAGTGCCTTCTCAAAAAGACTATGACTTGAACGGAACTGGATGGGGACCAGACTATCAAGACCCAGCAACCTACCTCAATATCTTAGATGCTAAGAAGGGTTCTGCTCTTAAACACTTGGGTATCACAAAAGGTAAAGATCCAGAAGTCATGGCTCAAGTTGGACTTGATGAGTACAAGAAACTCTTGGATGATGCAGCATCAGAAACAAGCGATCTTAACAAACGCTATGAAAAATATGCCAAAGCACAAGCTTGGGTTTCAGATAGCTCACTTCTTATCCCTGTAGCTTCTTCAGGTGGTTCTCCGACAGTTAGCCGTACAGTGCCATTCACAAAAGCTTACTCTCAAGTTGGTATCAAGGGAGATCCATTTGTATTTAAAGGTTTAGAGTTGCAAAATGATATCGTAACAGCTAAAGAATACGAAGAAGCTCTTAAGAAATGGCAAAAAGAGAAAATTGAAACAAATGCCAAATACCAAAAAGAACTAGCAAATCATGTTAAATAGTCTTTTGTAATGAAAAAAGAAATCCTGTTTTGAAGCGGGATTTCTTTCTTTTCTCTTTTTATTTACGAACGAACAATTAATACTCAATGAAAATCAAAGAGCAAACTAGGAAACTAGCCGCAGGCTGTACTTGAGTACGGCAAGGCGACGTTGACGCAGTTTGAATTTGATTTTCGAAGAGTAAAAGGATATAACTTTACTTTTAGGCTGAAATTTGATAAAATAGCAATATGTTATAAAACCTAACATAAAAGGAGAAATGAAACATGAAGCTTAAAAAACGTTTGATTGGAGCGGGGTTGACACTTGCCACGGCGGTCTTATTGACGGCATGCGGGAAATCAGCATCAGATGCTAAAACCTACTCGTCTACCTTTGGTGCTGACCCGACAACCTTCAACTACCTTTTGGACTACTCTGGTGACAATACTAATGTTATTACTAACCTTGTAGATGGTTTGCTTGAAAATGATAATTATGGAAACCTCATTCCTGCTCTTGCAGAAGACTGGAGCGTTTCGAAGGATGGTTTGACCTACACCTACAAGCTTCGCCAGGATGCTAAATGGTTCACTGCTGATGGGGAGGAGTATGCCCCAATTAAAGCACAAGATTTTGTTACAGGTATCAAATATGCAGCTGACAACAAGAGTCAAGCACTCGATTTGATTCAAAACTCAATCAAGGGTTTGGATGATTATGTGACAGGTGCAAATTCTGACTTTTCAAATGTTGGTGTTAAGGCTGTAGATGATTACACTGTCCAATATACCTTGACACGACCAGAGCCATTCTGGAACTCTAAGACAACTAACAGTATCTTGTTTCCTGTTAATGAAGAATTCTTGACTTCTAAAGGAAAGAATTTGGAGAGTTGAAAGCAGATAGTATTCTCTATAGCGGTCCTTATTTGTTAAAAGAATTTACATCAAAATCATCACTTGAGTACAAGAAGAATCCTCATTACTACGATCAAGATAAAGTAACGATTGAAAGAGTTAAATTGGCTTATGTTGATGGTTCTGACCAAGATATGACAATCCGTAATTTCGAAAGCGGAGCCTACTCGTCTGCTGGTGTCTACCCAAATAGCTCAAACTTCGCTAAGACAAAGGAAAAATACAAGGACAATATCGTTTATAGCTTGCAAGATGCAACATCTTGGTACTATAATTTTAACGTTAACCGTCAAGCATACAATCATACAGCTAAGACTAGCGATGATCAAAAACAAGCAACTCAAGCTGCGATTTTAAATAAAAACTTCCGTCAAGCCATCAACTTTGCAATTGACCGTACAGCCTACTCGGCTCAGTCTAATGGAGAAGAAGCTGCTAAAAACACTCTTCGTAACACGCTTGTACCACCAACTTTCGTACAAGTTGGAGATAAGACCTTTGGTGAGACAGTTTCATCTAAGTTGGTCAACTACGGAACACAGTGGTCAAATATGAATCTTGAAGATGCTCAAGATGGATACTTCAACAAAGAAAAAGCACAAACTCAATTTGCTGAGGCTAAGAAAGAGTTAGAAGCTCAAGGTGTGAGTTTCCCGATTCATTTGGACTTGCCTGTAGACCAAGTTAACAAAACCTTACTTCCAAAGATTAATTCCATTAAACAATCTGTCGAATCAACTCTTGGAGCAGAAAATGTAGTGATTGATGTAGTTCAAATTTCAACAGAAGACTATGCCAATGCGACATTCCAAGCGCCAACCACAGCTGATCATGACTATGATTTGAACTTGGACGGTTGGTCTGCGGACTACCAAGATCCATCAACTTATCTCAATCCTTTCAACGCTGAGGATGGATTCTATCTCAAGATTTTAGGGCTTGATCCAAGCAAGGATGCTGATAAGATTACAAGTATTGGATTGGACCAATATACTCAAAAATTGAAAGCGGCAGATGCAGAAAATACAGACGTGGCAAAACGTTATGAAAACTATGCAGACGCCCAAGCTTGGCTGATTGATAGTTCGCTATTGCTCCCTGTAAATTCAAACGGTGGTGGGGCTTCAGTGACACGTGTTACACCATTTACACGAGCTTACTCACTTGTCGGAATCAAAGGTACTGGAAGCAACTACAAGTACATGAGATTGCAAAACGAAGTAGTAACAACTGCTCAATTTGACGAAGCGAAAGCTAAATGGGAACAAGAACGTAAAAACTCAGTCGAAAAGAGTCAAAAAGACTTTGAAAAGCACATCAAATAATGTAGAATAGAGCTGAACAAAAACTCTGTTAGAGAAGAACGTTTAGTAGATCTTTTATCAAAAAACGCATTGTATCAATATGATGGCATATCTGATATGATGCGTTTTTTATTTTCTTGTGTACTTTTAATACATGGAATAATCAATAATTGTTCCAGAAAAGTGTCATTTGAATAGGAAAACGCTTATTTTACAGGTGTAAATAGCATTGAGGAATGGTTTATGATATAATAAAATAAAAAATACTATCTAGAGGTGTAAGGTGGGGAGACGTTTAAAAGAAAGTAAGACGAGCAAGTTTCAACAAAGTTTCAATATTATTTTGTTGTTTGTATATGCAATGCTCGCTTGTTTTTTGCTGTTTTTAATATTCAAGTATCATATTTTAGCGATTAGCTATGTCAATGTCCTTATAGCAATCATTATGGCCCTATTTGTGCTAATAGCCTTGTTTTTGATTCTAAAGAGAAAAGCTAAGATTTTCACCATGATTTTACTTGTGGTGCTGGTCATTGTGAATTCCGTTTCTTTGATTGGAGTCCATAAATTCATTAGCTTAGCAAATCAACTCAATGCGACATCTAACTATTCTAGTTACTCTATCAGTGTTGCAGTTTTGGCAGATAGCGAGATTGGGAATGTCTCGGAATTATCCAGTGTGACAGCCCCAACTAAAACAGATGCAGAGAATATCAAAAAACTGCTCGATGATATTAAGGCAAGTCAGAGTAAAGACTTAACGGTTGAAGAGAGTGCTTCCTATCTTGCTGCTTATAAGAGTTTGCTGGCTGGAGAGACCAAGGCAATCGTTTTGAACAGTGTCTTTGAAAATCTGATCGAGCAAGAGTACCCAGACCATGCCAAAAAGATCAAGAAGATTTATACCAAAGAACTAACCAAGACTGTTGAGGCGCCTAAAGTTTCTCAAAACAAGGCTTTTAATATCTATATTAGTGGGATTGATACATACGGACCGATTAGCTCCGTTTCTCGTTCGGATGTCAATATCATCATGACGGTTAATCAAGAAACCAAGAAAATTCTTCTGACAACAACGCCTCGTGATGCTTATGTGCCTATAGCTGATGGCGGTAATAACCAAAATGATAAATTGACCCATGCAGGTATTTACGGCGTGGATGCTTCCATTCATACCCTAGAAAATCTCTATGGAATTGACCTAAATTACTATGCACGACTCAACTTCACTTCCTTCTTGAAATTAATCGATCTCTTAGGTGGTGTCGATGTTTATAATGATCAAGATTTTACTGCGCATACGAACGGTAAACACTATGAAGTTGGCAACATCCACATGGATTCAGAACTGGCTCTAGGCTTTGTTCGTGAACGTTATTCCTTAACCAATGGTGATGGAGATCGTGGGCGTAATCAACAAAAGGTCATTGCTGCCATTATTCAAAAACTAACTTCAGCAGAAGCCTTGAAGAATTTTAATGGTATTATGCAAAGTCTGCAAGATTCTGTACAAACCAATATGCCTCCTGAAACCATGGTTAGTTTAGTAAATGCCCAACTAGCAAGTGGAGGGAAATATACTGTCATCACTCGAGATTTAAAGGGAACTGGTCGTATGGATCTTCCTTCCTATGCCATGCCTGACAGCAGCCTTTATATGCTAGAGGTCGATCCAAATAGCTTAGAGGCACTCAAAACAGAAATCAAAGATATCATGGAAGGAAAATAAGATGATTGATATCCATTCACACATAGTTTTTGATGTAGACGATGGTCCTAGAGATCAGTCAGAGAGTATAGCCCTCCTGAAGGAAGCTTATGCTCAAGGAGTTCGCACCATCGTTTCGACTTCTCATCGTCGGAAAGGGATGTTTGAAACACCAGAGGAGGATATTGCAAGAAATTTTAAAGTTGTTAAGGAGTTGGCTAAAGAGATTGCTCCCGACTTAACCATCTTGTATGGAGCAGAAATCTATTACAGTAGTGATGCTTTAAACAAATTAGAGAATCAGCAGATTCCACAACTAAATGGCACTCGCTATGCCTTGATAGAATTCAGCATGAATACCCCTTATCGTGAGATTCATAGCGCATTGACCAATGTTTTGATGTTGGGGATAACCCCTGTTATTGCCCATATAGAACGTTATGATGCTTTGGAAAATAATGAAAAAAGGGTGCACGACCTCATCAACATGGGATGTTATACACAGGTCAACAGTTCGAGTATCCTCAAACCAAAACTGTTTGGCGATACCTATAAATTTATGAAAAAGCGTGCTCGCTATTTCTTGGAGAGGGACTTGGTTCATATAGTTGCTAGTGATATGCATAATCTAGATGGACGTCCACCTTATATGCGAGAGGCTTACGAGATCGTGAGCAAAAAGTATGGCCAAGATAAGGCTCGGGAACTCTTTGTAGAAAATCCCGAAAAAATCATTAAAGATCAAATAATATAGGAGTAAAAATGAAAGAACAAGATACTATTGAAATCAACGTTATTCAGTTGTTAAAGGCCTTATGGGCAAAGAAGCTATTAATCCTTCTTGTAGCTATCGTAGCAGGAGCTGCTTCCTATGCTTATAGTAGTTTTTTGGTAGAACCTGAATATAGAAGTACGACGCGAATCTATGTGGTTAATCGAAACCATGATGACAAACCAGGACTGACAAATCAGGATCTACAAGCAGGAACATACTTGGTTAAGGACTACCGTGAAATCATTCTGTCCCAGGATGTTCTAGAGAAGGTAGTTTCTGATCTTGGCTTAACTATCAATGCAAAAACATTGGCGAAAAAGGTTCAGGTAACGGTTCCTGCAGATACACGTATTGTATCAATTTCAGTCAGTGACCATAAACCAGATGAAGCAAGTCGTATTGCAAATGCACTGCGAGAAGTTGCAGCACAGAAAATCATCGCAGTTACTCGAGTCTCAGATGTAACGACTCTGGAGGAAGCCCGTCCAGCTACTGGACCATCATCACCAAATATTCGTCGCAATACAATGATGGGTGTTGGTGCTGGGGCAGGACTAGTGATTGTCGTGATTCTATTAGTTGAACTATTAGATGACCGTGTTAAACGTCCAGAAGATGTCGAAGATGTTATGAACATCTCACTCCTTGGAGTTGTTCCAAATCTAGATAAATTAAAGTAAGGGAGAACTTATGGCAAAGTTAGAATTAGCGCAACAAAAGCTTGAATTTGTAACAAAAGTGGAAGAGTATTACAATGCTTTACGTACAAATATACAACTGAGTGGGAATAACTTAAAGGTTATCGCCGTTACATCAGTCGAACCTAGTGAAGGAAAGTCTACAACGGCTACTAATGTTGCTTGGGCTTTTGCGCATGCAGGATATAAGACTCTATTAATCGATGCAGATATTCGAAACTCAGTTATGTCTGGGATATTTAAGTCGAGAGAAAAAATTACAGGGTTGACGGACTATCTAGCTGGAACCCAAGATTTGTCACATGGTCTCTGTGAAACAAATGTTGAAAATTTATTTGTCATCCAATCAGGAGCGGTTTCTCCAAATCCAACAGCTCTTTTGCAAAGTGAAAATTTTGGGGTTATGATTGAAACCTTACGCAAATATTTTGACTATATCATCGTCGATACGGCACCGATAGGAGTTGTAATTGATGCAGCCATTATCGTCCAAAAATGTGATGCATCCATTTTAGTTGTAGAAGCTGGTGTGGCAAAGCGAAGAGAGGTCCAAAAAGCTAAAAATCAGTTGGAACACACAGGGACACCGTTTTTTTAGGAGTGGTTCTAAATAAATTTGATGTTCAACGTGAAAAATATGGTTCTTATGGAAACTATGGTTCTTATGGAAAAAAATAGATTTTGAAAAAAAGATTATATGAAAAGTAGGTGAGATTTAAGTGGAGATTACTGAAGTCTTATACAAAAAGTTTTAAGCAACTTGCAGACTTTTTTTGGTTGGATTGGTTGGAACTATTGTATTAGCCATTCCTGCTTCCTTGATTATTTTTATCATTTATAAAGCAAAAGGATATAAGGGTAGCATTTTCTTTACTCAGTATCGAGTGGGTATGAATGGAAAAAAATTCAAAATTATTAAGTTTCGTTCAATGGTTGAGAATGCTGAAGAAATTCTCTTGGCAAATAAAGAGCTGCATCAAAAATATATTGAGAATAGTTACAAATTGCCTCCTAACGAAGATCCGCGCTTAACGATTATTGGGAATTTTATCAGAAAAACGAGTATTGACGAGTTCCCTCAGTTTATAAACGTTTTGCGAGGCGAAATGAGTTTTATTGGTCCTAGACCAATTCTTGACAAGGAGTTAAAGGAATATTCACAAGACGAACAGAAACTTCTGCTTTCAGTGAAACCAGGAATAACTGGGATGTGGCAAGTTTCTGGTAGAAGTGAAGTCTATTATCCTGAACGTTGCGAGATGGAATTGTACTATCCCAGAAATCAATCTTTCAAGTTGGATGTAAAGATATTTTTGTTAACCATTAAGCAAGTTTTGTTAGGAAAAGGAGCTCATTAACTAACAGATATGTTTTTTAGGATTTTATGATCTGCTGATGAGTTTAAAGTAAAAATGATACGAAATCAAATACTGGTAGTCATGTTTTAGGATTTAGGAAGAGTATTTTACCATACTTACAAAATAATAGATTACTTTTTCTAAAGTCATATAATCTGGGAAGTCTATTAGATGTATGGCAAAAGAGTCAACTAGTTTTTTAGGTGAACTATGTGAAACTAGGATGCAAGTGTTTGATTTCTTTTTTAGCGTAAAGAGTTCAATTTAAATGAAGGGGGTTAAAATGACAAAGAATTATAAAATTATCGTGGCAACACACAAGCAATTTACCATGCCTGCTGATACTGATCTTTACCTACCCATCCAAGTCGGTAGTGAAGGAAAAGAAAAATTAGGATACCAATGTGATAATGAAGGAGACAATATCTCTAGCTTAAACCCCTATTATTGTGAGTTGACTGGACTTTATTGGGCGTGGAAAAATTTAGAATGTGATTATCTCGGCTTGGTGCACTATCGTCGCTATTTCACATCGAAACATCAATCATATAGCGAAAGTCTTGATATGAATGATATTATCCTTTCTAAAGCAGAATTGCAAGATTTGTTGGCAGAATATGATGTAATCGTTCCTAAAAAAAGAAAATATTACATTGAAACGCTATACTCACACTATGCACATACGCATGATGCCAATCATTTGGACGTGACACGCCAGATTGTTAGCGAGTTGAGACCGGATTATATCGATGCTTTTGATTGGGTCATGAAACAGCGCAGTGGTTATATGTTCAACATGTTTATCATGTCCAAAGAAAATGTAGTGGCCTATTGTGAATGGTTGTTCCCGATTATTGATGATCTCTATAGAAGATTGGATGTTAGAGATTATTCTGCTTTTGATGCTCGATTATTTGGAAGAGTCAGCGAACGTTTATTCAATGTTTGGTTGGCAAAGCAAGATTTGCGGGTAAAAGAGATTCCGTTTATCTATATGGAGAAAATTGACTTGATTCAAAAAGGAAAATCCTTTCTACAAGCAAAATTCTTCGGGAAAAAATATGGACAGAGTTTTTAGGTTATGATTTTATTGTTAATTACAGTTATATTTTTTATTGCGTTGCCAGTTTTATCTTTGTTTTTAAGTGTTTTCGGAGTCGTTAGTGACAGAAAGTATTCAACGATATTCTTAATCTTAACATGCGTATCAATTTCTATTGTAGCTTTACGATATATTCCACACCCATTGGACGATGGTGCTTATCATTTTAGAGCGACGACGGAGTTGACGAGATTTGATAATATTATTTACATGTTTCAGGCTTTTGCATCGGGATTTAGAGTGGGTCGATATGACTATGGTTCTGTTCTTGTATATACTTCTTTGATGTATTTAGTTAGAAATACGCATCACTACAGTTTGCTTAGTTTTATCTCGGCTTTCGTGACATATTTTAGTTTTGGCTATGTTGTTGTTGATTTGTTTAAATCATATAAAACACACTCTAAATTGACATATGCTCTAATTTTTAATTACAGTACTGTTATTAAATAATTACAGATATACAACGAGTGGTATGAGATTTTGTATGGCAATATCGCTTGTAATGTTGATTTTTGTATTTGGAATCTAAAAATAATTATTCCAAATTTCGGACGATGTTATGGTATATAATACCATTATGTATTCATTCGGCGGTTATTTATTTTTATTGGATTAAGATTTATTTTTTTCTACTTAAAAAAAGTTACAGTTGGAAAAAAAGTTTACTTGTGTTACTTGGATTTCCAATTCTGTTGAAATTGATACCAAGTTTATCAATGTGGACAGGTATGGATTTCTTACAAACTTTTTGTTAGAAAAAAATTGAGGTTTATTCAGATAATGCATCATATGCGGAACTCTTTAATAAGACGTTGACACTTCGGTTATACACTGGTGTAGTCTTGATGATGTTGTTTTTATTGCAATATTTTTATTCAAGGGCGAACTCTCAAAACGATTGATAACTGGAGACTTTCTTTTTGTTAAAATGACATATTATATAACTTTATTAACATTGGGTTCTGTGCCGTTTAGAAATATATACGATAGAAATCTATTCTTAATCTTACCAATGCTAGTGATTTCATCGTTTATATTATATACATACAAAATGCAATTGAAGATAGTTTCAAATCGTAGTATAGTGTATGGTTTAACAGTAGGTCTTGTAATGATATCGTTTGTTACAGGTTTCTTCTATAATAAGAATTTTTCCTTTTTAATTATATTGATTTTTAGTAAGACAGATTTACTGGTGAAAAAAATATTTTTCAGTTCTTTTTCGGATTTACCCTTTACCTAGGAGGAAAGTATGTCGGATATCAAAATTATTCAAGATAAGATTTTTATCTATCTTGAAAGAGTTTATTAACATTTGCGAAGAAAATAATTTGACCTACTATGCTCTAGGTGGAACCTTGTTAGGAGCGGTACGTCATAAAGGTTTCATACCTTGGGATGATGATATTGACATTGGTATGCCTAGAGAAGATTATGAAAAGTTCAAAAAGATAGCTCCAAGTTTATTGTCTAGCAATTTAAAAAAATAGTCAATAACCCTCTAAATCTTGATATAACTCAGTTAGTCGATAAAAATGTAGTTGTTAAATTGGTAAATTCTGAAAGTAATGTCTTTATTGACGTCTTTCCTCTAGATGGCTATCCAGAAAAAGCAAGTTTCTCAGCTAAATTCCATAGTTATAAGGTATTATTTCAAAGAATGCTTTGTAAAATATCAGTTTTAGACCAACTTGAAGATAAGAATCGTGGTACTTTGGAGAATCTTATCGTTAAAATATCGAAAACATTAAGAATTCAAAAAGTACTTCCTAAGGATGCGTTAGTAAAAAATCTGCATAAAGTTATTCAGAAATATGATTTTAAAACTTCTAGTTACGTCGGCAATGTTCTAGGTCGATACAGGGTAAGAGAGATAGTCCCAAGAGAGTATTTTAAAGAACCTATCTCTCTTGCTTTTGAGGATACAATGATAAACTGTCCAACAAAGTATAAGGAATATTTAACTGAAATTTACGGAGATTACATGACATTGCCACCGGAAGAAGATCGAGTGGCGCATAATTTAGAACTTGTATCACTAAAGAGAAATGGTGAAGAACATAGTGGATAAAAAAATTTGCCTATTAAAATTGACGACGGATGGCGTAGATGGTGGCCTAAAAGTGGCTTGTAACTTGTTAAATGAGTTGAGCTCAAGATACACTTGTTCATTTGTTGGTGTTATGTCAGAACAAGAAAAGCCTTATTTTGAGTTAGATTCATCTGTAAAATACGATGTTTTAATGAGAAAAAAAGATAAATTGACAAGAATATTTTTTTCTGCATGTCAATTGTTTCGAAAACATGTAATTGAGAATGACATTGATATTGTAATGTCTGTAGGTGTTTCTGCAAATGCAATTATGATAGTTAGTTGCATGGGGTTAGGAGTGAAAACGATTGTGTGTGATCACATGAATTCTAAAGCAAATGTTTTTTTCAAAATCTATCGATATTCAAAGAAAATACGGTGCTAAATTAGCAAATAAAGTAGTAACTCTGACAAAAGAAGATAAACTTAACTATATTACTAAATTTAATTTAAAAAGAAAATAAAGTAGTAGAGATACATAATTGGTTCGAACCATATAGTGTAACAGATTACCCTAAAAATAAAAAACTGGTAACGGTAGGTCGTTTTGACCATCAAAAAGGCTATGATTATCTTGTTAAAACGGCTAAAAAAGTTTTGTCTGATAAGTCTGACTGGACTTGGGAAATTTATGGTTCGGGAAATCCAGATGAAGTGGATAAAATCAAGGATTTAATCAACGAAAATGATTTGCAGGATAAGTTATTCATCAAAGGACTTGAAAAAAATCAGGAATTAATATACGGAGACAAAGGAATTTACGTCATGACTTCTCGCTATGAAGGCTTACCTTTGGTGCTATTAGAGGCTCAACAATACAATCTTCCTATTGTGAGTTTTAGATGCCCAACGGGGCCAAGTGAGATTGTTGAAGATGGAGTCAATGGTTTTCTGATAGATTGTTATGATACTGATAAAATGAGTGTAAAGCTTCTCGAATTAATGGAAGATGAAAGATTGCGAAATACTTTTTCACTACATGCTAAAGACAATATGGATAAATTTGATAAAAAAATAGAATACTTAATCAGTGGATTGAATTAATTGAAACGATTTAGGAGATAAAATGAAAGATTGTTTGTTAACAATTGTAATGCCCAGTTATAATATTCAGGACTACCTTTCAAAAGGGATTCAATCCTTTCAACAAGTAGACTCAAAGTACAAAGAAAAATTTGAGGTTTTAATTGTTAACGATGGTAGTACAGATGATACAGAAAAAGTGGCAGAAGAAGTTTTGGGGAAAGATCCTCTACTGAATGGACGAGTAATAACAAAAGAAAATGGTGGACATGGTTCAACCATCAATCGTGGTATCCAAGAAGCAAAAGGGAAATTTTTTAAAGTTATTGATGGGGATGATTGGATTATTCCGTCAGAATTTGAAAAATTTTTGGATAGTCTTGAAACTACTGATGCAGAAATGATTATTACCGATTTTACGGAACAACATGTATATAATGGCACTGCTATCCGAAATGATTTTATTGATGAATATGAAGTTGGTAATATATATACGGGAATTCCTGATGTGCGAATTCCAATGCATTCAGTTACTTATAAAACATCTATCTTATCTAAGAATAACATTCGATTGAGTGAAAAAACTTTTTACGTTGATATGCAGTACACTCTGTTTCCTTTGGAGTATGTTCATAGTTTTATCTACTGGAATTACGATGTTTATCAATACTATATTGGAAGGCCTGAACAGAGCATGAATATTGAGAGTATGAAGCGCAATGTCCGTCATCATTTGATTGTAACCAATTCTATCCTAGACTACTATTCTAGAATAAAAGATAATAATGTTTTAGAAAAAGTCGTTGCAGCTGTTCTAGAATATTTGATTAGCTTGCAGGTGGATTTGTCCTGGATGGTTGATGGTTCGGAGATGCTTTTAAGAGAACTATATAGTAAAATCCAACAAAGTTCTTATCACTATATTCCTACGAAAAAGATTTGATGAATTATCTTATCTAAACTATAAAAACCAACTATATTCTAGGTTTTATTTTTAGTTCGATTTTGAAGAAGTACTCTAAGAAGAAAGAAAAAGAGAGAGGGATTTAGAATGTTTATCAGCATTGTTGTTCCGGTATACAATGTTGCAGATTATTTGCACTATGCGATAGATAGCCTAATGAAACAGACCTATCAAAACTTTGAAGTAATTCTTGTAAATGACGGTTCAACAGACGATTCTCCTCGTTTATGTGAGAATTATGCAAATAGATATGAAAATGTCCATGTTTTTCATAAAGAAAATGGCGGTTTGTCTGACGCACGTAACTTTGGAGTTTTTAAAGCGAATTCAGACTGGATTTTCTTTTTAGATCCAGATGATTATCTTGAAGAATATACTCTAGAGTTAATTGTGAAAATTCACGAAGAGCATCATGCAGACTTAATTTCAACTAAAGTAAAAGCAACGTCTAAATATAATGCATATACCTCTTATAAATTGCAAGAGTCAGACTACAAAGATTTAGTTCCATTCACAAAAGAAAAGGCTCTGGAGGCAATGTTGGATGATAAATTTGCAACGGTTTCCGCTTGTGCCAAACTCTACCATAGAAGTATCCTGGAGAAAGCTCCTTTTCCAGTTGGGAAAAATTTATGAAGATTTTTTTATGTTGTAGGGCAACACCTTGCTCTTGCAGATAAAATTGTGATTAGTCCGCTTGAAACATATAATTATTATCGAAGAGAGGGAAGCATTGTCCGTTCAACATTTACTGAAAAAAGGTATGAATTCTTCGATGCTACTGCTAAAAATGAAGAAGTAGTTAGGAAAGAATATATTCAAAACGAAGAACTGCTCCAATCATTGCAAGCGAAAAATATTAGGTGGTTTTGTAGTGATTGGTGCAAAAAAAGCTGACTCAGGTTTAAAAGATTTTACAAAAGATAAAGAGTTGTTGAGAGTCAAAATAGGTGAACTTTTACAAAATGGGAAACTATCTTGGAAAGTAAAAATGAAATACCTTATTTTTATTCTAAGCCCTAAATTGTATTTATTGCTAAGATAATAATATCTATGACTTGGTTTGATTTGCAACAATTATTAAACATTTGTTGGGAAAGAGGAATTATGAAACAGGCTTATATAATAATTGCACACAATAAGTTTGAACAGTTGGAGTTTTTAATCTCATTACTGGATTATAAGCAACACGATATTTTTTTGGTTATAGATAGCAAGGTTGCTCTAGAGGAATCTGCTATTAATTCTCTTAAATCTAGTGCAAAATTTTTTTCGAAAGTGATATTAGTGGATAGAGTTCCAATTTTTTTGGGGTAGTTATTCACAAATTTTTGCAGAGTTCCAAGGTTTTTAGATGTGCCTATAATTACGATAACTATAGTATGTTTCATTTGTTGTCAGGTGTAGATTTACCATTAGAGCCAGCGGAAAAATTTATATAATTTTTTTGAACAACATAAATTTAATACTTTTTTTGAGTATGGTTTCTGATGAAATTTATGAATCAAATAAAGTATATGAGCGAGTTCGATTTAAATATCTGTGTCCTAATTACTTAACAAGAAATATAGGAAATAAGTTTATTAGAAAGTTTGTCTCATATTATCGTAAAATAGAGCTTAAAGTTCAGCTATTACTAAATGTTGATTGCTTTTAAAAAAATATAGCATGAAATTGGGTTATGCTTCCAATTGGGTATCTATTAATCAGGAGTTAGTTAGAATACTAATTCAGGAAGAGAAGAACGTTGAAAAAAATATTTAAAAAAATTCAATAGTAAATGATGAATTGTTTATTCCTACCATAATGTATAAACATAATCTAATGGGAACTTTGTACTCTTCTTCGCCTATAACAGACGAACCAGGTGATTTTCAAGGGAATCTTCGATATATTAATTGGTGGGACGGAAACCCATATACATGGACTGATTCTGAACGTGATTTAGAACAATTAAAACGTGGAAAAGAATTAGGTCATAAATTTTTCTAGAAAAATTTGATTTAGATAAATATCCAAATCTCAAAAAAAGAGATTTTAACGATTATAAATGGAACAGGTTGAGATGAAAGTACTTAAAAACTACGCCTACAATCTTTCTTATCAATTGTTGGTGATTATTCTCCCGATTATCACGACTCCCTATGTAACACGGGTTTTTTCATCGGATGATTTAGGGACCTATGGGTATTTTAACTCGATTGTTACCTACTTTATCTTGTTAGCTACTTTAGGGGTTGCCAATTATGGGACCAAGGTCATTTCAGGAAATCGCAAGGAAATCGGAAAAAACTTTTGGGGAATCTATTCTCTGCAATTAGGTGCAACATTTCTTTCTTTGTCATTGTATGTTGTTCTTTGTTTGACACTTCCCTTTATGCAAAATCCAGTTGCCTATATTTTAGGATTGAGTTTGGTTTCGAAAGGCCTAGACATTTCCTGGCTATTTCAAGGTTTAGAGGATTTTCGAAAAATTACAGTTCGAAATATCACGGTTAAACTGGTTGGTGTCATCTCCATCTTTCTCTTTGTCAAATCTGCAAACGATCTTTATCTCTATGTCTTTTTGCTAACCATTTTTGAACTCTTGGGGCAACTCAGTATGTGGTTACCAGCAAGAGAGTTTATCGGCAAGCCACATTTTGATTTAGAATACGCCAGACGGCATTTGAAGCCAATTATTTTATTGTTCCTACCTCAAATCGCCATATCTTTGTACGTGACGCTAGATCGTACTATGCTTGGAGCACTAGCTTCTACAAAAGATGTAGGGATTTATGATCAGGCTCTAAAGTTAGTAAATATCCTCCTGACTTTGGTGACTTCTTTGGGGAGTGTTATGTTGCCTCGTGTTGCGCACCTCTTATCATCAGGTGAACACAAGGCAGTTAATAAAATGCATGAGATGTCCTTCTTGATTTATAATTTGGTCATTTTCCCAATGATGGCAGGGATTTTAATCGTCAATGATGATTTTGTTCAATTTTTCCTTGGGCAAGATTTTCAAGATGCGCGCTATGCAATTGCTATCATGATTTTCCGTATGTTCTTTATTGGTTGGACCAATATTATGGGAATTCAAATCTTAATCCCTCATAATCAAAACAAGGAATTCATGATTTCAACAACTGCTCCTGCGATTATCAGTGTAGGATTAAACTTGCTTTTCCTACCAAAGCTTGGTTATATCGGAGCAGCTATTGTCTCTGTCTTGACTGAAGCGCTTGTATGGGCAATTCAATTGTTCTTTACTCGCAGATACATAAAAGATGTTCCGATTATCGGATCGATGATGAAAATTATTCTGGCATCAGCCATCATGTATGTACTCTTGCTGGTTTCAAAAACAGTTATACATTTTTCGCCAACCATAAATGTTCTAGCATTTGCTGTGCTTGGTGGAATCATCTATCTTTTTGCAATTTCATCTCTGAAAGTGATAAATGTAAAAGAACTAAAACAACTTATTAAAAAATGACGGAGTTAACTATGTACGATTATCTTATCGTTGGTGCAGGTTTGTCAGGGGCAATCTTTGCACACGAAGCCACAAAACGTGGCAAAAAAGTAAAAGTGATTGACAAGCGTGATCACATTGGTGGAAATATCTATTGTGAAAATGTTGAAGGTATCAACGTTCACGAGTACGGTGCTCACATTTTCCATACTTCAAATAAAAAAGTTTGGGACTATGTCAACCAGTTCGCTGAGTTTAACAACTATATCAACTCACCAGTGGCTAATTACAAGGGCAGCCTCTACAATCTTCCTTTCAACATGAATACTTTCTATGCCATGTGGGGAACCAAGACTCCTCAAGAAGTCAAGGACAAGATTGCCGAGCAAACGGCTGATATGAAAGATGTTGAGCCTAAAAACCTGGAAGAACAAGCTATCAAGTTGATTGGTCCAGATATCTACGAAAAGTTGATCAAGGGATATACTGAAAAACAATGGGGCCGTTCTGCTACAGATCTTCCACCATTTATCATCAAACGTCTTCCCGTTCGTTTGACCTTTGATAACAACTACTTTAATGACCGTTACCAAGGGATTCCAATCGGTGGGTACAACGTCATCATTGAAAACATGCTAGGCGATGTAGAAGTAGAACTTGGTGTTGACTTCTTTGCCAATCGTGAAGAACTTGAAGCTTCAGCTGAAAAAGTTGTCTTTACAGGAATGATTGACCAGTACTTTGATTACAAACATGGTGAGTTGGAGTATCGCAGTCTTCGTTTTGAACACGAAGTCTTGAATGAGGAAAACCATCAAGGAAATGCAGTGGTCAACTACACAGAGCGTGAGATTCCTTATACTCGTATCATTGAGCATAAGCACTTCGAGTATGGTACACAACCGAAGACAGTCATTACTCGCGAATACCCAGCAGATTGGAAACGTGGGGATGAGCCATACTATCCGATTAACGACGACAAAAATAATGCTATATTTGCTAAGTACCAAGAAGAAGCAGCAAAAAATGATAAGGTTATCTTCTGTGGGCGTCTAGCAGACTATAAATACTACGACATGCATGTGGTTATTGAACATGCACTTGAGATTGTGGAGAAAGAATTTAAATATGACTAAAAGTAGAATTAATTGGGTTGATTTTGGAAAAGGATTTGCTATATTTTTAGTTTTAGTAGGCCATGTACTACTTGGTCTGTATCTATCTGAAAAATTTCCATATTGGAATAACGTATTACTGTTGCTCATAGCTCAAATCTATATATTTCATATACCTGTATTTTTTTGCTCTATCTGGATATTTTTTTCAAACCGGTATCAAGTTTGAAGGAATTTTTGGGATTTTTGCTAAAAAGAAGACAATCATTTTAGGTCTTCCCTATATTTTTTTATTCAATTATCCACTTTTGCCTTCAAAAAGTTGCTGGCTCCTCTGTTCGGGTACCTACTACTGTATATGATTTAATGAATATATACAAAATTCCTCTGGGAGTTTCATGGTATTTATATATTCTTTGGTCTATATTGATTATATATGGTTTTCTATCTGTTTATTTCAAAAAGTCGTAAAGTTCTATTTGTAGTTAGTATTTTTTTGCATACACGTTAACACTATTTATTCAAAGTGATATTTTTTTATTGTACAACGAACGTTAGTGTGGGGAGTTTGTTTCCTTCTTGGTAGTATATTGAGTGAAATTAATTTACATAAAATCAATCCGAAAAAGTTACTTTTTTTCCTTTATCGTATTTGATTTGTTTTTATATGCTTATGTGGGTATCATTTTATGAAGTTGATTCTACAAAGGATTACGTGAGCTATAGTAATCCAGGTTTGTGGGGAGTTGCTTTTATATTTAGTGTCTTAGTGGCCTTCGTGGTTTTTCCTAAAATGGAGAAAAAGTTTCCTAAAATATTTTCATATTTCACGAAGTATGGAAAGGACAGTTTAGGTATTTATATCCTCCATGCACCAATTTGTAGTATGATTCGGATTGTAATGTTAAAAATGGGAATTGGTTCTGTTTTTCTTCATATTGTTATTGGTATTGTCTTGGGCTGGTATTTATCAATACTTGCAACCAATGTATTGAAGAAAATTCCATTATTGAATATTGTGTTACTGCCACAAAGATATATTAAGCTAAAATGAAAGGTTTATAGTATCAGGAGAAGAATAATTTGTTCTTCTCCTTTTTCATATAATGAATGAAAATATGTATTCTTTAAGAGTATAAGAAGATACGAAAAAAATAAAGGAATTGTACTTGAATGAATTGATAAATGGAGTAGTTGCTATTTTTCAAGTTAGGCATAGAAATAAGATTGAAAAAAATTCAAGAAAAAAAGCTTGCGTAAATGTTAGAAAAATTCGAGCACGAATGTATTTTTTTGTGTTATAATATTTTGTGAGTAGTTATGCCTTGGTGTAGCTATTAAAAATAGAAGTGTGAAACTGGGAAGATAGAGAGGACGCAGTGTAATGACTAGAAATGGTTTTTTTACAGGTTTAGATATCGGAACTAGCTCTATTAAAGTGTTGGTTGCAGAGCTTGTAAATGGTGAAGTAAATGTAATTGGCGTAAGCAATGCCAAAGTAAGGGTGTCAAAGATGGGATTATCGTTGACATCGAAGCAGCAGCGACTGCTATTAAGTCTGCAATTTCTCAAGCCGAAGAAAAAGCAGGAATTTCAATCAAGTCTGTAAACGTTGGCCTGCCAGCTAATTTGCTACAAGTTGAGCCAACTCAAGGGATGATTCCAGTGACATCAGATACAAAAGAAATTACGGATCAAGATGTCGAAAATGTGGTCAAATCAGCCTTGACTAAAAGTATGACTCCAGACCGTGAAGTCATCACCTTTATTCCAGAGGAGTTTGTCGTAGATGGATTCCAAGGAATTCGTGATCCTCGCGGGATGATGGGTGTGCGTTTGGAAATGCGTGGTATCTTGTACACTGGCCCACGTACCATTCTCCACAATCTTCGTAAAACCGTTGAGCGTGTAGGCGTTCAAGTTGATAACGTGATTATTTCACCTCTTGCGATGGTTAACACTGTCTTGAACGAAGGTGAACGTGAGTTTGGTGCGACTGTGATTGATATGGGTGGTGGCCAAACGACTGTTGCTACGATTCGCAACCAAGAACTTCAATATACAAATGTCAATCAAGAGGGTGGCGATTATGTCACAAAAGACATTTCTAAAGTTCTTAGAACTTCTAAGAAAATTGCAGAAGGTCTAAAATTGAACTACGGGGAAGCATATCCACCGCTAGCTAGCAAGGAAACCTTCCAAGTTGAAGTGATCGGTGAGGTTGAACCAGTTGAAGTGACTGAGGAATACTTAGCTGAAATTATTTCAGCAAGACTTAAGCACATTTGAGCAAATTAAGCAAGACTTGGAAAGACGTCACCTATTAGACTTGCCAGGAGGTATTGTCTTGATTGGTGGAAATGCACTTCTTCCAGGCGTCGTTGAATTGGCCCAAGAAGTATTTGGAGTACGCGTTAAGTTATTCGTACCAAATCAAGTGGGTATTCGCAATCCTGCTTTTGCCCATGTCATCAGCTTGTCAGAATTCGCTGGTAGTCTTACTGAAGTGAATATTTTGGCACAACGAGCAATTCGAGGTGACGAAAGTTTACGCCATCAACCGATTGACTATAGAAGTTCAGCTCAACTAGTTTCACCTGTTTCTCCACGACCAGTATTTAATACAGTGACAACTCCTGAACCTGAAACAACTCAATCTGTTGAACCAGTAGCTCCTCTTCAATCAGAAGAAAAGAGTAAAGGTAAATTAACGGATCGTTTCCGTAGCTTGATTGGAAGTATGTTTGACGAATAAAATAGAGGAATATAAATATGACATTTTCATTTGATACAGCAGCTGCACAAGGTGCAGTCATTAAAGTAATCGGTGTTGGCGGTGGTGGTGGAAATGCCATCAACCGTATGGTTGACGAAGGCGTTTCTGGAGTTGAATTTATCGCAGCCAACACAGATGTACAAGCTTTGAGCAGTACAAAAGCTGAGACAGTTATCCAGCTTGGTCCTAAATTGACTCGCGGACTTGGTGCAGGAGGTCAACCTGAAGTTGGTCGTAAAGCTGCAGAAGAAAGCGAAGAAGTTTTGACAGAAGCACTCAGCGGTGCTGACATGGTCTTCATCACTGCTGGTATGGGTGGTGGTTCTGGTACAGGTGCTGCACCAGTTATCGCTCGTATTGCAAAAAGTCTTGGTGCTTTGACAGTCGGTGTTGTCACTCGTCCGTTTGGTTTTGAAGGAAGCAAACGTGGACAATTTGCCATCGAAGGGATTAACGAACTTCGTGAGCATGTTGACACACTCTTGATTATCTCAAACAACAACTTGCTAGAAATCGTTGACAAGAAGACTCCACTTCTTGAAGCATTGAGTGAAGCAGATAACGTTCTTCGCCAAGGTGTTCAAGGGATTACAGATTTGATTACAAATCCTGGTTTGATCAACTTGGACTTTGCAGACGTTAAGACTGTTATGGCCAATAAAGGGAATGCCCTTATGGGAATTGGTATCGGTAGCGGTGAGGAACGTGTTGTAGAAGCTGCTCGCAAAGCAATCTACTCACCACTTCTTGAAACAACTATCGATGGAGCAGAAGATGTGATTGTCAACGTAACTGGTGGTTTGGACTTGACTTTGATTGAAGCTGAAGAAGCATCAGAAATTGTGAACCAAGCAGCTGGTCATGGTGTTAACATCTGGCTCGGAACATCTATTGATGAGACGATGAAGGACGAAATCCGCGTGACGGTTGTTGCGACAGGAGTACGTCAGGATAAAGTTGAAAAAGTTGTAACTGCGCAACCACGTCAAGCAACCCACCGTGAACCGGCTCGAACTAGCCATGTACAGACTTATGATCGTAATTTTGACTTGACTGATACTGTAGAGATTCCAACACCAAGTTATCGCCGTCAAGAAGCACCAAAGGCATCAGCTTTTTGGTGACTGGGACTTGAGACGAGATGCCATTGTTCGTCAAGGAGAGCCAGTGGCTTCTCCAGTGGAACGTTTCGAAGTTCCAGCGGCGTCAGATGGAGATGAGTTGGAAACACCACCATTCTTTAAAAATCGTTAATAAAGATGAATTTAAAAGAAAATACGAATCTTGTTTTTCAACAGATATCGAATGCAGTTCAGGAAGCCGGTCGTGAAAACGATTCGGTTTCTGTGATTGCGGTGACCAAATATGTAGATGTTGACACAGCCTCAGATTTGGTTTTGCAGGGAGTGCAACACATTGGTGAGAACCGTGTTGATAAATTTCTTGATAAGTATCATGCCCTGAGTGATAAGAATCTTACCTGGCATTTGATTGGAACCTTACAAAGACGTAAAGTCAAGGAAGTGATTTCTTATGTAGATTATTTTCATGCTTTAGATTCCTTAAAGTTAGCTCAGGAAATTCAAAAACGAGCAGACCACAAGATTAAGTGCTTTTTGCAAGTAAATATTTCCCAGGAAGAGAGTAAGCACGGTTTCTCGAAAGAAGAATTGTTATCCCTCTTACCAGAACTTTCAGAATTAGATCAGATTGAGTATGTGGGTCTGATGACCATGGCTCCATTTGAAGCAACTAGTCAAGAGTTGAAAGAGATATTTGAAGAAACGCGAGAATTGCAAACCTACATCCAAGGAAAACATCTCCCCAATATGCCGATGACAGAACTCAGTATGGGAATGAGTCGAGACTTTAAAGAAGCGATTCAATGTGGTTCAACTTTCGTTCGAGTCGGTACAGCATTTTTTAAATAGGAAATAACCATGTCGCTAAAAAATAAATTTGAAAAGTTTATAGATTATTTCACTGAAGATGGAGAAGAAGTGACACCAAATGTTACTGAGTTAAAACCTGAAAAAACCTTAACGTCAGTTTCGGCTCCAAAGGAAGAACTTCCACAAGCTCAAGAGCCATCACAATCTTCACAAGTGAATGCTAAAGAAAAAAATATTACGCGCCTTCATGCTCGCCAGCAAGAATTGGCGATGAAGAGCCATCGTAGTACAGAAAAGGTAACCATTGATGTTCGTTACCCTCGTCGCTACGAAGATGCAACAGATATCGTTGATTTGCTGACAGGCAATGAAAGTATTTTAATTGACTTCCAATATATGACTGAAGTACAAGCGCGCCGTTGTCTAGATTATTTAGATGGTGCTCGTCATGTGCTAGCTGGTGAATTAAGAAAGGTTGCTAATACCATCTACCTTTTGACACCAGTAGGAGTTGTGGTTAATATTGAAGATATTCGTTTGCCTGATGGAAGTCATAATGAAGAGTTTGACTTTGATATGAAGAGAAATCGAGTGAAGTAATGATTTTTCTAATTCATTTTATACACAATGCTGCAACTATCTATTCATGGGTACTTGTAGCTTTTGCTCTCTTATCTTGGTTTCCAAATGCCTATGAGACAACACTAGGTCGTTTGTTGACTAGTTTAGTCAAACCGGTCCTTCAACCCTTGAGACGTTTACCACTAAGTATTGGTGGTTTAGATTTTACAGTTTGGGTGGCAGTGCTCTTAGTTCATTTGCTTGGAAACTATTTGATTCGACTTCTTTATATACTAGTATGAGAAAAGACATCTATCAGCATTTCTCAGTCGAGGATATTCCCTTTATTGATAAAGGTTTGGAGTGGATTAGGCAGGTTGAAGAGCACTATGCACCAATCTTAACCGCTTTTATCAATCCCCACCAGGTCTTTATTTTAAAGACATTGGGGAATCATCATGGGATTCAAGTTTTCTCCAGTAATGATTTTGTAGCTACCGAGTATAGTCGTGTACTTCTGACACCAGATTATTTCAAACCGACTTTGACGGATTTTGACATGGAATTGCTTGAGATTGTTTATTCTAGTAAGTTTGACCAATTGACACATGCCAAGATTCTAGGAACTGTTCTGAATCGTTTGGGAATTGATCGCAAATTGTTTGGTGATATTTTAGTTACGGAGAATAGGGCCCAAATCATTGTGGACCAAAAATTCACTTCTCTCTTTCAAGATGGGATTCAAAAGATTGCTAGATTGCCTGTCAAACTAGAAGTCAGATCTTTTGAAGACTTGCTAGAAGCTGAGAGTGACTATCAGGAAAAGGAAGTTTTAGTTCCGAGTATGCGCTTGGATGCTTTCTTGTCAAATGTTCTGAAACTGTCTCGATCCCAGACAGTTGATTTACTTGAAAGAAAATATGTTCAGGTAAATTACCATCTGGTTGAAAAATCTGATTACCAAGTTCAGATAGGTGATTTAGTAAGTGTCAGACGTTTTGGACGGATTATCTTACTCAAAGAAAAATGGTCAAACCAAAAAAAGACAAGAAAAAAATAAGAGTCCAATTACTACTAAGTAAGTGAGAAGAAAAATGTCGATTACACCACAAGAAATTAGTGATAAAGCTTTCTCCATTAAATTCAGAGGCTATAATAAGGAAGAAGTTGACGAATTTTTGGATCAGATTTATTTTGACTATGAAGAATTAGTTCGTTACAAGGATGAAACTGAAGTCTATATCAAAAAAATTAGAAGAATGTCTTTCGTCTTTTTACTGATGATTTTCCCTAAGAGAACAGTGACAAACGAGCAAGCACCAGAACCATTGAATGATTCTATTTTTTTATTAAGTAAGTGAGGAAAAAAATATGCCAATTACATCGTTAGAAATTAAGGATAAAAAAACTTTAGTACCAAGTTTAGAGGTTTTGATCCTGAAGAGGTTGATGAATTTCTAGATATTGTTGTTCGTGACTATGAAGCACTCGTTCGTAGCAACTATGATAAAGAGCAACATATTAAAAATTTAGAGGAACGTTTATCTTATTTTGATGAGATTAAGGAATCATTGAGCCAGTCTGTATTGATCGCTCAAGATACTGCGGAACGCGTCAAGAAATCTGCTAATGAACGCTCTCAAAATATTATCAAACAGGCTGAACAAGATGCCCAACATCTGCTTGATGAGGCTAAGTATAAGGCTAATGAAATCTTGCGTCAAGCTACAGATAATGCTAAGAAGGTTGCAGTCGAGACGGAAGAATTGAAGAATAAGAGTCGTGTCTTCCATCAACGTTTGAAATCTACGATTGAAAGTCAATTAGCTATCGTAGATTCATCTGACTGGCAAGAAATTTTGCGCCCAACCGCAACTTATCTACAAACTAGTGATGAAGCCTTTAAGGCAGTCGTTGCAGAAGTTTTAGGTGATGATATTTCTGCCTACCATGAGGAAGAACCAATTGATATGACTCGTCAGTTTTCACCTGAAGAAGTAGCAGAACTCCAAGCGAGAATTGAAGCTGCAAATCGTGAATTAGTAGAACCCCAGACAGAAGTGATACCAGATACTGCTAGCTCAGTAGTAGAAGGAGTCATTTCTTCAAACTAAGATTCTCAACCAGCACCTGTGACAGAATCGATTAATCTTTTATAAGAAAGAAAATCTGAGAACAAGATCTTATCAAACATATTTACAGCGAGTAGGAGATGGTGGAAGTCCTACAATCCCTGTTGATGAGATTATCCTCTCAAGTTATCAAGTCTGAAGTTAGTAAGATTTGACGTTGCCCACGTTACGGGAAAAGAGGGAGAAAGACTAGTTCTTTTTCCGAACAAAGGTGGTACCACGATTTTCGTCCTTTTTAGCGAATCGTGGTTTTTATATTGTCAATTTACATTAAAGGAGTAATAATGAAACTAAAAGATACCCTAAACCTAGGAAAAACAGATTTCCCAATGCGTGCAGGCCTTCCAACCAAAGAGCCAGTCTGGCAAAAAGAATGGGAAGAAGCAAAATTGTACCAACGTCGTCAAGAGTTGAATGAAGGAAAACCTCATTTCACTCTTCATGATGGACCTCCGTACGCTAACGGAAATATCCACGTAGGACATGCCATGAACAAGATTTCAAAAGATATCATTGTTCGTTCTAAGTCTATGTCAGGATTCTACGCACCATACATTCCAGGTTGGGATACACACGGTCTGCCAATCGAGCAAGTCTTGGCAAAACAAGGTGTCAAACGCAAAGAGATGGACTTGGTTGAGTACTTGAAACTTTGCCGTGAATACGCTCTTTCTCAAGTAGATAAACAACGCGAAGACTTCAAACGCTTGGGTGTTTCTGGTGACTGGGAAAATCCATATGTAACTTTGACACCTGACTATGAAGCAGCGCAAATCCGTGTCTTCGGTGAGATGGCTAACAAGGGCTACATCTACCGTGGTGCTAAGCCAGTTTACTGGTCATGGTCATCTGAGTCAGCTCTTGCTGAAGCGGAGATTGAATACCACGACTTGGTATCAACTTCTCTTTACTATGCCAATAAGGTTAAAGATGGTAAAGGTGTCCTAGACACTGATACTTACATCGTTGTTTGGACAACAACTCCATTTACTATCACTGCTTCTCGTGGTTTGACTGTTGGTGCAGATATTGATTACGTTTTGGTTCAACCTGCTGGTGAAGATCGTAAGTTTGTGGTTGCGGCGGAATTGTTGAACAGCTTGTCTGAGAAATTTGGCTGGACTGATGTTCAAGTTTTGGCGACTTATCGTGGTCAAGAATTGAACCATATCGTAACAGAGCACCCATGGGATACTGCAGTAGATGAACTCGTTATCCTTGGTGACCACGTTACAACAGACTCAGGTACTGGTATCGTCCATACAGCCCCTGGTTTTGGTGAGGATGACTACAATGTTGGTATTGCCAATGGTCTTGAAGTTGCTGTGACAGTTAACGAACGCGGAATCATGATGGCTAATGCTGGCGCTGAGTTCGAAGGTCAATTCTATGACAAGGTGGTTCCAACTGTTATCGAGAAACTAGGCAACCTCCTTCTTGCTCAAGAAGAAATTTCTCACTCCTACCCATTTGACTGGCGTACGAAAAAACCAATCATCTGGCGTGCCGTGCCACAATGGTTTGCCTCAGTTTCAAAATTCCGTCAAGAAATCCTGGATGAAATTGAAAAAGTCAAATTCCATTCAGAATGGGGTAAAGTCCGTCTTTACAACATGATCCGTGACCGTGGTGACTGGGTTATCTCTCGTCAACGGGCTTGGGGTGTTCCTCTTCCAATCTTCTACGCAGAAGACGGCACACCAATCATGACAGCTGAAACGATTGAGCATGTAGCTCAACTCTTTGAAGAGCATGGTTCCATCATCTGGTGGGAACGTGATGCTAAAGACCTCTTGCCAGAAGGATTTACACATCCAGGTTCTCCAAATGGTGAGTTCAAGAAAGAAACAGACATCATGGACGTTTGGTTTGACTCAGGTTCTTCGTGGAACGGGGTTGTGGTTAACCGTCCAGAACTCAAATATCCAGCTGACCTCTACCTTGAAGGTTCTGACCAATACCGTGGTTGGTTTAACTCATCACTCATCACATCTGTTGCCAACCATGGTGTAGCACCATACAAACAAATCTTGTCACAAGGTTTGCCCTTGACGGTAAAGGTGAGAAGATGTCTAAATCTCTTGGAAATACCATTGCTCCAAGCGATGTTGAAAAACAATTTGGTGCGGAAATCTTGCGTCTCTGGGTAACAAGTGTTGATTCAAGCAACGACGTACGTATCTCTATGGATATCTTGAGTCAAGTTTCTGAAACTTACCGTAAGATCCGTAACACCCTTCGTTTCTTGATTGCTAACACTTCTGATTTTAACCCAGCTGAAGATGCAGTAGCTTACGAAGAACTTCGTTCTGTTGATAAGTACATGACTATCCGTTTTAATCAGCTTGTTAAGACCATTCGTGACGCTTATGCAAACTTCGAATTCTTGACAATCTATAAAGCCCTAGTGAACTTTATCAACGTTGATTTGTCTGCTTTCTATCTTGACTTTGCCAAAGATGTTGTCTACATCGAAGGTGCAAAATCTCTCGAACGCCGTCAGATGCAAACAGTCTTCTATGACATCCTTGTGAAAATTACCAAACTCTTGACACCAATTCTTCCTCACACTGCAGAAGAAATCTGGTCATATCTCGAGTTTGAAACAGAAGACTTTGTTCAATTATCAGAATTACCAGAAGCTCAAACTTTTGCCAACCAAGAGGAAATCTTGGATACATGGGCAGCCTTTATGGACTTCCGTGGACAAGCTCAAAAAGCCTTGGAAGAAGCACGTAATGAAAAAGTGATTGGTAAATCACTTGAAGCTCACTTGACAGTTTATCCAAATGAAGTAGTGAAAACTCTTCTTGGAGCTGTTGATAGCAATGTAGCCCAACTCTTGATCGTCTCTGAATTGACCATCGCTGAAGGATCAGCTCCAGAAGCTGCAGTGGCCTTTGAAGATGTAGCCTTCACAGTTGACCGTGCGGCTGGTGAAGTTTGTGACCGTTGTCGTCGTATCGACCCAAGTACAGCAGAACGTAGCTACCATGCAACTATCTGCGATCACTGTGCAAGCATCGTTGAAGAAAACTTTGCGGAAGCAGTAGCAGAAGGATTTGAAACCAAATAATTCTTTATACTTGAGAGTGAGACAGAAATCGGTAATTCGTTAGAATTCGATTTCGTCGTCCCACCTCCGCACAGTTGAGTAGGGCTGTAAAATCTGATGAAATCAGCGTAGTAGAGCCCACTCAACCACTGCGTCTTGCTCGACAATCCAAAGACAATTGAGAGGCTAGGACTTTTTGTCCCAGCCTCTTTTTTTATGAAGTAAATACTGTTTTAATGTTAAATAGAAGAAGCAACTATTTCTCTAGCATAAAAGCATGTCCATTGATTATAAAAAAAATACGTATATTATTACAAAATAATCAAAAAAAATAAAAATTTAAAAAAACATAAAAATACAAACAATGTATAAATTTCAATGTTTTCAATGATTTTCAAAAATTTACAAAGAGTATTTTCATTTTAAAAAAATCTAATTTTACTCAAAAAAACACTTGAATTTATTAGTTAAGAGTGCTATTAAAGCTCTTTTTTATAGAAAAATAATATTTTTTTAAAAAAAGAACACAAATAATTTGAATCTTGATAGCAAATAAGTTATACTAAAGAAGTATGTAAAAATACACTATAGCAAAACATAAGAAGGAGAATACGTAATGTATTTTAATCGTAAAAATGCGGAACAGAAGAACTGGCGGATGATCAAAAAAGGAAAACATTTCCTGTTTGGTTGTTCGCTTGTATTTGCAATTGGGGCAGCTTTGGTGGCTCCGTCAGTCAAAGCAGATACAGTAGAAGCTAATCCAGAAGCAGGTTCTACAACAGAAGGGATTAATCCAGTTGTAGCTGAGGAGGATGTCACTTATGCAGCACCAGCTGTCGAAGTAGCTCCATCAACACTAGCTGCTCCAGCTACAGTAGTGACTGAGGAAAGCTGAAAAACCAGTTGCAACTAGCCCAGTTGCTACTGAAGCAGTAGAAGCAAATTCAGCAACAACTGTCATTTCTGCTGACAAATCTCAACTAGAAGTTGTTTTGGCACAAGCTAAAGCTAAAAACTTGGAAGGTCAAGAAGCTTCAGTTAAATCTGAAGTAGCAGCTGCAATTGCAGAAGCAGAAGCATTTGTGGCGAACGGCTCTGCTAGCAAAGAACAAGTCAACCAAAGTGTTGAACGTTTGACTCAAGCTCTAGCAAGTGTCAAAGAAGTGACTGAAGTAGCAGCTGAAACAGTATCTGAAACAACTACAGAATCTTCGGAAACACCTAAAGTCAGAAACAAACGCGCTGTTGAAGGTTCACTACGCTCAGTGGATGAAAGCAACCTGCAAAGAGCGGTAGTTACTAAAGAAAACTTTGAAAGTTTCTTCCAAGAAGGTGGAACTGCTACATATGATAAATCAACAGGTACTATTAAGTTGACAGATGACGTTTCAGGGCAAGTTGGTAGTGCTTACCTTCGTTTTAAAATCGACCCTACTGAACCCTTCACTTTCACAGGTAAGGTCGATATCGGTAATAAATACGAAGGCAAAACTGATGCAGATGGCCGTCTAGGTGGTGATGGAGTCGGTTTCGTCTTCCATACAGGTAAGGTAGATACTATTGGTCAAAATGGTGCTTCAGTCGGTATGGGAACTATCAAATGCCTTTGGTTTCAAACTGGACTCATGGCATAATACAAGCAACCCAGGAGCAAAAGATAATGCATCAGCCGATCCAAAATATGGTGGAAATGCATGGAGAACAAGTGCCTTTGGTTCATTCTACTCATCAAATAACGCTGGTAAGGTAACGACAAGTAGCTCAGCAGCAAAAGCTCTGAATCCAGCTCCTAGTGGCCAATGGGTAGACTTTAAAATTAAATATGAAATAGATAAAAATAACAATAACAATAACAATAAAATCTTTACAGTAACCTATGGCTCACAAACTTGGACAACAAACTTATCAAAAACTAACACTAGCATCATGACAGTTGATGCTAAGAATGCCTTGAATGCTAAAGGTGCTACTTTCGCTCTTTCATTCTTAGGAAGTACAGGAGATGGTACCAACTTGCAACGTGTGCAAATTGAAAGATTTGAGTTTACAGCACCACAAATCGTCCACATGAAATTTGTTGATACAAAGGGTAATGAAATTGAAGCAAGTAGTGCGATTCCAGGTGATAGAGACCAAGTTATTAATCTGAGCACACAAGACAGCAAAATTGCCGCAGTCGAAGCCAAAGGTTATAAATTAAAAGAAATCGATTCAACCAAGGCTCCTTCATACATTAAAGAAAACAACACAGTTAAACTTACTCCAGGCGGCCAGTTGTTGACGTATATATTTGAAGAAAAAGAAAAAGATGCAGCTAGCATTCAAGCGCCAACAAATAAAGTTCCAGTTAAAAATACAACAGCCTTGACTGAGGATGAAAAATCTTCAGTAGAAACAGCAGTTAAAGCAGTAAATCCAAAAGCTACAAAAGTTGAAGTTGCTACAGACGGTGCAGCGACAGTAACCTTTGAAGATGGCTCAACAGCAACTCTTACTGGCGATAAGACAGTTAAGGAAGCAGATTCTAAAGGTGTTAAAGCACCAACAACTAAAACCCCAGTTCAAAATACGTCATCCTTAACTCAACCAGAAAAAGATGCAGTTAAAAAAGCAGTAGAAGGCGCGAATCCAAGTGCAACTAAGGTTGAAGTAGGAAACGATGGATCAGCAACCGTAACGTTCCCAGATGGTTCAACAGCAACTCTTACTGGCGATAAGACAGTTAAGGAAGCAGATTCTAAAGGTGTTAAAGCACCAGCAACTAAGACCCCAGTTCAAAATACGTCATCCTTAACTCAACCAGAAAAAGATGCAGTTAAGAAAGCAGTATCAACCGCGAATCCAAGTGCAACTAAGGTTGAAGTAGGAAACGATGGATCAGCAACCGTAACGTTCCCAGATGGCACAACAGCAACCCTAACTGGCGATAAGACAGTTAAGGAAGCAGATTCTAAAGGTGTTAAAAGCACCAGCAACTAAGACCCCAGTTCAAAATACGTCATCCTTAACTCAACCAGAAAAAGATGCAGTTAAGAAAGCAGTATCAACCGCGAATCCAAGTGCAACTAAGGTTGAAGTAGGAAACGATGGATCAGCAACCGTAACGTTCCCGGATGGTTCAACCGCAACCCTAACAGGCGATAAGACAGTTAAGGAAGCAGATTCTAAAGGTGTTCAAGAACCAGCTGCTAAGACCCCAGTTCAAAATACGTCATCCTTAACTCAACCAGAAAAAGATGCAGTTAAGAAAGCAGTAGCAGATGCTAACCCAACAGCAACTAAGGTTGAAGTAGGAAACGATGGATCAGCAACTGTAACGTTCCCAGATGGCACAACCGCAACCCTAACTGGCGATAAGACAGTTAAGGAAGCAGATTCTAAAGGTGTTAAAGCACCAGCAACTAAGACCCCAGTTCAAAATACGTCATCCTTAACTCAACCAGAAAAAGATGCAGTTAAGAAAGCAGTATCAACCGCGAATCCAAGTGCAACTAAGGTTGAAGTAGGAAACGATGGATCAGCAACTGTAACGTTCCCAGATGGCACAACAGCAACCCTAACTGGCGATAAGACAGTTAAGGAAGCAGATTCTAAAGGTGTTAAAGCACCAGCAACTAAGACCCCAGTTCAAAATACGTCATCCTTAACTCAACCAGAAAAAAAGATGCAGTTAAGAAAGCAGTATCAACCGCGAATCCAAGTGCAACTAAGGTTGAAGTAGGAAACGATGGATCAGCAACCGTAACGTTCCCAGATGGCACAACAGCAACCCTAACTGGCGATAAGACAGTTAAGGAAGCAGATTCTAAAGGTGTTAAAGCACCAGCAACTAAGACCCCAGTTCAAAATACGTCATCCTTAACTCAACCAGAAAAAGATGCAGTTAAGAAAGCAGTATCAACCGCGAATCCAAGTGCAACTAAGGTTGAAGTAGGAAACGATGGATCAGCAACCGTAACGTTCCCAGATGGCACAACAGCAACCCTAACTGGCGATAAGACAGTTAAGGAAGCAGATTCTAAAGGTGTTAAAGCACCAGCAACTAAGACCCCAGTTCAAAATACGTCATCCTTAACTCAACCAGAAAAAGATGCAGTTAAGAAAGCAGTATCAACCGCGAATCCAAGTGCAACTAAGGTTGAAGTAGGAAACGATGGATCAGCAACCGTAACGTTCCCAGATGGCACAACAGCAACTCTTACTGGCGATAAGACAGTTAAGGAAGCTGATTCTAAAGGTGTTAAAGCACCAACAACTAAGACACCAGCTCAAAATACGTCATCCTTAACTCAACCAGAAAAAGATGCCGTTAAGAAAGCAGTAGAAGGCGCAAATCCAAGTGCAACTAAGGTTGAAGTAGGAAACGATGGATCAGCAACCGTAACGTTCCCAGATGGTTCAACCGCAACATTAACTCCAGCACAAACTGTAGTTAAAGCAGAAGAGAAAGCTAAAGACGCAGACGGTCTTAAAGCTCCAGAAACTAAGACTCCAGTTAAAGACACAGCAAACTTGACTGATGCAGAAAAAGCAGAAGTTAAGAAAGCAGTAGAAGCAGCGAACCCAGGATCAGTAGCTGAAGTAGGTCAAGACGGAACAACTAAAGTAACGTTCCCAGATAAATCAGAAGGAACATTGACTCCAGCCCAAACTGTAGTTAAAGCTAAAGATGCAGCAAGTATCAAAGAACCAGCAACTAAGACACCGGTTAAAGATACAGCTAACTTGACTGATGACGAAAAAGCAGAAGTTAAGAAAGCAGTTGAAGCAGCGAACCCAGGATCAGTAGCTGAAGTAGGTCAAGACGGAACAACTAAAGTAACGTTCCCAGATAAATCAGAAGGAACATTGACTCCAGCCCAAACTGTAGTTAAAGCTAAAGATGCAGCAGGTATCAAAGAACCAGCAACTAAGACACCGGTTAAAGATACAGCTAAATTGACTGATGACGAAAAAGCAGAAGTTAAGAAAGCAGTCGAAGCAGCGAACCCAGGATCAGTAGCTGAAGTAGGTCAAGACGGAACAACTAAAGTAACGTTCCCAGATAAATCAGAAGGAACATTGACTCCAGCCCAAACTGTAGTTAAAGCAGAAGAGAAAGCTAAAGACGCAGACGGTCTTAAAGCTCCAGAAACTAAGACTCCAGTTAAAGACACAGCAAACTTGACTGATGACGAAAAAGCAGAAGTTAAGAAAGCAGTCGAAGCAGCGAACCCAAGATCAGTAGCTGAAGTAGGTCAAGACGGAACAACCAAAGTAACGTTCCCAGATAAATCAGAAGGAACACTTACAGGAGATCAAACTGTTAAAGCTGCAGATGCAAACGGTGCTAAAGCTCCAGCAACTAAGACCCCAGTAAAAGATACAAGTACCTTGACTGATGAAGAGAAGACACAAGTAGCAGAAGAAATCTTGAAAGCTAATCCAACACTTGAAGATGTTGATGTAGCTAACGATGGAACTGCAACCGTAACGTTCCCAGATGGTTCAAAAGCAACATTAACTCCAGCCCAAAACTGTAGTTAAAGCAGAAGAGAAAGCTAAAAGAAGCAGATGGTCTTAAAAGCTCCAGCAACTAAGACTCCGGTTAAAGATACAGCAAACTTGACTGATGCAGAAAAAAAGCAGAAGTTAAGAAAGCAGTTGAAGCAGCGAACCCAGGATCAGTAGCTGAAGTAGGTCAAGACGGAACAACTAAAGTAACGTTCCCAGATAAATCAGAAGGAACATTGACTCCAGCCCAAACTGTAGTTAAAGCAGAAGAGAAAGCTAAAGACGCAGACGGTCTTAAAGCTCCAGCAACTAAGACACCGGTTAAAGATACAGCTAAATTGACTGATGACGAAAAAGCAGAAGTTAAGAAAGCAGTCGAAGCAGCGAACCCAGGATCAGTAGCTGAAGTAGGTCAAGACGGAACAACTAAAGTAACGTTCCCAGATAAATCAGAAGGAACATTGACTCCAGCCCAAACTGTAGTTAAAGCAGAAGAGAAAGCTAAAGACGCAGACGGTCTTAAAGCTCCAGAAACTAAGACTCCAGTTAAAGACACAGCAAACTTGACTGATGCAGAAAAAGCAGAAGTTAAGAAAGCAGTCGAAGCAGCAAACCCAGGATCAGTAGCTGAAGTAGGTCAAGACGGAACAACTAAAGTAACGTTCCCAGATAAATCAGAAGGAACATTGACTCCAGCCCAAACTGTAGTTAAAGCTAAAAGATGCAGCAGGTATCAAAGAACCAGCAACTAAGACACCGGTTAAAGATACAGCTAAATTGACTGATGACGAAAAAAAGCAGAAGTTAAGAAAGCAGTCGAAGCAGCGAACCCAGGATCAGTAGCTGAAGTAGGTCAAGACGGAACAACTAAAGTAACGTTCCCAGATAAATCAGAAGGAACATTGACTCCAGCCCAAACTGTAGTTAAAGCAGAGAGAAAGCTAAAGACGCAGACGGTCTTAAAGCTCCAGAAACTAAGACTCCAGTTAAAGACACAGCAAACTTGACTGATGACGAAAAAGCAGAAGTTAAGAAAGCAGTCGAAGCAGCGAACCCAAGATCAGTAGCTGAAGTAGGTCAAGACGGAACAACCAAAGTAACGTTCCCAGATAAATCAGAAGGAACACTTACAGGAGATCAAACTGTTAAAGCTGCAGATGCAAACGGTGCTAAAGCTCCAGCAACTAAGACCCCAGTAAAAGATACAAGTACCTTGACTGATGAAGAGAAGACACAAGTAGCAGAAGAAATCTTGAAAGCTAATCCAACACTTGAAGATGTTGATGTAGCTAACGATGGAACTGCAACCGTAACGTTCCCAGATGGTTCAAAAGCAACATTAACTCCAGCCCAAACTGTAGTTAAAGCAGAAGAGAAAGCTAAAGAAGCAGATGGTCTTAAAGCTCCAGAAACTAAGACTCCGGTTAAAGATACAGCAAACTTGACTGATGCAGAAAAAGCAGAAGTTAAGAAAGCAGTTGAAGCAGCGAACCCAGGATCAGTAGCTGAAGTAGGTCAAGACGGAACAACTAAAGTAACGTTCCCAGATAAATCAGAAGGAACATTGACTCCAGAGCAAACTGTAGTTAAAAGCAGAAGAGAAAGCTAAAGACGCAGACGGTCTTAAAAGCTCCAGAAACTAAGACTCCAGTTAAAGACACAGCAAACTTGACTGATGCAGAAAAAGCAGAAGTTAAGAAAGCAGTTGAAGCAGCGAACCCAGGATCAGTAGCTGAAGTAGGTCAAGACGGAACAACAACAGTAACGTTCCCAGATGGTTCAACCGCAACATTAACTCCAGCACAAACTGTAGTTAAAGCAGAAGAGAAAGCTAAAGACGCAGATGGTCTTAAAGCTCCAGCAACTAAGACTCCAGTTAAAGACACAGCAAACTTGACTGATGCAGAAAAAGCAGAAGTTAAGAAAGCAGTCGAAGCAGCAAACCCAGGATCAGTAGCTGAAGTAGGTCAAGACGGAACAACTAAAGTAACGTTCCCAGATAAATCAGAAGGAACATTGACTCCAGCCCAAACTGTAGTTAAAGCAGAAGAGAAAGCTAAAGACGCAGACGGTCTTAAAGCTCCAGCAACTAAGACTCCGGTTCAAAATACGTCAGCCTTAACTCAACCAGAAAAAGATGCCGTTAAAAAAGCAGTAGCAGACGCTAACCCAACAGCAACTAAGGTTGAAGTAGGAAACGATGGATCAGCAACAGTAACGTTCCCAGATGGTTCAACCGCAACATTAACTCCATCCCAAACTGTAGTTAAAGCAGAAGACAAAGAAGCTCCAACAGCACCAGTTGTGAACCCAGTTAAAGCAGGTGATACTGCAGTAACAGGTACAGCCGAAGCAGGCTCAACAGTAGAAGTTACTCTTCCAGATGGCACTAAAGTATCAGCGAAAGCAGATAAAGATGGCAACTACAGTGTTCCAGTAAGTGGCTTGAAGGAAGGCGATAAAGTCTCAGTAACAGCGACAGACGAAGCTGGTAACAAGTCAGGAGCAACAGACGCAACAGTAGCGAAAGCAGATGACAAAGCAGCACCAGCAGCACCAGTTGTGAACCCAGTTAAAGCAGGTGATACTGCAGTAACAGGTACAGCCGAAGCAGGCTCAACAGTAGAAGTTACTCTTCCAGATGGTACTAAAGTATCAGCGAAAGCAGATAAAGATGGCAATTACAGTGTTCCAGTAAGTGGCTTGAAGGAAGGCGATAAAGTCTCAGTAACAGCGACAGACGAAGCTGGTAACAAGTCAGGAGCAACAGACGCAACAGTAGCGAAAGCAGAAGACAAAGAAGCTCCAACAGCACCAGTTGTGAACCCAGTTAAAGCAGGTGATACTGCAGTAACAGGTACAGTCGAAGCAGGCTCAACAGTAGAAGTTACTCTTCCAGATGGCACTAAAGTATCAGCGAAAGCAGATAAAGATGGCAACTACAGTGTTCCAGTAAGTGGCTTGAAGGAAGGCGATAAAGTCTCAGTAACAGCGACAGACGAAGCTGGTAACAAGTCAGGAGCAACAGACGCAACAGTAGCGAAAGCAGATGACAAAGAAGCACCAGCAGCACCAGTTGTGAACGATGTTAAAGAAGGTGATAAGGCTGTTACAGGTACAGCGGAAGTAGGCTCAATCATCGAAATTACTCTTCCAAATAGTGAAACTGTTACTGTTAGGGCTGATGAAGCTGGTCACTTCTCTCTTCCAGTTGTAGGCTTGAAAGCCGGTGACAAAGTGACTGCTGTAGCAAAAGATGCTTCAGGTAATACATCAACTCCAACAGAGAAGACAGTTGGTAAACGTGATGTTAAGGATGCAGACGGCATTCAAGCTCCATCAACTAAGACTCCAGTTAAAGACACAGCAAACTTGACTGATGACGAAAAAGCAGAAGTTAAGAAAGCAGTTGAAGCAGCGAACCCAGGATCAGTAGCTGAAGTAGGTCAAGACGGAACAACTAAAGTAACGTTCCCAGATAAATCAGAAGGAACATTGACTCCAGCCCAAACTGTAGTTAAAGCTAAAGATGCAGCAGGTATCAAAGAACCAGCAACTAAGACTCCAGTTAAAGACACAGCAAACTTGACTGAAGAAGAAAAAGCAGAAGTTAAGAAAGCAGTCGAAGCAGCAAACCCAGGAACAGTAGCTGAAGTAGGTCAAGACGGAACAACTAAAGTAACGTTCCCAGATAAATCAGAAAGAACATTAACCCCAGCCCAAACTGTCAAAGCAGCAGATGCGAATGGCGTTAAAGCTCCAGCTAAACCAGTTCCAGTTAAAAACACAGATGCGTTAACAGAAGCAGAAAAAACTGCAGTAACAGACGCAGTCAAAGCTGTGAACCCAGGAACAGAAGTATCAGTAGCTGATAATGGAGAAGCAACCGTAACCTTCCCAGATGGCTCAACAGCAACACTTACAGGTGATAAGACAGTTACTCAAGCTGATATCACAGCTCCAACAGCGCCAGTTGTGAACCCAGTTAAGGCTGGTGACACAGCAATCACAGGTACAGCTGAAGCAGGATCAACAGTCGAAGTCACTCTTCCAGATGGAACTAAAGTATCAGCGAAAGCAGATAAAGATGGCAACTTCAGTGTTCCAGTTAGCGGTTTGGAAGAAGGTAAGACAGTATCTGTAACATCGACAGATGACGCAGGTAACACATCAGATGCGGCAACTGCAACCGTAGCGAAAGCAGATGATAAGACAGCTCCAAACGCACCAGTTGTAAACCCAGTTAAAGCTGGTGACACAGCCGTAACAGGTACAGCTGAAGCAGGATCAACAGTCGAAGTCACTCTTCCAGATGGAACTAAAGTATCAGCGAAAGCAGATAAAGATGGCAACTTCAGTGTTCCAGTAAATGGTTTGAATGCTGGTGATACAGTTTCTGTAACAGCAACAGACAAAGCTGGTAACAAGTCAGATGCGACAACTGCGACTGTAGCGAAAGCAGATGATAAGACAGCTCCAACAGCACCAGTTGTAAACCCAGTTAAAGCTGGTGATACAGCGATCACAGGTACAGCAGAAGCAGGATCAACAGTCGAAGTCACTCTTCCAAATGGTTCTAAAGTATCAGCGAAAGCAGATAAAGACGGTAAGTTCAGTATTCCAGTAAATGGTTTGAATGCTGGTGATACAGTTTCTGTAACAGCAACAGACGAATCAGGAAATACATCAGCTACAACTACAGTAACAGTAAGTAATGTTAATGTGGGTGGTAAAGAGGCTGATAATGCTAAAGTTCCAGCTCTTACTCCAGTAGTAGATCCTAACAACTTGACAGATGCAGAAAAAGCTAAAGTAGCTGAAGAAGTTAAGAAAGCTAATCCAACTGCGACAGATGTTAAGGTGAACAATGATGGATCAGTAGTTGTAACCTTTGCGGACGGATCAGTAGCAACAATTGCAGCTAATAAAGTTGTTAAAGAAGCAACTAAAGAGTCATCTGCTCAAGCACCAGCTAAGAAAGCAGGAGCGAAAGAATTGCCAAACACTGGTACTAAACAATCTAACGCTTCACTTGGACTAGCACTTCTTGCAGCAGTGACAGGAGGACTCCTTGTCTCTAAAAAACGTAAGGAAGAAGAGTAAGCCATTACTCAAATAAAGCAAATCTAAGAATCTTGATTCTATGAGATTGCTAGAAAAACCGTAAGAAGAAATTCTTACGGTTTTTTGATTGGGTTGTTTAATGGAAAAGTGGGAAATAAGCAAACAAGCAAAAAAACGTTGAGAATTTCAACGTTTTTAAAATATAATGGAGCCGGTGGGAGTCGAACCCACGTCCAAACACCTGCTAACATATTTGTCTACAACCATAGGTTATGTATTGTTTTAACAGCTCCTCGACACATAACTCAAGCCTAGGAACTGCGAGTCTATAAATCTCTTATCAAACTGCTAGACAAAGTTTGATCGTATCTCGCTAATAATAAGACCTGTCATTGAACACGAGCGATCCAAATCGGGTCACGCCTGCTGGTTTTTAGGCAGCTAGAGCGTAAGAAGTGTTATTTTTTGCAGTTATATTTAACTGAGCGTTTACGTCGCCACACGAGTCGCAAAAATATGCCTCATAATGCCTGTCGAATCCGTAACGACCCCCAAAAGACAATACAATTATTATACCTTATCTGAGGAAATTGCAAAAAAATCAAGTAAAAAAGGAATGACACTTTGGGATGTCTATGTTTTTATAAGTGGCTGTTTAGAGCGATGAAGAGTCATTAACTTAGTAAGAAAAATCAAGAGAAAAACTGGAAATCATGTTATAATAAAGAGATAGAATCGTAAGAAAGAGTGGATGATTTTTTTGATAATTCCTACTTATAATTGGCAATTCGCTCCGCAAGTTGAGGATGCGGATTTTACAAAGATAGCTAAGAAAGCTGGTTTGGGCCCTGAAGTAGCTCGTTTGTTATTTGAACGAGGCATCAAGGATGAGGCCAGTCTGAAAAAATTTTTAGAACCTTCTTTGGAGGATTTGCATGATCCCTACCTTTTAAATGATATGAAAAAGGCAGTGGAGCGGATTCGCTATGCTATTGAACAAGGGGAACTGATTCTTATTTACGGGGACTACGATGCGGATGGGATGACTTCGGCTTCCATTGTTAAGGAAAGCTTAGAACAGTTAGGCGCTGAGTGCCTGGTTTATCTTCCCAATCGCTTTACGGATGGTTATGGTCCAAATGCCAGTGTCTACAAATATTTTATCGAACAGCAGGGCGTGTCTTTGATTGTGACGGTGGACAATGGTGTGGCGGGGCATGAAGCCATTGATTTGGCCCAGTCTATGGGAGTGGATGTCATTGTGACCGACCACCATTCTATGCCTGAGGTTTTACCAGATGCCTATGCTATTATCCATCCTGAACATCCAGGGGCTGACTATCCTTTCAAGCATTTGGCGGGTTGTGGTGTCGCATTTAAGTTGGCTTGTGCCCTTTTGGAAGAAGTACAGGTTGAGTTGTTAGACTTGGTTGCAATTGGGACAATTGCCGACATGGTCAGCTTGACGGACGAAAATCGTATCATGGTCCAATATGGTCTTGAGGTCTTGCGCAATACCCAACGAATGGGTCTGCAAGAAATGTTTGAAATTGCTGGGATTTCGAGTAGTGATGTGACAGAAGAAACGGTCGGTTTTCAGTTAGCACCTCGTTTAAATGCCTTAGGGCGCTTGGATGATCCCAATCCAGCTATTGATTTGTTGACTGGATTTGACGATGAGGAAGTGCATGAAATCGCCCTTTTGATTCATCAGAAAAATGAAGAACGTAAGGAAATTGTTCAGTCCATTTACGATGAAGCCAAGGGCATGGTGGATCCTGATAAAGTGTTCAAGTTTTGGCTAAAGAAGGCTGGAATCCGGGAGTTCTTGGAATTGTGGCAGGGCGTTTGCTTGAAGAACTAGGTCAGACAGTTATTGTGCTTAATATCGAAGATGGACGTGCCAAGGGTAGTGCTCGAAGCATAGAAGCAGTCGATATCTTTGAAGCCTTGGACCCACATCGAGAACTGTTTATCGCATTTGGTGGTCACGCAGGTGCTGCAGGTATGACCCTCGAAGTGGATAAGTTGGAAGTCTTGTCTGATGTTTTGGAAGCCTATATCCGAGAAAAAGGTGCAGATGCCCAAGGTAAAAACAATCTATTTTTAGACGAAGAACTGGATTTAGAGGCCTTGAGTTTGGAGACGGTGAAAAGTTTTGAACGTCTAGCTCCTTTTGGGATGGATAACCAAAAGCCTGTCTTCTATATTCGAGATTTTCAAGTTGAAAATGCTCGCGTTATGGGGGCTGGTAATGCTCATCTCAAGCTGAAAATTTCAAAAGGTGAGGCTAGTTTTGAGGTGGTCGCTTTTGGTCAAGGGAAATGGGCGACTGAATTCTCACAGACCAAGCAATTGGAATTGGCGGTGACTCTCTCTGTCAACCAATGGAATGGACAAACCACCTTGCAGTTGATGATGGTTGACGCCCGTGTAGAAGGTGTCCAGCTCTTTAACATCCGTGGTAAGAATGCCCTGTTGCCAGAAGGTGTACCTGTTTTGGACTTTACGCAAGAGTTACCTGATGTGACTTCTTGTTCAGCTATTGTCGTAAAAAATATCCCTGAAGATTTATCCCTTCTTAAGAAAATCTGTCAGGAGCAGGAATTTTCAGCTCTTTACTTTAAAAATGATATAGCTAAGGCTTACTACCTGACGGGCTATGGAACGAGAGAGCAGTTTGCAAAATTGTATAAAACCATCTATCAGTTCCCAGAGTTTGACATTCGCTATAAACTCAAGGATTTGGCGGCTTATCTCAAGATTGAGCAAATCCTATTAGTCAAAATGATTCAGATATTTGAAGAGCTTGACTTTGTGACCATTGAGAATGGTGTCATGAGGGTAAATAAAGAGGCTGAAAAGCGCGATATAGCTGAAAGTCGGATTTATCAAAAGCTGAAACAAACTGTTAAAGAGCAAGAGATTATGGCGCTTGGAACAGTCCAAGAAATCTATGATTTCTTGATGGAAAAAAGTGAATAGAGATCGAAAGAGTTGGCTTGCTGACTCTTTTTTGTTTGCTAACAAAAACTACATCAATGAAAGGGATTTAGTGCTATAATGAGAGGAGTGAAGGACTGTTGAACCTTGTTGAAGAAAGTTATACTCTTCGAAAATCAATTTCAAACCACGTCAGCTTTATCTGCAACCTCAAAGCGGTGCTTTGAGCAACCTGCGGCTAGCTTCCTAGTTTGCTCTTTGATTTTCATTGAGTATTAGTATCAAAAGTACCAGAGAAGTTAGTCGGAGTAGAAAATGGATAAAGAGAAGAAAAAGAAATTACTGGCAGAGTATAAGCAGCAACAGAAGAAAGAATTTGAAGCAAGTTTACCGATACCAAGGGAGACCTTTTTAGATTTGTTTGATTTTTTGGATCAGGAGTTAGAGTCGCTGACTTGTTCTGCTGATTTTACCTTGACTATATCCTTTCTAAAAGGGCGTGATTTATACTCTTCGAAAATCAAATTCAAACCGCGTCAACGTCACCTTGCCGTACTTTTAAGTACAGCCTGCGGCTAGTTTCCTAGTTTGCTCTTTGATTTTCATTGAGTATTAGAAGTGGAAGTGATTTTGGGATTTTTAGAAGCAAATGGAGCCTACTGTGACTGCGAAGTGCTTTATAATGTTGCTGACTTATTTGAAGATTAGACAGGATGGGAGCACCAATTGTCTCATTTGCCCCTCTTATTAGTGCTGCTTTGTCCGTTATTGAACGGAAAGAGGTAGTTGAAGTGCGATTATCTGTAAGATTCATTTTGAAATTAGTAAAAAAATGGTATAATGAATGGAAAAGATTCGGCTGAAAGTGAATTGGACTTTCAGAAAAAGAGAGCATTTAAAGCTCTACAAACAGTTGAAGTGACTATTCGGAGGAAAAATGAATACTATTAAATTAACAACACTTGGGGGTGTACGTGAAAATGGTAAGAACATGTACATCGCAGAAATTAACGACTCGATTTTTGTATTAGATGCAGGTTTGAAATATCCTGAAAATGAACAGTTGGGTGTCGATGTTGTTATTCCAAATATGGACTATTTGTTTGAAAATAGCGACCGTATTGCTGGGGTTTTCTTAACACACGGGCATGCGGATGCGATTGGCGCCCTCCCTTATCTCTTGGCAGAAGCTAAGGTTCCTGTATTTGGCTCAGAGTTGACCATCGAACTGGCTAAACTATTTGTTAAGGGAAATGACAGCGTCAAGAAATTTGATGATTTCCATGTCATTGACGAAAATACAGAGATTGATTTTGGCGGAACGGTAGTGTCCTTCTTCCGTACAACCCACTCTATCCCAGAAAGTTTGGGTGTGGTCTTAAAAACGTCTGAAGGAAACATCGTCTATACAGGGGATTTCAAGTTTGACCAAACGGCTAGTGAATCTTACGCCACTGACTTTGGGCGTTTGGCAGAGATTGGTCGCGAAGGGGTCTTGGCTTTGCTTAGTGACTCAGCAAATGCAGATAGCAATATCCAAGTAGCTAGTGAAAATGAAGTTGGTGTAGAAATCACGCAAACTATTTCTGACTGGGATGGACGTATCATCGTTGCTGCAGTTGCAAGTAACCTTTCTCGTATCCAGCAAGTTTTTGATGCAGCTGCGGAGACAGGGCGCCGTGTTGTCTTGACAGGATTTGACATTGAAAATATCGTCCGTACAGCTATTCGCTTGAAAAATTGTCTCTAGCAAGTGAAAATCTTTTGATTAAACCAAAAGATATGTCTCGTTTTGAAGACCATGAATTAATTATCCTTGAAACTGGACGTATGGGTGAACCAATTAACGGCCTACGCAAGATGTCTATTGGTCGTCACCGTTATGTTGAAATCAAAGAAGGTGACCTAGTTTATATCGTTACAACACCATCAATCGCCAAGGAAGCAGTGATGGCACGCGTGGAAAATATGGTCTACCAAGCAGGTGGAGTTGTCAAGCCAATTACTCATAGCTTGCGTGTGTCAGGACATGGGAATGCGCGTGATTTGCAATTGATGATCAATCTCTTGCAACCTCAGTATCTCTTCCCAATCCAAGGAGAATACCGTGAGTTGGATGCCCATGCCAAGGCTGCTATGGCAGTTGGTATGTTGCCGGAACGTATTTTTATCCCTAAAAAAGGGACTACCATGTCTTATGAGCATGGAGATTTTGTCCCATCTGGTGCCGTTACTGCAGGAGATGTCTTGATTGATGGGAATGCCATCGGAGATGTCGGTAATGTCGTCCTTCGTGACCGTAAGGTCTTGTCAGAAGATGGGATTTTCATCGTGGCTATTACTGTTAACCGTCGTGAGAAAAAAATCATTGCTAAAGCTCGAGTGCACACGCGTGGATTTGTCTATCTCAAGAAGAGCCGTGATATCTTGCGTGAAAGTACAGAGTTGGTGAACCAAACGGTTGAAGACTACCTCCAAGGTGAGGAATTTGACTGGGCAGACCTCAAAGGTAAGGTACGTGATCATTTGTCCAAGTTCCTCTTTGACCAACCAAGCGCCGCCCAGCTATCTTGCCAGTAGTCATGGAAGCAAAATAGAATCAAATAGCAGGAGAAAGTCGAGTTTCGGCTTTTTCTTATCTTAAACGAATAAGGAGCAAGTTATGGCAGTAATGAAGATTGAGTATTACTCAGAAGTTTTAGATATGGAGTGGGGAGTGAATGTTCTCTACCCAGATGCGTCTCGGGTTGAGGAGCCAGATTCTACGGATATTCCTGTCCTCTATCTCTTACATGGGATGTCAGGGAATCATAATAGCTGGCTCAAACGGACCAATGTAGAGCGCTTGGTACGAGGGACTAATCTAATTGTTGTCATGCCAAATACAAGTAATGGCTGGTACACAGATACTCAGTATGGCTATAACTACTATACAGCTTTAGCAAAAGAACTGCCTAAAGTGCTCAAACGCTTCTTCCCTAATATGTCTAGCAAGCGTGAAAAGACTTTTATCGCTGGTCTATCAATGGGAGGCTACGGTTCCTTCAAATTGGCCCTATCAACCAACCGTTTCTCACATGCAGCTAGTCTTTCTGGGGCTCTCAGTTTCGAAGAGTTTTCTCCTGAAAGCCAAGATTTAGGAACGCGTGCCTACTGGCGAGGTGTTTTTGGCAAGCTTGATAACTGGGAAACTAGTCCTTATTCACTTGAAACACTCGCTAAAAAGTCTGATAAGAAGACCAAACTCTGGGCTTGGTGTGGTGAACAAGATTTCTTGTATGCTGCCAATAACCTCGCGGTGAAGAATCTCAAGAAACTTGGTTTTGATGTGACCTATAGCCACAGTGCAGGAACCCATGAGTGGTATTATTGGGAAAAAAACAATTGGAACGGTTTTTTTGGCTACCTTGCCAATTGATTTTTGTTTTGGAAGAACGCTTGTCTTAGTTTTTAGTTTTTCTTTCAGCTTACTCAAGTAAAATAAAGGAATCTATCTTTAGAATGGGAAACCAGGACTAAAAGATGGATTCTTATTTTTTTTAGAAAGGCGGGAAATCATGTTCTGGATTATTCGTGTTCTATGTCGATTGTTACTAGGGATTTGGCGCATGTTCTGGCGCCTTGTGTGGACTCTTGTAGTCTTAATTCTTATTGCTTTAGGGATTCTCTGGTATATGACAGGGGATTTATCTGGTGTCTTCAATCAAGCGGGGCAACTTGTTCAAGTTGGTCAGGCAGGTTGGCATCAATGGCAAGAAACTGGTAAGTTGCAAGGTTTGTCTCAGACTGATCATCATCAAGATTCAGGAGTAAATGGCCCCAAGCGCAGGCGACAATTTATATTGATCCTCAAATGGATGCAACCTTTCAAAAGGCTTATGCCGAAGCTATTGCCAACTGGAATCGGACCGGTGCTTTTAATTTTGTAGTTGTGACAGAACCTGACCAAGCAACTATTTTTGCGACTGAAATGAATGATGGTTCCACATCTGTTGCCGGTGAGGCGGAGAGTCAGACAAATCTCCTGACTAAACAATTTACTTCAGTAACAGTTCGTTTGAATCATTATTATCTATCCAATCCAAACTATGGCTATACCTATGATCGTATCTTGCATACAGCAGAGCATGAACTAGGTCATGCTATTGGTTTGGAACATACCAATGAAGTTTCAGTCATGCAGCCAGCAGGTTCTTATTATGGTATTCAGGCTCAAGATGTTCAAGCAGTTCAAGAACTATATGAGTCTGGAGAATAAGTGATTTTCAAACGAAAAATAGAGCTCCTTGATGTAAGCAATGAAGGGGGGCTTTTTGCTATAATGGAACTATGAATAACTTGATTAAATCAAAACTAGAGCTCTTGCCGACCAGCCCTGGTTGTTACATTCACAAGGATAAAAACGGTACGATTATCTATGTAGGAAAGGCTAAAAATCTACGTAACCGTGTACGGTCCTATTTCCGTGGGAGTCATGATACCAAAACAGAAGCCTTGGTGTCTGAAATTGTGGACTTTGAGTTTATTGTTACGGAATCCAATATTGAGGCCCTCCTTCTGGAAATCAACTTGATCAAGGAAAATAAGCCCAAGTACAATATTATGCTCAAGGACGACAAGTCCTATCCTTTCATCAAAATTACCAATGAGCGCTATCCTCGCTTGATTATCACCCGTCAGGTCAAAAAAGACGGAGGACTCTATTTTGGTCCCTATCCGGATGTGGGCGCGGCCAATGAAATTAAACGATTATTGGATCGAATTTTTCCTTTTCGTAAATGTACCAATCCACCATCGAAGGTTTGTTTTTATTACCATATAGGCCAGTGCGTGGCTCACACCATTTGTAAAAAAGATGAGGCTTATTTCAAAGCCATGGCTCAAGAAGTCTCTGATTTTCTAAAGGGTCAGGATGACAAAATCATCGATGACCTCAAGGTTAAGATGAATGTGGCAGCCCAGACTATGGAATTTGAACGTGCAGCTGAATATCGGGATCTGATTCAGGCTATTGGAACACTTCGGACCAAGCAACGGGTTATGGCCAAGGATCTCCAAAACCGCGATGTCTTTGGTTACTACGTGGATAAGGGTTGGATGTGTGTTCAGGTTTCTTTGTCCGCCAAGGTAAGCTCATTGAGCGCGATGTCAACCTTTTTCCTTACTACAATGATCCAGATGAAGATTTCCTGACCTATGTTGGGCAGTTTTATCAAGAAAAATCTCATCTGGTTCCTAATGAAATTTTGATTCCTCAGGATATTGATGAAGAGGCCGTTAAGGCTTTGGTGGATACCAAAATTCTCAAGCCCCAACGTGGGGAGAAAAAACAACTGGTTAATCTGGCTATCAAAAATGCGCGTGTAAGCTTGGAGCAGAAATTTAACCTACTAGAAAAATCAGTTGAGAAGACACAAGGGGCTATTGAAAATCTAGGGCGACTTTTACAAATTCCAACCCCAGTCCGTATCGAGTCCTTTGACAATTCCAATATCATGGGGACTAGTCCTGTTTCTGCCATGGTTGTTTTTGTTAATGGGAAACCGAGCAAGAAGGATTACCGCAAGTATAAGATTAAGACAGTTGTTGGACCAGATGACTATGCCAGTATGCGAGAGGTTATTCGCAGACGCTATGGTCGAGTTCAACGTGATGGCTTGACACCACCAGACTTAATTGTCATTGATGGGGGACAAGGTCAGGTTAATATCGCTAAGCAAGTTATTCAAGAAGAGTTGGGGTTAGATATTCCTATTGCAGGTCTGCAAAAAAATGACAAGCACCAAACCCATGAATTGCTCTTTGGAGATCCGCTTGAGGTGGTAGAGTTGTCTCGCAATTCTCAAGAATTTTTCCTCCTGCAACGCATTCAGGATGAGGTACACCGTTTTGCCATTACCTTCCACCGACAACTACGTTCTAAAAATTCCTTCTCTTCTCAATTGGATGGGATTGAAGGTTTAGGTCCCAAACGCAAGCAGAATTTGATGAAATATTTTAAATCTCTGACTAAAATCAAGGAAGCCAGCGTGGATGAAATTGTGGGAGTTGGTATACCAAGAGCAGTAGCAGAGGCTGTTCACCAACACTTGAATCCTCAAGAGCGTGTAGAACTAGCTCAGGTAGCAGAGTTGCCTGCTGAATACAAGTTATAAAGCAACAAGAAAAGGTTTTTGCTTTAGCGAGTGCAAGCTAGTCAGAATTGTGGTAAAATAGATAAGATATGACTAAAGAATTTCATCATGTAACGGTCATGCTCCATGAAACCATTGATATGCTTGATGTAAAACCTGACGGTATTTACGTTGATGCGACCTTGGGTGGAGCAGGCCATAGCGAGTATTTATTAAGTAAATTAAGTGAAAAGGGGCATCTCTATGCCTTTGATCAGGACCAGAATGCCATTGACAATGCCCAAAAACGTCTGGCGCCTTATATAGAAAAAGGAATGGTTACCTTCATCAAGGACAACTTCCGTCATTTGCAAGCACGTTTGCAGGAAGCGGGTGTAAGAAGAAATTGATGGCATTTGTTATGACTTGGGAGTATCTAGCCCACAGTTTGATCAAAGGGAACGTGGTTTTTCTTATAAAAAGGATGCCCCGCTCGATATGCGGATGAATCAGGAAGCTAGTTTGACAGCTTATGAGGTTGTCAATCACTATGATTATCATGATTTGGTGCGAATCTTTTTCAAATATGGAGAAGACAAGTTTTCCAAGCAGATTGCTCGAAAGATTGAACAGGCGCGTGAGTTGAAGCCGATTGAGACAACAACAGAATTAGCAGAGATTATCAAGTCTGCTAAGCCTGCCAAGGAACTCAAGAAAAAAGGTCATCCGGCCAAGCAAATTTTCCAAGCTATCCGTATTGAGGTCAATGATGAATTAGGAGCTGCAGATGAGTCCATCCAACAAGCTATGGAATTACTAGCAGTGGACGGAAGAATCTCGGTCATTACCTTTCATTCGCTGGAAGATCGCTTGACCAAGCAATTGTTCAAGGAAGCTTCAACAGTAGAAGTGCCAAAAGGCTTGCCTTTCATCCCAGATGATCTTAAGCCCAAGATGGAATTAGTCTCTCGCAAACCGATTCTACCAAGCAAGGAGGAGTTGGAGGCCAATAATCGTTCCCACTCAGCCAAGTTACGAGTAGCTCGAAAAATTCATAAGTAAGGGGATAAAATGGTAGAAAAAAGAGAAACGACGAGCCAATTACTGCAAGCTCGTATCAAGAGATTTTCACGTGTTGAGAAGGCTTTTTACCTTTCGATTGCCATTACAGCCCTTGTATTAGCCATCAGTGTTGTTTATATGCAGACCAAGCTCTTGCAAGTCCAGAGTGAACTAACGACTGTTAATGCTCAGATTGAAGAAAAGAAGACAGAGCTGGATGATGCTAAGCAAGAAGTCAATGAATTGATCCGTTCAGAGCGTCTGACAGGAATTGCGGATTCTCAAGAACTGCAACTGAATAATGAAAATATCCGATCGGCGGAGTAGTATATGAAAACCTGGAAAGAAAAAATAGTAGACTTTGCCATTAAGAATCGCAAATCTCCCCTTGAAAACCGCAGACGAGTTGGGAAGAGCCTTAGTCTCTTAGCCGTCTTTCTCTTTGCTGTTTTTTTGGTTAACTTTGCGGTGATTATTGGTACGGGGAAGAAGTTTGGTGTTGACCTGGTCAAAGAAGCCAGTAAGGTTCACCAAACGACTCTAACAGTTCCTGCTAAGAGGGGAACCATTTATGATCGTAATGGAACTCCGATTGCTGAGGATGCAACTTCCTATAATGTTTATGCTGTCATTGATAAGGATTATAAATCAGCTAATGGAGATGTTCTATATGTAGCGGAATCTCAGTACAATAAGGTAGCCGAAATTTTCCATAAGTACTTGGATATGGAGGAGACCTACGTCAAGGATCAACTCTCTCAACCAAATCTCAAACAGGTTTCCTTTGGTGCTAAAGGAAATGGGATTACCTACGCAAATATGATGTCCATTAAACAGGACTTAGAAGCTGCTAAGGTCAAGGGTGTTGATTTACGACTAGTCCCAATCGAAGTTATCCAAATGGAAAATTTGCTTCATCCTTTATTGGCTTAGCCCAGTTACGTGAAAATGAATATGGAACAAAAAGTCTCGTTGGGACGTCTGGTGTCGAGAGTTCCTTAAATAGTTTGTTGGCAGGAACAGACGGCATTATTACCTATGAAAAAGATCGTCTAGGCAATATTGTTCCAGGTACGGAACAAGTTACCCAACAAACGGTAAATGGAAAAGATGTCTACACGACCTTATCCAGTCCATTGCAGTCCTTTCTTGAAAGCCAAATGGATGCCTTTCAAGAAAAAGTTAAGGGCAAGTATATGAATGCGACCTTGGTTAGTGCCAAGACAGGGGAAATCCTTGCCACAACCCAAAGACCGACTTTTGATGCAAATACAAAAGAAGGTCTAACAGATGATTTTGTTTGGCGAAATATCCTCTATCAAAGTAACTATGAGCCAGGTTCTACCATGAAGGTCATGACCTTAGCTGCGGCTATTGACAATAAAACCTTCTCTGGAGGCGAATACTTTAATAGTAGTGAATTAAAGGTAGCTGATGCGACTATCAGGGACTGGGATGTGAATGATGGCCTATCATCTGGAAGTATAATGACTTACTCACAAGGGTTTGCTCACTCAAGTAATGTGGGGATGACTTTGCTCCAACAAAGAATGGGGGATACTACTTGGTTAGAATACCTCAATCGATTTAAGTTTGGAGTTCCAACTCGTTTTGGCATGCCAGATGAGTATGCTGGACAACTACCTGCAGATAACGTCGTTAATATTGCCCAGAGTGCTTTTGGTCAAGGTATTTCTGTTACCCAAACCCAGATGCTACGAGCTTTTACAGCAATTGCGAATGATGGGGTTATGCTAGAGCCAAAGTTTATCAGTGCTATTTATGATCCGAACGATCAGACTGTTCGTAAATCACAAAGAGAGGTTGTAGGGAATCCTGTTTCTAAAGAAGCGGCTAGTTTGACTCGAGAAAACATGATTTTTGGTTGGTACAGACCCTATTTATGGGACCATGTATAATCGTAATGATAATAAACCAGTAATTACTGTTCCTGGTCAGAATGTTTCTGTCAAATCTGGAACAGCTCAAATTGCCGATGAGCAAAACGGAGGATATTTAGTTGGGAAAACCAATTATATCTTTTCTGTAGTAACCATGCATCCTTCTGAAAATCCAGACTTTATTCTTTACGTGACAGTTCAACAACCACAGCATTTTTGCTTCGGTACAACTAGGAGAATTTTTCCAACCCTATTCTGGAACGAGCTTCAGCTATGAAGGAGACGCTCAATCTTCAATCTACGGCTAAGAATTTGGACCAAGTGACAACTACAACTAGTTATGCAATGCCAGAACTGAAGGATTATGGTCCTGGAGAACTAGCTGAAGAACTCCGTCGTAACCTTGTACAACCAATTGTTATCGGTTCAGGAACAAAAATCAAAGAAAGCTCAGTAGAAGAAGGAACCAATCTAGATGCCAATCAGCAAATCTTACTCCTTTCAGATAAGGTAGAAGAGATGCCTGACTTATATGGCTGGTCTAAGAAAAATGTTGAAACCTTTGCCAAATGGCTGAATCTTGAAGTTGAGTTTGAAGGTACAGGAGAAACTGTTAAAAAGCAAAGTGTTCGTTCTAATACAGCTTTAAAAGATTTACAGAAAATAAAAATAACATTAGGAGATTAGAATGCTTATTTCTATCTTTGCTGGAGTGATTGCCTTTATTCTAACAGTCATAGGAATTCCAGCCTTTATCCGTTTTTACCATAAAGCACAGATTACCGGTCAACAGATGCATGAGGATGTCAAACAACACCAAGCAAAAGCTGGGACACCAACAATGGGAGGACTCGTCTTTCTCCTAGCAGGAGTTTTAGTTAGTCTGGTCCTTGCTCTCGTGACTAATCAATTAACCAATAATGTCGGAATGATCCTCTTCATCCTGGTCTTATATGGTTTGGTTGGTTTCTTGGATGATTTTCTCAAGGTTTTTCGTAAAATCAATGAGGGACTCAATCCTAAACAGAAGCTTTTGCTTCAGTTGGTCGGAGGAGTTATCTTCTATATCTTCTATGAAAGAGGTGGAGATATCTTAAATGTATTTGGTTATCCCTTGCATTTAAGTATTCTTTATATTCTCTTTGCCCTCTTCTGGTTAGTTGGTTTTTCAAACGCAGTTAACCTGACTGACGGAATCGATGGCTTGGCAAGTATTTCGGTGGTGATTAGCCTATCTGCCTACGGAGTGATTGCCTATGTGCAAAATCAGCTCGATATCTTACTAGTGATTGTAGCTATGATTGGTGGTCTTCTTGGCTTCTTTGTCTTTAACCACAAGCCTGCCAAAGTTTTCATGGGAGATGTAGGTAGCCTAGCCCTTGGAGGGATGTTGGCGGCTATTTCCATGGCACTGCACCAAGAATGGACGCTGCTTTTGATTGGTTTAGTGTATGTCTTTGAAACAACATCTGTTATGATGCAAGTCACCTACTTTAAGTTGACTGGAGGAAAACGTATCTTCCGTATGACACCAGTTCACCACCATTTTGAGTTGGGGGGCTTTTCTGGGAAAGGCCAAGCTTGGAGTGAGTGGAAGGTCGACTTCTTCTTCTGGGGAGTGGGCTTGCTCGCTAGTCTCTTGACTTTAGTTTTCATGTATTTGTTCTAAAAAGAGAATGTGGAATCATCAGATAGAGAAGGATTAAGTTCCTTCTCTTTTTTATTTCCATCAGTTTATTGTTTCCCCTTCTCAAAAAAATAGGTAAATTTATGGTAAAAATGGAAATAGAAAGTTGAAATGATGAGTTATTTTTAAAAAAAGTATAGATTTGACAAATCCAAGTTTAAGTTAGGGATGCGAACTTTCAAGACAGGGATCGCTGTTTTTTTAGTTCTCATGATTTTTGGTTTTTTTGGTTGGAAAGGACTTCAGATTGGAGCCTTGACTGCGGTTTTTAGTTTAAGAGAAGACTTTGACAAGAGTGTTCATTTTGGTACTTCTCGTATTCTCGGAAATAGTATCGGTGGTTTTTTATGCCCTGATTTTTCTTTCTCTTAAATAATCTTTTTCACGGAGCCTTCTGGGTAACCCTCCTAGTTGTTCCAATTTGCACCATGTTAACCATTATGACAAATGTTGCTATGAACAATAAAGCAGGTGTTATCGGTGGAGTTGCGGCTATGTTGATTATTACCTTATCAATTCCAAGCGGTGAGACAGTTTTGTACGTGTTTGCTCGAGTTTTTGAAACCTTTATGGGTGTTTTTTTGTAGCAATTCTTGTAAATTACGATATTAATCGTTTACGAAGTATTTTAGAGAAAAAGAAAAAAATAATGTTACAAGATATAACATTATTGATTGACGATTGAATTTTTTTAGACTATAATAGACAGAAAGAAGGAAGTGTACATGAAGGAAAAAGAATTTCGTCGCAATATGGCAGTTTTTTTCCTATTGGTAGTGTTATGAAACTGACCGATCTTTCGGCGCGCCAAATTCGTTATTATGAAGACCAGGAATTGATTAAGCCTGATCGTAACGAGGGCAATCGCCGTATGTATTCTTTGAATGACATGGATCGATTACTTGAGATTAAAGATTATATCTCTGAAGGTCTGAACATTGCTGCCATCAAGAAAAAATATGCTGAACGTGAGGCGAAGTCTAAAAAACCAGTGAGTCAAACTGAAGTGCGTAGAGCGCTTCGGAATGAAGTTCTCCAGCAAAGTCGCTTCGCTTCTCAACAATCACCTTTTGGTCGCGGTTAGGCAACCGCAAGTCGTCATATATAAGGAGAAAAACCATGCCAATCACAGCTGCAGATATTCGTCGTGAAGTTAAGGAAAAAAATGTAACCTTTATCCGTCTCATGTTTTCAGATATTTTGGGAACTATGAAAAACGTCGAAATTCCTGCTACAGATGAACAACTAGACAAGGTCTTGTCAAACAAGGCTATGTTTGATGGATCTTCTATTGAAGGGTTTGTTCGTATCAACGAATCAGATATGTACCTCTACCCTGACTTGGACACTTGGACAGTCTTTCCTTGGGGAGATGAGAACGGTAGTGTCGCAGGATTGATCTGTGATGTCTATACAACAGAAGGGGAACCATTTGCAGGAGATCCTCGTGGAAACCTCAAACGTGCTCTTCGTCACATGGAAGAAGTTGGATTCAAATCTTTCAACCTTGGACCAGAGCCAGAATTCTTCCTATTTAAGCTTGATGAAAATGGAGATCCAACTCTTGAGGTAAATGACAAGGGTGGTTACTTTGATTTGGCGCCTACTGACCTTGCTGACAACACTCGTCGTGAGATTGTGAATGTCTTGACCAAAATGGGATTTGAAGTTGAAGCAAGTCACCACGAAGTTGCTGTAGGTCAACATGAGATTGACTTTAAGTACGATGAAGTTCTTCGTGCTTGTGATAAGATTCAAATCTTTAAACTTGTTGTAAAAACAATTGCACGTAAACATGGTTTGTATGCAACCTTTATGGCTAAACCAAAATTTGGTATCGCTGGTTCAGGTATGCACTGCAATATGTCTTTGTTTGATGCGGAAGGAAACAATGCCTTCTTTGATCCAAATGATCCAAAGGGATGCAGTTGTCAGAAACTGCTTACTACTTCCTTGGTGGTTTGATCAAACATGCCTATAACTATACAGCAATCATGAACCCAACCGTTAACTCATACAAACGTTTGGTTCCAGGCTACGAAGCCCCTGTTTACATCGCTTGGGCTGGCCGTAACCGTTCACCACTTGTCCGCGTACCAGCATCACGCGGAATGGGAACACGTTTGGAGTTGCGTTCAGTGGACCCAATGGCGAACCCATATATTGCTATGGCTGTTCTTTTAGAAGTTGGTTTGAACGGTATCGAAAACAAAATCGAAGCACCAGCACCAATCGAAGAAAATATCTACATTATGACTGCTGAAGAGCGTAAAGAGGCTGGCATCACAGACCTTCCATCAACTCTTCACAATGCTTTGAAAGCTTTGACAGAAGACGAAGTGGTTAAGGCAGCTCTAGGTGAGCACATCTATACTAGCTTCCTTGAGGCCAAACGTATCGAGTGGGCAAGCTATGCGACCTTCGTTTCGCAATGGGAAATTGACAACTACCTAGATCTTTACTAATGATAAATATAGTTAATTAGTTTATAAAATACATGTTATAATAAAGCTATGGCATATAGTACAGATTTTAAACAACGAGCATTAAATTACATCAAAGAGGGGACACAGCCATGTCGAGGCATCCAAAGTTTTTGACGTTGGCGTCAGAACTCTCTTCACATGGGAAAAGAAATTACGTGAACAAGGGCACTTAGAGCGGAAAAAGAGTCGCCAAAAAGCCGAAAGATTCCTTTGGAGGAGTTGAAGGCCTTTGTAGAGGCTCATCCAGATGCTTTTTTTACGGGAAATTGCGGCACATTTTTGATTGTGCTGTTCCTTCAGTATGGGCAGCTTTTAAAGCAGATCAATGTCACTTTAAAAAAAGACGACTAGCTTTAAGGAACAAGATCCAGAGAAAGTCGCTGAATTTCTTGATATTTTGGATAATCTAAAAGATTTACCAGTCGTATATATTGACGAAACAGGAATCGACCGCTACCTCTATCGTTCTCATGCACGGGCTCCTAGGGGAGAGAAAGTCTATGAAAAGATTAATGGATGGCGTTTTGAGCGGACTTCAATTGTTGCAGGACAAGTAGATGGAGAGTTTATAGCTCCTATGATTTACAAGGAAAGCATGACGAGCGACTTCTTTGTGAAGTGGTTCAAAACGCAACTCCTGCCTGCTTTGAAGACACCTCATGTCATTGTCATGGACAATGCTAGTTTTCATCCCAAGAAAATTTTGGATGAACTTTGCGTCAAAGATAAACACTTTTTCTTACCTCTACCACCTTATTCACCAGATTTGAATCCCATTGAGCAAGCTTGGGCTGTCTTGAAAAAGAAAGTGACAGATTTATTAAGGGAAGTCCCAAATATCTTTGAATGTTTAGAGTGCTTTTTAAAAACTAAATGAATATAATAAGATTGTCCGTGAGGACGATCTTTTTTTCTTGCATTTTATATCGAGGTGTGATATATTCTCTATAACGAAGTGCGATATATCAAACTAAATAGGAGGTCTGGTTAAATGGAATTAACAGATAAGATTAGGCGTGTCTACCTTCCCATGACTGAAACGGGATTTTATATTCTGTTTTGTCTGCAAAAGGAGAACCATGGCTATGGTATTACGCAAAAGGTCAAAGAAATGACAGATTCGCAGGTTTCGATTAGTCCTGGAACTATGTATGGAACCCTGTCAAAGATGGAAAAGGATGGTTTGATTTCCTTTGTCCGAGAAGAGGAAAAACGAAAAATCTATCAGATAACAGACTTGGGCCGTAAAGTTTTAGAGATTGAGTTGAAACGTATTGAACGACTCTACAGAAACAGTCGGGAGGAGCTTTGATGGAAAAGAAAGTTGTTTATAGAATTGCTACCATTGCGGATTATGATAGAGAGGCTCTCTATCTCGGAGAAATGCATGCTCAGGGCTGGAAACTTAAGGAAGTAAGCTATTCTAACTTAGTAGTTGCGGTTAAGTATACTTTTGAAAAGTGCCAACCGGAGCAGGTGGTTTATCAGTTGGACTTTTATCCTATGAAAAAATCAGAGAGAGCTTCCTATTTACAATTATATAAAGACTGTGGCTGGGAGCATATTACAAACTTTAATGGTTTTTCCTACTTTAGAAAGCTTTATTCTGGAGTTGAGTCGGATGCCGAGTTTGAAATTTATAATGACGCGGCCGGGAAGTTAGCAATGGTCAAGAAGATTTTAACAATGCGGATGCTTCCTGTTTTGCTTCTCTTTTCAGCGCTACTACCGGTTTTCTCAAAGTTACTCAGTGGAAGAAGTTATTTCAGTTGGGGAATGTTTTTGATTGTTATCATAGACTGTACTTTATTGATAGTTTTCGCGATTCAGATTTCTTATATTTTTTGGAGATTGATTCAAAAGTGGAAAGAATTATCTGATAAATAAAACCATGCATGTTTTCTAATTTGGAGGTCAGACAATGAATAGCAAAGTACAATTTCGAATGTTTATCATTTTTGATTTGGATAAGGTAGAAGAGTATTTGCATGAGATGCATTTGAAAGGTTGGAGATATAAAGCAAATCGTTTTGGCTTTTTCTATTTTGAGCAATGCCAACCAGATGATGTGGTTTACTGTGTATGGAATACTAGCTATCTTAGAAAAAATGAGGTAGATTTACAAAGTATTAAGGATAGAGGATGGGAATTTGTGGAAAATTGTTCTTATTCTGTTTTTCGAAAGGCAACTGATGATTTAGTTCCGAACGATCAAATTTTTATGAACAATCGTCTTAGATGGGATGGTGTGAAATCTGGACTTCGTACATCTACAGTTTCTATCTCTGGCGGTCTAGTTATTTGTATGAGCTTGTTTCGTGAAAGTCTCTCTCAATCGTTCTTCCTTATTTTTGCCCTTTATGCCCTCATGATTTCCTATCTAATCTATAGTTTTTATAGACTTAAAAAGAAATATCTTGAGAATGTAAGATGATTTTCTAGGTCCTCAGACTGATTTTTAGCACTCTTGGTAAAAGAGTGCTAATTTTTTGAGTTTTTGTCTTGACATTCTTTTCTAAGGGTGTATAATAGAATCATAAGTTAGCACTTGGAAGTGTCGAGTGCTAAAAAGATCTATCAGAGAGGAGTAGCGAGATGGTTACAGAACGTCAGCAGAATATTTTAAATCTGATTATTGACATCTTTACCAAAACGCACGAACCTGTTGGATCCAAAGCCTTGCAAGAGTCTATCAACTCTAGTAGTGCTACCATTCGAAATGACATGGCTGCTTTAGAAAGCAAGGTTTACTTGAAAAGGCACATACTTCCAGTGGTCGGATGCCGAGTGTGGCTGGATTTCAATACTATGTCAAACACTCCTTATCCTTCGACCGTTTAGCTGAAAATCAAGTTTATGAGATTGTAAAAGCCTTTGATCAGGAATTCTTCAAACTTGAGGATATTCTTCAAGAGGCAACGAGAATCTTGACAGACTTGAGTGGTTGTACGGTTGTAGCACTGGATGTAGAACCAAGTAGGCAGAAGCTAACAGCTTTTGATATTGTTGTCCTCGGGCAACATACAGCTCTTGCTGTTTTTACGCTTGATGAGTCTAGAACAGTTACCAGTCAGTTTTTGATTCCGAGAAATTTCTTGCAGGAGGATTTAAATCGCCTCAAGACCATGATTCAAGAACGTTTCCTGGATCAGACTGTTTTGGATATTCACTATAAGATTCGGACAGAGATACCGCAAATTATCCAACGTTACTTCACAACAACGGATAACGTTATGGATCTTATTGAGCATATCTTCAAAGAAATGTTTAATGAAAATATCGTGGTTTCTGGGAAAGTCAATCTCTTGAATTTTGCGAATCTAGCAGCTTATCAATTCTTTGATCAACCACAAAAGGTGGCTTTGGAAATTCGAGAAAATCTGATTGGCGACCAGATGCAAAGTGTCCGAGTTGCGGATAGCCAAGAATCCTGTTTAGCTGACTTAGCAGTGATTAGCAGTAAGTTCCTGATTCCCTATCGTGGATTTGGAATCCTTGCGATTATAGGTCCCGTTAATCTGGATTATCAACAATTGGTTAATCAACTTAATGTTGTCAATCGAGTTTGACTATGAAGTTGACGGATTTTTACCGCTATCTCAGCAGCAATCACTATGAAGTGAATTAAGATTGAAATCATTAAAGGAGGCGAAAATGGCCCAAGATATTAAAAATGAAGAAGTAAAAGAAGAGGAAGTTGTGGAAACAGCTGAAGAAACAACTCCTGAGAAGTCTGAACTGGACTTGGCAAATGAACGTGCCGAAGAATTTGAAAACAAATACCTTCGTGCTCATGCAGAGATGCAAAACATTCAGCGCCGTGCCAATGAAGAACGTCAACTCTTGCAACGCTATCGCAGCCAAGATTTGGCCAAAGCAATCTTGCCATCACTGGATAACCTTGAACGTGCCCTTGCCGTCGAAGGTTTGACAGATGATGTGAAGAAGGGATTGGAAATGGTCCAAGAAAGTTTGGTACATGCTCTGAAAGAAGAAGGAATTGAAGAAATTCCAGCAGATGGTGAATTTGACCATAACTACCACATGGCCATTCAAACAGTTCCAGCAGATGACGAACATCCAGCAGATACCATCGCACAAGTCTTCCAAAAAGGCTACAAACTCCATGACCGTATCCTAAGACCGGCTATGGTAGTGGTGTATAATTAGGAGTTTTATATGTCGAAACAATATAGTAGGAAGATGAGAATGAAAAAGATAGCGTCTACAAATTGGGCTATTGGAATTGTCGTTTTCTTTTTTTGGTAGTAGGGATATTTTTTTGCTTATCCTATTTCGGAAGGAGCACAAGTTTCTTATTTTGGAACGCATCCAGTAATTTGGTTGCAAAAAGTATTAGAACTTATATTGCAACCTATTTTAATTGGTCAATTGTTATTATTAATTACAGAGGATATGTCAGTAAATAAGAAAGACTGATTTAGTCTTGTCCGAAACGACACTAAACTATGAAAGAAAGATTAACATTGGTTCGGCTTTACCAATAGTGAGCGAAGCGAACCAAAGGTGATACTCTTCGCCGTGGCGGTATTTTCGCAAACTTTGAGACCTGAGGCTCAAAGTTTAGTCACAGAGATTGACGAGTCAAGCTCTGACGGCGTCGCCACTTAAGAAGAGTATCAAAAAGAAAAAAGAGTATAAAATTTAAGGAGAAAAACATATGTCTAAAATTATCGGTATTGACTTAGGTACAACAAACTCAGCAGTAGCAGTTCTTGAAGGAACTGAAAGCAAAATTATCGCAAACCCAGAAGGAAACCGCACAACTCCATCTGTAGTGTCATTCAAAAATGGTGAAATCATCGTTGGTGACGCTGCAAAACGTCAAGCAGTAACAAATCCAGATACAGTTATCTCTATCAAATCTAAGATGGGTACTTCTGAAAAAGTTTCTGCTAACGGTAAAGAATACACTCCACAAGAAATCTCAGCTATGATTCTTCAATACTTGAAAGGTTATGCTGAAGAATACCTTGGTGAAAGTAACTAAAGCAGTTATCACAGTTCCAGCTTACTTTAACGATGCTCAACGTCAAGCAACTAAAGACGCTGGTAAAATTGCTGGTCTTGAAGTAGAACGTATTGTCAACGAACCAACTGCAGCAGCTCTTGCTTACGGTTTGGACAAGACTGACAAAGAAGAAAAAATCTTGGTATTCGACCTTGGTGGTGGTACATTCGACGTATCTATCCTTGAATTAGGTGATGGTGTCTTTGACGTATTGGCAACTGCAGGGGATAACAAACTCGGTGGTGACGACTTTGACCAAAAAATCATCGACCACTTGGTAGCAGAATTCAAGAAAGAAAACGGCATTGACTTGTCAACAGACAAGATGGCCCTTCAACGTTTGAAAGACGCAGCTGAAAAAGCGAAGAAAGACCTTTCTGGTGTGACTTCAACACAAATCAGCTTGCCATTTATCACTGCTGGTGAAGCTGGACCTCTTCACTTGGAAATGACCTTGACTCGTGCGAAATTTGACGATTTGACTCGTGACCTTGTAGAACGTACAAAAGTTCCAGTTCGCCAAGCCCTTTCAGATGCAGGTTTGAGCCTGTCAGACATTGACGAAGTCATCCTTGTTGGTGGTTCAACTCGTATCCCAGCCGTTGTAGAAGCTGTTAAGGCTGAAACTGGTAAAGAACCAAACAAATCAGTGAACCCTGATGAAGTTGTTGCCATGGGTGCTGCGATCCAAGGTGGTGTGATCACTGGTGATGTGAAAGACGTTGTCCTTCTTGACGTAACTCCATTGTCACTTGGTATCGAAACAATGGGTGGAGTCTTCACAAAACTCATCGACCGTAACACAACTATTCCAACATCTAAATCACAAGTCTTCTCAACTGCGGCAGACAACCAACCAGCCGTTGATATCCACGTTCTTCAAGGTGAACGCCCAATGGCAGCAGATAACAAGACTCTTGGACGTTTCCAATTGACAGATATCCCAGCTGCACCTCGTGGTATCCCACAAATCGAAGTAACATTCGACATCGACAAGAACGGTATCGTATCTGTTAAAGCCAAAGACCTTGGAACTCAAAAAGAACAAACAATTGTTATCCAATCTAACTCAGGTTTGACAGACGAAGAAATCGATCGCATGATGAAAGATGCAGAAGCTAACGCTGAAGCAGATAAGAAACGTAAAGAAGAAGTTGACCTTCGTAACGAAGTAGACCAAGCAATCTTTGCGACTGAAAAGACAATCAAAGAAACTGAAGGTAAAGGCTTCGATGCAGAACGTGATGCTGCCCAAGCTGCCCTCGATGAGCTTAAGAAAGCCCAAGAAGACAACAACTTGGACGAAATGAAAGCAAAACTTGAAGCATTGAACGAAAAAGCTCAAGGACTTGCTGTTAAACTCTACGAACAAGCTGCAGCAGCGCAACAAGCTCAAGCAGGAGCAGAAGGCGCACAAGCAACAGGAAACGCAGGCGATGATGTTGTAGACGGAGAGTTTACTGAGAAGTAACTACAAGTCAGGAGAATTTTATGAAGGTTGATGAATTAATTGCAAACCTTGAAAAAAACGGTTTGAAATATATCGTAAAAAAATAATAAAGAACAAACAGCACTTTATTATTTTTGATGATATTATCGGTAATAAATTTTTTTAGAAATCCATTATAGTAAAGATAATGAAGTGACAATCGTAAAATTTCATAGAGATACTTTATTACCAACATCTTTAGAAGGTATAGATGAAAAATTCGGGAGATGACGACAATTCTATAACACGACAAGTGAGATCGGAGGATTGTAATAGTGAAGATATTATTATGATTGCGATTGCTAGCTATAATGAAGTAAAAAGAAAGTATAAATTAAAAACATAAAAAAATGAGATTCTTGTTTCAGTTTTTAAATGGCTTAGTTAATACAGATTGGAAATCCAGAGGTTGCAACCCAGCCTCTGTTTTTCGGTAAAATAGAGGATATTGCGTATGAAAAAAGTACTTTGTATCATTTATCCTAATTTTTCTCTCTATGAGATAACCGCTTTAACAAGTACTTTAGCTCTGTCTTTTGACGTCACGATTGATTATGTCGCTTCAGATCATTCGATAGTGGTCTCTGAGGATGGTTTGCCCTGTCAACCGACGAAAACACTGGATCAAATAAACCTAGAAGATTATTCTTGTGTCATTTTGCCAGGAATGGTAAATATAGGACCTGCTCTACAGGATGGGAAATTGATTTCGTTCTTGAGGGATCTTGGTGAGCAAGATGTCTTGATTGCAGCCACTTCTTCAGCACCTCTTTTATTGGCAAAAGCAGGCTTGTTGAAGGACACGAAATTTACAGGTGGCATTTGGCAAAACTTCTTTGACTATTTTGAATTTCTTCCACGTGAAAATTTCCAACCGAAAGTTCTTGTGCAAGATAAACAGATCATTACGGCTATCGGTTTTGCTCATCAAGAGTTTGCAAGGAAAGTGATTCTAAGTTTAGGGTTGGCAGAGAATACGGATAACTATTTTAAAGAACATAACGAGTATGCAGAAGAGGATTTGATATTTACTCTATCAGATGAAGAGTTTGATCAAGTGAAGCGAAGTATAGAAAACATCCTCTAAAGATTTACTTATAAATTATAGAAAGGAACAAAGAGCGTTCGGGGAATTGAACTCGAGCGGAAAGCTTGGAAATTAGATAAACCTCCTAAGAAATTAGGATTTCTTGTCGGTTTCCTAAATTTCAGTCGCTTTCTGTTCGCTCTTAGTATCTTGTATGAACAATACTGAATTTTACGACCGTTTGGGCGTTTCGAAAAATGCATCTCAAGATGAGATCAAGAGAGCCTATCGGAAATTATCTAAAAAATATCACCCAGATATCAACAAGGATCCTGGAGCTGAGGACAAGTACAAGGAAGTTCAAGAAGCTTATGAAACTTTGAGCGATGAACAGAAACGTGCTGCCTATGACCAATATGGTGCTGCGGGTGCCAATGGTGGTTTTGGTGGTGCAGGCGGTTTCGGAGGCTTCGATGGAGCAGGTGGCTTTGGCGGATTTGAAGATATCTTCTCAAGCTTCTTTGGCGGTGGAGGTGCATCACGTAATCCAAACGCCCCTCGTCAAGGTGACGACCTCCAGTATCGCGTTCATTTGACTTTGAAGAAGCTATTTTTGGTACAGAAAAGGAAGTCAAATACAATCGTGAAGCAAGCTGTCGTACTTGTAATGGATCTGGTGCTAAACCTGGAACAAGTCCAGTTACTTGTGGACGCTGTCATGGTTCAGGTGTGATCAATGTTGATACCCAAACACCGCTCGGTATGATGCGTCGCCAGGTAACCTGTGATGTCTGTCATGGCCGTGGTCAAGAAATCAAAGACCCATGTACAACCTGTCATGGAACTGGTCATGAAAAACAAGCCCATAGCGTACACGTAAAAATCCCTGCTGGTGTGGAAACAGGTCAACAAATCCGCCTAGCTGGTCAAGGTGAAGCTGGCTTTAATGGAGGCCCTTATGGTGACTTGTATGTAGTAGTTTCGGTGGAAGCAAGTGATAAATTTGAACGTGAAGGAACTACTATCTTCTATAATTTGAACCTCAATTTTGTTCAAGCAGCACTTGGTGATACAGTAGACATCCCTACAGTTCATGGTGATGTAGAATTAGTCATTCCAGAAGGAACTCAGACTGGTAAACGATTCCGCCTACGTGGTAAAGGTGCGCCTAGCCTTCGTGGTGGTGCCCTTGGTGACCAATACGTTACTGTCAATGTTGTTACCCCAACAGGTTTGAATGACCGCCAAAAAGCAGCCTTGAAAGAATTCGCAGCTGCAGGTGATTTGAAAGTAAATCCAAAGAAAAAAGGCTTCTTTGACCATATTAAGGATGCCTTTGAAGGAGAATAAAGCATAAAGTAAAAAGAGCCTTCGGGCTCTTTTTCGTGCAATCTTTAGAATGTTATACTCAATGAAAATCAAAGAGCAAACTAGGAAGCTAGCCGCAGGCTGTACTTGAGTACGGCAAGGCGACGCTGACGTGGTTTGAATTTGATTTTCGAAGAGTATTAGCATGGGAGAAATCATTTTCAGACTAGTCTGTTATTGATATTTTTGAGTGAGTAAGCCAGCCTCATCCATCTCCTGGATGAGTTGCTTTAGTTCCGCTTCCTTGCCAGGTTTCACGGTGACGGTATCAATGTGCTTAATAGCCGAATTATCCTGAAAATCCACCAAGGTCAAAGCTTTTTCATAGAATGCGATCCCCTTTTTCATGCTTTCCGGATCATTCAAAGTTAGAATTGTGTAAGAAGAATGTGATTTCTTTCCGTTTTCTCGGAAATACTTCTCGCCTTCCTCCTCTAAAAATTGGGATAAACCATGATTGAATAAGTTGTCCTCTACTGAATGGTAGGAAATATCACCTGCCTGTAGAACATAGACCTTGAGTCGATTTTTAGTCAGGTTAGGACTTTCTTTTAGGACTGGGTGGCTATTGACAACATCATCAGAGAAAGTCACATAAAAATCTAAGCCTCCACCCTCGAATTGATAGCTTCCATTTGATTCTACTTTTTCAGGAGGCAGGTCAAGGGAGATAAAAATTTGTTTTAAGGCTTCATTTCCTTCTCGGATGTCACTCGTTGAGGCCTTGAACAGATTGGCCAGTATTAGAAATGCTAGGGCTACAAGAAGGCAGAGGCCACCACAAAAGATCAGGATGATACGCGTCAGAACTTTAAAAAACTGTTTCATTTTCATGCCCTCCCTGGTCTGTTAGGATTTGCTACCCCAAATGGATTTAAAGGGGAAATAAGGAAAATTGGAGTTTCCCTTTCCTTAGTTTTCTTCAGTTTCCTGCAATTCTTTTAGTACAGCTAATCTTGTTTGGACGTCTTTTTCCAAGACTTTAAACTTATAGGTCAAATCTTTTTGATATTCCTTGATGAGTTCTTTTTGTTGGTCGATAATTTGCAGGCTATCTTGGATGATATCCAAGTCATCCTTAATGGCTTCAACACGATCAGTTGTATCTAGAACCTCTTCAGTGATAGCTTGGCGGTTCTTAACGAGGAGGTATGAACCGACTGCAGAACCTGCAAAAAGTAGTAAGTTTGATAGTTTCATAGTGACTCCTTAAGCGTTTTTGATCGTTTCAGCGACTTGGGCAAGTTTGTCGAAGTCTGGTTCATGGGCGATAAAGTCAATCTTGAGGTCGTCATCTGCACTATAGCGAGGGACAAGGTGGACATGGGTATGGAAAACAGTTTGTCCAGCAACTTCTTCGCAGTTGGCGATGATATTCATACCTTCAGCTTTGGTAGCTTTCATGACTTTTGAGCAATCTTTGGTACTTGGGCGAAAAGTTGGCTAGCACTAGTAGCATCCATTTCTAAAAGGTTGCGATAGTGTTCTTTTGGTACGACCAAGGTGTGACCAGGTGTTACTTGTGAGATATCAAGGAAGGCAAGAACTTGATCATCTTCGTAAACCTTTGATGCGGGAATCTCCCCTGCGATAATTTTACAAAAAATGCAATCTGACATAAAATCTACCTCTACTGTATTGAATTTTGATATAATATAGCTACATTATACCAGATTTGGAGAAAATATGTTAGAAATTAAAAACCTGACAGGGGGCTATGTTCATGTCCCTGTCTTGAAAGATGTGTCCTTTACAGTCGAGAGTGGACAGTTGGTCGGTTTGATTGGTCTCAATGGTGCTGGAAAATCAACGACCATCAATGAAATTATTGGACTTTTGACACCTTATAGTGGGGAAATCAACATCGACGGACTAACCTTAGGTGCCAATCCTCGTGAATATCGTCAGCAGATTGGTTACATTCCTGAAACTCCTAGTTTGTACGAAGAATTGACTCTTAGAGAACATATCGAGACGGTTGCCATGGCCTATGGTATTGAGCAAAACCTAGCTTTTGAACGTGTAGAACCTCTTTTAAAAATGTTCCGTTTAGATCAGAAATTAGATTGGTTCCCTGTTCATTTTTCGAAAGGGATGAAACAGAAGGTCATGATTATCTGTGCCTTTGTCGTGGATCCGAGTCTCTTTATCGTCGATGAACCTTTCCTTGGTCTTGATCCCCCTGGCAATTTCGGACTTGATTCAGCTTTTGGATCTTGAAAAGAAAAAAGGCAAGTCTATTCTCATGAGTACCCACGTTCTTGACTCTGCTGAAAAAATGTGTGACTCTTTTGTCATTCTTCATAAAGGCCAAGTGAGAGCTAAAGGGGATCTTGAAGAGCTGAGACAAGCTTTTGCCATGCCAGAAGCAAGTCTCAATGATATCTATTTGGCTTTGACCAAAGAGGAGGACAGATGAAAGACTTGTTTCTAAAGCGAAAGCAGGCTTTTCGTAAAGAGTGTGTCGGTTATCTGCGTTATGTGCTCAATGACCACTTTGTCTTGTTTTTACTGGTCTTAGTAGGTTTTCTAGCCTATCAGTATAGTCAGCTGCTCCAGCATTTTCCTGAGAATCATTTACCAATCCTAGGTTTAATTGGGATTGTCTCTGTTTTACTCTTGCTTTGGGGTGGAATCGCGACTTATGTGGAAGCGCCTGATAAGCTCTTTCTCTTAGTAGCTGAAGAAGAAGTGAGAGAACACATCCAGAAGCAAAGTCTAGTTTCCTTCATCTTTTGGGTCAGTGTACAGACTCTCTTTTTGCTCTTTTTTGCTCCTTTATTTTTAGCCATGGGCTTAGGCTTAGGAGTTTTTGGGGTCTATGTTCTTCTGTTGGGAGTCGGGAAATATTTCCTGTTTCAGAAAAAGACTGGCAAGTTTTTTAGTGCAAATCATCTGGACTGGGACTATGTGATTGCCCAAGAAAGTAAACGCAAGCAGTTTTTACTCCGTTTCTTTGCCCTCTTTACCCAAGTCAAGGGAATTTCAAACAGCGTCAAGCGACGAGCTTATCTAGATGTTATCCTAAAAGTTGTTCAGAAGGTGCCGAGCAAGATTTGGCAGAACCTCTATCTTCGTTCTTATCTGCGAAATGGAGATCTTTTTGCCCTCAGTCTTCGTCTCCTCTTCCTATCCTTGCTGGCGTTGATCTTTATCGAGCAAGCTTGGATAGCGACAGCAGTAGTAGTTTTATTTAACTATCTCCTGCTCTTTCAGTTATTGGCCCTCTATCATGCCTTTGACTACCAATATTTGACCCAACTTTTCCCGCTAGACAAGGGGCAAAAGGAAAAAGGGTTACAGGCGGTTGTCCGAGGATTGACTGGTTTTGTTTTATTGGTTCAACTGGTAGTTGGGTTGATTACCCTCCAAGAAAAACTAGCCCTTCTAGCCCTCCTTGGAGCTGGTCTGGTCTTACAAATTTTGTATCTCCCTTATCAGGTGAAACGTCAGATGCAGGACTAATACTCTTCGGAAATCTCTTCAAACTAGGTCAGCATCCATCTGCAACCTCAAAGCAGTGCATTGAGCAACCTGCGGCTAGCTTCCTAGTTTGCTCTTTGATTTTCATTGAGTATAACATTGCTTATATGATACTAAAAAAGAAGTTGAGTTCAATCTGTCTTAGCTTCTTTTTAGTTACTACAGGATAATGGTTGGTCCGTAGAGACTTATACTCTTCGAAAATCTCTTCAAACTAGGTCAGCTTTATCTGCAACCTCAAAGCTATGCTTTGAGTAACCTGCGGCTAGCTTCCTAGTTTGCTCTTTGATTTTCATTGAGTATAACATTGCTTATATGATACTAAAAAAGAAGTTGAGTTCAATCTGTCTCAGCTTCTTTTTAGTTACTACAGGATAATGGTTGGTCCGTAGAGACTCAACTTGGTTTTGACTTGGTCAAAGTGAAAGCGGTCATAGGCTCTCCAAGCGGCACGGGTAGGAGCGTCTGGATTGAGGGCACTGAGGCCCATGAGAAGACTGGAAGTTTGGTAAAATTTTTCCAGCTCAATCAAGAATCGATTATCCACTGTCTCAGCTTTAGAGAGAAAGCGGAGGATATTGTCCAGTTGCTCCTGAAAACGGACATCGTCAGCTGTTGCTTGTTTGCAGACTTGGTAGGCTTTGTTTAACTCAGTTATCAGTGTCTGAGCTCTTTTGATGGGGTCTGTATCCGCCATGAGAATTCCTCCTTTGTGATGGTTTTAAAGTTGTTTTGAGCCTTTATCTTTCTATAATCCTAGCCTATCACTTTTTTACTCATTTTTTACTTTCAAATCTTTAATTGTCATTGAAATTTCCTGAATGGTAATAGCGATATTTTTATGATAAAATAGTTGTAAGGTTATCATGGTTATTTAGTAAAAACTTCAACGCTTTAGGAATTTTTGAGAACCGTTTAGGATTTGGTGAAAAATAGTTTCTAGACTTATGCTATCCTCTTTTTAGGAGGTTTTATCCATGAACTACATGATCATCCAAAAAGAGAAAGAAATTTTCAAATTAAACATAAAGGATATCTACTATATCCAAACGCATCCAAGCAAAGCCCATACCGTGCAGATTGTTACAGAAAATACTAGTTTTGATCTATTTCAAAATTTAAGCAAGCTTGAGAAACAATATGGGGAAACCTTAACGAGATGTCATCGAAATTGTCTGGTCAACCTTGAACGAGTAAATCCATGGAACTTCAATCAAAGACCCTCTTTCTTGGAGAAGAAGGTCAATATGCTGTTCAGTATGCCAGACGTCGCTATAGAGAAATTCGCCAAAAATGGTTAAAACAAGGAGAGTAAGAAGATGAGAATATTTGTTTTAGAAGATGATTTTTCCCAACAAGCTAGAATTGAAACGACCATTGAGAAACTTTTGAAAAAACAGAGTATCGTTCCCAGCTCTTTTGAGGTCTTTGGCAAGCCAGATCAACTGCTGGCAGAGGTGCATGAGAAGGGGGCGCATCAGCTTTTCTTTTTGGATATTGAGATTCGAAACGAAGAGATGAAGGGGCTAGAAGTGGCTAGAAAGATTCGAGATCGGGATCCTTATGCCTTGATCGTCTTTGTGACGACTCACTCAGAGTTTATGCCCCTGTCTTTTCGCTACCAAGTGTCAGCTTTGGACTACATTGATAAGGCCTTATCGGCAGAGGAGTTTGAATCTCGGATCGAGACAGCCCTTCTCTATGCCAATAGTCAAGATAGTAAAAGTCTAGCGGAAGATTGCTTTTACTTTAAATCAAAATTTGCCCAATTTCAGTATCCTTTTAAAGAGGTCTACTATCTCGAAACGTCGCCTAGAGCCCATCGTGTTATTCTCTATACCAAGACGGACAGGCTGGAATTTACGGCTAGTTTAGAGGAGGTTCTCAAGCAGGAACCCCGTCTCTTGCAGTGCCATCGCTCTTTTCTCATCAATCCCACCAATGTAGTTCGTTTGGATAAGAAAGAAAAACTGCTTTTCTTTCCCAATGGTGGAAGCTGTCTAATCGCGCGTTATAAGGTCAGGGAAGTGTCTGAGACTATCAATAACTTACACTGAGTGAGGTGATGGAATGGAATTAGTTTGGAAGATAGTATATGCGTTTTTGATATCTGGATTGGAATTGTTTATATTTTTTAAGGTGGATGGAATTGTTCTAACTCTGGAGAGAGTTTTTAAGGCCTTTCTTTTTAAGATACTTTTGGCAGTTTTTTTTGTAACGATTAGCTATATAGTAGGAAATAATTACCTATTTTTATTTTTGTGGAACCCTTGTACGGCATCGGCTTATCTTTCTTATTGTTAAGAGGGCTTCCTAAAAAAACTCCTTCTCTTTTATGGTCTCTTTCCAATGATATTGGTGAATCTCTTTTATAGAGGAGTCTCCTATTTTGTGCTTCCATTTTTTTGGAGCAAGGGCAGGTGTATGATGACCACTCTTTTATTTGGTTATTTATAAAAAAATTCTTATTTGCTTTATTTCTCTAGCTTTTTTTGAAATGGTTAGACTATGATTTCACTAGTTTGAGAAAGGAGATTCTAGATAAAGATTTTCAAAAGTCCCTGACTAAGATTAACTGGATAATGGGGGCTTACTATTTGGTGATGCAAAGTCTGTCTTATTTTGAATATGTACAAGGTGTTCAATCAACGACTATTCGCCATCTGATTCTGGTGTTTTACTTGCTCTTTTTTATGGGGGTTGTCAAGAAATTGGATACATACTTGAAGGAAAAACTTCAGGAGAAACTGAACCAAGAGCAGGATTTGCGCTATAGAGACATGGAGCGGTATAGTCGGCATATAGAGGAACTTTACAAGGAAGTACGGAGCTTTCGGCATGATTATACCAATCTCTTGACCAGTTTACGTCTGGGCATTGAAGAGGAGGATATGGAACAGATAAAAGAGGTCTACGACTCGGTCTTAAAGGACTCCGTTCAGAAATTGCGGGACAATAAATATGATCTGGGCAGATTGGTGAATATTCGTGACCGTGCCCTTAAAAGTCTCTTAGCAGGAAAATTTATAAAAGCAAGAGAAAGGGATATTGTCTTTAATGTCGAAGTTCCTGAGGAGATTCAGGTTGAGGGGATGAGTCTGCTTGATTTTTTAACCATCGTATCTATCCTTTGTGACAATGCCATTGAAGCTAGTGCAGAGGCTAGTCAACCTCATGTCTCAATCGCTTTTATAAAGAATGGGGCACAGGAGACTTTTATCATTGAAAACTCCATCAAAGAAGAGGGTATAGATGTTTCTGAAATTTTCTCTTTTGGAGTTAGTTCTAAAGGTGAGGGCCGTGGTGTTGGTCTCTATACCGTCATGAAGATTGTGGAAAGTTATCCCAATGCTAGTCTCAATACCACCTGTCAAGATCAAGTTTTTCGTCAGGTTTTGACAATGTTATCAATTGAATGATAACAAATAATAGAATGACTAAATAACAGAATAAATATAACAAAAATTCTATAATATAAGTGTTTTGAAAGATTAATTATGAATTTTTTTATAATTTTTTTAAGTTTTTTTCTACCATTTGTTAAGTCAATAAGGGAATTATGAAGAAACGAGACTAGACAGTAGCTATCCTGAGGTTACTGTCTTATTTTTTTACAACAAAATAGGCTTCATAATATCTATAGGAGATTTACCCACTACAAATATTATAGAGCCAAGTTTTTTTATCCAAAAAGCACTTTGTATGATTACGTTTGTTGATAATTTCTAGACCTATTGGCTTGGTTTGATGAATCAGATGTTAATATACTTAATATTGAATCAAACCACCATCCTCCACCTGTAATTTGGTTGAGTTCAGTAGTTGTTAGTTCTTGGAATGAAGTTAGGTTTTGATTCTTATCCATGTTATGATTCTCCTGTTTTATAAGATAATAAATAGTTATAGAGTGTTATCTGAAAATTAATCAGAATGTGTTAAAATTTTTATCTTTGAAATAATCAAAATATGTTTTTCTTTGCAGTTACACTAGTGACTCGACCTTGTAGGCCGTATTGGATGAGTTTGCTGTCCTCATTAGATATTTGCAAGAGCGGTTAATTTAAAGAGATTTCCTTGCTCTGTTCTGGTAGGAGTTTGATCAATGCTCTGAAGTTGGCCGATGATGGTAATGCCGTGATTTCCAATCTTCTCAAGCTTTAATCTTACAGTTTGTCCTTTATCTAGTAAGGGGAGATAGTCAGATGATACGTAGTAAGTGATTAGTACTTCTCTTGTATCTGTTATAATAGGGAATATTTGAGCAATTTCTGTACCAGTTGGAATTCTATTTTTACCTTCAAATTCACTGTTCAGATGAACGATACCTTTACTTGGAGCGGTTAAGGTATTATTTTCTAAGTGCTGTGTCGCTTGATCTAGTTGTACTTTTAATTCTGTTAATTGGTTCTCCACGGTTAGTTGTTGCTGAGAAGCTGTCTGTAAAAACTGAGTACGAAGTACTTCAATTTTGGTTGCTAAACTATTATCATAAGTTGCTACACTTCCAATACCAGCTTGTTGAATTTTAAGATTGGCGATAGATGATTCGAGGCCTGTAACACTTTGATTAATTTGAGAGAAAAATTGCTCATCTATAGCTCCTTGTGTCTGTCCTTGTGATGCTACAAGATAACTATTCAAGGTTGACTGGTGTGGATTACCAGTTGGTAATCGAGATTTTTTATTTATGATAGCTTCTCTCAGTTCTTCATATTCTCCAATTCGTTGTTGGATTTTTATGATTTCTTGTTCGATGGCTGATGAACTGCTATTGGCAAGGTTGGCTTGATTTGAAACCTCAGTGTTAGTCTTTGAAATACCCAGTTCAATATCACGAGCTTGTTTGGTAAAATTCATAAAGGTATTATGGTAGCCAAACTCATCATCACCAGAAAAAAGATCAGTAGTTTTTTCTAAGCTTTGTTTCAAAATTTCAAGTCCTTCTTTTTGCTTCTCAAGTCTTTGTAATTGAGTTTCTAAGGCAGTTTTCTGGCTCTCTTCCATTGTTTCAGAGTATTTGATGAGTAAATCACCTTTCTCAACTACTTGATTTGCCACTAAATGGTTAGCTAATATAGTATTATCGCTGGTTGACTGAATGGATGCAATGACACTTGTAGGAGTGACTTCTCCTTGCGATGTAACAGTAATTTCTTTTGTGGCAACGAGGGAGAAAATCACGATGAAAGTAAACAGTAATGAAAGTGGTATGATTAATACTGTCGCATAGTTATGGTAACGTCTCTGATAAAACTCGACGCTTCTAAAAAGATTAGGATTCATAACATTCTCCTTATTTGTTGAATAGATGATGGTAGAAGCCTTGCGCCTTCATTAACTCTTGATGACTACCAACTTCAATGATTTTACCCTGGTCAAGAACAATGACACTATTAGTTCGTTCGGCTATACTGAGACGATGGGCTACAAAGAGAATGGTTTTATCAGTTAGGGACATAAGATTATCTATAACCTTTTTCTCAGTCAAGACATCAAGACCGCTAGTAGCTTCATCCAGTATTAAAACAGGAGCTTTAGTTAAAAGAGCGCGAGCGAGAGCAATTCGCTGCTTCTGTCCTCCAGATAAGCCAGATCCATCAGAGAGCTGAGTTTGATAGCCCATAGGCATTCTTTCAATGTCTTGACGGATTTCAGCTAATTCACAAGCTCTTAGAATATCTTCTTGGCTAATCATATTATTACCACCCAAGGTTAAGTTTTCTAATATAGAGCCATTAAAGATATAGGCTTGTTGAGGCAGGTAATTAATATGACGTCGTAAGACTTTTTTATCAATGTTTTTAATATCCTGATGATTGATGGAAATATGTCCTTTGTAGGGTTCAAAGAAATTGACAATCATTTTGGCTAAAGTTGTTTTACCAGAACCACTAACTCCAACTAGGCTAACCTTATCTCCTTGTTTAATCGTGAGATTAATATCTGTTAAGGTATCTCGTCCAAAACCATACTTATAAGAAAGGTCATCAAATTCAATATCGCCCATCAAAAAATGTGAATGAACAGGGTTTTCTTGAACTTGAAATTCAGATTCGACTAGATAGACTTCGTTCAAACGGTTATTAGCGACCTTCGCAGATTGGAGTTTGGTTTGGAGGTTGATAATATTTTCCATAGGAGTTGTAAAGTAAGAAAGAAGTGTGTTAAAGGTAATCAGCTGACCGATAGAAATTTTACTCGACATGACTAATTGAGCGCCAAACCATAGGATAAGGATATTCAGAACTAATTTCGTTCCCTGCTTTAAACTCGTTTGTAAAATAGAATATTTACTGAGCTTAAAGGATTTTTCCAAATAATCTACAAATTCGCTGTCTATATTTTGATAGCGATTTTCTTCACTCGTGAGCGACTTTATAGTTTCAATCCCGTTGATATCTTCGATAATGGCAGAGCTAACCATAGAATTACTTTGCATGACATCGTGGTTCATTTTTTCGAAAGGCTTCATAAAAGAAAAGATGATGACCATGTATATAGGGATGGAAATAAGAGAAAGAAGGAAGAGACTAGGGTTTTGTGCCAGTAAGACGCCCCCTACAAGAATCAGAATGGAAACATCAAGAAAAAGAGAGAGAATGGTAGAAGCCAAGGCATCTATGATAGAGTTGGCATCTGTGAACCGTGAAATGATTTCCCCTGTACGACGTGTCGCAAAGAAAGACATAGGAAGTTCAAAAATATGGCGAATATAGGATAAAATCACATCAATGCTTAATCTCTGACTTAGAACGGTTAGGAGATAATCTCTGGAGAAGCTCATGACTTGTTGGAGGATATAGGTTATAACCAGACCAACTGAGATGATTCCTAAAGTTGTTTTCATCTGATTTGGGATGTACTCATCCAAGATTCCTTGGAGATAATAAGAACCACCGATATTGATAATAGTGACTAATAAGCTTGAGAGAACAATGTAAGTAATGAGAGATTTTTGTTTGAAAATCAGAGGAAGGAAGCTTAGTAGACCATTCTTTTTATCTTTATGGGGTTGATAACTGGGTTTAGGAGCTAGAAAAATAGCTACTCCAGTCCATTCAGAGAAAAAGCGTTCTTTTGACATTTTGGTGATTTTTACAGAAGGGTCAGGATCACCAATAATCAGATAGTCTTTCTTTGTTTGATAGACAACATAGTAATGTTGGAGTTTTCCTTCTTTGTTAACGTGAACAATAAATGGATAGGGGACATCACTCATGTCAAAGAGAGTTTTATCTGCTTGAACAGGTCTTGTTTCAAAAACCCATTTCATTTGCGGCTTTTACAATGCCAAGAGCAGTCGTTCCTTCTTTATTGGTCTTTGCAAGTTCTCTCAAGTGAGCTAGAGAAAAATCTGAACCATAGAATTTGGCAATCGAGGCTAAGGCAGCGACACCACAGTCTCTAGCATCTATTTGAGGAACAAATGTACGTTTATAAGAAGTCATTGGCAATTCCTTTCATATAATATGATGAGTTTATTATGCCATAATAATAAGTTCATATTTTATGAAATCTTGAATTGTCATTGAAACTTCCTGAATGGTAAAAAAAGTGATTAGAAATTATCTTTAAAAAAAAATTTAGAGGTGGTTTCAAATAAAAAAAGCTAATTCAAGACGTTTCGATGACTATTCAAGATTTGGATGAAAAATTTTAAAAAACAATGATATACTAAACTTGTCAAAGTTGCAACAGGACAAAAATCAAAAAAACAAAAAAAGGAGTATTTATCATGAATACAAAAATGATGTCACAATTTGAGATTTTGGATACCGAAATGCTGGCTAGCATTGAGGGAGGAACAGTTAGTGCAGGGGAAGTTGCTCAAGCGACAGGAATTTGCACATTAGCAGGAGCAATGATTGGTAGTTTGATTGCCCCAGGGGCTGGAACTTGGGCTGGAGGAATTTTAGGAGCACAATATTGCACAGGTATATGGGCTATTGCTAGATCTTTATAGAAAAGGGGATAGTTGATGGAAAGTGGTGAATTTAGGCTAATATTAGCTCTTTTTACATCTTTTTTTATGATAGGTGCGATTGGATTAGTTCTAAATGTTCCAATAAGCGAAGTTTTAGTTCTTTCTGTAGGTAGTGTGTTTTTTGAGTTGTTGATTCACTTATTAACGCATAATAAGAAGAGAGAAACATTAGTTCTGAACTGTGCTTTAATCGATACAAGCAATTTATTAAAAAGATTTCAATACCTACTTTTTTCTGTTACTATTATCAATTATTTTTTTGTTGTTATAAATGGCTATAAGTCGTTTTCTGTATTATTTTATGCTCATATATTTGTAGTATTATTCACAGTAGGATACATTATTTGCTCGAATAATATTAAATTACATATTTTTAAAAAAAGGAATGAGGTTACGTATGAACAAATTAAATATGCACTTTTATGGAGTTGAAAAAAATGAAGAATTGTCCGGTGTTTTTAGGTGGAGGAAAACGAGAGGAAGTGCTGTTCTTTCTGGCGCTGCAGGTGCTGTAGAAGCGGCGATGTCTTGTGCTGCTGCTGGTCCGTATGTCATTGCAGCATGCGCTGTTGGTGGAGCAATTTATGGTGGATTTTGGGGTTATGTATTTGGTGCATAAATAGAATTCTTGTCTGGGAAGAATATTTGTCATGCATTGATTAGAATTAATTGATATTTTGTCTTCAAAATAAAATGCTACCAAATTTAATATTTGAATTAGTTAGCGTTTTATTTGTTTACAGTATATAATCATAAATTAATTTGAGACATAGTAGTAAAGGAATTGAGATATAGATGTGATAAGGATGGAATATGAAGATTATTATAATGAAGATGGTTAATAATCTCTTGCTAAAGAGTGAATGGATAGCAAGTCATATCTTTATAAAAATGTGTATACTTTGGATGTGTATTTGGTTACTATACTATTTAAAGAGTAATTTAGCAGTGTATTTCTTGTTTTTTTGGAAATGGCTTTTTATTATTGATTTTAATTTTTTTCGCTTTGCACTATATCAAATTAAACTAGTATGCTGAATGATATTAAGTAATTGTGCCTAGATCATATTTTTTTGGGAATTAGATATAATGATTCTGGATGTTTGCAATTTTATCCGCTATCAATTTAGAAATACCAAATGTAGGATTGTGCTAGGAATCTTTTGTATGTTATGCACATATCTTTTAATACTTAAACTTTCATTTATTTCAAAAACTATTTATGCTTGATCAATTTCAGTAAAATAGCTGTTTTATTCATAAAAGATGTATATTTTATCTTGAATGGTTACAAATGTAAGATGTCATTTGTCAAATCCTTTTCTTGTTGATTACTATACTACTATACTATTATGATAAAAAAATAGATAGGAAAAAAATGATCAGATCTTAAATGATACCTATAATATCTTGAATGGTTTTTTTGTGCTTTGAAAATTAGTTAACACCATTTTTTTAATGGTATGTTTTTTTAAACTTGAATGATTACAAATCTTGAAAAAATACGTTTCGTGATGAAAATCGTACATTTAAAGACTTTGCAGTAAAACTAGTGTTTGTTCTGGTATACTAAACTTGTCAAAGTTGCAACAAGACAAAAAAATTAGAAATAAAAGGTGTATTTGTCATGAATACAAAAATGATGTCACAATTTGAGATTATGGATGCTGATAAGCTTTGCTTGCGTTGAAGGTGGAGATATTGATTGGGGAAGAACAATTAGCTGTGCAGCGGGGGTTGCATACGGTGCGATGGAAGGCTATGCTACAACTTATAGCTCAACATTTCTACTTGGGCCATACGCTATAGGAACAGGTGCAATTGGTGCTGTACTAGGTGGAATTGGCGGTGCGCTTACCTGTTAGCATGGGAAAGGAGATAGTAATGAAAAAAATATTTGCAACAAAACGCAATGTTTTCTTAGTGAGGTTGTTGTTCGGACAGATACCTTTTGGTTGTTTCTACTTATCTATTTCTATCTCGTCAGTTTTTAAATTTTTTTCCGTAGTTTTCCAATTTCTTTTAGTAGTTATTAACTTGGCTTCTATTTTGGCTACTGTTTATCTCACTAGGGAAATGAGGATAAGAGAGTTTGAAGATGATGATTTGGTTAGTCCTAGAACCAATCAACTCATGTTCATCGGCTTGACAGGCTTTATGTCTATTATTTGTCTGTATAGAGGTATCACAGCAGCAGAAGCCTACCAACAAATAATCGCCTATATTGGTGTGGTTCTATGCTTGATTATCATGCTTTTTGCTCATTTGAGGGGTTGAAGTATTATAAAAAGTAGAGGTTAATAAAGTATAAAAAGGGTAAGTGTTTTCAAAATGCTTACCTTTTTTTAATGAAGTTTTTTGCAATTCAAGATGTTTTGTTGACCATTTAAGATTTAGATGAATTTGTAATCTTAAATAAGGTAAGATAAATATATCAAATGTAAAAGGAGTATTCTTATGAAGAAACAAAAAGATAAAAATCACTATTACTTGTACCACTTGTATTTGCATCTATTACTACAGGTGTTGCATATGCAGAAGAACAGACTACTTCTTCCTCTATCCAGCCTAATGATAGTTCTGTTGTGGCACCAGATTTGCAATCGGGTACGGAAAATGTGGAGCGTAAACCTTCCGTTGTAACTCCCGAAGAGTATGAACAGAATGTTGCGGACTTTAAAAAGGTAGATATTGAAGCCGTTCGTCAATCTTTTACAGAGGATCAATTGGAACATACTATATATTTTGGTAGAAAAACTTGTTCTCATTGTCGTCAATTTTCTCCTGAATTGAAAGAATTTAATAACTTGATTGAAAAGAAGTTAGAGTATTATGATTTGGATGGTAAAGATTTTGACGGGGAAGCGAGAGAGTTTCTATTTAAAAAAGTCGGTATTCCAGGAACACCAACAATTTTGTATTTAAGAAATGGACATCCGATATCTGGATGGGTTGGTGGCGGAGCAACTGCACAACAGGTTTATGATTATATGTACTCGAGAAACTCACCTAAGCAATCGGAAACAGTAGCAGCTTCTGAGGATACGGTAACAGAAAGTGTCCGTGATGATAAAACAGGAGAGGTGGAGAATTCAAAGGAAAATTTGACTAATAACAGTGATAGTAGAGAACCATTGAAGAATAATTTTCCTCCTTCTAACACTATAACTGTTCAGCCTGAAGATTTGGTAATGACAGATAAGAAGAAGCGAGGAGATACATCTAAGACAATCTCTGAAAATACTGATAAGTTACAAACTTCTTTATCCGAAGTTAAGGGGAATGATTCTACTTCCCAAACCATTCATTTGAGCAAACAATTACTACCTAATACAGGAGAGGAAGAAAGTTACAATCTATTGCGTATAGCTGTTGCACTCTTAATTACTTCAGGTATGATCAAGTGGAAACAAAGAGTTCATAAATAAAAAAATTTTTGCATCCTTATTTTTGATCGACTTTTAAAGGAGAGAGGTTGTGTTTATAGTCATTTTTTTAATAAATGTCATGCTGTGTTTGTTGGATTTTTAGCCTTTATAATAGTTACTACAGTAGGCTATACCATCAATCAAGGAGATTTTTTTCAACACCAGTACACATTCATTGCTGTAAAGAGTCTCTTGCTTTTCCTTAGTTTTGGCTATGCGAAATGGTTTGACATGATTTCTTTTGGGATGTCAAGTAAAAAGCAGCTTTTGCTGTCCATTGGAATTTTTCTTCTCACTGTGCTGGTAAATATAGGCTATCATGCCTTTTTCTCAGTTGTTTCTGGTGCTTCGGCTCAACATCTTGAGGAAACTAGTAGAGGACTGTCGCTTTCCTTTATTGTAAGTGTTACAGTTTTGGGACCAATCCAGGAGGAACTCATTTTCAGAGGACTTCTTCAAGGTGCTGTTTTTGACAATTCGTGGTTAGGGCTTGTACTGACTTCCTCTCTCTTTTCTTTCATGCATGGACCTTATGATGTTCCTTCGTTTTTCTATTATCTACTCGGGGGCTTGTTGCTGGGCTTTGCTTACAAAAAGAGTCAAAACTTATGGGTTTCTACTTTAGTGCATATGTTTTACAACAGTTTGCCACTCTTATATTATTTATAAAAATCATGAAAGGTAAGTAGGAGATTGTGCTTACCTTTTTCTTTCTATAATGATACCCCAAACCACCCCAGAGGCT